>Ga0163163_10006863_pt1 | contig 9995 bp, 8 predicted proteins | sample S65metaG_FD_119766 | JGI IMG/M metagenome (GOLD analysis project Ga0163163, IMG submission 119766) | Switchgrass rhizosphere microbial communities from Kellogg Biological Station, Michigan, USA - S6-5 metaG | ecosystem: Host-associated > Plants > Roots > Rhizosphere > Soil | place: USA: Michigan... | reverse complement strand
GTCGAGCGCATCCTGCGCAGCTACGCCGAGATCACCGTGGTCGGCGCGAGCCGCCACCAGGAAAAAGCCGCCCACCGCGTGCCCGCCCACATGCAGCGGCACGGCTGGCGGATCGTTCCGGTCAACCCGTATGCCGACGCGATCCTGGGCGAGCCCGTGCACCGGCGGCTGGCCGACGTGCCGGGGGTGGTGGGGCTGGTCGACGTGTTCCGGCCGTCCGGCCAGACGCCGGACATCGCCCGGCAGGCGGTGGCCGCCGGGGCTACCGCGCTGTGGCTGCAGCTGGGCATCGCCTCGGCCGAGGCGCGGGCCATCGCCGAGCAGGCCGGCCTGCTCTACGTGGAGGACCGCTGCCTGGTCATCGAGCAGCGGCGGCTCGGGCTGTCCGCGCCGGGTGTCCCGCAGGACGGCCAGGCCCGGTAGCCCGCGATGCGCCCCGGGCCGGCTCCGGTGGCCAGATCTGACGGATCGGGGCCGGCGCCGGCCATGGGAGGTCATGATCCTGCGCAACGCGGATAGTCCCGCAGTTAGCGCCGCAGAGCGCTTCGAGGCCCTGTACACGGGCAGCTACCAGGAAATATCCGGTTACGTGCGGCGCCGGGTGCCGCCCGATGCGGCGGACGACGTGGTCGCCCAGGTGTTCACCGTGGCCTGGCGGCGGTTCGGCCAGGTCCCGGGCCCGCCACAGGACCGGCTCTGGCTGTTCGGCGTAGCCAGGAACTGCGCCGCGGAGCACCACCGTGCGGCGACCCGGCGGCTGCGGCTGCGGACCCGGCTCAGCCAGGAGCCGGCCGCCGTAGCGCACGTGCCAGGACCCGGCGGCCCGGACCATGACCCGGGCCCGGTGCTCGCCGCGCTGGCCTCGCTCAAGCCCAGGGACCGGGAAGCGCTCCAGCTCGTGCTGTGGGACGAGCTCAGCCACGCCGAAGCCGCCGCGGTTCTCGGCTGCACCGTCAACGCATTCGAACTGCGCTACCGGCGGGCCCGCAACCGGGTCCGCGACGCGATCGCCGCCGCCTGGGCCGATGCGGCCCGCGGCACCTCAGCCATGGGCACCCCGGCAGGACACCACCGGGCCCGGGCCGCCACCCCGAGGATGGACCAGCAATGAACATCGAATCCGTGATCCGGGACGCCAACCCGGTCAACTCCGCCGACCTGCCCGGCGCCGACGCGCCGGAGGCGCGCTGGCTGCTGCACGGCATCATGCAGGCACCAGCCTCTGAGCACTGGTCAGCGCGCCCGCGCCGCCACCCGCGGGGCCTGGTCCTGACCGTGGCCGCGGGGGCGGCTACGGCCGCGGCCTGCGCTACGGCGCTGGCGGTCGGCCTGCTCTCGGGCCCGGCCGGGACTGCGCCCCCGGGCGCGGCCAGCGGTCCCCCGTCGTCGGCGACCGTGGCCGCGCTGCACAAGCTGTCCCTCGTGGCCGCTCGTCAATCGGCCGCTGCCCCCCCGGGGCCAGGCCAGTTCCAGTACACGTCATCGGTGGGGATCAGCCAGTCCTGCACGGTGGCCAACCCGCTGTACTACTGCGTGAACTTCAAGGACCGGCGGGAGATCTGGATCGGTCAGGACGGATCCGGGCGGCTCCGCGACACCCAGACGGACCCGACCTTCCCCACCGCCAAGGACAGGCAGCAGTGGCTCGCGATGGGAAAGAAGGCGCCGCCGCTGGTGGGCCCGCCCTCGGACGAGCACTACGGCCCCGGCGGGCTGTCCGACGGTCCGGTCGACCTGTCGAAGCTGCCCACCGACCCGGCCCAGCTGGCCACGATGATCAGCAGCAGGAAGATCGAGGGCGGCCCGCCCGGGCCGGCCGAGGACTTCGTTCAGGTCGGCGACCTGCTGCGGGAGTCCGACGCGTCGCCGGCGCTGCGCGCGGCGCTGTTCAAGGTGGCGGCCGGAATCCCCGGGGTCAAGCTGCTCGGCACGGTGACCGACAGCGACGGCCGGTCAGGGATCGCCATCGCGTTCCCGCACAGCGCCAGCAACGAGCCCAGCGCGATGCCCAGCGCCGTTCCGGCGTCCGGCCCCACGAACAGCTCAGCGAACAGCTCCACACCGTCCCCCGCGCCGACGTACAGCGGCTCCGCTGCCTCGCCGTCGGACAGCCCCAGCCCGAGCGCTAGCCCTAGCCCGAGCGCCAGCCCGGGCCCGGGGGACGGCTCCCAGGGAACCGTTCTCAACGAGCTGATCTTCGACCCGGACACCAGCGGGCTGCTGGCCGAGCAGACCGTGCTCGTCCGCCCGGATGGCTCGACCAAGCTGCTGGGCTATTCCGACTACCTGCTGTCGGGCGTGGTGGACTCGGTCAGCGACGTCCCGCCGCCCAGCTCGGTCCCGTAGCAGACAGCCAGCCGCGTGGCCCGGCCCGGATCCCGGGGCCGGGCCACGCTGGCTATTTGAAGGCCAGCGCGTTCGGCGGGGAGCTGATCCCGCCGGCCACGTTCAGCGGCGCGCTGGAGATGAACATCGTGTGGCGGCCGTCCTGGCGGCAGTCGTCGGCCAGGTCGGCCGTCCACCACAGCTCACCCAGGCCCATCCCGAACGAGCCGATCAGCATGCGGTGCAGGAACCCGAACGGCCGCGATTCGCGGCTCCAGTCCGGCGGCCAGACCTCGACCGACGGGCTGTCGCTGACCACCGCGCTGACGTGGCTGTCCCACAGGTATCTGGCCATGTCCTCGGTGTGCTCCACCCCGGCCGCGGTCAGCGTCCGCTCGTTGGCCGCCTTCTCCCGCGCCGCCTGGTCCTGGGCCAGATACCAGCGGCCGAACCCGGTGTGCAGGACCAGGATGTCGCCGGGCCGCCACTCCACCCTGGCCGCGGCGCGGCAGCGCTCCAGGTCGGCCACTGACAGCGCGACCGCCGCGCCCGGGTCGAACCCGTCGCCGAGCACCTGCTCCACGTCCAGCAGCACGCCCCGCCCGGCGATGCCCCGGCGGGCCCAGTGGTCGATCGTGCCGCGGCCGCGGTTCATCACGTCGTCCTTGGTGGCGCCGTTGTAGAACGCGTCGGTCGCGTACGGCACGTGCCCCAGCGAGTCCCACTGGCTGGAGGACTGCGGGTTGAACGAATCAAGCTCGTCGTCCAGGCCGGGGTCCTCCGGTGTGGTCAGCACCCGGTGCACCGCCCGGCGGCGGCCGAACATCGGCGGGTCGAACAGCCGCACCTCGGCGCTCAGCGGGAACACCACGCCGCGCTGGATCTCCGCCGCGGCCGCCGCGACTCGCTCGGGGGTCTGCAGGTTCAGCAGCCCGGCATTGTCCCCCGCGCCGAACAGGCCCCAGCCCAGGCGCCCGCCCCGGGGGGCCGGCGGGAGGTCGTCGTAACGGGGCAGCGGCATAAGAGTCTCCCTGCCGGCACGGGGCGCCGGGGCTCAGCGGAACAACTAGGCGAAGTGGCAGGCTACGGGGTGCCCGTTGCCCCGGTCGATCAGGGCCGGCTCTTCCGTGGCGCAGATCTCCGCGGCCTTCCAGCAGCGGGTGCGGAACCGGCAGCCCGACGGCGGCTCGATCGCGCTGGGCACCTCGCCGCCCAGCACGATACGCTCCCGGCCGCGCTCCACCACGGGATCGGGGATCGGCGCGGCGGAAAGCAGCGCCTGGGTGTAGGGGTGGCCCGGGTCCGCGAACGTTTCCAGGGCCGGGCCGATCTCGACGATCTTCCCGAGGTACATGACCGCAACCCGGTCGGCCAGGTGCCGGACCACCGACAGGTTGTGGCTGATGAACAGGTAGGCGATCTGCAGCCGCTGCTGCAGGTCCTCGAGCAGGCCGAGGATGCCCGCCTGGACGCTGACGTCCAGTGCCGACACCGGCTCGTCCAGGACCAGGATCTCCGGGCTGAGCGACAGGGCCCGGGCGATGCCGATGCGCTGCCGCTGCCCGCCGGAGAACTCGTGCGGATACCGGCCCGCCCGGGCCGGGTCCAGGTGCACGGTCTCCATCAGCCGGGGCACCTCGGCCAGCGCGGCCCGGTTGCTCATGCCCTGCACGATCATCGGCTCGGCGATGATGTCCCGCACCCGGCGGCGCGGGTGCAGCGAGGAGTACGGGTCCTGGAACACGATCTGCAGGTGGCGGCGCAGCGCGCGGAGCTCGCCGGGGCGCTTGTGCAGCAGGTCCTCGCCGCGGAACGTGACCTCGCCGCTGGTCGGCTCGACCAGCCGCAGGATGCACCGGCCGGTGGTGGACTTGCCGCAGCCGGACTCGCCGACCAGGCTCAGCACCTCCCCGGCGTACAGGTCGAAGGACACCCCGGACACGGCGTGCACCACGTCCCGGCCGCGGATCGGCCCGCCGCTGTGCCGGACCGGGAATTCCTTGACCAGGTCACGCACGGACAGCAGCGGCTCCGCGCCGCCGGGCGGCGGCGCGGAGGCCTCGCTGGTGGCCGGGCTGCTCATGACGCGGCCTCCTCGGTGGCTGCGGGCGCGGCCGTGCTGAGCGGCAGCGCGCCGATTTCGTCGGCGAACAGGCAGGCGGCCTGGCTGCGGCCGGCCGGCTGGAGCGCCGGGTCCTCGTCCTCGCAGCGTGGCTGCCGGTAGCCGCACCGGGCCCGGAACGAGCAGCCGCCGTGCAGCGCGGACAGCACCGGCGGCGTGCCGGGGATCGGGGTCAGCGAGGCGTTCGGCCGGTCCAGCCGCGGCGTGCAGCCGAGCAGCGCGCGGGTGTAGGGGTGCCGCGGCGCGGCGAACAGCTCGTCGACCGGGGCGTCCTCCACTATCCGGCCCCCGTACATCACCGCGACCCGGTCCACGACGCCGGCCACCACGCCCAGGTCGTGGCTGATCACGATCAGCCCGACGTTCCGCTCGTCGACCAGCCGCTTGAGAAGCTCCAGGATCTGCGCCTGGATGGTCACGTCCAGGGCGGTGGTCGGCTCGTCCGCGATCAGCAGCGCCGGGTTGTTGGCGATCGCGATGGCGATCATCACCCGCTGCCGCATGCCGCCGGACAGCTCGAACGGGTAGGACCTGGCCCTCTCGGCGGGCCGCGGGATCGTCACGTCGGCGAGCAGCTCGATGGCCCGGGCCCTGGCCTTCCGGCGGGACATCCCCGGCTCGTGCGTGCGGATCGCCTCGCCGACCTGGTCCCCGACGGTGAAGACCGGGTTCAGCGAGGTCATCGGGTCCTGGAAGATCATCCCGACCTGCGAGCCGCGGATCTTGCGCAGCTCCCGGGGGCCAAGGCCGAGCACCTCCCGGCCGGCCAGCTGGACCGACCCGGACACCCGCGCGGTGTCCGGCAGCAGCGACACGACCGACAGCATGCTCATGCTCTTGCCGGACCCGGACTCCCCGACGATGCCCAGCGTGCTGCCCTGCGTCACGGTCAGGTCGATACCGCGGACGGCCGGCTGCGGCTCCTCCGGCGTGCCGAAGTCGATAGCCAGGTCGCGGATGGCCAGCAGCGGCGCCCCGCCCGCCGCGGCCGGGCCGGCGACCCCGCCGCCGCCTGGCCTCCCGCCGGTCACGCCGACCGTCCCGGCGTGCGCACATCCAGCAGGTCCCGCACCCCGTCGCCGATGAAGTTGAAGGCCAGCACGAGGCTGAGGATGGCCAGGCCCGGGCCGAGCGCCACCCACCACTGGTAGAAGTGGATCGTCCCGTCGTTGATCATCAGCCCCCACTCGGGGGTCGGCGGGGTGGCGCCCAGGCCGATGAAGCTCAGGCCGGCGGCGAGCAGCACCACCTGGCCGAGGTCCATGGTCGCGTTGACCAGCGTCGGGGTGATGGCCAGCGGCAGGATGTGAATCCGGAGCTGCCGCCACCGGCCCGCGCCGGCCGCCACCGCGGCCTCCACGTGCGCCTGCTCCTTCACCGACAGGATCTGCGCGCGCAGCAGCCGGGCGTAGATCGGCCACCACACGAGCACCATCGCGATGCCCGCGTGAAACAGGCCGGGGCCGAGCGCGGCGGTCATCACCATGGCCAGCAGGATGGCCGGGAAGGCCAGCACTACGTCGGTGATCCGCATCAGCACGGCGTCCACCCAGCCGCCGAAGAACCCGGCCACGGCGCCGAACAGGCTGCCGATCAGGACCCCTCCGGCGATGACCGCGAAGCACAGCGGCAGCGACGCGCGCACCCCGTACAGGGTCCGGGCCAGCACGTCCCGGCCGAGCGCGTCGGTGCCCAGCAGGTGCTCCGCGCTGGGCGGGAGCAGCGGCAGGCCGGTGGTGGCCAGCGGGTCGTACGGCGACCACAGGGTAATCGTCAGCGCGATCACCAGCCAGCCGCCGAACACGATCAGGCCGAGGATGACCGGCACGGTCAGCCACGCGGCGCGGCCGGCCCGGCGCCGCTCCGGCCGGGCGACCTCCTCGCGGAGCGTCAGGTCGAGGGCGGTCATGACAGCCTGATCTGCGGGTCGGCGAAGGCGTAGGCCAGGTCGGTGACCAGGCTGGCGATCAGGAAGGCGGCACCGCCGACGATCGTCACCCCCATGATCGCCGGGAAGTCCAGTGACTCCGCGGCGGTGACCGCGTAGGACCCGATGCCCGGCCAGGAGAAGATCTGCTCGACCAGCACCGCGCCGGTGATCAGGTAGGCGACCGAGAAGCCGATGATGGTCAGCGCGGGCAGCAGCGCGTTCCGCAGCGCGTGCTTGAGCAGCACCGTCCGCTCCCGGACACCCTTGGCCCGCGCGGTGCGGATGTAGTCCTGGTTGAGCACGTCCAGCATGCTGGCGCGGACGATCCGGGAGACCGTGCCCATCACCCCCCAGCCGAGCACGAAGGCGGGCAGCATCAGGTGCCTGATCGCCTCCCAGCACTGCGAGAAGTTGCCGGCCAGCAGCGAGTCGATGACGAAGAAGCCGGTGTAGTGCGGCGGCGGGAAGGACCGCGAGTCCAGCCGCCCGGGCCCGGGGAAGATGTGCCACCGGGTGGAGAAGAGCAGCAGCAGCACGAGGCCGGACCAGAACACCGGGGTGGACGAGCCGACCAGCGCGAACAGCCGGCCGATGTGGTCGGCCGGCTTGTTCTGCCGGGTCGCGACGACCACGCCGATGCCGATGCCGCCGATCGCGGCGACGATGATCGCCGCCGTCATCAGCTCCAGCGTGGCGGGCAGCCGCACGTTCAGGTCGGTGGCCACGTTGTTCTTGGTGACGAACGACACCCCGAGGTCGCCGTGCAGCAGGTTCTGCAGGTAGCGCCAGTACTGCTCGATGAGCGGCCCGTTGAGGCCCCAGTGCTCCTTGGCGGCGGCGACCGCGGCCGGGTCGCTCAGCGCCCGCGGGCCCAGGATCGAGGTCAGCGGGCTGGCCGGGATCAGCCGGGTGATCAGGAACGTGAGCGTGACCACGCCGAGCAGCAGCAGGGGCATGGCCGCGACCCGGCGGATCACGTACCAGAGCATCCCGCTGCCGCGCCGGTGCCGCCGCCCGGCCGCCCGGGAAGCCGACGGCGGCACTGGCGAGACGGCCTCTGCCTCGGCCATGCTCATCCGGTCAGCACCGTCGGTCGGCCGCGGGCCCACTCGTGCGCGTCAGCCGAGGCGACCCAGCGGATGGCGTTGGCCAGCACGGTGCGGAACGCCTCGTTGGCGTAGGCCGTGGGGCCGTGGCCGGGCTGCAGGTAGGCGACCGGGCTGGAGCCGGCGGTCTTGACCCAGCCGACCAGGCCGCTGCCGCGGGGGTGGCTCCAACCTTCCCGGTCCCACATCCGGCCCAGGATAGCCAGCTCACCGGAGAAGAAGTGGTCCGGCGTCATCGGGTAGCTGGTCCGCAGCAGCGGCACGACCCGGTCTTCGAAGACCGGGTTCAGGTACAGCTCGTCGACGATGTCGAAGCCGTCCTGCACCCCGGCGCAGATCGGGTGATCAGGGTCGATGGCCGTGATGTGGTGCGGCGTCTCCGGGTCTGTGTACCCGGACGCGGGCCAGTGCTGCCCGTCCAGGTCGCCGGGCACGTAGTGCCACCGGCCGCCGACGATCTCGGCCCACAGCGGCCACCGGGGCCAGGCCGACATCGCGTGGTGCAGGAACACGATGCCCTGGCCGCGGTTGAGCATCCCGACCAGGCCCTGGGCGTAGTCCGGCGGCGGGTCCTCGAGCACCGGCGGCTGCGGCTTGCGGAACCCGATGCCCTGCATGTCGTAGCAGACGATGGCGTCCCACGCGCCGGCCTGATCCGCCCGGAACAGGTCCCTGGCCTCCGGCGGCTCCACGTGGGTGAAATCGATCTCCTTGTTGGCCCGGAAGACGTCCAGGAACGGCTCCATCTCGAAGGGATGGCCGCCGGTCACGACCAGCACCTTCAGGCGCCGCGCCGGTGTGTCAGTCATGCCGCTGCTTTCTTGATGAGCACTGCTTCTTGGCTATCCCGGCCGCTGGCCGGCCGCGGGATCAGCGGCCGGCCAGCGGATCCGGGTGACTAACGCGACAGCTGCCAGAGCTTGATGTTGCAGCAGGCGCTGTAGGTGATGCCCGTGATGCCGGTCTTGTAGGCGAGCACCAGGTCCGGGCTGAACAGCGGCACGGTTACCGCGTCCTTGATCATCTGCTGGCCGGCCTGGTTGAAGAACTGGTCCCGCTCGGACTGCGCCGAGCTGGCCAGTGCCTTGTTGAACATGCTGGTCTCGGTCTGGTTGATGACCGGCTTCGCGGTCGGCGAGGGGGCCGACAGCTGGGACCAGGAGCTGCCCGGGATCAGGCCGAAGTAGTTGAAGTACTGCGCGGTGCCGTAGTAGTCCGGCGCCCAGTACAGCAGCTCCATCGGCAGCTTCCACGAGCTCAGGTCGTTGATGTTGACCGAGAACGTGGCCGGCCGCAGGGTCAGGTCGATGCCCGCGTCCTTGAGCTGGGTCTGCAGCAGCTGGGCCAGCTGGCCGAGGTCAACCCCGTAGGCGTTGATCGTCGGGTAGGCCAGCGTCAGCTTGAACCCGTTCGGGTGCCCGGCCTTGGCCAGCAACTGCTTGGCCTCGGCCACGTTCCGCTTGGGCAGCGGCAGGCCGGCCGAGCCCGGGTAGCCGTTCGGGATCGGCGCGGCGACCAGCTTGCCTTCCCCGGACACCATCGTGTTCAGCAGCCCCTGGTAGTCGATCGCGTCCACGATCGCGTGCCGGATGTCGGCGTTCAGCGGCGCCTGGGTCAGGTTCTTGATGTTCTGGCTCATCCCGATCCAGAAGAAGTTGAAGGACGGGATGGTCTTCACGGTGATGCCGGGCTGACCCACCAGGCTCTTGGCCGTCACGGGGTCGATCTGCATGGCGATGTCGGCCTCGCCGTCCTGCAGCATCTGCGCCTGCCCGGCGGCGGTGTCCGCCTGCTTGACGATGACCCGCTTGAAGTGCGGCGCGGTGCCCCAGTAGTTCGGGTTAGCGACCAGCGTCACCTGCGAACCGGAGGTGAAGCTCTGCAGCTCGTACGGGCCGCTGCCGGCCGAGTGCGACTGGAACCACTTGTCGGCCTTGTCGGTCTTGGGGGCGTCCGGCGTGTCCACGGCGCCCTGCTGCTTGGCCAGCTTACTGTTGATGATGCCGGTGTAGGACGCGTTGACCGCGTTCGGGAACTCGGAGTTCGGCGCGTGCAGCGTGATCACCACGGTCTCCGGATCCGGCGTGGCGATCTTGTCCACCGTGTTGACCAGGTAGGACGCGTTGCCCTTCAGGTACTTCAGGCGCAGCAGCGAGAACTTCACGTCCGCGGAGGTCACCGGGCTGCCGTCGGCGAACTTCGCGGACGGGTCCAGCTTGAACGTCCACACGCTGTCGTTCTTGCTGCCGGACCACGAGGTGGCCAGCCGCGGGGTCAGCGTGTGGTTGTCGTCGGACAGCCCGACCAGGGTCTCGTAGGTCGCGCTGAACACGAACTGGCAGGTGTCGCAGATCGCGTTCGACGGGTCGGTCGAGGTCAGGTCCATGTTGCGGGCGATGACCAGGGTCTGGCTGTCGCCCGAGGACGACGCTGACGGCGCCCCGCCGCCGCTGTTGCTGACCGGGGCGTTGGACCCGCCGCAGGCCGCGGTGATCAGGGCGATGGCGGCCAG
>Ga0163163_10006861_pt1 | contig 9997 bp, 14 predicted proteins | sample S65metaG_FD_119766 | JGI IMG/M metagenome (GOLD analysis project Ga0163163, IMG submission 119766) | Switchgrass rhizosphere microbial communities from Kellogg Biological Station, Michigan, USA - S6-5 metaG | ecosystem: Host-associated > Plants > Roots > Rhizosphere > Soil | place: USA: Michigan... | reverse complement strand
CGGAGCCGTTCGGGAGCTGCACGCGCACGAGCTTCTGCGACTGCGGCATTGTCATGGTCCTTCCGTGGTTGGCAGGTGAATCAGCGGTACTTCGTAGGTGTCGCGGCCGTAGAAGACGGGCTTCCCGTCGGGTTGGAGCATGTCGTCGTCGCGCCACACCCACGGCGAAGTGAGGACGTCGACCAGACCGGTCTTCCGGCCGTCGATGGTGAGTCGTGCCCGTGAGAGCACGGTGCGGGCTTTCTCGCCGGCCCACTTCGCCTGGTTCCGGTCGATCCCGACGAAGGTGACCATGAACCCGACAGTGCGGACGCTGCGGCGCCCAGACAGCCGCAGCGTTCCTTCGATACCCGGGGCGCCGTAGTAGACGATGAACGGCAGGTCGACTGGGACGACCTTGCTGGACGTGTCGACCGGGACGTACCCGTCGAACACCGTCAGCCCGTCGGCCTTGAGGAGCGCGATGACTGCGTCGTCGACGGCCCTCACTTCTCACCGCCGAGAACGGACTCTTCGGCGGCGTCGGCGAACATCTCGAGGATCTCCGGGGTACTCCGCCGCAGCGCCGCCGTGTGGTCGTACACCGGCAGGTTGTTGACCGACCCGTAGACGATGATGTGCGCAAGCGAACCCTGTGTGCCGGCCTTCGGGGAGAGGCCGATCTCGACCTCCCACTCGCCGCGCATCTCGTGCGAGACCGCGGCTGCCAGCTTCGGCAGGTACCGGTGCCCTGAGGCGTCGACCCGCATGCCGGCATCGATGATCTCCCCGGCCTTCCGCAGCGTCTTCGGCGCGGCGCGCTGGATCCGCAACCGGGCGCCACGCAGGTCGATCTCGAGGTTGCGGAGCTCGCCGTTGTCGTCGAGCATCACCCCGGTCATCCGATGAGCTCCTTGACCCTGAACCTGCGGTGGGTGGCCTGCGACTTGTGGTAGAGCCCCTGAACGTTCATCAGCCGGCCCTCGAGCGACGCATCGGTCGGGCACGACAACATCTCGGCGATGTTGTCCGGCCGCACGTTCGAGGACGACCCGATGTCGCCCGGACCGGGTTCGACGGGGAGCTGCAGCGTCATGGTCAGGTAGGTCCACTCACGTTCGCCGGCAGTGGTCTCGACGACGTTGGAGTTGATGTCGGCCTTCACCTGGATCCGGCACTTGCCCTCGTACACCACGATCCGCGGCACCGGCGGGTACTGGCCGGTGCTCTCGTCGAGCACAGGCGCAGGCGCGTCCGGATCCGGCTTGGTGATCCGACACCGGTCGAGCATGAGGGATTCCATCTCCGCACGGCCTTCGAGGACCGTGCGGGTGATCTCAGCAGCCGAGGCCATTTGACGGCACCCTGAGCCGGATCGACTTGGCCCTCTTCACGCCCCTCTTCCCGACCAGGTCGTTGACCTCCTCGTCGGTGAGGTAGACGCCGGCGCGCACCGAGTCCGCGTTTGCGTACCGGATGGTCTTCTTCCAGTCGTCGACACCACTGGTCACCGACTCGACGCCGTCGACGTTGCGCAGCGCACGCGCCGCGACCTCGTAGGCGACCGTGAGGACCTTCGTCGGCACCGGACTGGGGTCGCCGACGATGTCAGTGATGAGCCCGTTGGTGAGCTGCACCACCAGGTTCGCGGCGGCGATGTCGGTGATCTCGACCCCCGGGTAGGAGGCCAAAGCTGGACGCGTGATGAACTCGGTCATGCCTTGACCTCCTACCGGTGGGAGTTACTTGGCCGCGGTCTTCTTGGCCGGAGCCTTCTTGGCTGCGGCCTTCTTGACCGGTGCCGCGGACGGCTCGGGGGTGCCGCCGACCACGACCTCGGCCGGGTCGACCGGCTCGTCGACGTCGGGCTTGTCGCCCCACGCCTTCGGGTTCGTGATCTGGTCGGCGACCTCCTTCGGCGGCGTGGAGCCGGCGGCGTAGTACACGCCGCCGACCCACACGTTCGCCGTCAGATGCCGCGCCATCAGAGGACGTCCGCGACCATCGCGAGGTTCGCGTTGGCCAGAACGGGGAGACCGATGGCGTCGGAGATGACCTCGATGCCCATGGGGGGCTTCGGGTTCCGGTACACGCCGGCGACGAGACCGGGCTGCTCGGCGTCCTCGAGACCCCAGTCGGAGTCGGTGGAGGTCAGGGTGCGACCGATGAACGTCGCACCCAGCTCCGTGCCCATGTCGTCGTTCGGGTCGACCGGTGCCGGCAGGAACAGGATCTTGTCGTCGGCGATCACCTTGGTGGAGACCCCGTCGACGGAGACCCGCCGGTTGTAGGTCATGATCGGCGGCAGACCTGCCGCCTCCACGATGGCGTTGACGTCGTTGATCGTCGCCGGCCGCGACCCGCCGTTGAGCAGCTGGGTCGAGAACTGGTCGAGGTTCGCGATCGAACGCAGCACGCGGGTCGACATGAGGGCCACGCCCGGCTTCTCGCCGTTCAGGTCCTCGTAGGCGTCGGTCCACGTCTCGAAGTCGGCGAGCGCATCGGCCGTCGTCGTCGAGTACAGCGTTCCCGCGGACACCGACATCGACGAGTCGCGACCGAAGTCGTCCTCGGTCTTGAAGTTGTCCTGGTTGATCGTCGCCTTGCCGGTCGCGAGGACGATGCCACGCATCCGCTCGAGCTGGTCGACGACCGAGCGCACGACCACGTCGGTCGTGTTCTGGATGGTCGCGAGCGCCTGCGCGTCGGAGACGTTGCCGCCCCGGGCACGCAGCTGCTCGTACTCCGACACGGGGATGTTCTGCCCCAGTGCCGGCAGCTCGAGGGTGACGCGCTTGCCGCCCTTGCGGGTCCCGATCTCGGGCTCCGCGTCGTAGGCGCGGAACTTCGCCACGTCGATCAGGCCCGTGCTGCCTGCCACGAAGCGGGCGACGACGTCGGCCACCTCACGGTAGGGCAGCCAGCGCGCCAGCGTGCCCTTGCTCGCCTCGTAGTCGGCGAGGCTTGCCCGCGCGTACCCGGTGAGGGTCGCGGGGTCGATGATGTCAGTCCACAGCATGTCGACTCAGCTCCCTCAGATGTAGACGATCGTGGTCGCGGCGGCCTTGGCCTCAGCGACGGGGGCGGTGAACGCGTCGGTACCCATGGGCACCTTCGCGGCCTTGACGCGACCGTGGTCGAGGAGCGGGACAGCGAAGTCCCCGGTGCCCTCGATCCGCTGGTCGGTGAAGAGGTGGCCGGCGAGCACGCCGGCACCTGTGGTGGTGGCTTCGGCCGAGGTGTACGGCACGAGGAGCCCGCCCACCTTGGCGCACGGCGTACCCGAGGGGATGAACCCGTCCGGGTAGTTGTCCGTGGCGTCGAAGGCGCTGAAGTCCAGGGTCTCGGTCCGGCACTCGTGGATGCCGTGTGAGGAACCGAGCCAGGACTGGTCACCAGCGCCGAAAGACTCGCTCTTGAGACGAGGCATATCGGTGTCTCCTTGTCAGGATTCGGTGGTCGTGGTCTTCTTCCGACGGGAGTCGAACATCGCTTGGCCGGCTGATACGCCGGATGCGGTGGCGGCCTGTCGCCGCCCTGCACCGATGTCGAACCCGCTGCCCGTTCCCTTGCCGGCTGGGGCGAGTTTCCCGGCGATGGATCGCACCTTGGCGGTGTCGATCTCGCCGGTGTCCTTCACGACCTTCGAGAGATCGAGTGTGTCGATCAGGTCGCTCTGGTCGTTCGTGTCCGGGTCATGCCCGAGCGCGAACTCGAAAGCCATCCGTGCGGCAGCGATGGACGCCGTACGGGCGCCCTCGGACTGTCCGGACTTCTTGGCTTCCGCGACGGCCTTCTCCTGGTCCGTCATGGTCTGGGTGCGGAGCTTCTCGAGCTCCTGCTGAACCTCGGCTGGGGTCTTCCCGAGCTTCGTCCACTCGGTCGCCCGCTCCTCGTGCTTGCGCGCCTGATGCTTCCAGTACGCGGTCTGCTCGGCCGGCTTCATCTCCGCGACCGGGGTGTCCTTGGGGAATCCGAGGTCGTTCTTCGCGGCGTCCGCAGCAGCCTTCGCGTCTGCCTCTGCCTTCGCTGCAGCCGCATCCGCAGCAGCCTTCGCGTCGGCGGCAGCCTTGGCGTCGGCGGCAGCCTTGGCGGCTGCGTCGTCGTCCTCGGCGCCACCCATGATCGGCCACATGACGCGACCGTCCGGGCGGACCCACAGTGCACGCAGCGGCTCACCGGTGATCGGGTGCCGCTTCGTCGCGTGGACAGGGAGCTTGAACAGGTTCATCTGGTTCCCCTTGTCAGGTGTGTGTGCTGCGCCCTTGTCGGGCGTCCCCACCAGTGGTGGCGGGGAAGATCAGGCAGCGTCGGCGACGATGCCGCGCAGTCGTGCGACGAGCTCGCGCTGGTAGGCGAGCGGGTCGGCCACCTTCTCGCCGGCCGCGGCACGCTCCTCGAGGCTGACGAGGACCGGCTCGACCTTGGTGAGCATCCGAGCCGCCCGCTCCGGGTCGTCCTCGAGGGCCACCTTGTTCGGGCCCCGGAACTTGTCACCGGTGCGCGCGATCAGCGGGCCAAGCTCGCCGTGCTCGTGCACGGCGTACGGCGCGGACCTGAGCTCGTCGAGCGACGTGAACCCGGTGCGGCGCAGGTCGACGGCCTTGTTCGACCCGGCGGCGTCGTACAGCTTGGCCAGGTCTTCCTCGTTGAGGTCGAACCCGGGGTCGACGTCCCCGACGATGGGGAGCACGATGCAGTTGCACGACGGCGGGTGGAGCGGCATCAGGTCGCCGGTGTTGTAGATCCGCGACGCGGCCGCGATGCACAGCCCGCAGGACCCGGTCTTGGACAGCTCGGGTCGGATCACCCGCCTGAACTGCTCGACGCCTAGCCGCTTGAGCACTTCCTGCTGCACGGCCCGGTCCTCGAGCGACAGGTCCGACAGGGCGAGCCCGACACCGCGGGCACCGGCTCGCTCGAGCGCGTCCTGGTGGCTCGCACCGGTGGCGATCGCCCGCTTGAACACCTCGGCTGGCCGGGAGTGCACGAGCCGGATCGGGGCACCGCCACGGACCGGGGTCCACAGGTTCCGCGGCAACGGCGCCGCCGGGATCCCGAGGACCGCCGCGGCAGCTTCGGCGGCGTACTGCGCCGACAGCCCCGCGGTGGTCTGCTGTGCTGCGGTCGAGAGGTCCGCCATCTCCGCGGCGAGCGCCGCGACGAGGATCGGGTCATACCAGCCGTCGAACGACAACCACGCCGAGCGGACGGTGCCGGCTGTGTTCTCCTGCAGCGACTCGCTGGCTTGGCTGAACGCCTCCACCCACACGGCAGCCTCAGCAGCAGCCTGCTCAGCGGTGGCAGCCATCACTGACCAGCTGCGGGCGCGGGAGGTGCGGGCGGTGCGGCCAGCGCGGCCTGTCGTGCCGCGAACAGCAGGTCACGGCCACGCAGCGTGCGGAGGTTCGGCACCTCGGCCGGCGCGTACTGCAGGATGTCGGTCCAGATCGCTTCGAGCGGCAGCTTGTCGCCGACTTTCGAGAGGAAGTCGGCCTGCGCCTCGAGGCTGTACCGCTGGATCGGACCCCAGATCCCTTCGATCTGTGTCACGTCGGCCCGCTCGCTGTCGCCCTGGAACGCGAACGCCAGCGACATCGTCTCGGCCCACCGCGGGTTCACCCGTGCGATCCGGTTGCCCACCTTGTAGAGGTGCTCTTCCCGCATCAGCGACGCACCCTCAGCGGACCCGTTCGCGGCGTCCGGGGTGATCGTGTGCAACGGCTGCGACTTCGCCGCGGCGAGCCGCTCGAGGTCCTTCTGGATCGACGTCACGATCGGGCCGACGTCGATTGCCGTGGACTCCCAGAACTCCACGTCCCCGGGGACCTGCCACATCTCGTCCGGCGACGCGGTGAACATGTCGGTGTAGTCGATCTCTTCGCCGGTCGCCTCGTCGGTGTCGGGCAGGTTCTTCACGGCACGCTGACGGAACGCCTGGATCTTCGAGATCCACCACTCGTTGAAAATCTTGTCGTTGATCCGGTTCAGGGTGTCGAGGTGCTCCTCGAACTCCCCGACGCCGCGCTCGTTCTCGAAGTGCACGATCGGGAACCGGCCACCGGGCATGGTCTGCGATCCGTTGCTGCCGTACGTGTCGTCCCATTCCCAGCCGGACTTGTCGAACCGGAATGTGCCGGTGGTGAACGTCGTGCGGCCCTTCTTGATCGCACGCCGCACCACGCCGCCGGGGAAGAACACGTACGCCAGGTCCGCCGAGTCCCAGTCGTCACGGAACGCCTTGTACCCGTACTTCGGCCGGCCGGTGACCGGGTCGTCTGCGGTGATGGTGAACCGCGGGTCCTCGGCCGTGATGATCGCCGGTTCACCGCTCTTCGCCGGCGGGGTCGTCATCGTGTACCCATCGCCGTAGCTGAGGAAGTAGTCGTGCACGTCAGTGGCCACGATCGTGAGCCCGGACGCGCGCATGATCTTCCGGGCTTCGGCGTCGCCTAGCTCGTCGTCGGCCGCGGATGTCCGGAAGTCGCGGAGGTCCATCCGGTTCCGGGTCGAGCAGATCAGCAGGTCGGCGATGTTGAGCCGGCCGGTGCGGACGAACTGCCGGACGTACGGCTTCCACCCGGCGTGCACCTTCGACAGCGGCGGGTCACCGCGACGGTAGTCGTGCAGCAGGTCGAGCCCGGGCCGCAAGTCACTGGTCTTCGTGGACTCGAGGTCCCAGATCCGGCCACCAGCCCGTCCGGTCCGGCGCTCGTGCAGCATCCGCGCCAGGTTCTTGAACGCCTTGCCTTCGGGAGTGTCGACGTCGATCGCCACGCGGCAGCTCCCTTCGTGGTCAGCGGAGACGCCGCACTCTCGTGCTGCGTCGCTTCGGGGGTTTGGCGCCCTGCTTGAGCGCCTCGAGCCGCGCCTCCCAGGACAGGATCGCGGCCATCTGTGCGTCGAACTTCCGGTCCGGGTGGAGCTTGCAGAGGATGTGCAACCGCTGCGGTGGCTCCTGGTCGTCGAAGAACGGGGTCGGGGCCTTGCCGGCGGCGGCCATGTGCGCCGCGAACGTGGGCTCGAGCTCGTCGTTCACGAACGTGACGGCCCGGTCATCGAGCGCCTCTCGGTACCGCCGGATCGCGTAGGCCATGATCTTGATGCGGTTCGTCCACCACTCTTCGACCGACTCGTACTTCCCGGCCCACGAACCCATGGTCTCGGTCCAGTACGGCGGGTCACCGTTGAACCGCCACACCACCATCGTCGACATGAGCTCGTCGACGGACTGTGTGACCTGCGCCTCGGGGATCTCCCAGTTCGGGTCGTCCGGGTCTTTCTCCCAGATCGCCCAGAGCTTCTGCCGGCCGGTCGGTATGTCGGTGATAACGATGGCCGTGGAGTCGCGCCGGCGCGCGCCGTCGAACCCGGCCGTGACGAACGACCCCTTCGCGATGACCTGGTCGGTGAGGAGGTTGTCATCGTTGTGCGGGTCGCGCAGGTTCGGGTCGAACGCCTGCTCGTTGGACCGCACCCACCGGTTCAACCAGACCCGCTCGAGGTACTGCAGGTCGGCGCCCTTGCGGTCCCACTGCGACGCGATGTCGTCGAACTGGCCCGGCCCGTACTCGCCGACCGGCCCGGTGGCTTCGGAGACCGCGGCGATCCGGTCGGCCTTGGTCTTGAGCTCGTTGTGCGATCCGCCTGCCCAGCGGCAGAAGTACCACAGCTTCGGGTCGTCGATCTCGCCCTTCGCGATCGACTGCGCTTCCTCGTGGAGATCCTCGGCGATGCTGCCCTCACCTGGTTCGCCGGCGGTCCCGACGTACAGCGACCACGGGTCCTCGAGAGGCCGCTTCGACATGTTGCCGAGCATCGTCTCGTGGGCCTTCTTCTGCCGCGGCAACGACAGCCGGTGCGGCTCGTCGAACCCCTGGAACGTCGTACGCGCACCGTCACGTGCACCCGGCGAGTTCGACAGCGCGACGGCCTTGCCGTCCGCACGGCCTGACGGGGAGAGCCGCACGATCCGGTCGAGCGTCGCATCGAACAGGTCCGCGTCGGGACCCTCGGTCACCATGTAGAACAGCGCACCGTAGGCGAGCTCTTCGACCTGCTCCACGGTGACCGCGAGCAACGGGATGTACGGCGCCTTCACCGGCCGCCCGACCGGGTTGCCGTCGACGTCGAACCCATCGCACCGGACCGGGCCCTCGGAATGCAGCTCGGCCTCGGCGATCCAAGCCATCAGCTCGGTCTTGGCCAGCCCCTTCCGCACCGAGTACCCGGCCCGCTTGAACCGGCGCCGGCCCGCCAACGGATGCCCCTTCGGGTACACCTCGTAGAACGAGTAGATCGCCGCACGCTTGTCGTCGTCGAGCACCGCCGGCTCACCCTGCAACGACCCGGGCCCGAAGATCATCCGCTCTTCGATCAGGTCACAGACTTGCGGACCCAACGTCGGCCAGGGCTCCTCGGGATCCCAGGCCGGGACGACCAGGAGCGCCACGTCAGTTCACGAGAGACAGACCCGCACGCGGGTCTGTCGGCGTACCTCCGCTGGGCTGCTTCGTCGTTCCGGTCTGCTTGCCGGCGCGGCGCTGCTGCCCCTTGGCCTTCGCCTCGTCAGCGGTCTCGATCGTCCACTCGAGCCGACGCCGGTCGTACGGCGTCAGACCCAGCGACGCCCGCTGCTGCCGGAACTCTGCCGCTGCCTTCTGCCGGGCCGTCGCGGTCTCCCCGGACCACATGTCGTCGTAGAGCATCGCGCACACGAACACGTTGTGGATGTCGGAGTCGTGCCACTCCTTCGACATCGGTGAGGACCACACGTCGGCCCACCACTGCTCGGTCTGCGGATGCCACCCGGCGGGCCGCTCCGGAAGAGCGGGGATCGGCGGCAAGTCGTCGTCGGCGAGCGCCTTCGCGAGCTTCGCCTTCCCGCCAGTGCGGGGGAGCTGGTCGTCCTCGGGCCGTTCGTCGTTCCGCACGTCGACCTCGGCACGCAGCTGCGGCAGAGTCCACGTCGAGTAGTCGACCACTTCGACGACCGTCAACGTCGCCGCGGTCGACGCCTTGTTCGCGCGAGCTCGGGTCGAGGGATGCTTCTTCTTCGCGGGCATTCGGGGCCTCCCTTGTCGGGATGGTGGGTGCCCTTGTCGGGCTGGGGTCAAGCTCTCGAGGCGCGGCCGCGGATCCGGCCAGGCGCCCCGGTGTTGCAGTTGACGTGCTCCGGCGCACGAGGCGCCGAACACTCCGCGTCCGGATGGCCGAGGTGCCAGGGCTTGTCCGGGTCGATCAACGTGTTCGAGAACCGGCGGCACTTCTCACCACGCCGGCAATGCACACCGCCCGCCGCGACCTTCGGCTCCCACGCCGCCCGCGCCGACTGGTGTTCAGCGTCGTACCTGCCCTTCGGCCGAAACCGGTTCGACGGCAGATGGACCGGGCACGGCATCCGCTCGTCACAACCACCACGACCGCAACGCTTCGGAGCTCGAGGCATCAGTCCTCGCCGTCGAGCCGCGACCGGATCAACGTGCCCTCCGCCAACCGCATCATCCCGAGCGCCTCGGCCAACCCGATCTCGTCGCCACCCGCAGTCACCGCGATCACGTGATCGACGACGTCGTCCTCACGCATCACCCGCGTGATGATGACCTGCTGCAACACGAGCTGGTCCGGATCATCCGGAAGACCAGGATGCTCGATCATCAGGCCCGCCCGTCCAACGCCTCATGTACGACGACCCATCCGTCGGGGACGCACTCCACGGTCGGACCACACACGCACCCGAACCCGAAGTGCTGATGCTCGATCTCGTCATCGACCGGCGTGATGTGGACGATGTTCCGCTCGGTCCGCGAGTACGTGTCGAGTTTCATCGCGACCATCCCTCCCGGTATGCGTCCGCGCCGGCCGGACGCCGACGCACCCGAGGGTCCCGGCTTCCCTCCCGCAGAGCCCGCCGGTGAAGATCAATCGCCCCGCCACGCCGCCCCGCACGAGAGTTGTGGGAACCGTAGGCAGGTCATTTTGCAGAGCCCACCGGTCGGTGGCGTTGGGCGGGATAGGG
>Ga0163163_10006860_pt1 | contig 9998 bp, 8 predicted proteins | sample S65metaG_FD_119766 | JGI IMG/M metagenome (GOLD analysis project Ga0163163, IMG submission 119766) | Switchgrass rhizosphere microbial communities from Kellogg Biological Station, Michigan, USA - S6-5 metaG | ecosystem: Host-associated > Plants > Roots > Rhizosphere > Soil | place: USA: Michigan... | reverse complement strand
CGGCGCCGCCGGAGCAGGCCATTTCTAAACCCCCACCTGGCGCGCGCCGTGGGCCCCAGCCCGCCTGCATACGATCCTCGCCAGCCGCCAGCTCCGCGACGTCGCCGAAACCTCCGACCGCAGAACCTGGACGGACGGCGACGCGGCCGCACCGTCGGCCGACGAAACGACCATGACCGCGGTCGGCCCGCTCGCCGACGGCGCCGCCCGCGCCTGGCTCGCCACCCGGGGTGTCCTGACGCTCTACGTCTTCCCCGTCCGCCGCTACGGCAGTGCCAACGCCCCCGAACGCCGCGCCCAACGCGGCGAACCCATCCGCTTGGACCCCCGATGACCAGTCCTGTAGACGATCCCGAGCACACGGGCCTGGCAGGTCCGGGACCACCCTTCGCGCGCAGCTCCTATCATCCCAGGTCAGCGGTATCGTCTTCGGCACCCTGTCGCGGCTCCTCGGGGAGCCGCCCTTCATTGAGGCCGCCCGGCCCACTCATCGTGGCCGCCCTCGTCAATGTCGCGGCTCTTCGGGGAGTCGCCCTTCATTGAGCTCGTAGACCCACTCGCGCACGATCGGGTGATCCGGGGTCGCGGCTCTTCCGGGAGTCGCCCTTCATTAAGGCCTGTCCGGCAACGCCCGGCGCAAGCTGGCTGCCGCCCGTCACGGCTCTCCGGGAGCCGCCCTTCATTGAGGCCGCACCGGGCCGACGAGCCGAACCGCGTAGGTGAGAGAAGGTCACGGCTCCTCCGGGCGCGGTTCTTCATTGAGGCGACACCAGCGTCGATGGCACGGCGTTCTGGCGCTGCGGTCGCGGCTCCTTCGGGAGCCGTCCTTCATTGAGGCGGGGAGACGTCGCTGGCGTGGGACCGCTGGCCCGGTCGCGGCTCCTCCAGGAGCCGCTCTTCATTGAGGAGACAAGGCCCCGACCGTTGTCATCACCAACCCTGTAGGTCGCGCGGCTCCTCCGGGAGCCGTTCTTCATTGAGGGCGGTTCTATGTGTGGGTGTCCGAGGTCGGCTCGGGTGGCGTCGCGGCCCCTCGGGAGCCGCCCTTCATTGAGGCGTGTAGGTCAGCGTCGCGCCGCCGCCGGCGGGGAGGTCGCGGCTCCTCCGGGAGCCGCCCTTCATTGAGGCGAGGACCATCCGTGCATCGCCCCGGCCCGGCCGTCGGGTCGCGGCTCCTCCGGGAGCCGACCTCCAGAGGGTCAAAATTCAGGAACCGTTGACACCACCTTCATTGAGGCATCCAGCCGGCCAGGAACTTGGTCGGATGCGGCACCGGGTCGCGGCTCGTCCGGAGCCGCCTTCATTGAGGCAAGCTGCGGGACGAGGTCGACCGGTAGGTCGCCGGTCGCGGCTCCTCCGAGAGCCGCCCTTCATCGAGGCGGCACCCCGCTGACGGTGCTCGCAGTGTGGCGTCCGGCGAGTTGCGGCTCCTCCGGGAGCCGCCCTTCATTGAGGCCGGACCGGGCCGACGAGCCGAACCGCGTAGGTAGAGAAGGTTGCGGCTCCTCCAGGAGCCGTTCTTCATTGAGGCGGGGAGACGTCGCTGGTGTGGGACCGCTGGCCCGGTCGCGGCTCCTCCGGGAGCCGCCCTTCATCGAGGCTGGCCGTTGTTGACCTGGCTCTTGTCGAGCCTCCACTCGCGGCTCCTTCGGGCGCCGCCCTTCATTGAGGCACCGCGTCCACCTCGGGCATGCCCGTGGGCCACGGGTCGCGGCTCTTCCGGGAGCCGCCCTTTATTGAGGCTCCCAGAGCATCGTGACCTGCTGACGCAGCCCCACTGGTCGCGGCTCTTCCGGGAGGCGCCCTTCATTGAGGCGTCGGCACGGTCACCGTGGACTATGTCGGGGTGGAGCCGCGGCTCTCCCGGGAGCCGCCCTTCATTGAGTCGCGAAGAAGAACGCGACCCTGTCGATCTGCTGGTCGGGTCGCGACTTCTCCCGGAGTCGCCCTTCATTGAGGCACACCGTCGTAGTCGTTGGTGATGCTGTCGGCCTCGTCGCGGCTCCTTCGGGTGCCGTCCTTCATTGAGGGACCGCGTCCACCTTGGGTATGCCCGTGGGCCACGGGTCGCGGCTCCTCTGGGAGCCGCCCTTCATTGAAGCGACATGCCGTACGCCGTGGCGGTCCATGAGGACCTGTCGTCGCGGCTCCTCCGGGAGCCGCTCTTCATTGAGGGCACCGCCACGACCCTGCGGCGGCGTTCGGTGAGCGCTCCGAGCCGGCGTAGCCGCTCCGGTCCAAGCAGCGGGTTACAGAGACTCGGCATGATCGGTGTCCGAAGCGTTGGCGAAATAGTCCGCAGGCTACTACGTGGATTAAGGTGATCAGATCTGGCGTCGGTCTTGTAGAGTTTCCGGCCCGGTCTACTTCATCGCGAGGACATTGCGCGGATGGTAGGCCGCTCATGCTGCTGCGATGGGCAAGGCTCCGATCTCGTCCGAATTATCTGGGATGCGGGGTCGGCTGTCGCTTCTGAGTTGTGTGACAAGATCGCGGGCGGTGCGGGTGCCGATGCCGAGGCGTCTGCGGAGGGTTTCGGCGGAGATCGGGCGGCGGTTCATTTCCCAGTGGCGTGCGTCTTCGACTCGGGCGCGGTGGACGAGGTTCGGATCAGATGAGCGTCTGGGTTGTCCGTGTCCCATTCCCGGCCGCGTTTTCGATGCGGTTTGTATTGAGATATCGGGCGTCAGTATCTCGTTCTGTAGGTCGGGATTGGTTGTGGCGTTGCCCTGGTCTTCGTGAGCGGGCCTGGTAGCCGGATCTTTAGCCGTGGTGGCGGTGTGCAGGGCTTGGAGGAGGTCGGGGGCGATGTGGGACCAGCCGATGAGGAGGGTGCAGCCGACGGCGTCGAAGGCGGCGCGACCGTAGTGGCCTTCGAGGATCGGTTCCGCTGTGTTGAGGGCGAGAGTGACGAGGCTGCAGAAGATTAGTAGTCGTTGTGCGGGTCGGATCTGGTCGGGTTGGGCGCCGGCGATGGCGAGTTGGCGGGTGGCGACAAGGAGGGCAATAACAGAAAGATCAACAGCCGGTGCGACCAATGGGGCGATGTAGGTGGGTACGCCGAGTCGTGTGCCGAGTGCCCAGACGTTGCCGAGTCCGAAGAGGAAGCTCAGTGCGACGACGACGGTTATCAGCAGGGTGACCGCCGATAGTGCGATGGGCTGCGCGGCGCGGCTGACCGGTGGAGTAGCGTGTGTGCGGTTCACCGGCCCAATCCCGCCTGGCTCGGCTGAATGAGTTCAGCGGAGGGGCCGGTCGATGGTGTGACCGTTCGTGTAATCTCGCTGGCAGTGCCTGCTTTTCGGTTCTGCGTTGCGGGCGCGTGCGATGGGTCAGAGGGGAGGTGGGCCGCAGCCCGCGGTGTCGCCGGCTGCTCTAGATCGATTTGGTGTGCCCGGTGTGTGACCGGACGGTCCAGACGGGACCGGTACAACCCGGCAGAGTTGGGTACGCCATCTCTGTGCTGGCTGGACGAAACGGCATTGCTTGTCACCAGATGTCACCACCTATCACCAAATCTGCGCATCTCTTAATCCGCGGGTTCGGGGTTCAAGTCCCTGGCGGCGCACCCGTAAAGCCCTGCAACGCAGGGCTTTTTCCATGATCGAGCGATCTCGGCCTTGAAGATCATCCCGTACTTACCCCGTACTTTGAGAACGAAGATCGTTCACGTCTTCGGCCTGTGGTGCGCACCCGGCCTGAGCTGGCAAAAGCCGGATGCGCGCCCTTGTTGGCTCTGCATATGATCTAGGTCACGTTCCGTCGGGTCTCCAGCCAGGCTAGGACGTCTGATTCGCGGTAGCGCAGGTGCCTGCCGATGCGCAGGCCGGTCGGTCCGTCGCCCGTCGTCCGCCACTTGTAGATCGTCGCGACCGGCACACCCAGGAACGTTGCGAGTTCGGGTACGGTCCACAGCCGCCCCTCGCCCGCCGCCGGCTCCGCCATCCCATCCACCCGTCCTTCTTATCCCCGCCCGTCGACCCGCCAGGGGTCGCGTGGCCTCGCGGCGGCGCCGGCCCGCGGGGGCATAGCCGAGAAGGAACCGGCACCGGTGCGCGGTGACGCGCACAGACGCAGCGTCGACGCCGTATGCGTCCCCGCGGTCACCCCGCCAGCCATTCGCGGCATCATCGCGAGGAATGATCTCCGACGGCTGTCCGCCCAGCCCAGGGCCCCGACCGTCGATTTGCACCCAAAGCCGCGATCGACGGTGTGACGATCAGATCTGCCAGCGATACGTCTCGGACGCGCGCCAGCCGCTCGTCCAGCCGTCGCGAACCGCGATGTCAGCGTCGGTGCCGGTGGCGTAGCTGAGGCAACCAGGTCTCGGCTTCGCCCCTGCGTCTTTCCGGCCGGTCGAATTCACTGAAGGGGTCGGGATTCCGCGGTGCCCATGAGCGGGGGGAATTGAGTTCGAGTACGTCGCGGACAGCCTCGGCGACGAGGGAGGGCAGGGGCCGCGTGACGTAGTTCAGCAGCAGCGGGAACCCGTCCGGACTCGTGGATGGATTCCAGGTCCGATAGGTGACCTGGCAGAAGTCGTCGATCTCGAAAACCACATTCCTGCACAGATCGGTACCGCCTTGGTAAGAAAGCCAGGCGAGTCGATCTCCGGGCATCAGCCGCTCGCGGCCCGCCAGAATTCCATTTGGTGCGGTGTCGTCTCGATTGAGGTGCGGCACTGGATCTTCCACTCCGTACGGATCGCCATCGCTGAATCCGTTGACCCCGTCCTGGTCTCGGGTGACATACAACTCAAGGACATCCCCGTCGGCGTGTGATTGCCAGATATCGACGATCTCGGCAGACTCTGCCATGGGATGCGGGTAGGCCGCGACGACGAAGATCTGTCCGGCTTTCAGGGGCAATGAGATCCGGTCACCCGCGTGCAACTGATGAAGAATCGGCATGGGCTCCCAGCCATCGATTCCGGTAACCAGTTCCTGGCAGTACACGATCGCCTCTTCTGCGTCCGCCTGATTGATGCGGAAAAATTCGCGGGTTGGGTCCACACGATGGGCTGCCAGCAGTCGGTGCACAGCCTGCTCCACCTCTCGGGCCCGCGATGTCAGTCTCCGGTAGCGTACTTCGAAGCGGAACGGAACCGAGGTCGAAGACAGCTCCTCGGCGCGGTCCTCCGACAGTTTCTGCGAAAAGCCGATCTTGAGCATCCCGGGGATTGCTGCATTTCGGCTGACATAAACGAAACCAATTTCGTGCGATGTGAACAACGGCAATTGTGTGCCATTGCCGCGCGCGGCGACCCGCTGGCGTGCGGCCTTTGCGAACTGGGCAACCGTAGTCGGAGGGTCTCCTGTCTCCAGCGCGATCCGCCCGCCGGCACCGCGGGTGGTGGTAGCGGTCAGTCTCCGCACGGCCGACCATTCGTTGCCGTCATGGCGCGAGACCCGCCGTAACGACTCGCGTAGCGAGGGAAGCCTCCCCAGGTCATCGAGGTGTGCTTGCCAGTCATCCGGCAGGAGCTCTCGGAGCGCTGTCGTCGCGAGCTCCGTCAGCAGCCGTGCGAGCTCGCGGCCCGCTGTCACGCACAGGGTCCCCAGGTCCTGCTGGCCTGGGTCGTCCTCGTCCCCCGTCGCCCGGAGCAGATCGACGCAGACCGTGCCCCGTCGGCCGATCAGCAGCAACTCGCCGGCATGGGCGGGGTTGGTCAGATCAAACGTGAAGAGGGCACGCAGGCCCGGTGCGCTGGTCCGGGGCCTTCGGCAGATCAGCCGCAGGCGACTCGGCTCGCCGGTGACGTGCTCGAGGCCGAGGGGTAAGGCTCCTTCGGTCAGCGTCGCAACAGCGGCGCGTTCCTGGGCGTCGTCGCGCACAGTGACGCTCCACCAGGGCAACGGACCCCACATGCCGTGCACCGTGTCCGCCTCGTCGACCGACCAATACCTGTCGGTGCGGTCGAACGACCATTCTATTATGGCATCAAGGCAGGTTTCCTGAAACCGGTGTTCCTCGGAGCGCGGCCGAATCAGCTCGCGTTCCAAGGCGCTGAGTCCGCCGAGGGCGGTGTCCATCCGTCCGAGCTGGTCCTCGATGATCTCCAAGGCGCGGGCAGCGGCCCGACGAAGCTCCGGGTCCGGCTGATGGAGCCGGCGCAGAATTCGTCGTGCCCGGGTGGCCTGTACCAGGTCCCCGCCGAGCGTCGCCAGATGCTCGGCATGCAGGGAACTGAACGGAGTCTGTTCTTCCCATTGCTCCCAAGCCTGTGTGCTGGAGCGGCTGCCCACGGCGAGCGCGGCGGCATTGCGGACCAGCACGTCGGGTTCGGCTTGTAGCTCGGCCCACAGGTCTGGAAATTCCCGCAAGAGGCCTGGTTGGCGAGACCGGATCGCCGTCAGCCAGAGTGTGTCGTCGATGCCCCATAGTTGCTTGATCTCCCGCCTGAGCCGGCTGTCGGTGACCGAACCGAGACGCCGCTGTGACCAGAGCTCCACAAGCAGTAGGAATGTGCTCTCCGGATTCCAGACTCTCAGCCCTAGGCCCGGCAGGGTAATAGACTCGGTGATACCCCTGAATTGCAGTCCGTGGCAGATCTCGTTAACCAGGTCCATGAGCTGCCCCGGCTCAGGTTTTCTTTTGACGAATACGCCACTGGCCTCCAGCAGCCCGGCGATGTCGCCGGAAGAACGGCCGCCGGCGACGAGGGCGGCGATCCGCGAGACCAGGAGCGCACGCACCGTTATCAGGTCGCCTAGCTCGGGAGGGATGCCCGCCGGATCGAGGGCGGGATGCTCCTCGAACGCACCGACCAGGCCAGCGCAGATATCCGTGATCCACTGCTCGCGCTGCCCGACGATGTCACCCCGTGATGGCATCGTTCCATTCTGCTCCAGCCTGTTGTCCGCCTGTGGGCGCGGGTCGGACTTCCGCGACGACCGTCAGCCCCCCGTTACCCGGGCGCACTGCGGTGGCGGTCAGGACGACAGCGCACGATGCGTTGACGGTCGGACCACCCTGGTGAACCTTGCACGCACCGCGATCCACACGCGGGGCCGCTCGGGGGCGGGCCTTGCGCCCGCGAGGAAGGCTGGCGAAGATCACCGTATGGCGAAGTCTTCATTGTCCGCCTGGCTGCCCCTGATCCTGGCCGACTTCGTCGGCACGCCCATTGCGGACTTCGAGGTGCGGCTGATCGACTTCGACCCTGCGCGCCCCGACGGCACGACGGCGCTCATCCCGGACATCGATACCTGGGGCATCCCCGACAAGCCCTCCGCCCGCCGGCTGCTGCTGCAGGTGACCGACGACGTGACGAAGAGTTTCGAGAACGTGAAGAGCCTCGACTGGCTCGCGGACGACCGGGCGTGCCTCGCGGTCGAGATTTCCTCGACTCTCCAGGACCACGTCATGGACCATCTCAACGCCACGTGGCCCGATGTGATCGTTGATGGGCGGACAGTCGTACTCGAACCCCGGCTCGGCCCTGACGGGACACCACGATGGGAGGGCCGCGGCGTCGAGCCCTGCCCGATCGGCCAACTCGTCGAACGCCTCGCGTAGCCGGCACGCTGGCGCTAGTAGGCGGTCGCGGTGCGGCCGGCGCGGGTGTACCGGCCCAGCGGACCCTGGGAATTCCTGGCGAAGCCAGGAATTCCACATGTGCCGGAGCAGATCGCCGGGCGGCGATGTCTGAGGGTGCGCTCGCGCCGAGACGGAGATGTCGGCTTTCGCGGTCGGTCTGCGGGCCTTCGCGAAGCCGTGCCACCCGATAGGCAAGGTCGGCCTGGGAGCCGCCGTCGCATCGGTCCTTGACCACTCTATTGGCGGATGTGCGCAGCAGATTCCGTGGCTCTTGACGGTATTCGGCCTGCTACTTCGTGGGTGCCGTCAGTCGGGCGGTCCTGCGGCCTGGGCGCGCGGGGGCGCCCAGGCCGAGTTCGATGCGTGGGCCGTTCTGGCTTTAGTCGTGGTTGATCGAGAAGCCGAGGATGACGGCTGCGGACACGACGACATGGCCGGGCGCGAGATCTTCGGGTGACGCCGGATCGCCCGTACCATGACCCCGAGCGCGTTGGTGGCCGTGCCGTTCGGGATCGACGTCCTCGATGTGAAGCACCGCGCCCAGCCGAACCTCGGCAGCCTCGGCATAGAGCTCGGCCTTGCGTCGCGCCGCGCCGACCGCCTCCCGGCGGGCCTGTGCGCGTAGGTCGGGCTTGCCCGTGACGTCGAAGTCGACAGACTCGATCTCGTTGGCCCCGGCCTCGACTAGATCCACCAGCAGCGACTGCACGTCGTCCAGCGCTCTGGATTCCAGGACAAACGAGGCCTGGCATCGGTAGCCAAGAAACTTCCGGTCGTCGCCGTAGCCACTCCAGGAACTCCGAAGATCAAGCTGTGACCGTTCTACGGCCGCGTCAGGCACTCCATGCCCGCGCAGCGTCTGCCGTACCCCGTGTACCGCTGTGCTGGCGGCCTCGAACGCGCGCGAGGGCGTCTGTTCCACACGGACCACCCTGAACATGACCCGCACCAGATCAGGCATTGCCTGCACGCTCGCCGCCCCGTAGGCGGTCACACCCCACGGCCGTTCCACCATCTGCATGCGCAGATCCAAGCAGCTCCCCTCGGACACCGCGCCGCGAGTCGCCCTGGAACGGGCAGACGCAGGCCCGTGCGAAGGCAGCGCAGGGTGGTCGGACGGGTATGGGGGTCAGGCCTCCCAGTCTCCGGCGCCGCCGAGTTGCTCGATCCGTTCCGGGGACAGCCCGGTCAGCGCCGAAACGCTCGCCGAGAGAGAGCCGTCGAGGACCCTCATCGAGGCGACCATCCCCTGACGGATCTCCTCGCGGCGCTGCTCCACATAGACCTGGACCGCTTCGGCGACGAGGTCCTTCTTTGACATGCCGAGGAAGTGCGCCGCCTGCGAGATCAGCTCATCCGTTGCCGGGTCGACCTTCAGCGGCGCCTGGCGGCGCGGCCCCACGGTCGTCATGGCCGCTTCACCTCCGGTACCAGAGCACCTAAGTACCTCAGGACGAGGCAGTTCGAGGGCAACCCTTCAGCCTGTGCGCTCCCGGCATCCCTCGGGCCATCGCGGGCGACATCGTCAGCGCTCTCGTGGGAGAAGGTGTCGATCATCGGCGCGGGCGCCGTGGCGATGTTTCCAGGTAGGCGACAGGGCGCGCACGGTGTCGTTCGCGAGGGCCGGGGCGATGACGCCGGCCCGCAGGATGGCGGGCTGTTCGTGCGGTTTCCGGCTCAACCCGGGGGCCACCGGTCGTCGCCTCGTGGAGCGTCCTCATGCCGTGCCTCGGTGGTCGTCCTCATGTACTCCTGCCCGGCTGCCGCCGGACTGTTGGCCACGGCGGTGGCCAGTGATCGCGACGGCGCGAGTCTTGCGGCTGCGGGTCTGGAAGCCGGGTGACGTCGGGCGGGCGGCCCGCGCGGTGGTCGCCTATGTGGAGGGCGGACAGCCGGGGGCCGCGGCGGTCGCCGGGTACTACGGCCGAGCAGCGGGCCGGTCGCGGGGCCGGCTCGCCGGGCTGGTCGGGCTGCGGGGGGCGGTGCCGGCGGAGGCACTGATGCGGCTGTTGGAGGGCCGGCACGCGGTGACGGACAGGCCGTTGTTGGGAGACGGCCCGGGGCCGCGCGGGCGTCGGCTGGCCGGCGGCCGGGACGTTGGGACGGGACCTGGCCAGGCGAGAAGGAAGGCGGCGACGCCGGCCAACGGCGAGGAGCTGTTGACGTTGGCGGAGGCGGCGGCGCTCGCCGGCGTGAGCATCGACCTGCTGCGGCTGCGCGTCCGCCAGGCCGCCCAGGCGGCGGGGCGACACGAGGCAGGCGAGACGGCGAACCCGTCGTCGGAGAACGCGGGCGTGGCCGGCCCGGCCGGCGTGGACAGCGGTGCCACGGCGGCTGGTCCGCTGGATGGACAGCTTCTAGCTGGGGCGAAGGGCCCGGACGGGCGGTGGCGGGTGCGCCGCGAGGACCTGGAGCGATGGATGGCCGCGCGGGTCGTGCCGGCGACGGTGCTCGGCTAT
>Ga0163163_10006859_pt1 | contig 9998 bp, 10 predicted proteins | sample S65metaG_FD_119766 | JGI IMG/M metagenome (GOLD analysis project Ga0163163, IMG submission 119766) | Switchgrass rhizosphere microbial communities from Kellogg Biological Station, Michigan, USA - S6-5 metaG | ecosystem: Host-associated > Plants > Roots > Rhizosphere > Soil | place: USA: Michigan... | reverse complement strand
CGAGGAACGCCATCATGTAGAAGCTCATGACACGGCCGCGCTTTTCGTCGTCCACGATCGTCTGGATGATGGTGTTGCTCGACGCCATCTGCACCATGAAGCCGAATCCGGCGAGAACGAGGCACGGCAGGGCGAGCCAGAGCGTCTGCGCGAGCGAAAAGGCGATGAGCCCGGCCCCGAACACGGCCGCGGCCGTGGGGATCAGACGTCCGAGCCCGACGACCGACCGGCGACCGGCCAGCCACAACGCCGCGACGAGCGCCCCGCACCCCGACGCCGTCATCAGCAGGCCGAGGGTGTGCGGCCCGCCGTGAAACACGGTCGTGGCGAACACGGGCATCAACACACTGTAGGGCACGCCAACCAGACTGACGACCGCCAGCAGGGAGATCACCGAACGGATCGGTCCGAAGCCGAACGCGTAGCGGAATCCTTCGACGAATTCGGTGACGGCGTGCCGCCCGCTCGGGGCCCGTGGCGGCACCGGCGCCAGTCGCATCCGGAGCAGCGCGATGATCACGGCCACATAGCTCGCGCCGTCGATCGCAAAGCACCACCCCTCGCCCACCGCCGCGATGACGATACCGGCAATCGACGGTCCGATCAGCCGCGCCAGGTTCACCATCGACGAATTGAGGGCGATGGCGTTGCCCAGGTCCTCCTTCTTGTCGATCATCGTCAGCAGGAACGCCTGCCGCCCCGGCATGTCGAAGGCGTTGACGAGCCCCTGCACGATGCCGAGTCCGATGAGCCACCCGATCGTCACGTGCCCCGAGAGGACCAGCGCGGCCAGCGCGAACGACTGGACCATGGAGATCGTCTGCGTAACCACGAGAAGACGATGCCGGTTGATGCGGTCGACGATGATGCCGGCGAAGGGGCCGAGGAGAAACGACGGCAGCTGGCTGGCGAACGCGACCGTGCCGAGCAGGACGGCCGATCCCGTCAGCCGGTAGACCAGCCAGTTCGTGGCGGTGGTGGTGATCCAGGTGCCGACGAGCGACACCACCTGCCCGCCGAAGAACAGCCGGTAGTTGCGATATCGCAGCGCCCGCAGCATGAACCCGAGAGAGGTAGGCGCTCGCTGCGACACGGGATTCGATTTTACCAACGGCGATTCATGGACCACTACGCCGTCAGCGCGAGAACGGGCTCAGCAGGCCCCGCCCGCCGACCCTATGAGGCCTTGCGTCGGGCCTTGGCGGCCTTGGGCGCGGCGCTGGCCGCCTTGCGCTTGAAGCCGCCACGCTTGGGCGCCGGCGCCATGTCGCGCCGCGCGTTCAGCAGCTCCATCGCCTGCTCGTAGGTGAGCGCGTCGGGATCGGCCGTCTTCGGCAGCGATGCGTTGACGCTGCCGTCGGTGACGTACGGACCATAGCGACCTGCGAGCAGCTTGATCGTCGAGCCTTCGTGCGTGAGCTCACGCAGCGTCTTCTTCGACGCGCCCTGCTGGCCCCGGCGGCGAGACTGCTTGGGCGCGCGGATCAACGCCAGCGCGTCGTCGAAGCTGATCCCGAACACCTGCTCCTCGGACTCGAGCGAGCGGAACTCATCGCCGTGCTTCACGTAGGGGCCGAAGCGGCCGAAGTTTGTGCTGATCGGCTCGTTGTCGTCCGGGTGCAGCCCCACGACGCGCGGGAGCGAGAGCAGCTTCAGCGCCTGCTCCAGCGTCACCGTCGCATCGGTCATGTCGCCCTGCAGCGAGGAGCGTTTCGGCTTCTCTGCCTTCTTTCCTTCCGGCGTCTCGCCGAGCTGCACGTAGGCGCCGTAGCGGCCGTTCATCACATAGACCTGCTGACCGGTGCCGGGATCGACACCGAGCGCGCGCGGCCCCTCGGCCTTGGCGCGCACCAGCTCCATCGCGCGTTCGACGGTGAGATCGGCTGGCGCGACGTCCTCGGGCAGCGACGCGGTACGGCCAGGACCGCCCTCGCCCATCTGGACGAAGGGACCGAAGCGGCCGACGCGCACGCGCACCGGTTCGCCGCTCTCGGCGTCGGTGCCGAGGTCCAGCACCGGATAGTCGGCTTTCTCCGCGCCGTGCTCGGCGGCGGCCAGCAGCCCGCGATGCTTCTTGTCGCCGAAGTAGAACTGCTTGAGGAACACGTTCATCTCGCGCTCGCCACGCGAGATCTCGTCGAGGTCCTCTTCCATCTCCGCGGTGAAATCGGTTTCGACGAAGTCGCCGAAGTGATCACGCAACAGCTTGGTGACGGCAAACGCCGTGAAGCTCGGAACGAGCGCCTTGTTCTGGCGGTTCACGTACCCGCGGCGCACGATGGTGGCAATCGTCGGCGCGTAGGTCGACGGGCGCCCGATGCCGAGTCGCTCCAGCTCCTTGATGAGCGACGCTTCGGTGAAACGCGCCGGCGGCAGGGTGTCGTGACGCTTGGACTCGGTGTCCACCAGGGTGACGGCGGTGCCGGCGCGGTCGACGCGGTCGCCCACCTTGCATTGCGGCAGGATGCTCTCCTGCTCTTCGAGCTCCGCAGCCGGATCGTCCGAGCCCTCGACGTACGCGCGTCGAAAGCCGGCAAACTCGATCGCCTTGCCACTGGCGGAGAACACCGCGATCTCGTTGCCCGCCCCCTTGGCGGAGAACTCGATCGTGGTGCGCAGCACGCGCGCGTCCACCATCTGTGACGCCATCGTGCGTTTCCAAATCAGGTCGTAGAGCTTGAAGTCGTCGGGATCGAGCACCCGCTCGATCTGGCTCGGCGCCAGGTTGAAGGCCGCCGGACGGATGGCCTCGTGCGCTTCCTGCGCATTCTTCACGCGCGTCTGGTAGCGGCGGGCGCCGTCGTAGTACTCATCGCCGAACATCTCCTTGATCACGCGCGCCGACTCGTTGAGCGCCTTGTCGGAGAGCGTCGTCGAATCCGTGCGGTGATAGGTGATGAGACCCATCTCACCGTCGCCAAGGTCGATACCCTGAAACAGCCGCTGCGCGATCTGCATCGTGCGCTCGGTGGAAAACCCAAGCTTGCGGCTCGCCTCCTGCGTCAGCGTGGACGTGGTGAACGGCGGCGACGGACGTTCGACGCCGGGTTTGGCCTCGACCGACGTGACCTGCCAAGGAAGGTTCTGGCGGACGGCTTCGACCAGGGTCCCTGCCGCGGCCTCGTCGAGCAGGCGGACGTTCTGATTCTTCAGCGCGCCGGTCGTGGCGTCGAAATCCTTGCCCGAGGCGATCCGCTTCTCGTCGACGCGCGTGAGCGTGGCCACGAACTCGCGCCCTTCGCCCCGCAGCTTCGCCTCGAGGTCCCAGTAGGCCGCCGAGCGGAACGCTCGCCGCTCCTCCTCGCGTTCGACGATGAGCCGTACGGCCACGCTCTGCACGCGGCCGGCGCTGAGGCCGGTCTGCACCTTCTTCCAGAGCACCGGCGACAGCGTGTAGCCGTAGAGCCGGTCGAGAATGCGGCGGCTTTCCTGGGCGCGCACCAGGTTTTCGTTGATCTCGGAGGGGTGCTCGAGCGCCTCGTTGACCGCGTCCTCGGTAATCTCGTGGAAGGCCAGGCGCCGCACCGGCACCTTGGGCTTCAGCACCTCTCTGAGGTGCCAGCTGATCGACTCGCCTTCGCGGTCGGGGTCGGTGGCCAGCAGGAGTTCGGAGGCCTCTTTCACCGCCGTCTTGAGGTGCGCGACCTGCTTTCTCTTCTCGGCCGGAACAACGTAGTAAGGCGTGAAGTCGCTCTCCACGTCGACGCCAAGACGGCCCCACTCCTTGTCCTTGATCTCCTTCGGGACGGACGCGGCCGACTCAGGGAGATCCCGGATATGCCCGTAGCTCGCTTCGACCCGGTATTTCGTGCCGAGGAAGCGGCCCAGTGTCTTTGCCTTCGTGGGCGACTCGACGATGACCAGCGGTTTTGCCATGACTCCAGTCGGGCACACTAGCACGTTCACGAGACGCGAAGAAAACTGCCTCCGGCGATCCGACGCACGCGCCCGGCGAGCTCGAGCGCGCTCAACACGCCCATCAATGCCGGCCCGGCAAGCCCCGAGACCGCGGCGAGGCGGTCGAACGCGTAGGCCCGTCCGGCCTCCATGTGACCGAGCACCGGATGCCCGTAAGCGCTTGGCTGTCCGTCATTTAATTCCGCCGCTCCCAGCCCTTGCCAGGCCGGGAGATGTTGCAGCTCGCTAACGATATCGTCCGCAGATTCCACAATCTTTGCCCCGTCCCGGATCAGGGCGTGCCCGCCCCGGTTGCGGCCCCCGAGCACACTGCCTGGGACACCCATGACCTCGCGCCCCTGCTCGAGCGCGCATCCGGCGGTGATGAGCGACCCCGATCGCTCCCCTGCCTCCACCACGACGACCGCGTCGGACAGCCCGCTGATGACGCGGTTGCGCTGGGGAAAGCGGAACGGCAACGGCACCGTCCGGGGCGGGTATTCGCTGATCACCAGGCCGCATCGCACGATGTCGCGCGCGAGCCCTTCGTGCTCGGCGGGATAGATCCGGTCGGCTCCCGAGGCCATGACCGCCACGGTCCGGCCGGTGCGCGCGGCCCCCCGATGTGCCGCGCCATCGACACCCCGCGCCAGGCCGCTGACCACCGTAACGCCGCGCGCCGCCAGGTCGGCGGCCAGCCGGTCGGCGATTTCCACGCCCGCCACCGAAGCGGAGCGCGCCCCCACGATGGCGAGCGTCGGACCGTCGAGCGCGCTCAGCGAGCCCTGGTACCAGAGGAGCGGCGGGCAGTCGGGAATCGTCAGCAGCCGCGACGGGTAGCGTGGGTCGTTCCACGCCACGAACTCGATGCCCAGCGAGGCCGCCAGCGTCTGCGCTTCACGGGCCCGCTCGAGCAGTGGCCGGGCGCGTTCAAGGAGCTCCGGATCTTCGCCCAGCAGACGGGCGGTGAGTTCGACGCGGCTCAGGTTCTCGGCCAGCGAAAGGGCGACGGCTTCATCGAGTGTCATGCGCAGGCGCCATTCCAGAAGCCTGCCGCGGTCGATTCTCCACGTCAGGTGGACGCTATTCGAAAGCCGGAGAGGACAGTTCCTGGTCAAGCGGTTGAAAAACCTACGACTTCAGGCGTCCAGTCGTGGCACATGCCTTGCTCGATCCGTGAGGCGTTCGGCGCGTCGCAACACTTGCGCCTTCCAAAACCGCTGTATAGTGAGAACTTCTCCGCCCATGCGCACCGCCACTTTCGTCCTCGCCGGGCTGTTGGCGCTGGCCGCGACGCCCGCCAGGGCGGACAACCGGGGCGATGCCAAGAAGCAGGTCGAATTCGGCATCGCGGTCGCGCAGAAGGGGTTGTGGCGCGAAGCGATCTACCGCTGGGAGCGTGCGACGCAGATCGATCCCAGCTACGCCGCCGCACTGAACAATCTGGCGATCGCCTACGAACACGAAGGCGAACTCGCCAAGGCGCGCACCGCGTACGAAAAGGCGCTCGAGCTCGAGCCAAGCAACGCGCTCATCAAACAGAACTACGAGCTGTTCAGGGAAATCAATGACCGCGCGACTCGCAAAGATAGTCAGTAGCCTGGCGGCCGTCGCGCTCACCACGGCGTGCGGCGGCTATTCGGAGATCTCCATCGAGACGCCGATTCGTCCGACCATGGACGTGTCTGCGTTCCAACGGGTGTTCGTCGCGGGATTCATCTCCGGCGGCAGCGAAGACGTGGACGGCAATCTCGAAACCACGCGTCTGCTGCGCAGCCAGCTGCGCACCAAGTCGAGCCTGCGCGTCATCGACGCCGACTCCCTGCCGCTGCAGGACGTCGCCACCGAAGGCAAGTCCGCGGAGCAAACGCCACCGGCGCAGGTGAAGGACGAGAAGGATCTGGACGCCTACTCGAACCTGTTCGCCAATGTCGACTACTGGAAGAAGATCGGCGAGGAATATCAGCAGCCGCTCATCGTCACCGGCACGGTGCTCTTCACCCCGCACCAGCGCAATTCGATCGTGCAGCGCGAAGAAGAGGTGTACGACTCGTTCGGCCGCCGGCGCGTGATCCCGGTACGCACCTACCAGGAGCGGAAGGGGTTCGTGCTGAGCCCGAAGTTCATCTTCATCGACGGCCGCACCGGCACCGTGATGCACTCCACCACGGCACGCGAAGAGATCCTCTACAACGCCAACCAGGCCACCCCGGCCCTGTCCTCGTATTTCGAGCTGATGGACCGGGTGATTCCGAGCTTCCTGAGCACCCTGAGCAGCCAGAAGATCAAGGGAACTCGGGTCCTTTTGCAGTAATCCAGACGGATCTGCTAAGCTAACTTCTTTGTATTGACCGGGATGGGCCGCCTAAAGGCGGCCCCTACGAATACCGGTCCTCAGAGGTATTCACGTGTACGCGATTGTTCAGGCTCGTGGCCGCCAGGTGAAAGTGACGCCCGGCGCCGTCGTTGAAGTGGACGGCACACCCGGCGAACCCGGTTCGGCCTTCACCTTCGACCAGGTGCTGCTCGTCGAGAAGGACGCGGGCGACGTGGTCGCCGGCGCGCCGTTCGTGGCCAACGCCAAGGTCGTGGGCGTGGTGGACGGCGAGGCGCGCGGTCCGAAGCTGCGCGTGTTCAAGAAGAAGCGCCGCAAGGGGTTCCGTAAGACGCGCGGTCACCGCAGCATCTTCACCCGCGTGCGCATCACCGACATTCAGGTGTAGCGATGGCTCATAAAAAGGGGCAAGGCAGTTCCCGCAACGGCCGCGACAGCAATTCGCAGCGCCTGGGCGTCAAGCGTCACGATGGCAACATCGTGACGGGTGGATCGATCCTCGTGCGTCAGAAGGGCCGTCGCTTCGAACCCGGCCTCAACGTCGGGCTCGGCAAGGACCACACGCTGTACGCGAAATCGGATGGTAAGGTCCGCTTCGAAGATCACGGCAAGCACGGCCGCAAGATCTCGGTCATTCCCGTCGAGTAAGGCACCCGCCTTCCGGGCGCGGCGCCGTACCTGCGCGCTCTAAGCCCATGTTCGTCGACGACGTCGACATCCAGGTCACGGCCGGAGACGGCGGCAACGGCTGCCTCAGTTTCCGGCGTGAGAAGTTCGTCCCTCGCGGTGGCCCCGACGGCGGTGACGGCGGTAACGGCGGGTCCGTGTACATCGTCGCGGCAGCCACCAAGAACACCCTCGTCGACTTCCGGTTTCACCCCGAATTCAAAGCCCGGCACGGGCAGCACGGGCAGGGCTCCAACCGCACCGGCTTTACGGCCCACGATCTCGAGATCCAGGTCCCGATCGGGACGCTCGTCTTCGAACGGAAGGAGTCGGGCTCGCTCGAACCGCTCGCCGATCTCGTCGATGAGGGCCAGCGCGTGCTGGTGGCACAGGGCGGACACGGCGGCCGCGGTAACGCGCAGTTCGTGTCGTCCACCAACCGCGCACCACGTCGGACGGAGCCGGGGGTGCCGGGCCAGCACCGCCTGCTGCACCTGCAGCTGAAGCTCATCGCCGACGTCGGGCTGATCGGTTTCCCCAACGCCGGCAAGTCCACACTCATCTCGCGCATCTCGGCCGCGCGGCCCAAGATCGCCAGTTATCCCTTCACGACCCTCACGCCCAACCTCGGCGTCGTGTCGCTGAGCGGCGACCGTAGCTTCGTCGTCGCCGACGTACCCGGCCTGATCGAGGGCGCCCACGAGGGGCACGGGCTCGGCGATCTGTTCCTGAAACACATCGAGCGCACCAAGGTGCTGGTGCACCTCGTGGACCTGTCGAGCGAAACGGGGCGAGACCCCGTGGAGGATTTCGAGATCATCCGCCGCGAGCTGAAGTCGTACTCGCCCGACGTCTTTGCCAAGCCGCAGATCACGGTGGCCAACAAGATGGATGCGCTGGACGAGCCGGATCGGCTGAAGCGGCTCGAAACACACCTGAAGAAGAAGAAACTGCCGCTGCTCAAGATCTCCGGCGCCACCGGCGACGGCGTGGACAAACTGCTCGAAGCAATGTGGACGGCGATCGCGCACCCGGCGGCCGGCGTACGAAGAGGGCGGTCGTCAGACCGCCCTGCGGAACGCCCGGCTGAGGCGGCGCCGCCCGCAACGGGCGAGGGCAGCGTCGATCTCCTCACACCGGCGCGTTCGCGCCGCCGCGACGCATGACGCGCGGCGGGCTGCGGCTCGGCATCTTCGGCGGCACCTTCGATCCGATTCACGTCGGCCACCTCGATGCGGCCGCGGCCGCGCGCGACGCACTCGGTCTCGACGAGACGCTTCTCCTGCCGTCGCACGTGCCGCCGCACCGATCGGCCGACCCGCGTGCCACCATGTTCCACCGCTTCGCGATGGTGGCGCTCGCCACCGACGGCGTGCCCGCCTGCCGCGCCTGCGATCTCGAACTCCGACGCACCGGCGCCTCGTACACGTACGAGACCCTGGCGGCGCTGCACACCGCCGGCTGGGCGCCGTTGCAGCTTTTCTTCATCATGGGCGCCGACGCCTTCGCGGAAATCGCACAATGGCGTCAGTTCGATCGCGTCGTGGAGGGCACCAACCTCGCCATCGTGGGACGCAGCGGCACCTCGCTCGAGTCGGCCCTTGATCGCACGCCGCTGCGGCCAAGGGTGCGCCCCCTCGACCAGGCGCGCGAACCTTCGGCTACAACCGGCGTCTATCTCATCGAATCCGCGACGCGCGACGTGTCGTCCACGCAGATTCGTGCGGAGCTGGCCGCGGGCCGATCGATCGCTCGGCTGGTACCCGAAGCGGTCGAGCGGCATATCATCAGACATGGTTTGTATGGAGCGGTAGACCGATTGCATGGCGACATCTAAGAAAGCGGTGAAAGCGAAGACACCGCGGCTCACGGCGTCTGCTAGAGCGGCATCTCCTAGAGCGGCATCTTCTAAAGCGGCGTTTCCTAAAGCGGTGGTAGCCGCAGTGGACGCGGCGCGCGACAAGAAGGCCATGGACACCGTGGTGCTGGATCTGCGGAAAGCCGATGGCTTCACCGACTACTTCGTGATCTGCAGCGCCGCCAACGCCCGGCAGATCACGGCGATCGCCGACGCGGTGCAGGAAACGCTGAGGCAAGAGCTGGGCGAACGGCCCGCGGTGACCGAAGGCGTGAAGAGCTCCGAGTGGATTCTCCTCGACTACTTCAACTTCGTCGTGCACGTCTTCAGCCGTGAGTGCCGATCCTTCTACGGCCTCGAGCGGCTCTGGGGCAACGCCACCCGCTACGAGTTCTCCGAAACCAACGAAACCGCCTGAGGGGCTCCGCCTCGGGGCTCTTCACGTCCTCGACGCTCTCGCCGCCGCCACGCTCGCGCCGAGCTGCGCCGCCTGCCACGCGGTGCTCGATCGGCCGCTCGACGGGGCCGTCTGCCCCGCCTGCTGGGCGCGCGTACGCCCGGTCGGGCCGCCGGCGTGCTACGTCTGTGGCCAGGCGCTGCCGTCGTGGCGCACGATCAGCCGTGCGGCCGAGCGTTGTGCGGCCTGCCGGCGCCGCCCGCCCGCCTTCGATCGCGGCGCCGTCGCCTGCGACTACGAAGGCGAACTGCGCGCCATCATCCATGCCTTGAAGTACGACGGGCGGCGTTCGCTGGCGCAGCCGCTGGCCCGCCTGCTGCGCCAGGCGGGCGAGGCCGTGCTGGCTGGCGCCGACGCGGTGGTGCCCGTGCCGCTCCATCCGTGGAAGCGCCTGCAGCGCGGCTTCAATCAGTCGGCCGACCTGGCACGCGGGCTCGGGGTACCCATGCGCTCACTGCTCTTCCGCGTCCGCGCCACGCGCGCGCAGGCGGGTCTGACGCCTGGGCAGCGTCGCCGCAACGTCGCCGGCGCCTTCATCCTGCACCCATGGCTGGTCGGCGCAGGTCGCGGCGCGTCGAAGGACGTGTCCGGCCGGATTCTGGTGCTCGTGGACGACGTCATGACCACCGGCGCCACGCTCGACGCCTGCGCGCGGGTCTTGAAGCGCGCGGGCGCGCGCGAGGTGCGGACGTTGACACTGGCTCGTGCCCTGCCTCCCGGCGCGACCGCCACCTCGAAGTAAACCTCTCTCGGCTCCCATGCGTAACACGCCATCATGCGACCCT
>Ga0163163_10006856_pt1 | contig 10000 bp, 6 predicted proteins | sample S65metaG_FD_119766 | JGI IMG/M metagenome (GOLD analysis project Ga0163163, IMG submission 119766) | Switchgrass rhizosphere microbial communities from Kellogg Biological Station, Michigan, USA - S6-5 metaG | ecosystem: Host-associated > Plants > Roots > Rhizosphere > Soil | place: USA: Michigan... | reverse complement strand
GCGCGACGTCTACGTCCACCGCCTCGGTGTCGTCACCGTAGGTCGCCTTGAGATTCCGCGAGATCCCCGACATCTCGGCGCGGGCCTTGGCAAGCGTGACGTCGGGCGCCAGCCGCGCGACGACGCGATAGTTGTGCGCGCTCCGCACGCTGCCTGGCCCGGTCTCGTGCGGGTAGTAGACATCGACGTCGTCCACGAATCGAAATCCACGCGGTGACACACCGACGACGGGCACGGGGGTCTTGCCCCACTGAATCGTGCCGAGCGGGAGACGCCCGCCCATGTGCGCGTGCCAGAACTCGTATGACACGATGACGGCGTCCGGTCCGCCCGGCTTGTTCTCGGCGTCGTTGAACTCGCGGCCGACCGCGAGCCTAACGCCGAGAATCTTGAAGAACTGCCGGGATACGCCGATGGCGGCAACACGAACAGGCTCGTTGCCGACCGAGACGGTTGCGTCGGGTGCGTACGACTCCGACGCGACGCCCGAGAAGGACTTCGCCTGTTCGCGCCAGTCCGAGAAGTTCGGGTACGAGGGCGCGATCAGACGCCCTTCCGCCGTGCGCTCCCGCATGAGCACGAGTCGATCCGACGCCTCGTACGGGAGTGGCCGGAGCAGGACGGTATCGAGAACGGTGAACGCGGTCGTCGTCGCGCCAACTCCGAGCGCGAGCGTGACCATCGCGAGCGCGGTAAAGCCGGGCTGCTTGTGAACCGATCGGACTGCCCATCTCACGTCGTGCATGCGTCCCTCGGGAAAGCGGTGTCCACCGTCGGTGGACACCGGCTCGTTGCGAACGGTTGCCTGGTCGCAACCTTTCAAACGACTGAGTTGAAGCGCCGGCTCCATCGATAGACCGGCCGAGGCGCGGGCGTACAAGGTCGTCGGAATCGTTCGCGGGAGTGACGCCAAGCTGCGCGCAACGACTCGGATGGGGCCAACCTCGACCGCCGGCCTATAGTAGACCAGCCGCAGCCGGAGCCTAACGGCTTATGTCGGCAGTAGCGCTGGTAATGTGAGTGTGAAGGCAGAGCCGACGCCGAGCTCACTTTCCGCCGTGAGCTCGCCGCCCATGCCGCGCGCGAGGTCGCGGCTGATGGCGAGACCGAGGCCTGAGCCTTCCGCTCGACGTGCGTGACTGTCGTCCACCTGGACGAACGGCTCGAATACGTGCGCGAGCCGTTCCGACGGAATCCCGACGCCGGTGTCGCGTACGACGAGGCGTACGCGTTCTCCGCATTCACCGTCCACGGGGCCGGTGACGGTCACCGAACCGTCGGCCGGAGTGAACTTGGTCGCGTTCGACAGGAGGTTGAGTAGAATCTGCTGCACCTTCTCGTGGTCGGCGTACGCCGTGAGCTCCGGCGCGATGTCCACGGAGCATCGGACTCCACGCGACTGAAGCTGCGGCTCGACCATCGGGAGGACGGCGTCGGCCATCTCCTTGAGGTTGCACGCAGCGAGGTTGTACTCGACGCGGCCCGCTTCGATGCGCGCGAGGTTCAGCACGTCGTTGATCAACCGAAGCAGGTGGCGTTGCGCTCGCGCGATGCGGGAGAGCGAGTCTGCCTGCTTTTCGCTGATCGGGCCCTGGATGCCTAACTCGAGCAGCTGGACGTAGCCGCCTATCGCATTGAGTGGCGTTCTCAGCTCATGGCTCATGGTCGCGAGGAACGCGCTCTTTGCATGGTTCGCTTCTTCAGCGAGTGTGCGCTGTCGCTCGAGCTCCTCCCCCTGCTCGAGGAGCTGCTGTTCGCTCATCTCGAGCTCCATCGCCTGACGCTCGAGCTGCTCGTTGGCCTCCTCGGCGGCCTTTTTCGCGCGCAGCAGGGCGTCCTCGAACTTCTGACGCTCGTACACGCGCATGAAAACGCAGTCGGTGATCCACTCGCCGGCGCGCTGCCGCCTAACGGCGTTGCAGAGGGTCGCGACGTCGTCGCCATTCTTCGACCGCAGCAGCAGGAAGATCTCCTCGGCCCTCCCCTGCAGCCTGATCAGCGGGAAGAAGTGCGTCTGATAAAAGATCCGGCTGCCGAGGTTCAGAATGGACTCGAGGCGTCGGCCCTGGAGCTCGTCGCGGACGTACCCCAGCAGGTCGCAGAGCGTCGCGTTCGCGGCGCGGATGGTCCCGTCGTCGGCGAACGCGATGAATCCGCAGGGAGCGGTGTCGAGCAGAGAGTCGACGCCAATATCGACGTCCGACAATCGATCCGTCACCGTCCGCTCAAGTACTCGCGGATCACCGCAATCGTTTCTTCGGGATGACTCATGTGTGGGCAGTGCCCGGTCGCACGAAGTACGCGGAGCGTGCTCTGAGGCATTGTTCGGTGCAAGTACGCTCCCACGTCGAACGGCGCGATCAGGTCGTCGGAGCACTGCATGATGAGCGACGGCACACGGACACCGGTCAGGTCCGCTCGATTATCGGAAAAGAACGTCGCTTCGGCAAACCGCCGTGCGATCACCGGATCGGTGGAGCAGAAGCTCTCCTCGAGCTCGCGGCTGAGCTCGGGCCGATCGGCGTTCTTCATGATCGCGGGCGCGAGGAAGTTGGCCCAGCCGATGTAGTTCTTCTCCATCGTTTCGAGAAGGCTCTCGATGTCCTTCCGCTCGAAGCCACCCACATAGGGCGGGTCATTGATGTACCGCGGGGACGGGCCAACCATGATCAGCTCGGCGAATCGCGCGGGCTCCTGATTCGCCGCCAGAAGGCCGATCATGCTGCTGACGGAATGCCCCACGAAAATGACGTCCGTGAGGTCGAGCGAGTGAATGACGTCGAGCACGTCCTCGGCGTAGCCGGCAAGGGCGGAGTACCGCTTGGCGTCGTACGCCGAGAGGTCGGACTTGCCGGACCCAACGTAGTCGAAGACGATGATCCGGTAGTCGTCCGCAAAGGCCGGGGTGACGTAGCGCCACATGTTCTGGTCGCAGCCGAACCCGTGCGCGAACAGCATGGGCTGGGTGCCCTGCCCGAAGACTCGGACGTTGTTCCGGATGAGAACAGATGTATCCATGCTGGAAAATACGCGCTAATGAAGCCAAGCGATGACGCCTGACGACTGCCGCGGACGGACGAGGGGCGACAGGCGCCAGGCGGCGACCCCACACTCTCCTGAACCGGCCGCCCTTGCCCCGGGCGTTGCCAAGTCGGTTGATTGTAGGATTGTCGACCCACCGCGGAGAGCCTCCACATGGTGCATGCAGGTCGCGCGGTAGTGATCCTCGGGCTCGCGGCATCAGCAGCCCAGGGACAGACCACTACCAAGCCCATCAACGACCTACCGAATCCGTACCAGACGATCCAAGGCTGGGCCAAGCTGCCCGATGGCCGCGCATGGGGATCCACCAGCGCAGTCGCCATCGCGCCGGACGGCAAAAGCGTGTGGGTCGCCGAGCGGTGCGGCGCGAACGCGTGTGCCGGATCGCCCCTGAATTCGGTGTACCTCTTCGATGGCACCGGCAACGTCCAGAAAGCGTTCGGCGCCGGGCTGCTTCTCTCACCCCACGGCATCGACGTCGACCGTGACGGCAACGTCTGGGTCACCGACTGCTCCTGCACACTCGGCCGCAACGCACAGCCGCAAAATCCGCCGGCGGGCCATCAGGTCTTCAAGTTCAGCCCTGACGGAAAGTTGCTCATGACGCTCGGCAAGGCCGGCGGGGCGGGCGCCGCCGATTCGGCTTACTTCTGGCAGCCCAACGACGTCCTCGTCGCGCCTAACGGCGAGATCTACGTGGCCGAGGGGCATTCATCGAGCGCGGGGTCGATTGCTCGTATTCTGAAGTTCTCGAAGGACGGCAAGCTGATCGCGACTTGGGGGCAGTTCGGGCACGGGCCTGACGACTACGACCAGCCGCACGCGCTCGCGATGGATTCGCGGGGTCGGCTGTTCGTCGGTGATCGAGGCAACAACCGCATCAAGATTCTCGACCAGAACGGCAAGCTGCTCGACACGTGGTATCAGTTCAGCAGGCCGAGCGGCATCTATATCGACAAGCAGGACCGCATCTATGTTGCCGATTCGGAGTCCGGCTCCGTCGAGAAGGAGCACGCCGCCTGGAAGCGCGGCATCCGCGTGGGCAGCGCGAAGGATGGGAAGGTCACGGCGTTCATCCCGGATCCGGTAGACAGTGCGAACAACACCAGCGCCGCCGAGGGCGTGGCCGCGGATGCCGCCGGCAACATCTACGGAGCGGAAGTAGGCCCTCGTGCGTTGAAGAGGTACGTGAAGAAGTAAAAGCGATAATTGGGGTCAGAGTCGAATTTCGGCCTGGCTCCAATTGGCGTCCGAGTTCTCAGGACCGAAATTCGACTCTGACCCCAATTTCCCCATGACGTTCACGTTCAAGGTCAACGGAAAGTCCACGTCGGTCGATGTCCCTGCCGACATGCCGCTGCTGTGGGTGCTGCGCGACGTTCTCGATCTCAAGGGAACGAAGTACGGCTGCGGTATCGGGCAGTGCGGAGCATGCACGGTCCACGTGAAGGGCACGCCGACGCGGTCATGTCGGACGCCGGTTCAGCGCGTGCAAGGCTCCGACATCACAACGATCGAAGGGCTCTCGACCGACGGCACGCATCCGGTGCAGCGCGCGTGGGAGGCGGTGGACGTCCCGCAGTGCGGATACTGTCAGGCGGGGCAGATCATGTCCGCGGCGGCGCTGCTCGCGCGAAACGCGAATCCGACCGACGCCGACATCGACACGGCGATGAACGGCAACCTCTGCCGATGCGGGACGTACCTGCGCATCCGCGAGGCCATTCACAAGGCGGCTGCGATGCCGGCGACGGATGCCAACGCCGCCAGTCGCACCGGCAAGTCCGACAAGAACTGAGGAGACCACCATGGATACCAAGACACCCGTGGATCGCCGCCAGTTCCTGCGCGTGAGCGCTCTGGCAGGCGGCGGCGTCCTCCTCGCGACGTACATCGAGCCGGTAGCGAACGCCAGCGCGCGTCTGGCCGGCGCGCCAAAGACCGCGGCCGACTTCCAGCCTAACGCGTTCATCCGCATCACGCCCGACGGATCGATCACGATCATCGCGAAGAACCCCGAGGTCGGCCAGGGTGTGAAGACGATGCTGCCGATGATCATCGCCGACGAGCTCGATGCCGACTGGTCGAAGGTGAAGGTCGAGCAGGCGCCGCTCGACACGGTGAAGTTCCAGCGTCAGTTCGCCGGCGGCAGCACGGCAACGCCAGTGAACTGGATGCCGATGCGTAAGGTCGGCGCGGCCGCGCGCGCGGTGCTGGTGACTGCCGCGGCGCAGACGTGGAACGTGCCCGAGTCCGAGCTCACCACGAGCGCAAGCACGGTCATCCACCAGTCGAGTAACCGGAAGGCGTCCTACGGCGAGCTGTCGGCAAAGGCGGCGACGATCACGCCGCCAGACATGGAAACCGTGAAGCTCAAGGACCCGAAGCAGTTCACGCTCATCGGCAAGGGCATGCCGGGCGTGGACAACCACAGAATCGTGACGGGCAAGCCGCTCTTCGGCATCGACGTCACGATGCCGGGCATGCGCTACGCGGTGTTCGAGAAGGCACCGGTCTTCGCCGCGAAGGTCAAGTCGGCGAACCTCGACGAGATCAAGAAAGAACCGGGCGTCAAGAACGCCTTCGTCGTCGACGGCGGGCAGCAGCTCCAGGGCTTGTTAGGCGGCGTCGCGATCGTCGCGGACACCTGGTGGGCCGCGAAGTCGGCACGCGCGAAGCTCAAGGTCACGTGGGAGGAGCACCCCACGTCCTCGCAGAGCAGCGCGAGCTTCGACGCGCAGGCAGCCGAGCTGTCGAAGAAGACGCCGATGCGCTCGCTCCGGAAGGACGGTGACGTGGACGCCGCGTTCAATGGCAACAGCGGAGCGAAGGTTGTCGAAGCGCGGTACTTCTATCCGTTCATCTCGCACGCACCGCTCGAGCCGCAGAATTGCACCGCGCACTTCAAGGACGGCAAGCTCGAGATCTGGTCGCAGTCGCAACTGCCGGAGCCGGGGCGGGCCCTGGTCATGCAGACGTTAGGTCTCAAGGACACGGACATCACGATCCACATGGTCCGCGGCGGCGGCGGGTTCGGCCGTCGGCTCAATAACGACTACATGGTCGAAGCGGCGTGGATCGCGAAGGAGGTCGGCGTCCCCGTGAAGCTGCTGTGGACGCGCGAGGACGACATGCAGCACGACTTCTACCGTCCCGCGGGCTACCACTACCTGACAGGCGCCGTCGATTCGAGCGGCAAGCTGGTCGCGTGGCGCAACCACTTCGTGTCGTTCGGCGATCCGGAGCGAATGGCCGCGCCGGCGCAACCGAACACGCCGCTCCCGTTCGCGTCCAGCGCCGGGATCGGCGCGACGGAGTTCCCGGCCCGGTTCATTCCGAACTTCGCGCTCGACGCGTCAGTCATGCCGTTAGGCGTCCCGACGGGAGCGCTCCGCGCGCCCGGCAGTAACGGCATCGCGTTCGCGACACAGTCGTTCATCGACGAGCTCGCGGCCGCGGCAGGCAAGGATCCACTGCAGTTCCGGCTCGACATTCTGTCCAATACGCCAATCTCGCAGGACCCCGGACCAGCGGGCGCGCCGCCGGCGTTCGAGGCGGCGCGCATGAGCGGCGTGCTGGAGCTCGTGCGTGACAAGTCCGGTTGGGGCAAGACCGCGCTCCCGAAAGGCACCGGCATGGGCGTCGCGTTCCACTTCAGTCATCGGGGATACTTCGCCGAAGTCGTACAGGCAACAGTCGCGAAGGATGGCTCAGTGAAGGTCGACAAGGTCTGGGTCGCTGGTGATGTGGGCAGCCAGATCATCAATCCGCTCAATGCCGAGAATCAGGTGCAGGGGGCGGTGCTCGACGGGATCGGCGAGGCGTTAGGCCAGGAGATCACGATCGAGAACGGGCAGACGACGCAGTCGAACTTCAACGCGTTCCCGCTCCTGCGGCTCAGGCAAGCCCCACCGGTGGAAGTCCACTTCAAGATCACGGACAATCCGCCGACGGGTCTCGGCGAACCTGCCCTGCCCCCGGTGGTTCCGGCGCTCTGCTCGGCCATCTATGCGGTAACGGGTAAGCGCGTGCGCTCGCTGCCCCTCTCAAAGCAGGATCTCAAGTGGGCGTGACCTGACTCGCACACCCCGCTGACTCCGGCCGCCCGCGAACGTGTTACCGTTCGCGGGCGGTTCGTCATCCCGGGATCAAAGGGCGCAGAGTCGTTTGAATCCTCACCACTCCGTAATGACGAGATTTCACATTCAAACGACTCTGACCCCTTTGATCCTGCTCCTCGCCGTCGCGCACGCGCCGGTCGTGGCGCAGGCTCCCGTTCCGGACTCAGTATTCGTCCGCCAGACCTACACGAAGCGCGAAGTCCGCATCCCGGTGCGCGACGGCGCGCGTCTGTTCACGGTCGTCTACGTGCCGAAGGACGCATCGGCCGCGAACCGGTACCCGATTCTCCTTCAGCGCACACCCTTCTCGGTCGCGCCCTACGGACCGAATACGTACCCCCGGACCCTCGGCCCGAATCGGTTTCTGATGCACGAGAAGTACATCTTCGTGTATCAGGATGTGCGCGGTCGCTACATGTCCGAGGGAACGTTCGAGAACGTGCGACCCTTCATCGCGGACTCGATCAAGGCGCGCGACAGGAAGGCAGTCGACGAGGCATCGGACACCTACGACACGATCGACTGGCTCCTGAAGCACGTTCCGAACAACAGCGGCAAGGTCGGCCAGTGGGGCATCAGCTACCCGGGGTTCTTCGCCTCAATGGGCGCCGTGTCGCGCCATCCGGCGCTCGTCGCGTCCTCGCCGCAGGCGCCCGTCACAGACCTGTTCTTCGAGGACTTTCACCATAACGGCGCGCTCGTGCAGGCGGCGTTCGCCGCGTATCCGATCTTCGGGATGCCGCGACCGAAACCCACTACAGCGAACTGGTGGCTCGCGGAGTTCCAGAAGATGTCCCAGCTGGGCGGAAGCGACGACGATGGGTTCCAGCTCTCGTTAGGTCCGCTGAGCAACGTGACGCAGCGCTACTACAAGAACAACGCCTTCTGGCAGCAGATCGTCGCCCATCCCAACTACGACGCGTTCTGGCAGGCGCGAGCCGTCCCGCACGCGCTCCGTGGAGTCAGGCATGCAGTGATGGTTGTGGGCGGTTGGTTCGACGCCGAGGATCTGCATGGACCGCTTGCGGTTTACAAGACGCTCGAGGCCAATAACCCGCGGGCTCGGACAACGATCGTGATGGGCCCGTGGCGCCACCGGGGCTGGGCCGCGCAGGATGTCGTGCACTCCGTGCACGGTGATCTCTATTTCGGCGACTCGCTGGAGACGAAGTATCAACGCGACGTGGAGACCCCGTTCTTCCACGCGTACCTCAAGGGCAACGGGAACGCTCGCCTGCCCGACGCACTGATGTTCGATACCGGCCGAAAGCGGTGGGAGCGCTTCGACCGCTGGCCGCCTCCGGCCGCGAGCGCTCGGATGTACTACTTCCACGCGGATGGCTCACTCTCGACCACCGCGCCGCACGAAGCAAGCGGATACCGCGAGTACGAGAGTGATCCCGCGAAGCCGGTGCCGAGTCGGTGCAGAGGGCCCACGATCGAGGACGGGACGCTGTATCAGTACATGAGCGACGATCAGCGCTGCTTTGTCTCTCGTCGTGACGTGCTGACGTTCCAGACGGAGGCGCTTCGCGAAGACGTCACGGTGGGCGGCGCGATCGCCGCGCGGCTCCAGGTGAGCAGCACCGGCACGGACGCCGACTTCGTCGTGAAGCTCATCGACGTCTATCCGAACGACGAGCCGGACAGCCCGTCCCGGCCTAACAAGACGGTGCACATGTCCGGTTATCAGCAGCTCGTGCGCGGCGAGATCATGCGCGCTCGGTTTCGAAAGTCCTTCTCGGCACCCGAGCCAATGAAGCCGGGGGAGGTCACGCCCGTGCAGTTTCGTCTCGAGGACGTGCTGCACACGTTCAGGAAGGGGCACCGTATCATGGTGCAGGTGCAGAGCAGCTGGTTCCCCGTGTTCGACCGTAATCCGCAGCGGTACGTGCCCAACATCTACGAGGCAACGGCGGGCGATTTCGTGAAGGCGACGCAGCGGGTGTGGATGGGCAGCGGGGCGGCAAGCGCGATCCAGCTGCAGGTGCTGCCTTAGGTTGTCATTCCCGCGCGGCGAGGAATGACACCTCCGTCAGCTACCCGTCGACGTGTAATGCCGAACGCCGAACCGCCACACCCACAGCGAAACGCCGAAGAACACGAAACCTAACGAGGGCGCGAGCAGCGCCAGCGCAGGAGCGACACCCGTCCGGTCAGCGCGACCCAGCACGACGGCCACGGGAAAGAACGACACACACCCCAGCGGCACGATGAACGTCAGAAAGTTGCGGAACCACCGGGCGTAGATGTCGAGCGGATACTGCGCCGCCTCCACGCCACCGTACGTGAGCGTGTTCGCAATCTCGAGACTCTCCACCGTCCAGAACGCCAGCGCCGCTTGCAGCACGAGGATCCCCGCAAATAGTGCCGCACCACCCGCCACCGCAAACAGCAGGATCGACCAGACGTGCCACGTCCACGCGACGCTCGTTAGGTGGACCGCGAGCGCCCAGGCCAGAGCGGCCTGCACGAGACGCCCGATGCGAGTCGCCCGCAGCTCGTAGCCGAGCAGCTGAAGCACGGTCGATCGCGGACGGACGAGCAGGCGATCGAAGTCGCCCGTTTTCACGAACTCCTCGCCGAAAATGTCGAACCCTCGCGTCAACCCGTCCGCCACCGCAAAAGCCACCCCGATCACGCCGTAGAACAGCGCGACCTCACCGAACTGCCACCCCTCGATCTGCCGAAATCGCGAGAACAGCGCCCACACCGCGATGAAGTCGATGCCCGGCGCCACAAAGGCACCGACGGACGTGAGGAGGAACGAACCCGGATACTGCATCTGGGAGCGGAACGACGCACTGTTGTAGCGGCCATACAATCGAATCGCGTTC
>Ga0163163_10006854_pt1 | contig 10001 bp, 9 predicted proteins | sample S65metaG_FD_119766 | JGI IMG/M metagenome (GOLD analysis project Ga0163163, IMG submission 119766) | Switchgrass rhizosphere microbial communities from Kellogg Biological Station, Michigan, USA - S6-5 metaG | ecosystem: Host-associated > Plants > Roots > Rhizosphere > Soil | place: USA: Michigan... | reverse complement strand
TTCACGGTTGCAGGTATAACGTACCTCGTCGCAACCGGGGTTGGCGTCTGGGGCCACCGCACGCCGGTCAACTGGGCTTGGGACATTGTTAATTTCGTCTTCTGGATCGGTATTGGTCACGCGGGGACACTCATCTCCGCGATCTTGTGCCTCCTGCGTCAGAAGTGGCGTACCTCGATTAATCGTGCGGCTGAGGCAATGACGATATTTGCGGTGGTTTGCGCCGCGATTTTCCCGGTCTTTCACGTAGGGCGCGTGTGGTATGCGTGGTTCCTATTTCCCATCCCAAATTCGAACTACATTTGGCAGAATTTCCGTTCGCCCCTCGAGTGGGACGTATTTGCGGTCTCAACGTACGGCACGGTCTCGGTTCTCTTTTGGTATATTGGAATGATTCCCGATCTGGCCGTGTTGCGCGACCGGTTCGAGGCCGTGGGCAAGCGGACACGATCGTTCCTGTACGGTCTGTTTGCGATGGGGTGGCGGGGCTCCAACCGTCACTGGAGCAACTACGAAATGGCGTACTTGATCCTTGCGGGCATCGCGACGCCTCTGGTGATTTCTGTGCACACCGTCGTCTCCTTCGACTTCGCGGTGGCATTGATCCCCGGATGGCACACAACGATCTTCCCGCCATACTTTGTAGCCGGCGCGATTTTTTCCGGATTCGGTATGGTGCTGACGCTGATGCTGCCATTGCGCGCGATCTACAAATTGGAAGATCTCATCACCCAGTACCACATCGACTGCATGTGTAAGATCACTTTGGCGACAGGCACGATTGTTGGGTACGCCTACGCAATGGAGTTCTTCATCGCGTGGTACGGCGCGAATCCGTACGAAGGATTCACTTTCATCAACCGCGCTTTTGGCCCCTATGCCTGGGCATATTGGATCATGATTTCGTGCAACGTGATCACGCCTCAATTTTTTTGGTTCAAGGCGGTGCGCCGCAATACGACGTTCGTCTGGGTGCTTTGCCTCTTCGTCAACGTAGGCATGTGGTTCGAACGGTTTGTCATTATCGCGACTTCACTGACGCGTGATTTTCTTCCGACCAGCTGGGGTAACTACACTCCCAGTATCGTCGAGATATTTACGTTCTTCGGAACCTTCGGTGTGTTCTCCGTCTTGTTCCTTCTCTTCATTCGGTTTTTGCCAATGATGCCGATGGCCGAACTCAAGGCTGTGACAACCCAGGCGGACGTCCACGGGGGAAACCCAAAGACGGGATTTGGTGATCCCGCCTTGCAGGAAGTCGCCCATTAATTCACCGACCATGGCTGTTCAACCTTACGGCGTAATCGCCACATTTGATACTCCAGCGGCGGTTTACCACGCGGCGGAGCAGGTGCGCGATGCCGGCTATAAGAATTGGGATGTGATCGCGCCCTGTCCAATTCACGGACTCGACAAGGCCATGGGCCTGAAACGGTCAATCGTACCGCGAATTTCCCTGGCCGGCGGCATCACGGGTTTTTGCACGGGCATGTCGTTGATCTGGTTTACGGACGGTTTCGATTATCCGCTGATTGTCGGTGGAAAGCCCTTATTCAGTCCGATGTTCGCGTTCCCAGTCTCATACGAGCTCACGATTCTTTTCACGGCGTTTGCCACGATCATCGGGATGTTCGTCGTGAACGGTCTCCCGATGCACTATCACCCCGTGCTGAAATACCCCAAGATTGCCCGCGGCATGGACGATTTGTTTTTCATCGTGATTGAGACGCGTGATCCGCGCTTCAATTCGGACAATACGAAAGCTCTGCTCCAAAAAGCAGGCGGCACCGAAATCAAAGATCTCGAGGCCTGACCATGCGTAACGTTTATCTTGTGACAGCGTTTTTGGTGGTGCTTGTGGTTTCCCTATTCGGATTCCGTGGCGGAACGTTCTCAAAGCCACCCATCGATGTATTTCCCGAATGGGCTTTCCCCGGCATGAAGCGCCAACCGAAATACAAACCGCAGGCCGCCAGCGAATTTTTTGCGGACGGCCGCGTCGACCGTCCAATTCCCGCCAAGACGGTTTCCCGTGATCCATTGCGTAACGATGACTCGCTCTACGCGGGCAAGTCCGCTGATGGTGCCTGGCTGCGGGGATTTCCGACCAGCCTCCCAGTCAATGCGGCGCTGATGGCCCGCGGTCATGACCGATTCGCGATCTACTGCCAGCCTTGTCATGGCGCTTTGGGTGATGGCAACGGCATCACCAAGCAGTACGGAATGGGTGCAACTCCGACCTATCACGATCAACGCCTGCGCGACATGGCGGAGGGCGAAATCTTCAACACAATCACCAACGGCAAAGGCAACATGCTGTCTTATGCTGACAAATTGCTGCCCGAGGACCGATGGGCAGTGATCCTGTACGTTCGAGCCCTGCAGCGCGCCGGAGCTGGAACTCCAGCTGACGTCGCTGACGCGGCCGCCAAAAAAACACTTGGCCTCCAATGAGCACTCAAGCTGCTTCCACTCCCGAAGGCCTTCCCGTTCACGCGGCACATGTTGGATCTCCGTCGGTCATCTCAAGCATTGCCACGAAAGCTCTTGGCATTGGTCTGGCCGGAATAGGACTGACGATTATCGGAATCTTCATCTCTGGTGCGCAAAAGATCGCGTACTCCTGGCTCATTGGCGTGTCGTATTGGACCGCGATTGCCATCGGCTGCTTGATGATGGTACTCATCCATCATATTTTTGATGCGAAGTGGTCCGTCGTGCTACGTCGTCAGCTGGAGCACGGGTTGGCGGCCTTCAAATGGCTCGCGCTGCTCTTTCTGCCGCTGATCGTCGCGTCGATTTTTGGACCACGTGACGTGGTGTGGCCCTGGATGAATCCAGGGCACGTGCTCCACGGGCACGGTACCGTCGCCACCGACGTGCTGTATGCAAAGAAGGCCGCCTTTCTGAATCTCGACACCTTTGTCGTGATGACGGTTATTTTTTTCCTGAGCTGGATCGTTCTCTCATTTTTTCTCCGCAAAGCTTCCTTTAGTCAGGATTCCGATGGTGATCCCAAGTGGACAACGTGGAACCGTAAACTGTCAGCGGGCGGGATCCCCTTGGTTGCGCTTACGCTCACCTTCGCGGCGATCTATTGGATCAAGAGCCTGGAGTACCATTGGTTTTCGACGATGTACGGCGTGTGGTTTTTCGCCAACTGCTACCGCGGTGCGCTTTCAGTCAGTGTCATTATTATGATCTGGCTCTATAACCGGGGAGACTTCAAAGGCATCCTGAACACCGATCACATGCATGCAGTCGGTCAGGTCATGCTCGCGCTGACCATTTTTTGGGGCTACGTCACGTTCTCCCAGTATTTCCTGATTTGGAATGCCAACGTTCCCGAGGAAACCTTTTGGTATAACATCCGCGAAGTGAACCGCGACGGTTCACCCAACCAGTGGAAGTACGTCGGCATCATCGCGATTCTCTTTGGACATTTCGTCGTCCCATTCTGCCTGCTGCTGTCGTATCGTTTCAAGGTCACGCATCGGATCCTTCGCCGGATCGCCTACTGGATTCTAACGACCATTCTCGTCGACCTTTGCTACAACATACTGCCAGCGATGAAGGATCCGCACACCGGTGATCCACTGCCGTTTTTCTCCTTTCACCTGGTGTGGGTGCTTACCTCCGTCGTCGGTGTCGGTGGCATCTGCGTGTGGGCCTACCTGAAAAGCTTTCCCACCACGAAGCTGATCCCGATCCGCGATCCGCGCATTGTCGAATGCCTAACCCATCATGAGTGAGACTAACTCCCATCGTGCTTCTCTCGTGAGCATCATCGCGATCTTTGTCCTCTTCGGACTTTTCCTCGCGGTCATGCGATATATGTATGTTCCGCGTCAGACAGGTGCATTTGCCGGAGACGGAATTCACACGCTGGAACAGCGGCAGAAAACTCTCGCCGAACTCCGCGCCAAGGAAGCAGCTCAAGCGAACAGCTACGGCTGGGTCGACCAGAAGGCCGGCGTCGTTCATCTGCCGCTTGATCGTGCGATGGAACTCACCCTGCAGAAGTACGCGGCCAAGCCGTAACCGTTTTTGAGATGACCACTGCTTCTCCCGAAATAAGCGAGATCGACGCCAATGCGCGATTTCCCCTATCGCTGCTCCTTTCTTCGGCGCTGCTCTGGCTCATCGTGAGCGGATTGCTGGCGCTGTTGAGCTTTGCACAAAATCTCAATCCGGCGCTTCTAGCCGATTGTCCGTACCTCTCATTTGGCCGGACCCGTGCACTGCAGGAGACTGCGTTCGTCTATGGCTGGATCGCAAATTCTGGTTTTGCAGTTTCGCTCTGGATTCTCGGCCGTTTGAGTGGTTCGCCACTTCGATCGCTCAACTGGGTGACGATTGGAACCTTGTTTTGGAATCTAGCAGTTACTCTAGGTTTGGTGGGTATCGCTTTGGGTGACGGCAGTTCGATTCCATTCCTACACGTCCCGTCCTACGTGCAGCCTTTGTTGCTCTTCTCTTTTGGTGCGATTGCCGTCTCCGGTGTGCTGGCGTGGACCGGACGAGCGCGTCGAACCGCTTTCGCAGCTCAATGGTATGCAGTCGCGGCACTCTTTCTGTTCCCCTGGCTGTTTTCAGCTGCGCAAGCCATGCTCGTTTGGTTGCCGATTCGCGGGACGCTCCAGGCGGTGGCAGCGGGTTGGTTCATGCAAGGAGCGTGGACCCTCTGGATCGCGCCGATGGCGCTTGGCGCGGCATATTATCTCGTGCCCAAGATCAGCGGCCGGGTGATTCCGAGCTATGATTTCGCAGCGCTCAGCTTTTGGACTCTTCTCGTCGTGGGTGGTTGGACGGGTGGCCGGCATCTTATCGGCGGGCCTGTACCCGCGTGGGTCGCAAGCATCGCGATCGTGTCCTGTGGGCTTTTGATTTTTCATTACGTGGTGACCGCGATCAATCTGCGGGGTGCGTTCGGTCATCGAAGTGTCGCGCTGAAATTCATTTCGTTCGGTCTCGTTGCGTATGTGATTGGAGGAGTTGCTGACGCCGCAACGGCGATGCGGAGCGTCGCTCAGTTCACGCAATTCACGTGGGTGACTCAGGCTCAAAGCCAGCTGGCGCTCACCGGTGCGTTTTCGATGATCGTGTTTGGCGCAATTTATTTCCTTGTGCCGCGAATTTTCAATCAGGCTTGGCCGTCGACGGCGTTAATCCGAGCCCACCACATAGCGGCGTTGCTCGGAACCGTTGCGTTAGTGGTCGCGCTCGCGATGGCTGGCGTGGTTCAAGGTCGTGATCTTGCCGACGCCGCCGTCAACTTCAGCGACATCGCTCATCACATGCGCTCTTGGCTTTTGATCGCCGCGGCGGCGCAGGCGTTGCTGGTGCTGGGAAATGTGATCCTTGCCTTCCATTTTGCGCGGGTAGTCTTCGCGAAACCCGCGGTTGTTGCGGAAAACCTGTTTAGCCAGCCGCCCGCGATGGAGGCGTCAGTCACATGAGAAACGGTTTCCTTTTCTTCATCGGCCTATTCGCTTCCGTTCTGCTCTCTTGGGCGGGGATCGTGTTGGGCTCGAACTCCCAGCTCGGCAAACTTGCCCCGCTGTACGATGAAAACGAAAGCAAAGCCTTTCCTCAGCGTCGCTCGGGCGTGGCGGGTCAGGGGCAATTCGTCTACGACAGCTTGAATTGCGCAGCTTGTCACACGCAGCAAGTTCGCCGGCCGGACTTCGGATCGGACAAAGCCCGCGGCTGGGGCGAACATCAGAGCGTCGCTCGCGACTACATCTACGATACCCGCGTGCAGCTTGGTAACAGCCGGCTCGGACCAGATCTTGCCAATCTTGCAGGCCGGAAGGCGCCCTATGACGCCGAGGATCTGCTTAAGCTTCTCTACACGGGCAGTGGCAACATGCCGTCGTATAAATTCCTTTTTGAAAAACGCGCACTCTTGGGACTGCAGCCGTCGAACTATGCGTTGAAGTTGCGTGGCGACTTGGCCGCACCGGAAGGATTCGAGATCGTTCCAACGCCGGAGGCGAACTCGCTGGTCGCCTATCTATTGAGCCAGAATCAAGTCTACGAATATCCCGAGGCCCGCCCCATGCAGCCGCCTGCTGCGAGCAAGGAGGGTGAGCACAAATGAGTGATCAATCTCCTGTGTATCCCCGACTGGATCAACCTGGCGCTTCGGATGAGAGTCTCCTGGCAGCGCACGAACAGGCGCTGGCGCCGAAGCCCGACGACCGAGGTCACTATCGGCTCCTGCCGCTGGCGTTGCTCTTCGTATTCAGCGGATTGATTTTCTTCGCTGGCACGTACCTGAATTTCTATTCGGGTCATTACGATGCGACGATTTTCAACGAAAACGCCCATCCGGCCAGCGCGACTGCGGCGGCTCCGAAGATTGATCCACTCGTCCTCGGGAAGCGAAATTACGAGCAAGTTTGCATTACCTGCCACCAAGCAACCGGTCAGGGCGTCGAAGGCGTTTATCCGCCTCTGGCTGGATCGGAATGGGTCACCGGATCTCCGGAGCGTGTCATCCGCATTGTGCTGCACGGTTTGAAGGGTCCGCTGACCGTCGAGGGGAAACAGTTTGGACAGGCTGCGATGCCCGCATTTGGGCAGGTTACCGGCTCCGGCTACAACTGGAGTGATGAGCGAATTGCTGCGGTCCTGTCGTACATTAGGCAAGAGTGGGGCAACAAGGCAGATCCCATCACTCCGGAGCAAGTCGCCGCGATTCATACCAAGGAAGGTAGCCGTCCGGAGTGGTCGCAGGACGATTTGAAGAAGATTCAATAAAGCGAAGCGTCCAGATTTTGGACGCTCAGCGCGAGGGTCGGACGTGGGAGCAGGTCTTTGACCTGCTCTTTTGTCTTTACCGACGACGACGACGCGATCCATCGATCACGCGGAAACAACGCCGCTGAGCGATAAAAGCTTTATCTCAACGCGCGGATGCGGCGCCATAGCAGTGCGCGCAAATGTTACCCCCTCTCTTTAGGCGGCGCTCCTTTCTTCCATTCTGGGCTGATATCATCGGGATGCTTCTCGCGCGAATGCTTTACCGCGTTCGCTCGAGTGGCTCTCAGCATGTACCTGAGCAGGGCGGAGTGCTTCTGATCGCAAATCACCTTTCCTACGTGGATGGGCTTGTTTTGCAGCTCGCTTGTTCACGCCCGATCCGATTTGTCGTCTTTCAAGGGTTTCAAACGCAATCGTTCATCGATCGTTGGCTGAGGCGGAATCGTGCGATTTGGATTTCGTCACGTCATCCTTCGGCCGGCATCAAAGAAGCCACGCGTGCACTCGCTGCGGGCGACGTTGTCTGCGTCTTTCCGGAGGGACGAATCTCTCGGACCGGTCAATTAATGGAAATACAACGGGGTTTTGAGATCATGGCACGACGTGCCGTTGTTCCGGTCGTGCCCGCGGCGATTGATGGTCTTTGGGGCTCGGTGTTTTCGTTCGCGGGGAACAAATATCTTTGGAAGGCCCCCCGATTAAAACGCACGCACGTTTTTATCGCGTTTGGTGAACCACTGCGCGCAACGACAGACGTGGTCGCTCGTGCTCGCATCGCGCTGCTCGATTTGGGCGCAGCGGCCTTTGAGGAACGTCCGGCACTCAAGCGGCATGTTGGGCGCGAGAGTATTCGGTCGCTCGCGAAAACGCCGGCTCGTGTTCTCGTTGTGGATCGGACGGCGGGCCGACGCGTCGTCACGGCAGCTCAACTTTTGGCTGCCGCCGCCGTGCTCTCGCGGCGAATCCGGCGCACTGTGCCGGAGCGACGGGTGGGTATTGTTCTGCCCCCGGGGGCCGGCGCTTTCATTGCAAATCTTGCCGTGATGTGTGCGGGCAAGGTGCCCGTAAACCTCAACTTCACGCTCGGTCAGCAGTCGGCGCAGGCATGTTTGCGCGCGGGAGGAATAGTCACGGTCATTTCTGCCGACGCGATGAAAGCAAAACTGCCATCGTTCCCCTGGCCGGCGAACACGCTCGATTTGCGGTCCGAGATTGATGCGGCAGGTGGCCGCAAAGCGATGCTACCCTGGCTCGTGGCCGCGTGGTTGCTGCCGAATCAATGGGTGGCTGCACTGGTCGGTCTGCCGCGTATCGGAGATCGAACCGAGGCGGGACTGTTGTTCACGAGCGGCAGTGCGGGTGAGCCGAAAGGCGTGATGTTAACTCACCGTAACATCCTCGCGAATTGCGCGCAGATTTCGTCGCTCTCAATTTTGCCTCAAGACTGCTCGTTGATGGGCTGCCTGCCACTGTTTCACAGCATGGGCTTCACGGTGACGTTGTGGTATCCCATGCTTCGTGGCTGCCAGGTCGTGACGGTTCCAAGTCCGCTCGAGACCCGCAAAATCGTCGAGGCGATCCGTGATGAGCACGTCACCGTTTTGTTGGGTGCGCCGACATTTGTGCGGCCGATTTTGAAACGAGCGCGGCCGGCTGAGCTCAAATCGCTCGATCTCGTCGTGACCGGGGCCGAGAAGTTGCCGGACGATCTATTCCGGATGTTTCTGGAAACGTTTCACATCGAGATCCTGCAGGGTTACGGCCTGACTGAAACGACGCCGGTGACGAATATCAATCAGCCGGATCCGCCGGTCACCACCGCGACAGCCGACCCCCAATCGGGCAAGCGCAGGGGGTCCACGGGACGACTGCTGCCAGGAATGACGGCGCGCATCGTAGATCCCGATACGGGTCGCGAGCTCGCGATCACGGAGACGGGAATGGTGCTTTTTCGCGGCGCAAATGTCTTTGAACGCTACCTGGACGAGGATGCCAAGACGCGCGCGGCTTTTCAGGACGGCTGGTTCATTACCGGGGATCTGGGACGTTTCGACGAAGATGGGTTTCTTTTCATCGAAGGACGACTTTCCCGTTTCTCCAAAATCGGTGGCGAGATGGTTCCGCACGTTACTGTCGAACAAAAGCTCATCGAAGCGTTCGGCTGGGATCAGGTGGAAAAGCCTTCGATCGCGATTACGAGCATTCCGGACCCGGGAAAGGGCGAGGCGCTGGTGCTGCTGACATCAGAAGACGTAACCGTTGAAGATGTGCGTGCACGACTGCTCTCGATGGGAATACCCAATTTATGGGTACCGAAGGTGGTCCGCCGAGTTGAGCGTATTCCGATGCTCGGTAGCGGGAAGCTCGATCTCAAAGGATGTCGCGAGCTGGCGGTGCGCAGCGACGCACCCGTTGCTCATGTCGGGAGTTGAGGCACAAATTCCACCGTGTCGACCCGGCGCGCACGTTGACGGTGTTGATGAAGGAAAAGCAGCAACGTGATCGCGCTAAGAGCGGTGCAGAAACCAAAGACCAGCTTGTACCCGACCGTCGCGGCCAGCCAGCCGAAGAGTAGGTATCCAGCGGTTGATCCGATGCGGGCAGAAGTGACGAAGAGATTTGTCGCAGTGGCGGGCTGTTCTGGGATGTAGTTTTGGAAGAACGTGATCGCGACGCCTGAGTTCACGGCCACCATCGCGGCGCTCAGGATCTGCAGCGGATAAACCTGCCACGGCGCTCGCACTGCCAGCAATAGTCCGTAGTAGAGTACGGCGATAAGCGTTCCGATTCGAATCACGCGCGTCTGATCGCCCTTGGAGGCGAGAACGCCGAAATAAAGCATTAGCGGAACCTCAAAAATTGGGCCTATGCTATACACCACTCCGACGTCCGCGGAGTTCCATGCAGGGTGTTGAGCACCATCAAAGGCAGATTCATCATGCTGATCGTACTGCAGACGTTGATCAGCACAAAGCCGACAAAGTAGGCGAGCAGATCGCGTCGGACGAGGGTTTCGCGAAGACTGACTCGGACGGCCAAACGCCGTGTCGCCGGCGGTGGAGCGTCAGGAATGAAGGATACGACGGCCAGCAGGAGAATGACGAAGAGGCCCGCTGCGGTCAGGAACATCCCTTCATACGAATAACTGAGCATCACCCACGCTGCGACGGCCGGCCCAACGGTCCACGCGAGAGCAAAGAACAGTCGGAATACATTGTTGTAGAGAGGTGTTT
>Ga0163163_10006848_pt1 | contig 10004 bp, 9 predicted proteins | sample S65metaG_FD_119766 | JGI IMG/M metagenome (GOLD analysis project Ga0163163, IMG submission 119766) | Switchgrass rhizosphere microbial communities from Kellogg Biological Station, Michigan, USA - S6-5 metaG | ecosystem: Host-associated > Plants > Roots > Rhizosphere > Soil | place: USA: Michigan... | reverse complement strand
AGCGGGCGGGCGAGCAGGGCCTCGATCGCTTCATCCACCGTGGCGAGACCCGAGACCACGGCTTGCACGGCCTGCGCGATCGGCATGTCGATGCCGCGGGCTGCCGCCAATTCCACCACGGCGCTCGCGGTATAGACGCCCTCGGTGACCGTGAGGCGCTTATCCAGCACTTCCTTGACGCTCCGTCCTTTGCCGAGCTCGATGCCGAGCGACATGTTGCGCGACTGCGGGCTGCCGCAGGTGAGCACGAGATCGCCGAGGCCAGAGAGTCCGGTCAACGTCTCGCGTCGCGCGCCGAGCGCCGTGCCGAACCTCGTCATCTCGGCGAATCCACGCGTGACGAGCGCCGCATGCGCGCTCGCGCCAAGCTTCTTGCCGGCGACGATGCCGGCGGCGATGGCATAGACGTTCTTGACCGCGCCACCGATCTCGGCGCCGACCACATCGTCGATCCAATAGCAGCGGAAGGGCGGGTAACTCAGCGCATGTGCAAGCGCACGGCCTTGCGACTCCCGTGCCGTCGCAAGCGTCACGGCGGCAGGAAGCTTCTTGGCGATCTCGGCGGCGAAGCTTGGGCCTGACAGGACTGCGACCGTGACCTCCGGCATGAGCTCGGCGACGATTTGCGAGGGAAGCATGCCAGTCGCCTGCTCGATGCCTTTGGAGCAAATAACCACCGGGTGTCCGCGTCTTACATTAGGCGCAAGCTCGCTGGCGATCTCCCGAAGATTCTGTGCAGGCGTGACCAGGAGCAACATGTCGCGAGAAGCGACCTCCGCGAGCCGCGCGGTTGCCTTGATCGCGGGATCGAGCTTGACCCCGGGGAGATAGACTTCGTTCAGGTGGTTCTCATTGATGTCGGCAGCGGTCTGGGGCTCATAGGCCCAAATGAGCACGTCGCGGCGGGCGCGCCGCGCGGTCACTGCGAGCGCGGTTCCCCATGCGCCCGCTCCCACGATGCCGACCGATTGGAGTGCCATGCCCGCCTCGCCCATCTCCATATGCCAGATTTCTTGCTCGAGCGCGAAACGAGATGGTTAAGCCTTCACGCCTGCGCCGAGCGCCGGCGGCGCGTCCGGATCGAGGGGCCAGCGGGCGCGCACCGGCGCGGAAAGATCGTTGGCAAGACCGCGCGCCAGCCGCTCGGCGCCGGCCCAGGCGATCATGGCGGCGTTGTCGGTGCAGAGCTCTGGCGGCGGCACGATGAGGCGGAAGTCGTGTTTCCGCGCGACAGCTTCGAGCGCCGAGGCGAGTCTCCTATTGGCTGCGACACCGCCTGCGACCACGAGAGCGCGCTGCATCTGAGCGCCGAGTCGTTCGATGTAAATCTCCATGGCGCGCGCGGTCCGGTCTCTCACGATGTCGGCGACAGCTTCCTGGAAGCTCGCGCAGAGATCGGCGACGTCCTTCTCGCTCAGAGGCGAGCGAGCGAGAGCCTCGTGCCTGAGCGCGGTCTTGAGTCCTGCGACCGAGAAATGCGGTTCGCTGCGGCCGAGCATGGGGCGGGGCAGCGCGATGGTGGGGCGGCCACGCGTAGCGCATGCCTCGACTGCGGGGCCGCCGGGATAGCTTAAGCCGAGCAGCTTGCCGGCCTTATCGAAGGCTTCGCCGAGCGCGTCATCGAGCGTCGTACCGAGCCGCTCGTAGACGCCCACATCCCTGATGATGAGAGTCTGGGTGTGGCCGCCGGAGACGAGCAGCAGCAGATACGGGAAGGCGAGATTGTCGGTGAGGCGGGCGGTCAGCGCATGCGCCTCGAGGTGATTGACCGCGACGAACGGCAGACCTCGCCCGAGCGCGATTGCCTTTCCGGTAATCACGCCGACGATGAGTCCGCCGATCAGTCCCGGGCCAGAGGCGGTCGCGACTCCGTCGAGCGCATCGAAATCGAACTCAGCTTCCGTTAGCGCCTGCTTGATCGCCACATCGAGCAACTCGACATGAGCGCGCGCGGCGATCTCGGGCACGACACCGCCATAGGCCGCATGCAGGTCGAGCTGCGAGCGCACGACGCTCGACAGGATCTCGCCGCTACCATCGGCGGCGCGGCGCACGACAGCGGCTGCGGTCTCATCGCAGCTCGTCTCGATGCCGAGCACGGTTAGGGGCGCATTTGCGGGCGCTGGTGCCATGCTGCTTCTTAAGGGTCGGAGAGGATCGATTGAAGGGGGAGCCGAAAGGGGCCATTAATGCGGTAAGACTTGGCCTCCTATGTTAGATTATTCAAGGAGTTAGCATTTGTCAGCCTCTCCGCTCCTGATCGGCACGCGCGGCAGCCCGCTTGCTCTTTGGCAAGCGCGGCATGTGCTCGCGCGCCTCATCGAGGCGCACGAACTTACCGAGGGCGAGGCCGATCTCAGCGTCATCACCACGTCCGGCGACCGCATCAAGGACAAGCCGTTGCGCGAGTTCGGCGGCAAGGGGCTGTTCACCAAGGAGATCGACGAGGCGCTTGTGCGCGGCGATGTCGCCATGGCTGTGCACTCGATGAAGGACCTGCCGACCGATCTGCCGGCCAGGCTTTGCATCGCCGCGGTGCTGCCGCGCGCCGATGTGCGCGACGCGTTCATCAGCAACAAAGCGCCGTCGCTTGCCGACCTGGCACCTGGCGCGACAGTCGGCACCTCGTCGTTGCGGCGGCAGGCGCAAGTGAAGCGCCTGCGTCCTGACCTGCGTGTCATCGATTTCCGCGGCAATGTCGAGACGCGGCTGCGCAAGCTCGACGAGGGCAATGCCGACGCCACGCTTCTCGCTTTGGCAGGGCTGGAACGCCTGGGCCTCACCTCGCATGCAACCTCGATCCTCTCGACCGAGGAGATGCTGCCCGCCGTGGCGCAAGGTGCGATCGGCGTTACCTGCCGCAGCGACGATGCAAAGACGCGGGAGCTGCTCGTAGCATTGAACGATGAGCGTGCGGCCACGACTGTCGCTTGCGAGCGCGCATTTCTTGGCCGTCTCGATGGATCGTGCAAGACGCCGATCGCGGGGCTCGCCGAGCTCGAAGGCGGCATCTTGCGCTTGCGCGGACTCATGCTCGCGCCTGACGGCACGGAGTCTTACGGCGTCGAGGTGACCGGTGCCGCCGAGCACGCAACGAAGCTCGGCGCTGACGCTGGAGAGGAGCTTGTCGCCCGGGCCGGCCAAGAGTTCCTGGCGAAGCTCGCCTGATGCGCCTTCTCGTCACGAGGCCTGAACCTGATGCCGGCCGCGAGGCCGAGGCGCTTGCCGCGCGCGGACACGAGGCAGTTCTTGCGCCGCTGCTCAAAATCGAATTCACCCGTGACGTGCCACTCGATTTCGCAGGCGTGCAAGCCCTCATCGTCACGAGCCGCAATGCGCTGCGAGCGATGGCCTCGCGTCGCGAGCTACCCGACGCGCGCAAGCTCCCGCTGTTTGCCGTAGGCGAGGCAACGGCCCGCGCCGCGCGCGACATTGGTTTTGCCAATGTAACGACAGGGCCGGGAACGGCGGAAGAGCTCGCTGAACTGATCGCCGCCACGCTTGAGCCCAAACACGGGCCCCTCGTTCACCTTGCCGGCGAGACCCTCGCTTTCGACCTGAAATCGCGGCTCGAAGCCAAAGGGTTCACCCTGCGCCAACCTGTGCTATATCGGGCGCGCCCGGCGGAGCAGCTTCCGGCGCAAGCCTTGAGCCTGCTCAAGTCCGGCAAGGTCGACGGCGCGATCCTGTTGTCGCCGCTCACGGCAAGGACTTTCGCCCTGCTCATCGACAAGCATGGCGTGGTAACGCAAGGAAGGCGTCTCGTTTGCTATTGCCTGAGCCAAGCGGTAGCAGAGGTGTTGAGTGTGCTTGGCTTTGAGGTCCGCGTGGCGGCGCGGCCGCGCGAAGAAGAGGTCCTTGCGCTTGTGGATTCCGAGGCGGCATCGTCGTAAGCGAACCCATTGGAGACTTAAGGCTAAGGCGTGATGGCGGACCCTTTGGGCGATCAGGACCAGGGCGGCAAGGGCAAGCGTCCGGCGCAGACCATCGAGGGCACTGCGACCGAAATCTCGGTCGAGCCTGAGAGCGAAGAAGCGGCGCTCACCGAGCCTGATGAGGCTGTTGGCAGCGTCGAGGATGAGGCTGACGGCTTCATCCCAGGGCGCATGCAGGAAACGGGAGATCCTGACGAAGCTCCGCCTCCCCGCGCAACCCTGCCCGAGCTCAAGAGCTTCGTGACCCATCTCGCCGCGGGCGTGCTCGGCGGACTCATTGGCGTGGTCGCCCTGGCTCTTGCCTGGGGCGTACCGTCGGGCAAGCCGAGCGGCAATTCCGCCGACATTACGAAGCTCGACAAGCGGATCGCGAAGCTTGAGTCGGCGTCGGCCCCTTCGGGAAATGCCGAGGAAGTTACGGCACTCGACTCAAGAGTGAAGGCGCTCGAACAGCGTCCGGGGCAGCCGGCACCCGACATTTCCGATTTGACCAGCCGGGTCGCTCAGCTCGAAACATCGCTGAAGACTCTGGCCGATACCGCGAAACAAGGCGGCTCTGTCGCCGATGCAGCGGCCGTGTCGCAGCAGATCAACGAGGCTGAGCAGAGGCTGCAGGGCAAGATCGATACGGCGCTCGCGAGCGAGGGCACCAACGCTTCGACCATCCAAGAGATGCAGGCCACGATTTCCGAGCTCAAGGCCAAGATGGCGGCGCTGGCCGACGCCGAGCTCGGGACCGGCGATACCACCGATCTCTCCGAGCTTTCCCAGCGGGTTGACAAAATCGAGAAGGCGCTGCCTGAGCTTGCCACCGCCGCCAGCAAGGGCGTTGAACAGACGAAATCGGCGGCGGCAGCGATCGCCTTCGCCAATCTTAGGGCCGCGGTCAGCGAGGGACGTCCGTTTGCGACCGAGCTCGACACCATCAGCACGCTGTCGCCGTCAGCCACGGATTTGGGCGCGCTTCCTGCCTATGCCGAGAAGGGCATTCCCACCGTGCCTGAGCTTGCGCGATCGTTCGACGCTGCGAAGGAGGCAGCACTTGCCACCGCAGCAGCTCCTCCTAACTCCGGCGGCTCGCTGCTCGACAGTCTGATGGCGAGTGCGGAGTCACTCGTAAAGATCCGCAGGGTCGATGCCGCCGCGACCGGCGACACCCCAAGCGCCCTTCTCGCCCGAGCGGAAGCCGCCCTTGATAAGGGCGACCTGGCCACAGCGGTAAAGGAAGTCGGGACGTTGCAGGGCGCGCCGCGCGATTCCTTCTCCAGCTGGCTCGACCAGGCGCGCGCCCGTCTGGGCGCCGATGAGACCTTGAAGCGGTTGGAAAGTCTCCTGCTCGTATCGGTGGGCGGCGACGCCGAACCCGCGCAGCCCTAAGCCACCATGATTCGCGTCCTCATCTTCATCCTGTGTGTGGTAGCGGCGGCGCTCGGGCTCGCCTGGCTTGCCGATCGCCCCGGCACCATCACCGTCGAGTGGTTGGGGTATCAAATCGAGACCAGCGCGATGGTCGGCGCGCTCGCTATCGTCGGCATCGTCGTGCTGCTCATGGTGCTGTGGGGACTGCTGCGCTATCTCTACACGCGTCCCGCAGCCATCGCGGGCTACGCGAGAGAGCGCCGGAAACGGCAAGGCTATGACGCGCTTTCCCGCGGTCTCCTTGCCATCGGGGTCGGTGACCGTACGCTGGCGCAACGTTATGCCGGCATCGCCACGCGCAATCTTCCGCGCGAGCCTCTGACCGGGCTGCTCAGGGCCCAGGCGGCGCAGCTCAAGGGCGACAAGGCCGGGGCGCGGCGCGCCTTCGAAGCCATGCTCGATGATCCCGAGACGCATCTGCTCGGCGTACGCGGACTCTTCCTCGAAGCGAAGCGCAGCAATGACAATGCCGCGGCCCAGGCTCTCGCCGAACAGGCGGTGAGTCGTGATCCGAAGCTTGCCTGGAGCGTGAATGCACTGTTCGATTTGCAGGCGCGCGCCGGCGACTTCGAGGGCGCGCTCGATACGCTCGCCATCGCCCGCCAAAACGGGCACATCGAGCCTGATGTCGCGGTGCGCCGTCGTGCTGTGCTTCTCACGGCAGAGGCGCGCGAGAGGGAAGTCGCCGATGCCGACAAGGCGCTCGCACTGGCAAACGAGGCTTTGCGGTTGGCGCCGTCGCTCGTGCCTGCCGCCGAAATCGCCAGCCGCATTCTTGTCTCCAAGGGCGAGAGCCGCGTCGCATCGCGCCTCATCTCGCGCACCTGGAAGCTTTCGCCGCACCCTGACCTCGCCCTCGTCTATGTCTATGCCAGGCCAGGCGATCCGCCGCGCGAGCGGGTGAAGCGCGCCAAGCATCTCGCGAGTCTTGCGCCGAACGACATCGAAGGACCGATCGCCGTGGCCAACGCGGCGATCGAAGCGCATGAATGGCAAGAGGCGCGGGATGCGCTCGCGCCATATCTCGACGGGCGCCCGCCAGCGCGTATCTGCGCTCTGATGGCGCGCATCGAGGCCGGTGAGTTCGGTGACAGGGGCCGCGAGCGCGAGTGGCTGGCGCGCGCCGTCCGTGCGCCGCGCGACCGGGCCTGGATCGCCGACGGCTATGTCTCCGACCGCTGGCTGGCGATCTCACCGGTGACAGGCGCAGTCGACGCGTTCGAATGGAAGGCGCCGGTCGATGCCATCGGCCGCGGCGACGACAGCCTCCTGATCGAGGAGCACCCGTTCGTTCCTTCGCCGCGAGCCCCAGAGACGCCGGCGCTGAGTTCTCCGCGCGCCGAGACGCCACCAGAAACCGCCGATGTGGTTGAGTCGGCTCCAGCAAAGTCAAGAGATGGTGGGGACACGACGCCAGTGCAGAAGCTAGCAGAAGCGCCACGTCACAAGACCGAGCCGGCTGAGAAACCGGCGATTTTCGTGCCGGCGCATGCCCCTGACGACCCGGGTGTTCCGCAAGCGGAAAGCGACGAAGGCCCAAGCCCTCTCGAGCGCCTGCGCGCGGCGCAAATCCGCTAGTTCGGGGGTCGGGGACCCGAACTTGCATCGCTAAGGCAATGGCTTTAAGTCACGCGGGCACGGGATAAACTGAGTTAGCGCCGCTGTAGCTCAGGGGTAGAGCAGGGCTTTCGTAAAGCCAAGGTCGGGAGTTCAAATCTCTCCAGCGGCACCAGTCTTTCTGGAAAATCCTATTTGTAGAGAAATGCTGCGCGACACTGTGCGCTGCTAGCCGCCGCCGATGGGATGGACCAAGGTGGCGTCATGGCACGGATCTCGAAGCGCCGGATTTGGGGGTGGGTGATGGGGGCGATGATCGTCGCCGTCCTTGCCGCCGCCGAGCATCCACTCTACCGCGCCGCCCTCGTTGGCGCAGGCTACACCGCGGAGATCCTCTGCTCGGGACTGTTCGTCTCGCATCGCAAAGAGCAGGACGTCGTTGCCCAAGAGCTGAGCGGTCCGGGCTACGAGCTTCTGGCTCTGTTCTTCCATACGGTCGACCTCGACAAGAAGCGCGTGACCGCCTCGATCCCAGGCTTTGCCTTTCAGACGGCGATCTTCCGCGACGGGCTCGGCTGCACGCTGCTCAATGGCCGGGCCGAGGACGAGCTCACGGCCGAGACGGCGGGCCTGTTTGCCGACCGGCCGTCTGCGAACAGCGATGCGCTTTGGCCGGAGGGCGAGCGCGTCGATCTCAGTGCGCTCGATCGCGGAGTGAACAAGGCTGCGCTCGACAAGGCGGTCGACGCGACCTTCGCCGAGCCGCATCCTCTCCATCCCCGCCGCACGCGAGCGCTTGTCGTGGTGCATCACGGGCGCATCGTCGCCGAACGTTACGCGCCGGGCTTCGACGCCGCCACGCCGCTCGCGGGCTGGTCGATGAGCAAGAGCGCACTCAACGCCCTCGTCGGCCTCAGGGTTAAGGACGGCAAGCTCGCCGTGACCGACAAGGCGCTGATTGCCGAGTGGCGTTCGTCTGGCGACAAGCGCGCCGACATCTCGCTCGACGATCTGTTGCGCATGTCGAGCGGCCTTGTTTTCGACGAGAATTACGACGACCCGCTCGCCGACGTCACGCAAATGCTGTTCGCGGAGCCGAACCAGGCGACCTTCGCGGCTTCAAAGGACCTCGCTCATCCCCCCGGTATTCATTGGCACTATTCGAGCGGAACATCAGAGATCATCTCCCGCGTCTTGCGCGATTCCTTCGCGTCCCAGAGCGAGTATCTTCGCTTCCCGCGCGAGCGTCTGTTCGGTCCGCTAGGCATGACGAGCGCGGTGCTCGCGCCCGATGCGAGCGGTACCTTCACGGCTTCTTCTTTCCTCTATGCCTCGGCGCGCGATTTCGCACGGCTAGGTCTCCTGTTTCTTCAGGACGGCGTGTGGCAACGCCGGCCTCTCCTCCCTGATGGGTGGGTCGTTTATAGCCGCGGGCCTTCGCGGTCCTTGGCCGATGGCAGCTACGGCGCGCATATCTGGCTGAGATTGCGCCGATCGCCAAGTCTTGGCGTTCCGCCGATGCCGGAGAATGCCTATTACTTCCTCGGTCATGACGAGCAGATCGTCGCCGTCGTGCCGTCGCGCGACCTCGTGATCGTGAGACTTGGCCTTACCAGGGAGGGGGGCGACTGGGACCACGCGCGCGACCTCGCGCCGATCGTGCAGGCCTTCCCGACTTGGGACCGCTGATGCGGCTCGCTACTTGAACAGCTTCATCGACTCCTCGGCGAGAACCCCGCCAGTGATGGCAATGTCGAGAAACGGCGTCTTGCCCGCGATCTCGCTGTTGGTGACTATGATCTGGCCGATCTTGGTGGCAAGTTGAGCAATTGAGGCGCCGAAAACGACGCGCCCGATCCCGCACCAGATGATCGCCCCCATGCACATCGGGCAGGATTCGCCCGAAGTATAGAGCGTGGTGCCCTTTAGGAGATCGGGGCCGTGCCCTTTCAGGAAATTGCGGATCGCGACCATTTCGCCGTGAGCCGTTGGGTCCTTCTCCTGCTTGCCGCGATTGTGGCCGCGAGCGAGCACCTCGCCCTCACGCACGATCACCGTACCGAAAGCGTAATCGCCGAGCGTCGCCTCTTCGATGGCCATGCGCATGAAGCGGGTGTCCGCTTCGGTCGCCGGCTGTTCGATGCCGCGTGCAGTTGCCCGCGTTGCGATCGGCAGCGCGAGAGCGCCGACGGCTCCTGCGACCAAGTGGCGCCGGTTTACTCCTCCGATGGATCCCATCGATTTCCCCTGCATGTTGTGCCTCTTATCTTCGCTTCGCTCGCCTGAATGTGATGACCCATTCGCGCCGAACGCGGCTAAGGTCGCGCCCTTCCTCCAATCGTCTCATGAAGGTGACTCTCCATGTCGTTCGGAATGTATGCGGCTTCGGTTCCGGCCTTTCTGCAAATGCTGAAAAATCTCACCGCTATTCTGGAGAAGGCCGAGGCCTTTGCCGAGGAGCGCGACATCGAGCCCGAAGTGATGCTCAATTGGCGACTTGCCCCCGATATGTTTCCGCTCGTGCGCCAGATACAGATCGCCGCTGATTTCGCCAAGGGCACGACCGCTCGGCTCGCCGGCGCGGAGGTCCCGAAATATGCCGACGAGGAGCATCTTTCGCCGAGCTGAAGGCTCGCATTGCCAAGACGGTAAAATTCGTCGAGGGGTTCAAGCCCAAGGACATCGACGGGTCCGAGACGCGCGACATCACGCTTGCGGTCGGCGGGCAGGAGATGCGATTCAAAGGCGAGCCCTATCTCGTGCATTTCGCGCTGCCGAACTTCTACTTTCATGCGACGACCGCCTACGACATCCTGCGCCGCTGCGGAGTCGATGTCGGCAAACGCGACTTCATCGGCATGATCTCCTGAGGGCGAGTCAGGCCGTCGTGGTTGAATCGCTCTGGCCGCGGAACAGAAAGGTCATCGCCACGCCTGAAATGAATCCGCCGATATGTGCCATGTAAGCCACCCCGCCAGTGCTTTCGTCGGTATAGGCGATGGTGCCGACCCCGCTTACGAGTTGGAGCACGATCCACAGCCCGAGGACGACAAAGGCAGGCATGGCGACGATCTGCCGCCCGAGCAGCACGTT
>Ga0163163_10006847_pt1 | contig 10004 bp, 8 predicted proteins | sample S65metaG_FD_119766 | JGI IMG/M metagenome (GOLD analysis project Ga0163163, IMG submission 119766) | Switchgrass rhizosphere microbial communities from Kellogg Biological Station, Michigan, USA - S6-5 metaG | ecosystem: Host-associated > Plants > Roots > Rhizosphere > Soil | place: USA: Michigan... | reverse complement strand
CTTCCTTCCCAATGTCTATGTGACATGCGAAGTGTGCCGTGGCCGGCGGTACAACAGCGAAACCCTCTCAATCGAGTACAAGGGCAGCTCGATCAGCACGCTCCTGAATTCGACCGTGGCGGATGCATTGCCGTTGCTGGAGAACATCCCGCAGGTTCAGGCCAAACTTCAGACTCTGGTCGACGTTGGTCTTGGATATATTGGACTGGGTCAATCGTCCACAACGCTTTCCGGCGGCGAAGCCCAGCGAATCAAGCTTGCCAAGGAGCTCAGCAAGCGGGCGACCGGGAAGACCTTGTATATTCTCGACGAACCCACAACGGGTCTTCACTTCGATGATGTGCAAAAACTGCTGCACGTCCTCAATCGATTGACAGACCTGGGGAACACGGTAATTATTATCGAACATCATCTGGACGTGATTAAAACCGCCGACTGGGTGATTGATCTGGGTCCCGGAGGCGGTGCGCAAGGGGGAACCGTCATGGCCGCTGGTACACCGGAACAGGTTGCCGAGACCTCAAGCTCATACACAGGACAAGCCCTGGCCGAGGTACTGAAATGAATCAAACGATAAACCTGATCGAGGAATTAGCTGGAGAGAGTGCGCGCGTAAAGACATTGTTCTTCAAGGACAACAGCCGGAAAGTCGCGGATGCCGCCAGTGCATTGAGTGCTGCGTTTCGTCAGGGCCGTAAAGTGCTTCTCTTTGGAAATGGCGGCAGCGCTGCGGATGCTCAGCACATTGCTGCGGAATTCGTCGGACGATTCGTTCCAGATCGAAGGGCTCTTCCAGCGATTTCTCTGGCAACGGATACGTCGGCACTGACGGCTCTTGGAAACGATTATGGATACAACTTCGTCTTTTCGCGTCAGGTCGAGGCTCTCGGCGTTTCCGGCGACGTGGCCATCGGGATTTCGACTAGCGGAAATTCACCCAATGTCCTCGCTGCTCTTGACGCGGCCCGCACAATCGGAATGCTGACGATTGGCTTCACCGGCGAAGGCGGGGGAAAGATGGTCAGCCATACCGATATCCTCTTTTGTGTGCCCAGTAGGTACACGCCGCGCATTCAGGAGACCCATCTGACACTGGCCCACATTCTCTGCGAAGTCGTCGACCGGGAGCTGTTTCCGGAAGCGTGGGCAGCAAGAGCCAAAGTGACGGACTGACCTCAGACGATGGAAACCACCCCGTCTTCGGAACCATCGCCGCCGCCCTTGCGGCCGTGGCACGTTTCAGATCTCATTGCGTTTGGTTCATTTTTCGTTGTGACCCTGGTCTTTCTTCCGGCAGTGCTCGTCCTTATCGCGAGGATTTTCAAGCCCGACCTTTCCGTTACAAATCTTTCGGCGGAAGCGCAGATTCTGCTTCAGGGCGCATTGGATATCGCGTGGGTGGGATTTATTTTCTTTCTTGTCCGGGTGGTTCATCAGAAGAAAATTCTGGAAACTTTCCGATGGCAAAACACACACCGCTATCGGGTGACCAGCCTGGTTGCGCTCGGCGCCATACTGGCAATAACAGTCTTTATTGTGTCTTCGTTCTTTCCCCCTTCATCGCCACCTGCTGTTGAAAAACTCGCCGAATCGTCAAACTCGGTAGCACTTTTGGTGGTCTTCGGTGTTTGTTTCGCGCCAATCATCGAGGAGATCATCTTCCGCGGATTTCTTTTCAGTGTATTGTCGGAATTTGGTGGAAGCCGGCTCGCGGTTCCGGCCACAGCAGTCTTGTTTGCACTGATGCATGCTCCACAGCTCTGGCCAAGCCTCGCAGGAATCCTGCTGATTCTTGCGGTCGGGTGTGTCTTGTCGATAGTTCGCGAACGTTCCAATTCGTTGATTCCGTCCTTCATCGTCCACACCGCATACAACGGCATGCTTGTCGGCGCTTCGGCGATCGGGACGCTTCTGCAGAAGGGGAAGTAGCAGCCCATGTGGGCGCGGTCTATGACTGCGCACGCTCGGTCATCCATACATAATCCGAGTGAAGGATTGTGCGCGGTCATAGACCGCGCCTACAGTGGGAACGTAAACGGACTAGTTCACGTAGCGTTCGTACAGGCTGGTACGTTGGCGGGGAGTGAACCCGGCATCCTGAATGATGCGGCGAAGCTCGGTGTCGTTTGCGCGATTTCGAGCACCTGCGGCGCTGATGACGTTTTCTTCAATCATGATGCTGCCCATATCGTTGACGCCAAAGCGCAATCCGACTTGTCCAATCTTCAGGCCGACAGTAAGCCAGGAAACCTGAACATTATCGAAATTGTCGAGGTAGATCCGGCTCAACGCCAGCATTCGCAGATATTCAACGGCGGTGACCTTCGGAAGATTTCTCTTACCGAGTTCGGTATGTTCGTCCTGGAAGGTCCACGGAATGAAAGCGGTGAATCCTTTTGTCTCGTCCTGCTGAACGCGCAGCCTCTCGAGGTGATTGATGCGATGGCGCAGTTTTTCCCCGACCCCGATCATCATCGTACCTGTCGTTTTCAGCCCCAGCTTGTGCGCTTCGCGATGAACCATCAGCCAGTCCGCGCTATTGCATTTCAAGGGACTGATGTCGGTGCGGATTTCATCGTCGAGAATTTCACCACCCCCACCGGGCATGGAATCCAGGCCAGCGGCTTTCAGGCGTTGAAATGTTTCCGCAACGGTGAGCTTTGAAACCCGCGCGATGTTGAGAATCTCGGAAGGCGAGAAGCAGTGCAGGTGAATCTTGAATCGTTCCTTGATCCCGGCCAGAAGCTTTTCGTAGTAATCGATTTTCAGGTCCGGATGGACGCCGCCCTGCATCAGTATTCCAGTTCCGCCCAGAGCGAGGGTTTCTTCGATCTTCTTATAAATGACGTGATCGGGCAGGACGTAGGCCTCGGCATCGCCTTTCACACGATAGAACGCGCAGAAAGTGCAAAACTCCTTACAGACGTTCGTGTAGTTGATATTGCGATCGATGATGTAGCTGATCACGTTGTCGGGATGCCGGCGCTGGCGGATTTTATCGGCCGTATCTGCAAGGTCCACGAGATCGGCTTTTTCGAAAAGCAGGGTTGCCTGATCCGGCGTGATTCGGGCACCTTCAACGGCAGTTTGAAGAATCGTCGTGCACTCGCTCATAAAAACTCCACGGACTTCAGTGCCTTGATTGCACCGATGCTTGCGGCTTTCTCATAGAACACCCGCAAGCCCTCGGAGCAGGCCTCGTCCATAAAATAATGGACGTTGTGATCCAGATATTCTTGCAGATATTCCTTCTTCATCGAAAGCGTTTCGGAATACCGCTCTGCGATCACCCTGGTGTTTGCAACGCCGAAGTCCCTCGAGGCTTTCAATAATGTCGTCACATTTCCGTCCTGAAATCCCGGGCGAGCGGCCCAGAAAGCGAAAACGAAGGGCAGGCCCGTCAGCGTTTTCCAGCGTTCGACAAGATCGAAAACCAGCAGGGGTTCGGGGCTCAATTTCAGAAACAATTTCTGCTTTTCCGCATTGGGCCGTTCGTTCTCTTCCATGAATTTCAATGCCGTGTCGCCGATAATCACGGCGGCATCGCATTGACCCAGCATGCGCGCGAGGTCCGGTTCCGACGTACGGAACTCCGGCTGCACCCGGTAAATTTCTTTCAAAAGAATTTGGGCCAGGGCCACAGAAGTACGGGATCCGCTATCGCATGCGACGGTTTTGACTTCCCACAAAGGTTTGTTGCTGATCAGCAATACACTGCGAACTCGGTGTCGGCTCGCGACCACCGGACCGGCGATGATTTTCGAGCCCTTGATGCGCTGAAACTCAATGGAAGGGATCAATCCGATGTCAACGGACCCGTTGGCTAATTGATCGGCACATTCGGCGGGTGTACTCAATACGGACTGGAAATCTCCGGATTGTTGTCCTTCGAGAATTCCCCACGCAAGCGGTGCCGCGTTGAGGTAGCGGACAATGGAGATTTTTGTTTTGCTCACACGGCATTCTAGCATGCCGCTGGCGGCCTTAAATGACTTGAAACTCCCGGAACATGTACTGATAGAAGGGATCGTTGATATACAGCTTCACCCAGTTCAGTCCGGCGACGCATTCGGTGAAGTGTTGAGAAAGATTTCGAAACAGCTCCACGGCGTCGGGTTGTTCCATCTCAGCGACCATTTCCGCGACGATCGTATAGGATCTTCGGCCCTGCTCGGCATAGAACGACGGGCTTACAGTCTGGCGTCCGTAGGACAGACTTTCGGGGAAAAGCCCCAGATTGAATAAGGTTACGTCTCCGAGATGCCGATAACATTCCCTTCGAAGCTTTGTCGACATCTCCCGGTTGGCTTGTTCAAGGATTTCGCTGACATACCGCAGGCGCTTTCCGCCATCATCCTGGATTCGGTAGAGGTTGTCGGGATGGATGAATTCGATAAGAAGGTTGGTCACGTAATCGATGGTATCTTTGTCCCGGAGTTGGAGTTCGCCCATGCCGCGCTCAGTCAGCTGGTGGAAAACCAGCCGGACTGGATGATCATCAGGAATTGAGCTCCGCAGAGTGCTAATCATTGGGAACCTCTTGTTTCTATAGACGTCTCGAAAGAACGAGTGTTGCATGCATATCGCTGTCGTCGGTGGTGGGCCCGCAGGTAGCTGGGCCTCAATCCAACTGGCTAAGATCGGACACAACGTCACGTTGATCGATTCACTGGCGCCGTGGGAAAAACCCTGCGGCGGCGGTGTGACCACAAAAACGCTTGGTCAATTCGGTATCTTCAAGTCCGATCTTCCGCGAGTGGACATCGAACGCATTACTGTTTTTTTTGGAGACAAGGATTCGGTGAGTATGGCGCCCCTGTCGCCTCTGGCTGTCGTTTCCCGGCAGGAGCTGGGGAAGTATCTCATTGCCGAAGCAATCCGGACCGGTGTTCGGATTGTGACGGACCGCGTCACGGAAATTAAGGATCAAAAGAAACGCTGGTTCATCTCGGGGCGCGAAACGGAGGTCGAGGCGGAATTCCTGGTTGGAGCGGATGGAGCGACGAGCATGGTCCGGAGGGCGACCGGGCAAGGGCTGAAACCCGAAGATCTTTGTGTGACTTTGGGCTACTTCATCCAGGGCAGCTTCCCCGCTCACATGAAGATTTTCTTTGTGCCGTCATTTGAGGGTTACATCTGGTCGTTTCCAAGGCCGAACCACATCTCCTATGGTCTGATCACGCGGAGCGGGCCAGCCTGGAACACTCGGGCAAGGACATTGCTGACCAATTTCATTGAAGCGGATCTGGGCTCTCTGGCGATGGACCAGGCGGAGTTCTATAGTGCGCCGGTTCCCTGCCTTGGTCCTCAAACATGGAAGCGGAATCCGATTTCCGGCGACCGCTGGGCTCTCATCGGTGACGCTGCGGGCCTCGTCGATCCGATTACGGGCGAGGGCATCTATTCAGCGTTTCGATCGGCGCAGATTTTGGCGGAAACGATCGATCGGCCCGGAGCTTACTCTCCTGCAATCGCCAACGACATCGGTCGTGAACTATCGCGAGCGTCCAGAATGTACAAAACGTTTTATCGAGGACACTTTCTTGGCGGGGACTTTCGAAGGCGAACCATTCAACTGGCGCGGCGCAGCCGCACCGTGCGTCAGGTTTTGGGAAACCTGATTTCCGGAAATCAATCGTACATGACTCTCAAGAAGACGTTGTTTTATTCCATACCTTCCGTTGGCTGGGATCTGATTTCCGGCCGAAAGTAGATGGGGTTCCACCGAACCCTGCGTCCTCTTCAACCTGTCGCAATACACAGGTATTTCTTCTCTCCCACTGCTTTAGATTTCCAATAGATCTCAAACAAAATCATCGGCGTGGATCTGAAGAGGTGATCGATATGGCAGAGAAGAAACCAAATATTCTGATCATCTGGGGAGATGATATCGGTATTTCAAACCTGAGTTGCTATTCGCATGGATTAATGGGCTATCAAACACCGAACATCGATCGGCTGGCGAAGGAAGGAATGATGTTTACGGATTGCTATGGTGAGCAATCCTGCACCGCAGGGCGTTCGTCGTTCATCACGGGGCAGAGCGTCTATCGCACCGGCTTGTCCAAGGTCGGAATACCGGCAGCTCCACAGGGACTGCAGCCGGAGATTGTTACCATCGCGGACTTGCTCAAGGACCAGGGCTATGCAACCGGTCAATTCGGAAAGAATCACCTGGGAGACCTGAACAAGTTTCTGCCCACCGTTCACGGCTTCGACGAATTCTACGGCAATCTCTATCACCTCAATGCCGAAGAGGAGCCGGAAATGGACAACTATCCTTCGAAAAATGAATTCCCAAAATTCCAAGAGCAATTTGGCCCGCGCGGCGTCCTTCACTGCAGGGCGACCGACAAAGACGATCCGACCGAAATGCCCCGTTGGGGCAGAGTCGGAAAGCAAAAGATCGAGGACACGGGACCGTTGACGAAAAAGCGCATGGAAACCTGCGACGATGACTTCGTCGCCAAGGCCAAGGACTTCATTACGCGCCAGCACAAGGCAGGCAAACCTTTCTTCGTATGGTTAAACACAACCCACATGCATTTGTTTACCCACACCAAGCCGGAAAGCCGTGGACAGTCAGGCCGCTGGCAGTCGCCGTATCACGACACGATGATCGATCACGATAAGAACGTCGGGCAGATGCTGGATCTGCTGGACGAACTGGGTATTACAAATGAAACGTTCGTAATGTATTCCTCGGACAACGGTCCGCACATGAACACCTGGCCTGACGGCGCGATGACGCCTTTCCGCAGCGAGAAAAACACGAACTGGGAAGGAGCTTTCCGAGTGCCAATGTTGGTGCGCTTCCCAGTACGGATCAAGGCCGGTTCGATTTGCAACGGAATCGTACAACATCATGATTGGCTCGCTACTTTACTGGCGATGGCCGGGGATACCGATTGCATCGACAGGCTGAAAAAAGGAACGACGGTCAATGGAAAGAAGTTCAAGAATCACATCGATGGCTACAACCTGTTGCCGTATCTGACCGGGAAGCAGAAGGAGAGTCCACGCAATTTCTTCTTCTACTTCAGCGATGATGGCGATGTGCTCGGTATTCGATTCGACAACTGGAAACTGGTCTTCATGGAGCAACGCTGTCGTGGAACGATGCAAATCTGGGCGGAACCATTTACACGGCTGCGCCTGCCAAAGATTTTCAATTTGAGGACCGACCCCTACGAACGCGCCGATGTCACGTCGAACACGTACTACGACTGGCTGGTCCACAATGCGTACTTCCTGTATGCGGCGCAGGCCGCTGCCGCGATGTTTGCGGCAACGTTCAAGGAATTCCCGCCGGTGCAACGGCCGGGGAGCTTTACCATCGACGATGCGCTGGCAAAAATGACCGAGGTGGCTGCGGGATCGAGCTGATCCGGGGTAGAACCGTTTCTCAACACCGGATATCATCCGCACTATGATTATTGAGAACCAGAATCAAGTGACGGAAGCTGTCCTCGCGGAAATTCAGCGCATCGCGGACCCGCGTATGCGGGAGATTGCCTCTGCGGCCGTACGTCATCTACATGCTTTTGCCCGTGAAGTGAAGTTGACGGAAGACGAGTTCCGGAAGGCCTGCGCGTTCATCGCGAGGCTGGGTCAAAAGACAAACGAAACCCACAACGAAGTCGTTCTGCTCTGCGGTTCAGTGGGCCTGTCGGCGCTCGTTTGTCTTCTCAACAATGGCAATAATGGCCAGACGGAAACAACGGCCAACATGCTGGGACCCTTCTGGCGGACGGAATCCCCGGTCACGGAAAACGGCGCTTCAATCGTTCGGTCGCCAACACCAGGCCCACCGCTTTTTGTCAACGCGCTGGTGAAGGATACGAATGGGTCACCCGTCGCGGATGCCGAAGTCGATGTCTGGCATTCGTCGCCCGAAGGATTCTATGAAAACCAGGATCCAATCCAGGCCAACATGAATCTGCGGGGAAAGTTCAGAACCGGTGCCGATGGCCGGATCCGCTTCCGCACGGCGCGGCCCGCCGGCTATCCGATTCCTGTCGATGGACCCGTTGGAGATTTCATCCGGCTGCAGCGCCGTCACAACATGCGGCCCGCCCATCTGCATTTCCTCATCTATAAGGATGGATACAAGACCCACATCTCGCAGGTTTACGTCAATGACGACCCGAATCTTGAAACCGATGTCCAGTTCGGTGTGACCCGCGCTCTTGTGGGCAACTATATACGGCACGAGAACGAAGAAGCCCCCGCTAGCGATGTCATCGGGCCATGGTACTCCCTCGATTTCACGTTCACGATCGAACCGGGCATAGCGAAATTGCCACGGCCTCCAATTTCCAGCAAAGCGGACGGCGCCCGCGTTCAATTGGAGATTCTGAAACGCGACTGATCGCTGTCGGTTGTTGCTTTGCCCCGCGGGCTGGCTGCGGAAGCGCCGCCGGCATTAGCTTATGTATCCAACCCTTTCTTCGTCGCGTAGTAACTCAAGAACCAGCGACCCGAATGCGATGAAGTTTTTGGACCTCGTACAAATTCTGATGGAGGGAGGAAGGCATGCTAACGCACGGAAGTGACCGAAACGCCGTAACTGGGGTGCTTTATACTTCCTGCGCTTTGTCATTACACTGGATTAATTCATGAAGCGTCGATTACAGGTTCAACCCAGAAGATTGCTGTTGTCAGTGCTGAACGGAGCAATTGCAGCTGCCATTTGGACTGCGCTTGGCTTTTTTGCTTTTGCCATTAACATACACAAACCCGGGCTATCTGTCTGATGCCGTCCCATGGCTAGCTATTCCATTTGTTCGCGTTGGCGCGATGCTCGGGATTATCAACGGTGATTTGTCCTTCTGGTTGTCGATTATCATTGGCTTCATGCTTTGGACTTTCATTTTCGCAAGGTTCTTTTCGTCAGATTGGTATCAGGAAATGAATTAGTTCCTTAGTTCGCACTCGCCGCAACCACACTCCAACACATGACGATTGCCGCGACATTTTAACTTCGGACGACGCCCCGGCTGATGCTTCCTGCACTAATCGGTTCGCCTGCCATTTCGCCAAAGAGCGACCCCAACGCCTGTTCTTTGGCCGACGTAAGAAGCAGGGAGAATCCCCATTAACTTACTTGGCGAATCACTCCCGGAGGCAAGCCTGTAGGTGCGGTCTGTGACCGCCAAAGAACCTTTATGCTGAGACATCGTGGGCGGTCAGACCGCCTCTACAGCAACAGAGGAGGTTGATGAGTCTAGTAGTTAATGCCACTTTGGGTGAGGCGTCACTTCGTACCAGTCAGGGGTGCGACGCAGCCTCCCAACAATTCCGTTGACCGTCGTTGAAGTCGTCGCTACAAATGAAGCGGCGATCGGGTGAGGTGATTTCATGAAAAGTAATGCGATTCTGATGTTTTTGGCTGCAATCAGTATCTGTTGGGTTTCCGCGGCGGCGGCGCAAAGCGTGACCGGTCCGATTCCTGTGACGGGGGACTCCGTTCCATTTCTGTCCGCGGACAGAAATCTCGAGCCGATGGATCTCCAGAAGTACGGCTACGTCGAAGAAGAGTTCATTGTGAGTGGTAAAGCGAACGTCTATGACTGGACAGCGGACGGAGCGATCACCGTAAAGACTTCAGGTGCTCCGTATGGAACACGAATTCTCGTGAGGCATCCGGCAACAACAGCCCGGTTCAGCGGTAACGTCGTAGTCGAACTCTTGAATTCGGTTCGGCGCTTCGACTGGGCATGGATGTGGGGATATGCTCACGATCACATCCTCGAAAATGGGGATGCGTGGATCGGCGTCGAAATGCCCGGCGGTGTTCAGGGGTTAAAGAAATTCAATCCGGGCAGGTACGCCGAGGTGTCCTTTCCTAATCCAACACCCACGACGCCGTGCGGTACCGGTGCAAATGCGACGCCTTCAGATTCTGAAGAGGGACTGCGATGGGACATGATCACCCAGGTCGGTGCGCTGCTGAAGAGCACATCGCCCTCAAGACCAATGTCAGGATTCCGGATCGAAGCCCT
>Ga0163163_10006846_pt1 | contig 10005 bp, 8 predicted proteins | sample S65metaG_FD_119766 | JGI IMG/M metagenome (GOLD analysis project Ga0163163, IMG submission 119766) | Switchgrass rhizosphere microbial communities from Kellogg Biological Station, Michigan, USA - S6-5 metaG | ecosystem: Host-associated > Plants > Roots > Rhizosphere > Soil | place: USA: Michigan... | reverse complement strand
TCAGTGTTTTAGTTTCGCCCGGAATCTCGCCAATGATGTTTGCCATCTTCTTCTCACCTTGCGGCGTGACGGCGTTGAACTCATCGACCGAGACGTTGAGCCCGTACGACTTCAACTGGTCCGCGATGTAAGCGCGAGTCCTTAAGAGTGGCGGAGTATCAGGCGGACGTGGACCAAACTCGATCTGCTTCCGCACGTGGTCCATCGCCCGCTCGCCATTAAAGGCGGTGACAACTGGCGCGACGTTGTCTGGCGGACGAGAAGTTCTCGTGACCTTCGCGCGCGGCGCCGGCGGCGGATCGTTTTTCGGGCAGGCAGCGAACACCGCCGGGATCAGCAACGTCGTCGCCAGCAAGGCAACTCGCTGTCCTATGCCGCGAGGCTTAGGCATTTATTTCTTCTCTTCGGCCTGTGCGCGTGACGCGCGTTTCCAATTCATGAAAGCGTCGAATTTCTTGGAGCCGAAAGCGAGCGGCTTCTCGATCGCCGAATCAAACGCTTCTGAAGCAGTGATGGCTTCGAACTGCATCAGCGTTGCGATCTTTTTGGTAAGTGGCAACGTGCCGAATTTCTTGAGCAGTTCGGCTCCAGTGTCGGCATCGGTAGGTCGTGTTTGTGGACGCGCCGCCACCATCACCACGACGTCGCCGTGGTTTTCCATCTTCGCCTGACACGCGAGTCGCAGCGACTGGTCCTCGACTCCGAGTTGCCGCTCTTCCGCAGCGCTGGGCGGCGAAAGTAGTTCCGCGCCGCTCTTGACTGACACGACACACGAAGGACAGTCGCCCTTTCCGGCCGTGCACCCGGCACCGAGTGGCGCGCCCATGCGACGGGCCGCGTCAATGAGATAGGTTCCCTGGGCGACGACTCCGTTAATTCCGGAGGGTTCAAACGTAATCGAGACGCTCATCTCAACCTCCAACCTGATTGATTTATTTGATTAGTGTAAAGCCCGGGGAGACTTCTGCAAAACCTAGGAACCGACTGTGAGGTTTCTTTCATGTTGCTGCCTGAGGCGCTGGCAGTCGGCGCAGATACCGATGATGCGCAACAGGTGTTGTGTAATCTCGAAACGATGCTGAGCCGCCATCGCGTCCTGCAGCGCTTCGAGTTCCGCCGAAAAGAATTCGATTATCTTGCCGCACTCCGAACAGATCATGTGATCGTGATGCTGATGTTTGTAGTTGTGTTCGTAGTGCGTGCGTCCGTCGCCAAAGCGAACTTCACGCGCGAGGCCCGCTTCAGTGAGCAGTTTGAGTGTCCGGTAGACAGTGGTTTGGCCGACGGTCGGATCTTCCTGTTGCACGAGGCGATAGAGATCTTCGTTGGAGAGATGTTCTTCGGTGCGCAGAAAAACATCCAGAATGAGGTCGCGCTGAGACGTGCGCTTGAGCCCTCTTTTCTGGATGTGTTTAAGAAAGACTTCCTGTTCTTCGGTTAATGGCTCTGCCGTTGTCATCTTCGTGGAGATTTTACCATTTGCGTGGATGCAGGCAAAGAGAACGCCAATTGAGATGGCGTCTGAAATCAGATTTCTCCGTGCGGAGAAATGTTTTCACGTCGCGGTCCATACCCTACAGACAGACACGAGAGACAGTTTCTCGTTATCAAACACAAACGCAGCTCCCGGCGTTGGCCCACGTCTGCGTTCCTCAGGAGGTTAGAGAAAATGCCCGAAGTAACAATCTTCCAAAATCCGAACTTTCAAGGCGCTCCCCAGGCATTACCGAAGGGTCGTTATAACGACGCGCTTCACCAACTCTCGATCGGCAACGACGCATTGAGCTCGTTACAAGTTCCTCCCGGATTGGTGGCGCGACTTTACGAGCACTCTCATTTCCAGGGCCGTTTCATCGACATCGCCAAAGATACCCCGGCGATAGATCTGTTCTGGAACGACCGCATCAGTTCCATCATCGTCTACGGTGCAGATGAACAACCTCCAATGATTAACGAGGTAGTCATCTTCGAGCACTCCGATTACGCCGGCAGGTCTCAAGTCTTAAAGCCGGGAAAGTATAACCAAACCTTTATAGAACTCGGCGACGACGCAGTCAGTTCCGCGCTGGTCCCGTACGGCATGTTGCTCACGCTGTATGAAAATCCCGACTTCCTGGGAGCGTCGTTTGAAATTCGAAACGACACTCCCGCTGTTCCACTCGAGTGGAACGACAAAGCGTCGTCCTTGATCGTCGCCGAAGCACCGGTCGGTCTTTGGAAGATCAGCAACAGTGGCGCAGGTGTGATCGGTGAGAGCACTGAATACAACGGCGTACGTGGAATCAGTCATGCTTCCGGTCAAAACGGGAGCGTTGCTGGTGTAGCAGGCGTGAATGACAATGCCGGCCTCGGGATCTATGGCGAGAGTAATAATGGCATCGCTGTTTGGGGCGAGAGCAAGTCGTGGATCGGTATGTATGGAAAGAGTGGCAGCACAGGACACGGTGTAGGTGTCCTGGGCGAAGCTATCGGCGCCGGCGTCAAGGGTGTCAGCAAAACGTGGGTTGGCGTGGTGGGCACCGGTGAAGCTGAGCAAGGCGGCGGCGGTGTTTTGGGCGAAAGCAATGGAGGCTCGGGCGTCATCGGTACCAGCAAGAAATGGGTCGGTGTTTACGGTGAGACTCTCGCTGATGCGGGCGCTGGAGTTTGGGGCCAAAACAAAGCAAACGGCAACGGCGTCTTAGGTAAGACTGAAAGCACCACCGGCGGTGCGGGTGTTGTTGGTGAAGGCCCTGGTCCAGGTGTCATAGGCGCCAGCTACACGTGGGTCGGCGTTTACGGTGAGACTCGAACTCCGGCTGCGCAGGGTGCGGGTGTCTGGGGTGAACATAAGGGCGATGGCACTGGTGTGTTTGGGCACAGCAATACTGGAATTGGCGTGATGGGTAAAGGCGGACGACTCGCCGGCTACTTCGAAGGTGACGTCGAAGTGACTGGCGACATCCGTCTCGCCAACGCAGATTGCGCCGAAGACTTCGACGTCACGGAGTCAGAACAGATCGACCCTGGTACGGTGATGGTCCTCGGAGAAGAAGGAAAGCTGGAGCAAAGTCAACGTGCGTACGACAAGCGTGTGGCCGGCGTGATCTCCGGCGCAGGCACGTACAAACCCGGTATCGTGCTCGACAAACGATCCAACGGTAATCGGAAACCGGTCGCCTTGCTCGGCAAAGTGTTTTGCAAAGTCGATGCGAGTTATGGACCAATCGAGATCGGCGATCTGCTGACGACTTCGCCTTCGCCCGGTCACGCGATGAAGGCGAGTGATCCACTCAAAGCGTTTGGCTCGGTGATTGGCAAAGCACTTCGGCCCTTAACCGAAGGTCAGAGCCTGATTCCGATTTTGATCGCGTTGCAGTAATCGACGCCGAATAGAAGGAGCACGCCATGTTAAGCCTACGCAGTTCCGGGAAAATTCTCGGCCCCACGAGTCTCATTGAATTGGCCCACCAGCATCACCTGGCGCCGCCCATCTCAATGCGTGAGTTGTTTGATCGGCTCAAGATAAATGGATCACCCGAACTAAATTTTCAGTTCGGCGCGAATAACCTGACGATACCAAACTTCGAAGACGGCGTGCCGGATACGGACACTTTCAGAAAGACGTTTGGGACCGCGGAAATTGTATCGGAACTTGTTCCTGTGTGGGGTCACCCTGTCCTCACCCTGGCGTTCTACGCCTTCTATCACTACTACTTGAAAGGCAGAGCCAACGGCGGACTGGCGACCGGATTTTGTTCAGCGCTGTCGAGTTTATGCGCCGACAAGTTTTGGAAAGGCGACACGGATGCCACCACGATCACGAAAGACGACGTACACAAATTCCTCACTGCACTTCAGGGGAAGATGCTGAGCCGTGAAAGTCTCATCGCTTTCCACGACCAAGGTCGCGAAGGCGCCGATCGCATCGAACGAAGCTTCCGCGAAGTGGAGACAATTTTTCTGCATGGCGGTGGTCGTGAAAAAGCGCCACTCATTTTCTTTTTACCGTCTGGCGCGATCTGGGACAGCGGATACTTTGACAAGTTGAACCATTCGCATTGCGTGATGCCTTACCGCTTGAAGTATCCGCAGGGTCATCCTGGACCACGACTATCTCCGGATGGTTCCACCACCGTCAATGATCTCAACGGTGTTGAGATGTTTGTCTGGGACTGCAATGCACCAACTAAAGATGATTGCAGAATCAGATTTGACAGTAGTAGTGGACAGCCTCGCTATACGTATTCGAACGGTTCGGCCGTGAATAGTGCGAACGGTTTCACCCTCGGCATGATGACTAACGGCAAATTCCTACTCTCCGATCACGATATGCCGTTCAGTGGACCAGAGGGTGTCAAAAGGTTCGTTATCGACTTTCTGCTCTCGCCCGCGGATCTCCAGATCACGACTGCCAGCGGCCAGCGGACCGGAAATTTTGGCGGTAAGATTCATGCTGAGATTCCCGACAGTCATCCCTGCTTCCTCGCGAAAGGCGCTTATCTCTTGCCGATTGATACTCCGCTTACGCGAAGCATCGTGGGCACGGGAGTGGGCCAGTACACGTTCAATTCAATCATTCCGGATGGCGCGTCGCTCGTGTTGCATGACGTGAAGACCGCGCCGGGCGAGACTGATCGGTTATCAATCAGCGTTGATCAGACGCAGGTGCGTTTTAGACCTGCGGCACAAAAAACGTTCAACATGACGATGGCGCGCTTAAAAGGAGACGAGGTGAGGGCGATTACTGTGAATGGTGTGGGTGGTAACCCTGCCGCAGAGGTCGATCTTACGACGTCACCTGAAATGAACTCCGTGGACGTCAAGAACCATGGAGCCGCGCGGAGTGTTGAGGTACGAGCGCTGGTGCTGAATCGTCAAACAAACAACGTGGTGCACAAGGCGCTTGGTTCATTGAATGTGCCTTCGCAGGCCACGCTGAGACTTCAAGTGAATGACTGGAACACGGTCAACGCGAACATGCTTACGCTTAACCATCCATAGGGCTGCACCCGTCTGTTCCTTACCGATGAGCCTTTCCGCAGTAACCTCCGAAGATTTAGCGGAGTGCGGAAAGGCTTGTCTTCCCGTTTCCAAGACTCCACCCCGCGTCTGAGGACACGTGCTCGAACCAGGCATGACTTTCAATATCGAACCGGCGATCTATTGCGATAGCTTTGGTGGATTCGTCACTGCGACATGGTGCTGCTGACGGATCGGGTCCAGAAGTGCCAGGCAAATGAGTTAGCCAAGCATGCCAGTATTTACCGACGTTTCAGCCGTCAAAGTTTGTAATGCAGTCCTGTAATTCTGGTAGGAGTAAATTACCAGCGATACGTTAGGGCAAATCCTGCCTGGTTTGATTGGAAGTCTTTATCGGGATCATTCGAATCGCGTCGTTCAAAGCGATACACGAAAACCATCAGTAAATTAGAGCGCAACACCCGCTCAAGCTGAGTCTCAAATATCCATCGATCGTCGCGCCTGGGCACCCGCTCACCGTCGACCTTTACTGTGCGTCCATATAGCCGAGGCTTATAAGTAAGATCAAAACTAAGCCGGTTGCGACGATCGACGATCGGCGTCGCAAACTCTGCTTCATAAGCCCAGCGAATGTAGCGGTTCTTCGGATCCCACGATCTGTTCTTGTCGTAGCGATAACTGAGTGCGAACCGTCTATCGCCGGCTAGTCTCTGGACAAACCTGACACCCGCGTACGGATCGATAGCGTTGCTTCCACTGTCAAGCGGATCTCGCTTTACACGATAAGCTCCGACGAGCTGCAGCCTGCTGTTCTCGTTAATGCGATATTCAAGTTGCTGACGCAGGACGTATTGGTTGTTGAGTTCGCGATCCTCGGACGAACCTTTGAGCGTAATCTCGCTTTCAGTACGAGTTGACCAGCGCCCGAACAGATGTTTTCGATATGACATGACGAGGTTCTGGCTAACGCGGTCCCATTCCTTGGAGTTTGTATAATTATGCGCTGCTACCTCGTACACTAATTCAAAGGACGGTTTTTCCACACTGTTCTGGAAATGCAGTGCCAGGCTGGGTACTAGACCAAAAGAACGCACACCTAGAGGATCGTGATTAATGTTCGTGTCAAAACTCGTGGCCAGAGTTGCGCTGAACCACAACCGGCGACGCCAGGCTTCGGTTTCAGCCAGGCTCTTGTGAGCTTCTTTTGCCGTACCTGGTTCGATTTTACGAGTGGCATTATCGAGTTGCGCTCGTGTCGAAGATGAGCACAACACCAAAGTAACGATTGCCGGTACCAGAAAAATCATCTTCATAGCAACAACTCCTTGTCGGCACTCACAGTCGTATAGATTGGTCTATCTCGAACGAATCGTTCAGCGTCTCTAAACAGCGGCAATCTCGGTCATCAGCTTGCACTGAGATTGTCGGTGCATATTAAGCAAGACAAGTAAGTCACCAAGAACTTCTCGCTCGTTTGCATTCATCAGTTCATGGTGCAGCATGATCCCGATGTGCTGCTTTTGTTTCACCGTATCGGCTATGAGCATTCCGAGAGATTGAAAACTCAATCGTTCTCCGTTCTTTTTCGCAAACCAGTCGATTGAAGTCGGCAGTTCCTTCAGGCCGGAAAGTCCGAGCGAAGGTGCGGTCGCGTCGCGCGACAGCACGCGAAAGCCAAGCTCTTTCAGGCACTCGCCAGTTATTTCAGTGCAGCGGTTCCAGGGAGGCGTGAATATCGGATCGAAAGCGAAGCCAAACATTGCGTCGAGTTTCATTTTGCCGAGCTGAATGTCCCAATACTGCTCCTCTTGCGTCCGTGAGACTCCGAACTCACACTTTCGGCCGAGCACTTCATGGTTAGTGTGTGAAAATCCGTGCTGATGAATGCCGACCAGCGCGGGTGCTTCATCATGCGCAGCGCGGATTTCCTCGGCGAACTCAGCGGACAACGCAGTTGGGATTACGGCAAGATCGAGTGGCAATGACTGTCCTCGAAAGCAGGCAAGCAGCGCGCGGAATTCATCGTGGGCCCAACCAACATCATCATCGCGGAAGAAGAAATTAATAGGCGTATCAGACTCGTCCAAAGCCTTGCCTACAGGATCGAGCCATGCAGTCACGCTAGACATCGCACTAACTCCTCCGCAGCGTGTGAGCCTTGTATCAGGCTGCGCCGCTTCAGCAGCTCAGTCAGTATCTCGGCCGACCGGCGAGCGCCATCGAAATCCAAATGTGCCGTTCCCGGTTGGAAGTCGATGAGATTCCTCATTTCTTCAGCCATGCGCTTCGGCGTCATCTCCTTCTGCTCCAGCACACGCACTGCGCCCAGAGCTTCCAGTCGCCGCGCGCGTTTAAGCTGCTCATCTTCGCCGCCATCGGCAAATGGCACGACCAGCGCGGGTACCTGCGCCTGAATAATTTCCATCGCGGTGTTATAACCACACTGGCTGATTGAGGCTCTGGCCTGGGACAGTTCCGAATAGAGATTCGGCACAGAGCGAACCAGCGTCACTCCTCGTCGACCGCTAATGGCGACACGCAGATCTTTCCATTGTGCTTCGGGCAAAAATGGACCAGCGACAACTTTCATTGTGAGCGGCTCGGTTTGAGATAACAGGGCATGCGCTTCAATAGCCGTACTGAGTAACTCAAAACCATAATGACCACCACCGGCCGAAATCACGATCGGGCCAGAGCTCGATCGACCTCGCGGCAGTTTCCGCCTGCTGCCAACTACAAACCCGGTGTGATGGATTGAAGGAGTGAGACGCTTGCGAGGATGGAACGACTCTTCTAACCGCGCGAAGCTGGGATCAGAATGCACGAGGATCGCATCAAACCAGCGATTGGCCGTAAACACAATGCGCTCCTCATGTGTTTCCTGGTTACTTCGGCTACTCACCAGAATGTCACGCAGGCTGCAAACTATCAGTGGCGCGAAACAGGGCTGTGTTTTTGCCTCCTCCAGCAGTGGCAGCAATTCAAATTCAAACTTTTTGCGCCCAAATGGGTAAAGTTCGATCAACAGGACGTCGGGACTGAGGCGCCGGAACACACTTAAAATCTGGTCGAGTCGCGCATCTTGCGCTCGCTCCACCGAATAACGGTTGTCGCAGGAGATGAGTTGACCGTCCGCAAGACGCAGAGGCGGAAGATTGATGATCTCGACCGTCCGGGGCAACGATAGACACGACGGCAGCTCTCCGCCGTTGAGAAGGACCACGCGAAACGAATGCGATAGCGCGTCGGCCAATGCGAGCGAACGTACAAGATGTCCCATCCCCATCGCATGCTGGCAGTAGAAGAGCAGAGTCGGACGAGGAGTCATGAATTCATTCCTCCTGTGCGAAGTATGTCTCTTGCGTCATTGAGCAACTGCGATAAGTGACGGAGGCCCTCTGGTCTAATGCGATTTACCGATCGCAGGGCACGTTCTGACAACAAAGCAGCCGCTGTATGCCAAGTTAGAGATCTCTGCGATGGCAGTTGTCGAGAACCAGCGTAAGCATCTAGAAACCCGCTCGCCAATTCCCGTTCCCTGCTACGAGTGAGCAGACCAATCCGCCAGTTGTAATGGAGCAGCGCCAGCATGCTTCCCAGATCGGATGCCGCTGTACCAACGGCACTCTGGTCCAAATCAATGAGCGTGACGAGTCCGTTTGCGGCAATGCCATTCTTGGGGTGTACATCGCCGTGCAGGCAGACCAGGGGTTCTGCGGGAGGAACCGTTGAACGAAGATCGTCTTCGAGTCGATTTGCGATTCGTGCGACATCTGGACGAGCCATGCCAACGATGCGGGCACACTTGCGTAGCCGATCTGGATCGTGTCGCTGGAAGCGTGGCAACTGAGCGGGAATTGGGACTGAATGCAAAGACGCGAGTGTTTGCGCCAAGCCGGCAAAACCAGCCATTAGCTTCTGCCGTTTCAGATCGGCGATGCGAGTGCCCGGAACCACATCAAGCAATAAGAGACGATAGGGTTCAGAGTATGCGAGCGGTCTAACCACACGCGTGCAAGCTGAAGCTAGTTGAGAATAAGTTCTATAAACGCTCCGCGCTTCAGCGCCAGCGTACATTTTCGCGTAAGCAATGGTTTGGCCGTCATGGTCCAGACATCTAACTGTCGCACACTTCTCGGGCACGTAAGCGACCCCCTCGCTGCGACACCATTTGCCTGGCAACACGAGCGAAAGCGTTTCTGGCTCATTACGAAGCAAAAACAGATGCCTGATCTTGCGATCATTAGGAAACATCCAGAACGCCGCTCCGATATCCGAATCGACGAACTGCGCTGACTTGCGAATGGAAATTTCGGAAATGGCGACAGCGGTTTCTGAGTAAGGTCCAGCAAACGCCTTAGCGGCGACCAGATGAGCGCGGCCGTTTACGGAAAGCCGATAGAGTACGCGCAGGCTTTCGCCAATCCGATACTTGACGCGTTGCTTTTCACAACTATCAATCACCGCTGGACCACGGCGACTGATTAATAACGAGAGGCGCGTGGCCATTTGCTGGTCGTCCAAAAGTAGATCGCGTTGTGGCAGGGCTGGATCCGGCGCCAGACCAAACGGTGCGGACGGAATGCTTGTAAGAAGCGCATTCATCGCTTTGGCCCTCCTGACTGTGTGAGACCGAAATCTTCGTTCCACACTATCCATGAAAGAGGGCCCGCGCCTGGAAGCAACTCAGTCGCACAATCAGGCGCGCAAGCTATCGTGCTTACCTCGCAGGCTTGTACAACCGGTCTGCTCTCCGACGTGAAGGCGCGGGCCCACGCAGCGCGAGCGGTCCCCGTTATAGTTCCAAGCGCAAAGTGCTCGGTCCCCGCGCTCCACGCTACGCGATCAATTGCTGATTTATTCCGGCCAACACCAGTGACTTCAAAATCGATCCGATCCGCGCAAGTGGCGTCGTCGGTCAACACTCGGAACGTAGGTAGGGGATCATTCAACGTGAGTGGCATAACCAAGGTAAAGAAGACAGTCTCTGCTGCTTTGGTACGAACAGTCACAACCGGTGCTGAAATCTTTTGTCCGTACTCT
>Ga0163163_10006843_pt1 | contig 10006 bp, 8 predicted proteins | sample S65metaG_FD_119766 | JGI IMG/M metagenome (GOLD analysis project Ga0163163, IMG submission 119766) | Switchgrass rhizosphere microbial communities from Kellogg Biological Station, Michigan, USA - S6-5 metaG | ecosystem: Host-associated > Plants > Roots > Rhizosphere > Soil | place: USA: Michigan... | reverse complement strand
GTCGCCGCGCCGGGCGGATCGATCAACTTCCTGTGGATGATGGCGGCCAACCGCGAACGGGAAGATCGCAAGTACGGCGTCTTCAACGTGCAACCGGAGTTCGCGCCGAAATAATCCAGGCAAAACGATGAACCGACGGGATTTTCTCGCCGCCGCCCCTCTGCTCGTTGTCGAGCGCGACGCTCTGACCCGGGCTGGCCGTCAGCCCCTGCCGCGGCCTTCGCCACCCGCGCGGATGAAGGTCGGCACGCAGCACGGCGATTCCGACCAGATCCTGCGCGCGATGGCCGGATTCGGCGTGAACCACATCTGCAGCCGGCTGCCGTCGGTCCGTCTCGACGACAAGTGGTCGGTCGAGAGCCTGTCGCGATTCCGCGAGCACGTCGAGTCGTTCGGCATCACGCTCGACATGATGCCGCTGCCCATGAGCTCGAACGACATCAGCCGCTTCGAGCTGCCGAACATCATGCTCGGCAAGAGCCCCGATCGCGATCGCGAGATCGACGACGTCTGCCAGATGATCCGCAACACGGCGCGCGCGGGCATCCCGTCGCTCAAATACAACATGACGTTCCTCGGCGTCGTCCGCACCGAGTCGATGAAGGGCCGCGGCGGCGCGACGTACAGCACGTTCGTCTACGACAAGGCGAAACAGGATCCGCCGCTGACGGCCGCCGGTCCCATTCACGAAGACGTCTACTGGGAGCGCATCACCTACTTCCTGACCCGCGTCGTGCCGGTGGCGGCGGAGTACAAGGTCCGGCTGGCGTGCCACCCGCAGGATCCCGGCATGCCGCGCGGCAAGGGGTTTCAGGGCGTCGAAACCGTGCTCGGCAGCGTCGACGGACTGAAACGGTTCATCGGGATCGCCGAGAGCCCGTACCACGGTTTGAATTTCTGCCAGGGCACCGTGGCCGAGATGCTCGAGAAACCCGGCGAGCAGATCTTCGACGTCATCCGCTGGTTCGGCACGCGCAAGAAGATCTTCAACGTGCACTTCCGCAACATCCGCGGCGGCTTCCTCAACTTCCAGGAAACGTTCATCGACGCCGGCGACGTGGACATGCTGAAGGCGATGCGCGTCTACAAGGAAGTCGGCTACGACGGCATGATGATGCCCGACCACGTCCCGCGCGTGGAAGGCGACGCCAACGAGGCGCAGGGCTTCGCGTTCGCGCTCGGGTACATCAAGGCGCTCATCGCTGCCGTGGACGCCTAACCCCGCCTGCTCGCGGGTATCGGTAGTGTCCGGCTTTAGCCGGACTGTGATCAGCACGACCGGTGCGATGCGGACGGACGGCATCTCGCGCGCTGCCCGGATCGATGGCACTAAGGGGAAGGCGCGTCAACCGCCATCATCGTCGCGGTCATTCTCGCGAGAACCCGTTGACGTGTGGCATCGAAGACAGTGCCTTCGCACATGGTCAGCGTTCGGCCAGCCTGAACGACTTGACCCACCGCGATGACGCGATCCGTCTTCGCGGGCTTCAGGAAATTGATCTTGAACTCGACGGTCAGCACCTCGCGGCCGGCGGGCATCACCGACAGCGCGGCATACCCGCAGGCGACGTCGATGAGACTCGCCAACAGGCCACCGTGTAGCAGGCCGTGCTGTTGCGTGAGCCGTTCATCGAATCCGCACGCGATGGTCACGATTCCGGACTCGACCGATTCGAGGGTGGCGCCGAGCGTCCGCATGAACCCCTGTCGGTCAAAGCTCTGACGAATGCGTTCCATCGCCGGATTCTATCGCCCGGGCTCACCCCGGTAGTGCAAACCCGTTCTTGGCGCCACCAGGTTTGTTCAAGAACTCTTTTACGGCAGGGACGTTTTGGGCGACTTCCAACTGTGCCTCCTGCACGACCATCACTTGTCCGACGGCATCGGGGTATACGGCGACATCCTTGATGGCCCGCAGCTCTCTTGCGACCTCATCGCGCGTCAGTCCCGGAGGAGAGTCGCTACTCACGACAAACAGGCAGTACTCCTTGTCGCCGACGAGCTTTCGCAAGTCGCGCAGAGTCTCGCACTTTGCCTGGCTTGCCTCGAGGGGTGGGTCGCTCAACGTCCTGAGCTGCTCCTTGAGCCGCGGCCCGGCCTTGCCCACGCACAGAACGCGCCTGAAGATCTCCAGGGCGTCGAGTGGCATGACTGCAGTACCCACGTTGAGCATGGGTTTAGCGTTGCTTCGATCTCCCTTTTTCTCGATTTGAAATGGATAGACTGTGACTTCGCTCGCCAGCTGATACAGTTTTCTCATGTGAACCAGCCGCAGCGACAGATACAGAAACGAGACGCCCTGCCAGCTGATATAGGTGACCCACCGGTACTGTGACCAGTTGACGAGACGGCCGAGTGGAGGCTGTGCGGCGACGGGAATGTATGGAGGCCACCCAGTCGCATGGTTCAACAGCACCCACACAAAAGCAGCAAGAAGGGGCCAGACAAAGATGCGTGCGGCTTTCGAGAATTCGAGATACGGTTTGACCTGTCTGTCCCATTGCTCGGTGGCGTTGAACGCGGTTTTCGCACTCTGGTAGATGCCCGCCTGTCGTTTTTGAATACCGGGATACTGGAACGCCTGGTGAGCCGTTTCTCGAGCCGCGTCCACCTTGTCAAGGATGCCGAGGGAATCGACGAGAAACGTGACGGGGAACAGCGAGCGTCGCAACCATGTGGCCCACGCCGGATGGTTTTTGTTCCTTACTTCCGGACTGCCATAGAGTGGGTCGAATAACCAGTCGTCCCATCTCCCGCTCAGCGCGAACGAGACCAGCACGACCAGCCAGATACCTGGCACAATGATGACGCCCCATGCGTCTCTTGTCTCTTTCGCCACCACGCTCGGAAGCATGTACAGAGTCACGACCGCGATGACCACATCGATTCCAGGAGTCTTGCCGAAGAGCTTCTCGAGGATCTTCTCCATCGTCGGTCACCTGCATCGATTGGTGGAGGCGTAACTGAGATATGCGCTGGGCCTCCTGCGCTTCAGCGTCGAAGCGCATCCTCTCCAGGCCTACTTGATCTCGTACGAGATCAGTACGACGAGGTCGTCGGCGCCCATCTGCTTCAGCGAGTGCGAGCTGCCGGGGCGCGTGAGCACCGCGGTGCCGGGCGTCATGTCGACCCTGGTGTCGTCGACGGTCATCACGCCTTTGCCGCTCAAGACGTAATAAACCTCGTCCTCGTGCTGTTCGTGCGGGCCGACGCCGGCGCCCGGGTGAAGCGCGCGCTTGCGGAAGACGAACTTCATGCCCGGTGTCTTGTCGAAAAACGAGTAGCCGATGGTCTGTCCGCCGCCGTTGTGCGTGCCGGGCTCGTTTTTCGCAATCTCGGCGTCGTGCTGGACGATGAAGCCGCCCTTGGCCTTCGCGGGCTGCGCCGCCACATGCACGGCTGCGGCACCGATGACGGCGCCAAGGACCACACCCAACAACAGTTGCTTCGTCATTTGACCCTCACGTTTCGAATCTGAACCGCCTCGGGACGCCCGGCGTAGAACTTGTCGAGCGGGTAACACCCGGAAACCATACCCATGCGCGGCCCGGTGGTGCAGTCGCTGAATGTACGGCAAAACTGCGCCCGCGCGAGCGGCGCGCCGCTCAGCACGTCCGCCGGCAGACCGGGGTACGACAGGGCGATGCGTCCCAGGCCGACGAAATCGCACAGACCCTCGCGCACGTTGTGCTGACCGACGTGCGGCAGCCACTCCTGCAGGTAGCTGTATGCGGAGCCGACGAAGACGAGGCGCGGAAAGTCGCGCTTGAGCAGTGCCGTCGCCTGAATCTGGCGCCAGACGCCGCGCAACGGATCCTCGGGCGGCTCATAGCCGTCGGGCGGCGGGAACGTCGCCGGCCGCTGCACGTGCGGATTGTAGTACGGGCTTCCCGCCGTCACACAGATCCAGGCGACGTCGAGCGATTCCAGCATGCGCAGCACGGCGCGTGTCTCGTCGAGCGCCCTGTCGATCTCCGCGTCGCTTTCTAGAATCCCAAAACCCACGGAGGGCTGAGGGCTCAGGGCTGGGGGCTCGGGTTCGCCGATCTGATCGGACGCGCGCCTGCGATACGGAACCGTGTCGACCGCAGAGATGCGGACGGCGATCTCGAGTCCGCTGACGCTCGCGCGGATCGCCTCGATGACGGTCCGCATGAAGCGCGTGCGGTTCTCGAGCACGCCGCCGTACGGTCCGGGGCGGTTGCGGGCGCCGAGCAGCTCGTGTCCGAGATAGCCGTGGCAGGCCTTGACGTCGACGAAGCTGAAGCCCGCGTCGCGCGCCAGCCGCGCCGCCGCGACGAAGTCGTCCACCAGACGATCCAGCTCCGCGTCTTCGAACAGGCGCACGCCGCCGGGAACGCGGCGATCGAGGATCGGATTCGGGCACGCGGCGATCGGCGCTGGACGATCGTACACGTCCGGCCGCGCGTGGCGTCCCGAGTGTGTCAGCTGCAGGCCGACATAGAGATCGCGGTCGGCGTTCGAACCAAAGCGATCGCGGTGCGCGGCGACGAGCTCCTCGCGCAACGCGGCGATGGCCGGCTGCGTCCGCTCGTTGATCATCAGCTGGTGCGGGTTGGCCCGGCCGTCGTGTCGGACGGCGACCGCTTCCCCGCCCCACATCAGCTTCGCGCCGCTGATGCCGAAGTGGCGCCAGCGGCGGCGGGTGAGATCGGTCGGCTCCCCGTCTGCTGTGCCGTCCCACCCTTCCATCGGCAGGATACAGAACCGGTTGCCGACGCGAACGCCGTGCACGTCGATCGACCGGCCGAGCGGCGACTCCGCGTGAGGCGCGATGCGCTCGTCGAACGCGAGCGGGATGCCGTTCCGCTCGAGGTGCGCGCGGAAGGCTGCGGCGGTCTTCAGCGCCGCAATTCGAGGGTACGCCATCAGACGGGCAGTTTCGTGCTGGCCTTCGCCGCTTCGCACGCCGCGATGCAGGCGCGCGCGGAGTCAAACGCGCGATCCGGCCCGCACTTGAGCGGCGAGCCGGTGCGCACCGCGGAACAGAACGCGGAAATCTCGAGCTCGGTCGCCGACGCGCGCGTCGCATCCATCTCGCCGGCGGCGCGCGCCGGGGCGTTCGCGGCCGTGGCGTTGTGAGCCGGTTTCGTCTCCGACGCCTCGACTCCCGCTCCGCCAGGCGTGCCCGACACGTCGACGCCGGTGGCGGCGCCGGTGCCGCCCTCGTCGAAGAGCAGCGCCTCGCTTTCGTTGAACATAACGAGCGTCCCCTTCGTGCCGAAGAACGCTTCGTAGCGCTGTTCGAAGGCGCTCGATTCGATCGACGAGAACGTCACGGTGAGGCCCTTCGGGTACTCGAACATCGAGTAGATGTGATCGTGCGCCTCACGTCCGTCGGTGTAGCGATGGACACCGCCGGTGGCGTGCACCGATGTCGGCGCCGAGGTCCCGAGGAACCAGTGCGCGGCGTTCAGCTGGTGGCTGCAGAGCTCCGCGAACAGGCCCCGTGAGTACTTCCAGTAGAGCCGCCAGTTCCAGAGATGCTCGAAGTCCGGGTAGCCCCACCGCGAGGGATCGTAGTCCTTCGACGGTGGATCCCCCGCACGGCGCCAGTTGCCGTTGCGGTGCCAGGCCAATCGCGCGTGATACACGTCGCCGAGCAGCCCCTGCCTGATGACGCCGGCGTACGCCGACTCGTAGATCGGACTGTAGTTGCGCTGGTAGCCGATCTCGAGCACACGATTCGCCTTGATCGCGGCGGCCTTCATCCGGCCGCAGCCGTCGAGATCCCACGCCATCATCTTCTCGCACAGCACGTGTTGCCCCGCCTCGAGACAGGGTACGACGACGTCGGCGTGGGCCCAGAGCGGCACGGCCACGACGACCGCCTCGATCGGTTCGTGCTCGAGCATGTCCTTCCATTCTACGTAATGCCTGGCCGGCGGCTGCTTGCGCTGCGCGAGGATCTCGTCGGCTTTCGCCAGCGACGCGGGATTGATGTCGGCCATCGCCTTCACTTCGCCGAAGGCGGGCGACACCTGGCCGAGCAACGCGCGCCCCTGGCCGCCTACCCCGATGAACCCGAGCCGGACGGGGCCGCCCCGCACCGGTTCGGGCTTCGCCGACGCCGCACCGAGTGTGGCGAGGGCGGGCGTGCCGACCAGCGCCTTCATGAAATTCCGCCGGCCCAGAGCACGCTGCTCAGGCGTCAGGATCATGTCAGTTCTCCACGGTCGCGCCCGGATGGGCGCCGAAGACGAGCGGTCCGAAATCGCATCCGTCGAGGGCGAGAAGCGCCATCGTGCCGCGATGCGACTCGCAATAGCACCGCGCCAGCGCCGGCCCGCCGATCAGGAACGCGGTTGACAGGGCATCCGCGGTCGCCGCATCGGCGGCGACGGCACTGGCGCTCAACACGCCTGTCGCCGGCATGCCCGAGCGCGGATCGATCACGTGGCCGTAGCGCACGCCGTCGGCGATCACGAACTGTTCACCGGCGCCGCTGGTGCCCAGCGCCGCGCCGGCCAACCGCACGCGCGCCAGTCGCGGCCTGCTCGACAACGGCGATCGAATGTCGACTGGCCAGGCCCCGCCCATTGCCAGCACGCTGCTGCTTCCCGCCGAGAGCAACGCCCGGTCCGTGCCTCGAGCGCGCAGAGTTGCGGCCATGCAATCGAGCGCATATCCCTTGCCGAACGCATTCAGGTTCAGCGCCATGCCGTCGCGCCCGAACCGCACCGACCGCGTCGTCGCATCGACGTCGACGTGAAGCATGCCGATGCAGGCGCGCGCCGCTTCGATCTCGCCGGTCGACGGCAGGCGCCCCTCACGCGTCAGCAGCCCCCAGCAACGGCTGAGGGGTGAAGAGGTGATGTCGAACGCACCGTCCGTATCGAGGTAGAGCTGAGCACAGCGCTGAAGCAACCCGAACACCTCGGGATCAACGCCGGCCGCGCCGGCGGCGCCTTCCCGGTTGACGCGCGACAACTCGCTCGACTCCCGAAAAACGGTGAGCAGGGCCTCCACGCGGTCGGCCTCGTCGAGCGCGTCGCGCGCCGCCGCCACGTGGCGCGCGTCGCATTCGTGCAGGGCCACTTCCACACGGCAGGCCATCGCGGTCCGGTGAACCCGGACGAGCCGATCGATCGACGCCGGCGGGCGATCGAAATCCAGCGTGAACAGCGCTCGTCGGCTGATCGTCATGGTTCTCGGCGCACGACGGCTTCGGTCGGGACGGCGGAGTGCCGGGTATCCGGCAGCTCCGGACTGTTGCGAAGGCGGAAGTCCGTCAGCCGGCGCAACACGAACGCTGCGAGTGACGGCGCGCCCGGCGCCACGACATGATCGAAATCGGCGCCTGACACATCCTGCAGCCTGACCGCCGGCCGCGCGTCGGGCGTCTCGGTCGTGAGCGTCAAGTCACGCGCGCGCAATGCTTTCACGTGGCGCGCGTACAACGCGTAGGCTGGCATATTCCCGAACATATCCGGTTCCGGGTACTCGGCTTCCTTCTCCAGCGGTTCCAGAGCAGCGTCCGCCGCCGTGCCGCCTCCCTGATAGGCAAGCCGGATGCCGTTCAGGTCGAGATCCTCGATGTCGTGCCCGGGAATGCCGCTGATCAGGATGCCGTGCCGCGAGTCAATGTTCGAACCCACGATATTGTTGATCCGCACGCGCTTGATGGCGCCAGGCACGGTGCCCCGCGGCCCGCGCGCGCGATTCCCGAGCCGCACGAAGATCGGCGCGTTGACGATGTCGCGCATGGTGATGTTGGTGATCGTGACGTCTTCGATGATCGCGCCGTCCACGCTTTCGATCGCCAGGCCGCGGCTGTACTCCATCACGCAGTTGGCGATCGTGATGTTCTTGAAGCCGCCGTTGCTCTCGGTGCCGAACTTGATCCGTCCCGTCGCGCCGCGGTTGTACTTGACCGTCCGCTTGAACGTGCCGTCCAGCAGCGTGCCCTCGTCGTAGCCGCTGACCTGCGAGTTGGCGATCGTCACGTTCTCGGTCGGCCGCGCCGATCCCAGGCCGTAGCTGCTCTTCAGGCAGATCCCATCGTCGAACGGCGAGTTCACCGTGGCGTTCGAGATGCGGACGTTCTTGCACGCATCGACGTCGATGCCGTCGCGGTTGGTGTCGATCTTGATGTTGTCCACGGTGAAGTTGTCGACGCCGGTGGCGAGGATGGCGAACCAGCCGCCGTGCAGGATCGAGACGTCGCGGATCAGCACGTTGCGGCTGTTCTTCAGCGCGATCGCCTTGTTGCCGGATCCTTTGGGCACGTTGCTGTTGCTGCGCACGAGCCCCTTGCCGTGGATCAGCCCGGGCCCGGTGATCGACACGTCGTCGACGTTTTCGCCCCAGATCAGGCTGTTGTGCCAGTGGCTGTGGCCGAAATCCTGGAACGCGTCCCACTCGTTCGGCTCAGGCTCGTCGTAGGGACCAGCGCTGGCATCGGCCGCAACGATCGTGGATCCGTGATCGAGGAAGAGACCGACATGGCTCTGCAGACGGATCGATGTGGACAGATACGTGCCGGCGCCAAACCGCACCGTCCCTCCGCCCGCCGCATGCGCCGCCGCGATCGCTTTGTTGATCGCGTCGGTGTCGAGCGTCCTGCCGTCGCCCTTCGCGCCGAACGCGCGCGGGTCGAATGCACCATGCCCGGAGACGGGCGGAGCAAGCTGCGCTCCCGCGCGTAGGGGCCGACCTCGGTCGGCCCCGCCGGCAAACACGAGGAACGCGCCGGCGATCAACAGTCGCTTCATGCTCTCTCCATCCAGACCTCGCCGTCCGGATAACTGTGCACAAGCCTCGAGCTCTCGCGGATGGTGATGCTGTAGCCTGGACGCGTCGGCGGAACGTAGCGGCCGTGGCGAATGACGACCGGGTCCTCGAAATGCTCGTGCAAGTGATCGACGTACTCAATGACGCGGCCGTCCATCGTGCCGGAAATGGCGATGTAGTCGAACATCGACAGGTGCTGCACGTACTCGCACAGGCCGACGCCGCCCGCGTGCGGGCACACCGGGACGCCGAATTTCGCGGCCATCAGCATCACCGCAAGATTCTCGTTGACGCCGCCGAGGCGGCAGCTGTCGATCTGGCAGAAGTCGATCGCCTTCGCCTGCAGCAGCTGCTTGAACATCACGCGGTTCGCGCAATGCTCACCGGTCGCGACGCCGACGCCAAGCGGCCGCACCGCCGCCGCGATCGTCGCATGACCGAGGACGTCGTCCGGACTTGTCGGCTCCTCGATCCACCACGGCTTGAAGTGCGCGAGATCGCGCACGCAGGCGATCGCGGCGTCGACATCCCACTGCTGGTTGGCGTCGAGCATCAGCGTCCGGTCGGGGCCGATCTCCTCCCGCACCAGCCGTACGCGCCGGCGGTCCTCGTCCGGCCTGCCTCCGACCTTGACCTTGAAATGCGTGAAGCCTTCCTCGATCGCCTCCCGGCAGCGGGCGCGAATCTTGTCGTCGGAGTACCCCATCCAGCCGACCGACGTCGTGTAGGCGGGATACCCGGAGCGCAGGAGCGCGGCCTCGCGCGCCGGCTTGGTCGGGGCCTGCCGCTCGAGCAGTTCCAGCGCTTCATCCGCGGTCATGGCGTCGGTGATGTAGCGGAAGTCGATGCACGACACGACCTGCGCCGGCGTCATGTCCGCCAGCAGCTTCCAGAGGGGCTTGCGCTCTACTTTCGCGTACAGATCCCAGACCGCGTTGACGACCGCCGCGAGCGCGAGATGGATCACGCCTTTTTCCGGGCCGAGCCATCGCAGCTGCGAGTCGGACGCGAGGCGCCGCCAGAAGCCGGAGAAATCAGAGGTGATACCGGTCAGCGTCTGCCCGACCACGAGGTGACGGAACGCCTCGATCGCCGCGACGCACACCTCGTTGCCGCGTCCGATCGTGAACGTGAGGCCATGTCCCTCGAGCCCCTCGTCCGTGCGCAGAATCACGTATGCCGCGGAGTAGTCCGGATCCAGGTGCACGGCATCGGTACCGTCGTTGGTGCGCGACGTCGGAAACCGCAGGTC
>Ga0163163_10006841_pt1 | contig 10008 bp, 14 predicted proteins | sample S65metaG_FD_119766 | JGI IMG/M metagenome (GOLD analysis project Ga0163163, IMG submission 119766) | Switchgrass rhizosphere microbial communities from Kellogg Biological Station, Michigan, USA - S6-5 metaG | ecosystem: Host-associated > Plants > Roots > Rhizosphere > Soil | place: USA... | reverse complement strand
GCATAAGCGTGCGCCTGCCGCAGCTGGTCGGTGGTGGTGTTCGGATAGCGCTGAAGGATCATCGGCCGGATCTGATCCAGCCAGAGAAGATCAACGATCTCCTCGTGGGTAAGAACCGAGTAGCCCGCTGAGGGGGTTGGAATTGCGCAAATTATGAATACTAGAGCTAATGTGAGTGACGTCAGTTTTCGCATTGGTCAGGTTGTGATCGGGGACCCAAACCACCACAGCAATCCGAACACGTACAGCCACAACGCCGACATAAAGTGCCAATAGAACGCGGTAACGTCGACGGCTATGCGCCGGCGATCGAGGGAATGTCTCGGGCCAGGAGCAAAGCTGGCGTACAAGAGAACTAAGATGCCGCCCAGCAGGTGCACGGCATGGGTTCCGGTCATTAAAAACGGGAAAGAACCCGCCGGGCCACTGGATGCAAAGACATCCCGAGCCCGTAACCACTGCCATGCCCGCCATTGCCCAAGCAAAAACCCAAGCCCAAGCAGGGCTGTTGCGTGTACCCATCGCATGGAACTTTCGGCGATCGCCGCAATGCCTGGGATATGAGTTACAGGCACAAGAATGGCCTCCATCCGGGCCAGCCGGCGTGCTCTCTCAAGGGTGAGACTGCTCAATAAGAGAACCGCCGTGTTGAATAACAACAGGCGGAGCGGAACCGGGATCGGTTTCCATTGCGGGAGGTAAGTTCCGCTGATTGTGTCGTACCGTGCCCCGTTCCGGATCACGATAAACGCCGACGTCAGGGTAATGAAAATGACCGAGATTGAAATGATCCCAAAGAGCAAGCCTAGCCTGTACCGTCGGAGCTTCCATCCGAAGTCCGGCTGACGATCATCTCCGCGGCCTCCGCCACCACCGCCCCCTCCGCCGCGGGGCAGAGGTGGAACGGTTCCACGGCCGCCATTGGAAGGAGAGGTTGAGCGTGAACTTCGGGTGACTTGGGACATGGAGCACCGCGAAAAGCTAGCTTTTAGCTCAGATGCTCGAAGCCCCTGCGAGAGGTGCAAAGAATGCTGCCCGGATTGCAGATGCCAGACAAAAAAATGGGTGCCCAGGGAGTGGGCACCGTCAAGGAATGAGAGTTGCGAGGTGGAATTGAAACTAGTCCCGAAGTGTTTCGATTCCATGAACTGGACGTGAAACGACGGTGAATCGCAAACTCTGAAACTTGTGTGTGGCGCTCGTCATCTGTTGAAGGTCCAAACCTATGGCAACCTCAAGAAAATACAAAGACAACGGACACGAGACCAAGCACCACAAAATTCCTAAGAACCACTGCTTTGGTTGTGGCCCGGACAATCCGGAAGGCATGCGGTTGAATTTCGTCTTGGGTGAGTCGAACAAGAGTTTCGTCTCGCGATTCAAGCTCTCCAGCCGCTATGTTGGCCCACCTGGCCACGCGCACGGCGGAATCATTGCAACGATCCTCGACGAAGCCATGGGCAAGGTGAACAAACTCCGCCATGTCGTTGCGCTTACCCGCGAAATGAAGGTCGAGTACCTGCGTCCAGTCCCTCTCGGCAAGCCCCTCGTTGCGGAAGGACGTGAGAAGTACGTTCGGGGCCGTGAGCACATCAATATTGCCGAGATTCGCAATGAGAGCGGGGAAGTCCTGGCCCGGAGCAGGGGAAAATTCATCGCGATCGACCCGGAACGAATGTTCAAGAAGTACTTGAAGGGTAAGAAGACTGGGGGACAGTGGGCGATTAGGAGAAGAAAGTGACGAATGACGAATGCCGGAATGACGAATGAAGGAATATCAACGCGCAGGCATTCGTCATTTTCACATTCGTCATTCGACATTCCTCCCCTCGCTTCAGACCTGCGGAACGCGCTACAATAGATAGTTCCCAGTGAACCGAATCGCTGTGTGGCAGCGCCCGCACTGGTAGTGTGCGCGGTTGGAGATTAGTTATGTCGCAGAACAATGGAAACAATGGTCTTCGCCTGAAGACCGGGTTGGCCGAGATGCTCAAGGGCGGCGTCATCATGGACGTGATGAGCGCTGATCAGGCCGAAGTCGCTGAAAAGGCGGGTGCGGTTGCCGTCATGGCGCTGGAGAAAGTTCCGGCGATGCTGCGCGCCGAGGGCGGCGTAGCGCGTATGGCGAATCCCCGGGTTATCAAAGAGATCATGAAAACGGTCGACATCCCGGTGATGGCCAAGTGCCGTATCGGCCACTTCGCCGAGGCTCAGATACTCCAGGAACTCGGCGTCGATTACGTTGATGAGTCCGAAGTGCTCACGCCGGCTGACGAAGAGCATCACGTGGATAAGCATGCGTTTACGACTCCGTTCGTATGCGGAGCACGCAACCTGGGCGAAGCACTACGACGCATCGCCGAAGGCGCGGCCATGATCCGCACCAAGGGTGAAGCCGGTACCGGTGATGTGATTCATGCCGTAAAGCACATGCGCCAGATCGTCAAGGAGATGAAGCAGCTCACGGTAATGAGCGAGGAAGAGCTCTTCGCCGCTGCTAAGAATCACCAGGCGCCGTACGAACTCGTGCGCATCGTCGCCAAGTTGGGCAAGCTGCCTGTGCCGAATTTCTCGGCCGGTGGCATCGCAACCCCTGCGGACGCAGCACTCATGATGCAGCTCGGTGCCGAAGCCGTGTTCGTTGGCAGCGGCATTTTCATGAAGGAGCGTGCGACTCCGTTGGATCTGAAGAACGCGGAAGAGCGCGCCGATGCAGAAGCTCGCGCGAAGGCGATCGTCATCGCGACTACTCATTACAAGGATCCAAAGGTCCTTGCGGAAGTCAGTGAACAGGTACCCAGCGCAATGAAGGGATTGGCAGTATCGTCAATTCCCGAAGCGGAGATGTTGCAGACACGAGGCTGGTAAACAGACGCGGGACATTAAACGCTAGTTGGGCGCGGCTTCGGTCGCGCCTTTTGCTTGCTTTGCACGACCGATTCCTCTCACCAGTTGTTTCAAGTACCATATCTCTCCATGTTCGCGCCGCTCGGTGAAAGCCCATTCGCAATTCTTACCGCCATCGTTGCTCCAGCTGTCCTGACTAACGCTTGCTCGGTGCTCGCGCTTGGCACGTCGAATCGCGTCGCACGCGTCGTCGACCGCACCAGAGCGGTCACCGCGGAGATGGGTCATGTCGGCGAGGACGACAAGATGCGTCACCACCTGGAGCACCAGTTGAGTCTTCTCCGAGTGCGTGCCCGCCTTCTTGTGGGGGCGCTCCGGTTAGCATATTTGGCTCTCGGCGGATTTGCTTCGTCGGCCCTCATCGCGGTGATTGGTGGCGCGCTGAGTTATTTCGGCTCCGTACCCGGTTATCGCGTTGCGGCTCTAGTAGGACTCATCATCGGCATCATCTCGGTGGCCGGTCTCGGAATCTCATGCGCCTATATGGTTCGCGAAACCACTATGGCCATCGACAACCTGGAAGAAGAGGCGAACTTGTATTCCATGGTGCGGAACAGGATCGATAGGAAATGACGATTTACGATTTTCTCGTTGACGATTGGAAGGAACTCTTTAAACCAGTCGTTCAATCGTCAATTTCCAAATCGTCAATCGTCATTTCTCCTTACCTATTTGCTAATCTTTAGGTTATGAGAGTCGGTGTCCTTGCATTACAGGGTGACTTCGCGGCGCATCGGAGGCGTCTGGAAGAACTGGGCGCAGAGGTCGTTGAAGTCCGGAAGCCGGAGCAGTTGGACGAAGTCGACGGTCTCGTGATTCCCGGCGGAGAGTCATCAACGTTTTTAAAATTGCTTGGCGAGCATGGATTTCAAAAGCTGAATGAGTTTGTTCATTCGAAGCCGGTATTCGGAACCTGTGCTGGTTCAATCCTCCTGGCGAAGGAAGTTGAAAACCCACCTCAACAGGGCTTAGGCGCAATCGACATCACGGTTCGACGGAACGCGTACGGGCGTCAGATTGACTCGACCATCCTCTCTCTCGCCACAAAGCTCGGACCCGAACCGCTCGAGCAGGTTTATATCCGCGCACCTCGAATCGAGCGGGTGGGCGAAGGCGTTGAGGTTCTCGCGCAACGGGACGGATTCCCTGTGCTTGTCCGCCAGGGCAATGTGATGGCCTCCACCTTTCATCCGGAATTGAGCGACGACTCTCGCGTGCACGCTGAGTTTCTGAAGTTAATCGGGAAATGAAAAAGGCACCCTCTCGGGTGCCTCCCTGGAAAACCAACCAAAGTTATTCTGACGGGCCTCCACAAGTTCCCGGCTGAGCCGACGGAATGGCCGTCAGGTATGCATAGATCGCCGACAGATCGTGATCGGTCATGTTGGACAGGATCGGCCACGGCATAACTTGCAGCAGCGGCGGATGTCCGGCTTGAGGATCGGGGTCATGGCCGGTGCGAATCACCTGGATGAACTCCTTCAGCGTTAGACCAGCTGGGAGTCCATTGGAATCAGGCGTCAGGTTCGCTGAGGTGAACGGGCCGAAGTGAACTCCGCCCGCGAGAAAATTCTCGCCGTTGACCCAGGGCTTGGGCTGACCGAAGTAAGGGTTGTGGCCTGGCGTGAACGATGGGCAAGTGTGGCAGTCGTTGCAGGAACCTACGGCGTTCACGAGATAACTGCCAAGTCCAACTCTCGCGTGATTCTTGCCTTCCAGGTTCAAGGGTACGGGAGAAATGTGCAAGCCTTGCTGGACACGGCTTTGGGACTGATCCGAATCGCTGGCGGCGGCACCAATCAAAACCAGGCCGCAAACGATCGCAAACGTTAGAACAAGGGTCGACGGGACTTTCAAGGGTCTGTCCTCCACTTTCTGTATCTACAAAGCCGTAATTAATTGTTGCTAGGAGATATTGCGGCAGGCGGATGACTCTGCCAGCCCATCAACTCACTTGCAATGGCCTGGAAGGGCATACCAGTAGGGCAGTGATGAAATGGTACTGACAGTGGTTACTGCAGATGGGCGGATCAGTGAGATTCGAGCGGTGCGGGCGAACATGCGTGATTTGCGGGGAGCGCAGGTTCGCACCGCTCAGGGGTTCTTCACTTCTACTACGCCAGCCGGGACGCGCCTTCGCTAAAGGCGCCCGCCCGGAATGACTTGTCATCCGAAACGATCTTCAGTTCGAACTCCACGTTCGGATCCCGGTTGGACTCCCGCAGCTTTTTCAGTTCGGCTTCGGCTGGCCACCGGCCTGCTACTTCGCCGTGCTCGCGCAATGTCTGTCGCTTTCCTGTTGCGCGATCGCAGCGTACCAATTCGTACTTTTCTGTCTTGTTTGTCCAGTCAAGCATCGGTTTAAGCTCCTTTTGGTCCCCCACAGACCCGACACTTGCATCAGGGTTGTGATAGCTTCCACCCGCCGAACCGGGCAGGGAAGATGCCTTTGGTCACCCGGACCATGGGACATTGAACCTCCGCGTTAAGTCTTTGGTTCAGGAGGGTTGGCGTCCGATGCACTAATCGGATCACGAGGCTTTAGTATCCGTGCAACGTTAAATACCGTGTTTTTCGATATACTGAAGCCGTATTTACAAGGATTTCGCGCAGTGAGTTCCCAAACCAAGACCTTCTTTATCGAAACCTTTGGCTGCCAGATGAACTTCCATGACTCCGAAAAAGTCATCGGAACCCTCATTCAGCAGGGCTATCGGCAGGTCCAGACGGTCGACGAGGCTGACCTGGTCTTCTACAACACGTGCTCGATCCGGGATAAAGCCGAGCAGAAAGTGTTTTACCGGCTAGCCGAGTACAAGAAGTTGCAGAAGCAGGGAAAACAGTTTGCCGTGATAGGCTGCGTGGCGCAGCAAGAGGGCGAAAACATTTTTGAGCGCGCCCCACATGTGTCTCTGGTCGCGGGCTCGGCAAGCTATCACAAACTGCCCGAGATGCTGGTGCAGATCGGCGCCGGAAGCCGTGTTACGGGGCTCGACGATCGCCAGACAGATATGACGTTCGAGACCGAATTTACGGCCCGCTCGAACCCGCATCGCGGATACATCACCATCATCGAAGGTTGCGACAAGTTCTGCGCTTATTGCGTCGTTCCCTACACTCGCGGCAAGGAGCGGAGCCGAACTTCCGACTCGGTGATTGCCGAAGCTCGACGGATGGCCGAAGCGGGTTATACCGACATCCAATTGCTGGGACAGAACGTCAATTCTTACAAGGATCCTCTCCACAAGAAGTCTTTCGCCGAACTGCTTGCTGCGATTGGGGAAATCGCAGGGGTTCGTCGGGTGCGGTTCACGACCTCGCATCCTCGGGACTTCACCAGGGACATCGTCGAAGCCATCGATTCGGTTCCGAGTCTCTGCGATCACGTGCATCTTCCAGTGCAGAGTGGATCAAGTCGAGTGCTGGCAGCGATGTTCCGGGAATACTCGCGAGAGCAGTACCTCGAGCGTATTGCGTGGATCAAGGAAACTCGCAATAAACAGATATCGATTACGACTGACATCATCGTCGGTTTCCCCGGTGAAACTGAAGCCGATTTCGACGAGACTCTGCGTCTGATGGACGAGGTTCAGTTCGACAGCGCGTTCTGCTTCAAGTATTCGCCTCGTCCTCATACTCCAGCGCTGAAGTACCAGGACAGCATCTCGGAAGACGAGAAGTCGCGCCGTCTGCAAATCCTGATGGAGCGCCAGCGCGAGATCCAGAGGGCCAACTACGCCAGGCACTTGGGATCAGTTCTTGAAGTGATGATTGAGGGTGAAAACGCTGCTCGCGGCCAGTGGATCGGTAGAACGTCACAGAACAAGACCCTGAACTTCTCGGTGCCGAACGGCAGCTCTGTTCCAGGCATCGGACAATATGTACAGGCTCGCGTGACCAGGACGTTGCCGAACAGCCTGGTAGGCGAGATGGTTTAGCTCGCGGCGCCAAGGAGCACATCATGGCAGAAGTCGAGATGAGAATTCGGGGACTGATGATGGATCCAGTCACCAACATGCCGATCGTTGTCCTGAAGGACGTGGAAGGCGACTCGGTTCTGCCGATCTGGGTCGGAGTCTACGAGGCGAACGCAATTGCTCTGGAGATCGAGAAGGTCACTACGCCACGACCGATGACTCACGACCTGCTGAAGAACATGCTGACCGGTTTCGGAGCGAACGTCAGCAAAGTGGTTGTAACCGAGCTCAAGGACGACACCTTCTACGCAGTCATCTGGGCGGAGCGCGATGGCCAGGTGATCAGCATCGACTCGCGTCCGTCGGACGCCCTTGCCCTTGCACTGCGGGTTGATTGCCCAATCTACGTTGATAACGAAGTTCTACGTGTTTCCAAGGTCGCCTCAGCAGCGAGCGAACGAATCTCCAGCGACGACCTGAAGAAGTGGCTGGAAGGGCTGAGCGACGAGGAAACAGGCGGGTACAAGATGTGAAATGCATTGACGATTTACGATTGCTCCATTGACGATTGAACTACGTTGGGTTTGATTTTCAATCGTCACTTCGACATCGTCATTCGTCACTTCCTCTATGGATCCTTCCGAACAACTACAGCGCATCTATCTAGCTGGTTTCGAACTGCAAACGTTCGATCGTTTTCCAAAAGCCATCGGTGTGGTGAAAGGGAACTGCGTTGCCCTGCTTACACCGACTCCCACGGGGCTGACCACCATCGGCGCGCCTGGATGGAAAATGGGCGAAGTACTGGGCGTATTGACCGAGCATCAGGGCCGCAAGGTCTTCCAGGCGAAGTCCGAGATTGTCGAAGCCACCGAAGAGCGTCTCGAGGAACTGCAACGGTTCCGCGAAGAGCTGAAGCAGTTGCTGATCGCTACGGCGTGAATCTAGCCTGACAATTACATCGGCCGAGGTCGGTCTAGTCCACATTTCCGGCACACTTTTCTATTCAGGCGTCATCCAACTGACGACAGGAGAGACGCATGGGTGAGAATCCGTTACAAAACTTTCGGCACTTCGACGGTCTGACTGAGGCCTGGGAGCTCCAGAAGACTGGACTCGTGGTTGTGCGTGAGGAGATGTATAAGCTCGAGCTGTGGCATTCGTTTTCAAATCCCGACATTGCTTACTACGTGCACATCTTCGAGATGAAAGATGGCGTCTGGCGCAAGATGAAGGACGCGCCGTTTGCTGAAGGACCTGAGGCCGATATCGCCATGGGTACAGCGATGTCATTCTTAAGCGAGAGGGCTGCAGCATAGGCGGAGGCGCAAGGGCTCGTGGGGAAGAGGGCCGGCGAGGGCGCCGGCGCTAAGAGATACGCAGTTGTGGAAGAATGAGAGCATGGAAGGCGTACGGGTAGATAAGTGGTTGTGGGCTGCCAGGTTCTTCAAGACGCGATCGCTGGCGGCGCGAGCGTGTGATCTTGGAAGGGTCCAGTCGCACAATCAGCCGGTGAAACCGGCCCGCGAGATTCACGTCGGCAACATGTTACGCGTGACGACCGAGGGCGGCGAGTATGAGATAGAGGTACTTGGCCTGAGCGAGATGCGTGGTCCGGCGTCGGTGGCGCAGGCACTGTACCGGGAAACCGAGGCAAGCCGCGAGGCGAGGCTGAAGGCTGCGGCCGAGCGGAAGGTCAACATGGCCTTTGCACCAGCTCCGATTGGCAGGCCCTCTAAGAAGGACCGCAGGAAGATATTCCAGTTCAGGGGTAGAGGGAACTAGGAGATTCTTCTGTTTTGAAGAACTTTTTTGAAAGTGCTGTCGATTCTGGCCGGAACGGTTCGATTCACTGGTGTAAGGGACAGAAAAGATCACCAGGAGAAGAACATGACGCCGGAAGTTACGTTGAACCTGCCAGTAGCTAAAGCCCGCAAGACGTACCAAATTGCACGTTATCTGCCCGCCGGTGCCCGCGGACTGCTCGGGTTTCTGTTCTGCTTGTCAGGCCTGAATGGCTTCCTGAACTTCCTGCCGCAGCCCTCGACGCCGCTGGCAGAAGGGGCACAGGCGTTCACGGGAGCCCTCATGGCCACCGGATACATGTTCCCGCTGATCATGGCCACGCAGCTGATGGTCGGGGTGCTGCTGCTCTCGAACCGATTCGTGCCGCTGGCTTTGACGCTGCTCGCGCCGTTCATGGTTAACAGCATCGCGTTCCACACCTTCCTGGAACCGACCGGCCGTCCGATGGCGCTGATTGTGGTTGCGATGCAGGTATACCTGGTCTGGTCGTATCGTGCGTGGTATCGGACGGTACTGACGATGCGTGCGCTCCCGCAGCAAGCCTAACGCATGCTTTCATGCTTAGCCCGATTCCATGAATTGAGTGTTAAAAAGCAGTGTGAGTGGAACCAAACCCCCTGGGGACGGAATCTTATCTAGCAGCAGTTTGGGACGCTTCAATATGCGGCAACCGGTCTCGGGGGAGGCTGGTTGCCGTTTAGTTTTGGCGTGTGACTCGCCTCAGCTAACTATCCATCCTGGTTGTAATTCAAAGAACAAACGCAGCGTTGGCATTTTGGATCGGATTGCATGTCCAAATTCTGACGAAAGTCCAGCGCGTTACTAGAATTCAATACTTCCAACAGATTTTGATCGTGAATGTTTCCGATGGAGCGATGGAAGAAACATGGACGCACGCTTCCATCGGCTTCCACGACAGCAGAGACCCATGGAGCATTACAGGGAGGTGCGACGGGGCGCTCTAGTCCCAGTTGCGCGCGGAAGTGGCTTGCGATGCGGAGGAGTTTGGATGGAGACTCGGCGATGAAGCCAGAAGAGATTTCGTCACGGTAGTCGTCGATTATGCGCTGGAGTTCGGCCTCAAGAATGCGCACTTCATCGATGGTAAGCGCCACCTGGTTCTGTCGTTCGACGGGCCAGACTAGTTCGCGGTTGAATGCGGTCGAGGTGACATCCGCGGCGAGGAACGAGATAGAGGCCAGCTGCAGTGACTTTGCGCCGGCGATAGTCTCACGAAGATGACGGTGGTTCGCCAGCTGTACAGTGGTGCGAGCGCGGATCGGAAGACCTGGAGCTATTGCGTGCAGGCGATCAATTCCGTCGGCCATCGTCTCGAAAGCACGCGGTACTCGACGGATATCGTCATGTACTTCTTGAG
>Ga0163163_10006840_pt1 | contig 10009 bp, 8 predicted proteins | sample S65metaG_FD_119766 | JGI IMG/M metagenome (GOLD analysis project Ga0163163, IMG submission 119766) | Switchgrass rhizosphere microbial communities from Kellogg Biological Station, Michigan, USA - S6-5 metaG | ecosystem: Host-associated > Plants > Roots > Rhizosphere > Soil | place: USA: Michigan... | reverse complement strand
CAGCAGCATCCCGACCGTGTACGCCGCAGCGCCATCTGGACGATCGGCGCCGATGGCTCGAATCCGCACACCGTCCTCGACCGCAACGAGTACGCGTTCAACAGCCCGCGCTTCACGCCCGACGGAGCGTCGCTGATCGTCTCCGGCCTCCAGACCGACGAGCCCGTATACCGGCAGGCGCATCTGGCACGCTTCGACCTCAAAGACAACAAGCTCACATGGCTCACCGAAAAATGGGACTCGTCGGCGCGTGCCGGTACAGTCACCGCCGATGGCAGCGTGCTCTTCACCACGGCATGGCACGGCGGCGAGCCTCTGCTGCGCGTCAGCGTCAAGGGTGGGGAAGTTGCCGCGCTTATGGAGGGGCCCACCGGCGTCGGCGCCTTTGACGAAGGCGGCGGCCGCATCGTCTATGCGCTGGTCAGTGTGCCCGACCCCAACGAGCTCTACGTTCGCGAGAAGGACGGAAAGGTCCGACAGTTGACCGAGCTCAACGCCTGGGTCAAGGACAAGGAACTGGCGATTCCCCAGGAGCGGTGGATCACCCGGCCGGACGGCCTGAAAGTGCAGTATTGGGTCATGAACCCAACCCGCGCCGAGGCCGGCAAGCGTTATCCCTGGGTGCTCGAAATGCATGGTGGGCCGAGCACCATGTGGGGCCCCGGCGAATTCAGCATGTGGTGGGAGTTCCAATTGTTCTGCTCGTGGGGCTATGGCGTGACTTATGCCAATCCGCGTGGCTCCGGCGGTTACGGCTACAAATTCCAGAGGGCCAATTTCCGCAACTGGGGCAAGGGACCGATGGACGACGTGCTGGCTGCGCTCGAAGACTCGCAGAAGACCAACCCCCTGGCCGACAAGGAACGCCTCTTCCTGACCGGAGGCTCGTATGCAGGCTACCTCACCGCCTGGATGATCGGTCACGACCAGCGTTTCAAAGCAGCGTCCGCGCAGCGCGGCGTCTACGATCTCTCCACGTTCTACGGCGAAGCCAACGCGTGGTCATTGGTGCCCGAGGAGTTTGGTGGCTATCCGTGGGAGCCCGAAACCCGCAAGCTGCTCGACGAAGAGAGCCCCATAACTTACGTAGCCAACATCCGTACGCCGTTCCTGATTATCCACGGTAGCCAGGATTTCCGCACCGGCTTCGCCCAGAGCGAGATGATCTTCCGCTCGCTGAAGCAGTTGAACCGCCCGGTGGAATACGTCCGCTATCCAGCAATCGGCCACGAACTGACACGCTCCGGACCACCCTTGCAGCGCATGGATCACATGCTGCGCATCATCGAGTTCTTCGAGCGCTACGCGAAGAACGATCGGCCCGCGCCCGCCGAACAGAAGGACCAGCCCGCAAAATCGATGGAGACCGCCGCCGCACAGCAGTGAGAATGTGCCGGCCGCCGGCAGATGCCGACGCTAATTCGAAGCGTCCTTTTGGCGGGTGGCCTTGACGGCCGTTACAATTCCGATGCCTGCCAGGATGATGTCCATAGCCGTGATCCAGCGAACCGGCACATGCATCAGCGTGGCGCCGTACGTCAGGCCCCCGATCACGAACAAATACCCAAGCAGATAGAGTCCGAATGACATTATTGCGCCTCGAGGTATCTCCCAGCATTTGGACAACCAAAGCGAATCCCCGTACTGCTAACGAGTTGAGATGTAGTACATTCCTTGGCGTTTTCCGTTTATGTTATCCAATTGGGTACTTTTACCCTTTCGCGGAGACGTGTATATTTCGTAGCGGATGATCGTCGCGCCTGTATCCTCGCCCACCCTCCGTCAAGATTGCTGGCCCATTGTACCGGATCGCATCGAGGACTTGGGCGTCCCGCGCTCGGTCGTCGCCGACCTGGTGCTCCGCTACTTGTGGCTGCACGGGTCCGGCACCTTGGCCCGGTTAAACGAGACTCTCAAGCTCTCCTTTCCGATCCTCGAGACTCTATTCCATCAGTTCCGTAACCAGCAACTCTTGGAAGTTAAGGGCATGACGGGCAATGACTACTCGTTCACCCTGACCGCCAGTGGACGGACCCAGGCCAGCGGACGCAACGAGGTCTGTCAGTACGTCGGCCCGGCCCCCGTTTCGATCCAGCAATATCAAAAGGTAGTCAAAGCGCAGGCCGCGCACGTTCGCCTGAGCCGCGAGAGCCTGCGCCAGGCCTTCGACGACCTCGTTCTGCCCGACGGCCTGCTCGACCAGCTTGGCCCTTCGCTGATCGGCCACCAGTCGCTCTTCCTTTACGGGGGCACCGGAAACGGCAAAACCAGCATCGCCGAACGCATCCTGCGGATCTATCACGACGCCGTCGTCGTCCCGTACGCGGTGGAAGTGGATGGCCACATCATCGCCCTCTTCGACCCCGTAGTCCACAAGCAGCTGCCGTTCCACGACGACCTTTTGGATCCGCGCTGGGCGGTCTGCGAGCGCCCCTGCATCACCGTTGGCGGCGAACTGTCGGCCGCCATGCTCGAATTGCGCCTCGACGAGTCCACCAAAGTCTTCATCTCCCCGTGTCAGATGAAGGCGAACAACGGCATTCTGATCATCGACGATTTTGGCCGTCAGATGCTCGCCCCACGCGATCTGCTGAACCGCTGGATCGTTCCCCTGGACCGCCGCGTCGATTACCTGACTCTCTCCTCCGGCATGAAATTCCAGGTGCCCTTCGAGCTGATGGTTGTGTTCTCCACCAACCTGGATCCACACGATCTCGCCGATGAAGCCTTTCTGCGCCGCATTCAAACCAAAGTGATGGTGGAAAATGTCAGTGCCGCCGTCTTCGATGAAATCTTCCGCCGGGTAATGCAATCCCAGCAGGTTCCCACCGAACCCGGATGCGCCGAATACCTCCGCGTGCGTTGTGAAGAGTATGCTGCCAAAGTACTGCGCGCCTGTTACCCGATGGACATATACCGCCTCGTGAAAGCCATCAGCGAATACGAAGGCCGCCCCGTGCGTATGACTCACGCCAACATCGACCGCTCCGTAGCCCTCTACTTCGCCAAAAGCCAACCCAAAGAAAAACACTCCTGATATCTTTGGTGGGACAGGCCTCCCGGCCTGTCAAATCCGAGCCGAGCTCGGACTCCTCTCTCTGCCCGGAAAACCCACCCGCTCCGTCCGAAGGCTAACCACACCCCTCCGCTGGGTCCGCGCTCGTCCTGCCTTTTGCCTTTCGCCCCGTCCGAACTCCGCGACTCCGCGTCTCCGCGTTGAAGTCACGCTCTCGAGCCATTCAAGCTCCCTGATACAATCTCTTCGTGTCCCGTGTCCTGATGATCTCCTCCGAGGCGGCGCCGTTCGCCAAGACTGGCGGTCTGGCCGACGTCGTGGGTTCCCTTCCCCTGGCCCTCCGATCTCACGGCGATGAAGTCGCCGTGGTAATCCCCCGCTACCAGTCCATCGAACTGAAAAACCTCAGGCGCGTTTGGGACAACCTGGCAGTATATTTCGGCCCCGATGCTTACCCCTTTTCGATCTACCAGGCGTCTGCCGAATACCCCGTGTACCTCGTGGATTGCCCGCCCCTCTACGACCGCAAAGGCTTCTACGGCGAATCCGGCCTGGACTACCCGGACAACCACATTCGATTTGCCGTCTTCTGCCGCGCCGCCCTTGCCGTTTCCCGCTTTCTGTTTCGCACCGACATCTTTCACTGCCACGACTGGCAGACCGGACTCGTGCCTGCCTACCTCCGCACCAGTTTCGCCACCGACCCGACTTTCCTCGGCTGCCGTACCCTGTTTACCATCCATAACCTCGGATATCAGGGATTGTTCCCCAAAAGCGCGCTGGCGGAAGTTGCCCTGGACCCCGCGGTCTACCGTCCGGACGGCATGGAGTTTTTCGGCCGCGTCAGCTACATCAAGGCCGGAATCGAATTTGCCGACTCTTTGAATACCGTCAGCCCCACCTATGCGCGCGAGATCCAGACCCTCGAATACGGCTTCGGACTGGATGGAGTCCTGCGCGACCGCGCCAACGTCCTCAGCGGCATCCTTAACGGTGTGGACTACGCCGAATGGGACCCCCGGACGGACCGCCTCATCCCCGCCCGCTATGGACCCGAGGACTTGAGCGGCAAAGCAAACTGCAAGCGCAAACTCCTCGAGGAATTCGGTCTTCCCTCCGAAGCCATGGACCGCCCCCTTCTGGGCATCGTTTCACGCTTCACACCGCAGAAAGGTACAGACCTCCTGGTGGAAATCGCGCCCCAGTTGGTCGCCGAAGACGCATATCTCGTGGCTTTGGGGACCGGCGATCCCGAGTACGAAGAGTTCTTCCGGGTCATGCAGCAGGAGTATCCGGGGCGAATCGCGGCCCGTATCGGTTTCGACAACGGCCTCGCCCACCGCATCGAGGCTGGCGCGGACATCTTCCTGATGCCCAGCCGCTACGAACCTTGCGGGCTGAACCAGATCTACAGCCTGAAATACGGCACCGTTCCGGTAGTTCGCGCCACCGGAGGGCTCGATGATACCATTAGGGAAGGCACGGGATTCAAGTTCATCGAGTACTCCGCCCCAGCGTTTTTGGAAGCCGTCCGAACCGCTGTGCGTTCCTTCGCGGACCGCGAAGCATGGCAGCGGGTGATGCGGCAAGGCATGCACGAGGATTTTTCGTGGAAGACATCGGCTGCGGCCTATTCGGATTTGTACCGGCGGATGTTGGTGCGTTGAATCTTTTGGCCCCCTCGAGATTCTAATAGTTAGGTTGAAATCAGGAGAAGAAATGGCAGGCGATAACACATTAAATTTTTCCGACTCTACGTTCGATCAGGACGTACTCCGCTCGGACGTTCCGGTCCTGGTGGACTTTTGGGCCGAATGGTGCGGTCCGTGCCGTCAGATGGCGCCCACAATCGATGTAGTGGCCGGCGAGTATGCCGGTAAGGCCAAGGTCGGTAAGCTGGATGTGGATGCGAACGGCGGTACCGCCATGCGCTACAACGTCCGCGGCATCCCCACTTTGCTACTCTTCAAGGGTGGCCAGGTAGTGGAACAACGTGTAGGTGCGATCGGCAAAAGCGAAGTCCAGAAGATGCTCGACGCGCACGTCTAAAAAGTTCAGCAGGGCGGGGCCTCCGGTTCCACCGGCCCCGCCCGCTTCATCCCTTCCCCACCGTTTCCCGGTGAGCATCCAACTCAAATCCTGCACTGTCCTGACAACTGACACAGTATCGCGCCCAGGGTAGAGCCCGTAGTCTCTTTTCGGCGATCGGTTCGTCGCAGGCCAGGCAGACCCCGTAGTCGCCGGCATCCATGCGGTCCAGCGCTTCTTCCACCAGGCGTAATTGCCGGTAATCCAGCCCGTTCATGCGTGACGAGACGAATTCATCATGCGAGATCTGCGCCTGATCGTCCTCGGCGACCCGCCCCATCCGCGCCAAAGTATCGAATTTGGTGCCCAACCCGGCCAGTACGCTGGAACGCTTCTCGACCAGTCTCGCGCGATGTCCTTCGCGATCGCTCTCAGATTTTATCGTTTTCTTCATGCAGACACTGATTGGTTCCAGCAACCTATCAAAGTTCTCGGAAGAATACAATACAATTTTCGCCGCGAAGGAGCGATTTCATACCCGCTCGTCCTCCTCTCTTCCGATTCCGCAGTTCGACAACTCAAGTTCCTCCGTAACCCTCTGTCGTCGGGCCTTAATTTTCTTGTCGGCACTCTCAGCCGCACGTAGCAAAACTTCTAATATTGCCAAACTCCCGAGTGTCGCCGCGCCGAAGGAGACAACCACCGCGGCAGCCAACGCCATGATTTCCAGCACGGAGCGCACTCCCGGGTGGATGGTTTGGCGCAACCGCTTGTCGCGCCAAACCTTCCGCTCCGCAGGTGAGACACCCTACTTCGGGCACCCCAGTCCGCTCACCGACATAGCACTGGCGGCCTGGTTATTCGTAACCGAAGCCGGCAGCGCTCCACCAGTGGGAACAAACCACACTTGCACGCGCCGCGCGTCCACCGTGCCCGCCGGACCCTTGGGCACCGAAGCCTGGCAGAAGCCGGATTCGAAGCCTACGCCATTTTGGTCCGCGCCCGGTGCGCTGATCTGCACTTGCGATTGAGGAACCGAAAGGCAGACTCCTGTGCCGGCAGTGATCACCGCCGCCGAATTCATCGCGCGCTGCATGGCCAGGTTCGCCGCTGTTTCATCGTTCGATGTATTTCCAACCAGCACCACTGTGCCCGTCGGATCCCGCTCGACGTAAGAACGCAGCTGCTCCAGCAGGATTCGCTTGCCGCAGTTATTCACCCGCGAGTTATTCGCCGGGAAAAGAACGTCGGGCAGCCGGACTGGCGCAACTACCGCCCCCTTGATCACCTCGACCGACGTCGTGGCCGTACCCACGCTCTTGTTGTCCGCGGCCTTTGCCGTAATCGTCACAGTCTTGCGCTGTTCGGCGTTGTTATTGGCGTCGAATTGCACTCCCGTCGAGTCGAACTGATCTCCCTGAATCGAACCTTCGGATGCCTCGAAAGTCGGCGCCTGGATCGTGCCGCCGCATTGGCCCTGGAAGCTGGCCGTCAAGCTGGATTTCTCTCCGGCACGAACCTGCGCCGGATTTGCCTGCGCCGTTCCTGTGGGAGGCAGATACTCCTTAACCGTGATCGCCGTATCCGCCGACGCCGGGTTGAAATTGTTGCCGTTGACAGTCACCCCGACTTTGTACATGCCCGGTTGGCGGTCGGCAGTGCCAAAAGTGAACGTCGGACCCTGGCTTACCGGCTGTCCGTTGACGGACCATGTGTAGCTCAGAGCGTTCGCGCCGTTCGGCAGGTTTGGTGTTACCGCGACCGTTTCCCCCTGACACACTTCTGTAGATGTGGCGTTGACTCCCAGCGTGATATCCAGCTTCGGGCATGCCGCATCCGCATTCACCACTCGGCCGTCCGGGCAGGTCTTTGTACGCGGCGCTGGCGGTGTCTGCGCGACCGGCGTGGGTTTCTCGCCGCCGAACAGGAAGGTTACGCCGGCGGAATAACGCAGATTATTCTGGTGGTCCTCGGCCCCACCCACTGGCAAGCTCCGCAGCTTCGTTAAATAGTAGTCCACTGCGATCGGCCGGAAGCTCATGTGTCTGTTAATTCTGATGTCCAGACCGCCGCCTGCCGTCATGGCGAACTTTGTCTCCGATGTGTTGAACCGGGTGCTGACGGGCAGGTCTGGATTCACCAAAGGCGGCCTGGTGTCCAGCGGATCTATAATCGGTAAACCGAGAACCCGTGTGCTGGATGACCCATAGACACCGCCAAACAGCGCCTGGAAGTACGGCGAGAAGCGCTTCGATCTGGCAATCGAGACGCGGGGCCCCGCCAGGAAATTGATAAACGTGCTGTCCAGGTTAAAGTCGCTGATGTTGCCGTTGTGCACGGCGCCCACGTCTAACACAGCTCCCAGCCAGTGATTCGCATGAAAGATGAACTGCCCGCCCCCTCCATTGGCGCTGAAATCCGGCACAATGCCACCGGGCATGAATCTGACATATTGGTACCCTAAGTAGGCCCCGGCCTTCGGCAAGTCGTCCGCTGCCGCGGTCCACGCAGTTAAGATACTCACTCCGATAATCGCGATACACTTCTTCATAGCGAGATTTGCTCCTCATTGAAAAACGAATTCACGTTCTCAGGCATAGGTTCAATCGAACCTTGGCTGGACCGTAAAAGGACTTTTGACCCCTAATCGAAGCGATTCCAAGTCTGGATCGCGCGCTCTATTTTTTTTGCCGGAAGCTCCCTCGTCTCCTCCAAAATCCCAATTCGTAAATCGCAGTTACAGCGCCGGCATCCAGCAAGTCAGGACAACTCTATGCGATCGAAGGCGTTTCCCCTCGCTGCTATCCAATGCGCAATCTTCGCTTTTGCCGTAATGTTGTGCGGGCAGAGCTCCGATGAGCTGCCCGGTCCCGTAACCCTTGTTCAGGTAGACCCGCACCATGAGAGCACTCTGGTGGTGGGAACAGCCACTGCCCAACTGTTTCGCTCGCGCGACGCAGGCGACACGTGGAAGCCGCTGCCGTTTCCTGGGGCGTTGCGAGCCAGTTTGCACGCCATCCTGATCGATCCCAAGAAGCCCAATGTCTATTGGGTCGCCGTCTCCAGCGAGGTGCCGCAGTACGCGGGGGTTTTCCGTACGTCGGACGAGGGCGCCACCTGGCAGCGATTACCGGGCATGGAACAGAAACAAGTGTGGGCGCTGACCTTTTGGAGCGCCGATGCGCGCGTTGTCGCCGCCGGCGCACAGGACGGCGTCTTCCTCACACGCGATGGCGGAGAGATCTGGACGCGCCTTTCCTCGCCGGGCTCTGTCTGGCCGCAACCGGTAGTATCCCTGGCCTTCGATCCAAGGGATAAAAACACCCTATACGCCGGCACGCCTCATCTGGCATGGAAAACCGGAGACGGCGGCGCTACCTGGAATCGCCTTACCCGGGGCATGAAAGACGACTCCGACATCTTCACCATCGACGTGGACCCGCGCCAGCGGAAACGCTTGTTCGCCGGAGCCTGCAGCGGCATCTATACCAGTTTGGATGGCGGCGGCACCTGGTCCAGTCTGGAGCGCGCCGTCGGCGACTCGTTCCGGACTTATGTAATCGTCCGCGCTCCCGACCGCCGTAACTTAGTATTTGCCGGAACCAGCGGCGGCCTGATCCACTCGCCCGACGGAGGTGCAACCTGGCGCCGCCTCTCCGAAGGTACGGTGCGTTCGATCGCCTTCGACCCTATCGACCCGCGCCGGATCTTCGTTGCCACGGACAAAGGAATCCTCCGCAGCCAAGACCGCGGCCTCCACTTTCGTTGATGAAGAGTAATGTGGGGCAGGCGCTTCCGCCTGCCAACCCTACCGTCCGGGAAGCGGGTAATTCTCGGAAATATCGGTCAGCATCTGAAGTTCGCCACTCGAGAAGCGATTCTTGAACTCGTCGCTGTTCAGTAACCTGTTTCGCCGCTCCTCCGGCATGAGTCGCAGGCGTTGCAGCACCGGCTTGAGAACCTCACGGCGGTCGTCCGGCAGGTTGTTGAATGCCTGCATCTGACGTGTGACGATCGCCTGCTTCTCAGGAGGCAGGCTGTTGAACGTGTTCCACATCTGGTTCAGCCGAGCGCGTTCCGCCGCCGGCAGTTTGTCGAAGCGATCCAGGCGCTGCCTCAGGTTTTCCTGCTGCTTCGGAGGCAGTTTTTCAAGAACCTGCTCGCGTTTCTCCGGCGGCATCGCCATCAGCCGCTCCACCGGATTGCCGGGGTTTCCTAAACGCGGCGCCCCGCCGCCTTTCGGCGCCTTAGTCCCGGCATTAGGCCGAAGCTCCTTGCGCGGCGGCGGAGGCGCTTTGGGCGCTTTCGCCGGTTTGGGCTCGGCGGTGCTCTGGGCACACGTCGCCACTCCCGCCATCAGCAGCAAAACCCCAACAACCTGGGAGTGGCGTTTCATTGTCTACAGTTTCGAAGGGGGCGTATCCGTGCGCACGCGCTGGCTGAACTCGCTCAGGATCTCCATGGCATCCAGCGCATGCTCCACCTGTTCCGGTTGCACCGAATCCACCTGAGTTACTTCGCCCGGCGGAGGCGCGGATGAAACTGTAGGGCGCTCCAGGATGACCCCCGCCATCACCAGCAGGCAAGCCATCGCCGTCGCCGGCAGACTGCGCCGCAGCGTTACCGGACGGAACGGGCGCAACAGCAGATCCCACCAGGAAACCTCGGTCTCAATCCGCCGGTACAGCCGGCTATCGAAATCCGCCGAAACCGGCGCCGCCTCCCAGGCATCCAGCGCTCGCCATACCGCTCGCTGGCCGCTGGCGAATTCCCGGCAGGCGCCGCAGACTGCGATGTGACGTTCCAGCGCAGCCACTGACTCCGGTTCGAGTTTGCGCGTACCGTAATCCAGCAGCAGCTGCGCGTTTTCCCGAGTCTCCAAAGGGCAATTCATAAAGGCCTTACCTTCACGCCATATGCGCCAGGCGCGCTCGCAGAGTTTCGTACGCCCGGAATAGCAGGGAT
>Ga0163163_10006839_pt1 | contig 10009 bp, 10 predicted proteins | sample S65metaG_FD_119766 | JGI IMG/M metagenome (GOLD analysis project Ga0163163, IMG submission 119766) | Switchgrass rhizosphere microbial communities from Kellogg Biological Station, Michigan, USA - S6-5 metaG | ecosystem: Host-associated > Plants > Roots > Rhizosphere > Soil | place: USA... | reverse complement strand
CTGATGATGTTCAGCTGCGGGCCACCGGTGACCGCTTCCGCCAGCGCACCGCTCAACGTCACGTTGACTTCCTGGGCGTTACCGATTTCCGGTGTGTATCCAGATACGCCCATGCCCTGGTAGCCGGCGCTCTGACCGTTCACCTGCACCTGTCCTTCATTGCGCCGCCCGCCGTGGATCTGGAACACGCTGAAGATGGCGCCCGACGAGGACCCCACGTCGTTGCCCTGTACGTTGATCGCGGGCACGAGACCCGTGAAGCTGTAGTACTGGCGGCCGGATGGGATGTCAGCGATGGTGTCACCGGTGAAGGTCTGCTCGGTGCGGGAACTCGCGACGTCAACGACCGGCGGCTCGCCGCTGACGGTAACGGCCTCGGTCACGCCACCCACTTTGAGGTCCTGGTTCACTGTCGCGATGAATGTGCCCGTGAGCAGGATGCCTTCGCGCTTCACACCGGCAAATCCGGAGAGCCCGAACGTGACCGTATAGGTCCCAGGCCTCAGGTCGTCGATCGAGTACTGGCCAACACCGTTCGTGATGGTGGAGCGTGTTTTTTCAATGAGCACCGGACTCGACGCTTCAACCGTAACGCCGGGCAGCACCGCTCCCGACGCATCTCTGACGGTGCCGACAATCGATGCCTGAGCGAACGCGAGCGCGGGCACCAGCACAAATCCCGCAACGATAAGGAAACTCTTCAGCAACCGATACATGGTCCTCCTCCGAGGTGGAATGCCAGACCGGATCCCCTGACAGGTGGATTTTTCTGGTGTATCAGAAGAGGTGGCGCGCCAGAAATATATGTTTGCTCACGACTAATACGTTTTCGATATGAGTCCGGCTCATCCTTTTGTGAAAGTCGTCCCGTCGTCTTCAGCGGATGTGCTAGGCTCAAAACCGCGTGGAACTCCGTCATCTGCGCTATGTCGTGACGGTGGCCGATACCCTGCACTTCGGCCAGGCGGCCGAGCGCCTTCATCTGAGCCAGCCGCCGCTCAGCCAGCAGATCCGCCAACTGGAAACAGAACTCGGCGTGTCGCTGTTTCACAGAACGAAGCGTCACGTTGAGCTGACCGACGCCGGCCGGATGTTTGTCGAGGAAGCGCGGGTCATCCTGGCGCATGCCGCGCATGCATCGAACCTCGCCTTGCGGGTGAACCAGGGCGAAGTCGGCCAGCTCTCGATCGGCGCCGCGGGACCCGCGGACGCGCGGATCTTCGTCGACATTTTGCGTGCATTTGCGCGACGGCATCCGCAGATCCGGATGGTCGTGCGGAACATGGCGTCGGCGGAACAGACCCGCGCCATCAACGAGGGACGGCTGCACGTGGGCTTCGTCGCGTTACCGATCGATGAACCCGATCTCGCGACCGAGACGATTCTCCGCCGGCCGATTGTCATCGCGTTGCCGCGCACGCATCCGTTGGCGTCGCGTGCACGCGTGCCGCTGGAGGCGCTCGCCAACGAACCACACATCATGTTCACACGTCGCATGGGTCCGCGCCTGTTTGACGCCGTGATCGCTGCCTGCCGCGAAGCCGGCTTCGCGATGCAGATCGCACACGAGGTCGACAACCTCTATACGGCCTGCGCGCTGGTCGCGGCCGGACTGGGCGTGTGTTTCGTACCGGCAGGGATCCAGCAGAAACATTCGAATGCCGTCGTCTTGCGGCCGGTGACACCAACACTGCCGCACGTCGACTCGCAGCTGGCCATCGCCTACAAGCCGCAGTCCTGCGAGCTGGTTTCTCTATTCATGGACGTGGCGAGGGAGGTCTTGGCCGCGAAACGCACCCGAGCGAAGCATCCTCGCCTTCGACGAGCCGCGCGGACCCCGAAGCTGGCGTCGGCCTGACTCTATTCAGGCTTCTCCGAAGACAAGCCCGTTCAACGTGCCCCGTGTCTCGTCGTCCATGTCGGCGAAGCGAACGGCAAAGCCAACGCCTGGGGTCGGGCACAGCACCGTTCCGTGCACACTGAGTTCTGCCCCGCCGGGGACCGCCAGGCAGATTTCCCGCACATGCGTGCCTTCAGGCGGCACCGTGAACCGGCTGTCGATATAGCAGCCCGTCGGGCTGATGCTGCTGACGCGGGTCTGCTGCTCCCCGTAGGGACTGACCCAGTGGCAGTCGATGTATCGGCTGACGCGCTGACGCCGCTGCGGCCACTGCGGCGTCCGGCCGCCGTCGTCTGAGCCTCGTTTCCATTGGCCGTGGATCCAGAACCTCGCCATCGCCGCTCCTCCATCACCGGGTCGAAGAGGGGCGTGGCAAGAACGCCGCCAATGCCTCCACACCATTGTGCGGGCCGCCGATGACCATGGCAGGCGCGGGCGATCACAATTGCGTGCGTGGATTAACGAGGCCGGCGCGCGTACGATGTGCCGATGCGCACCGACCATTCATCCGCGTCCCCGGCCGAGCGTCTGCGTCGCCGGCTGCAGCGTCCCGGCATCCTCGTCATGCCCGGATGCCACGATGCGATGTCGGCACAGCTCATTGAGGAAGCCGGGTTCGAGATCGGCTTCATGAGCGGCTTTGCCGTGTCCGGGGCACGCCTCGGGATGCCCGATGCGGGCCTGATCTCGTACGGAGAACTGGTCGACCAGGGGACGAACATCTGCCGCGCGGTCACGATCCCGATGATCGGCGACGGCGACACCGGCTTCGGCAGCGCGCAGAACGTCAAGCGCACGGTGCAGGGCTACGCGCGTGCCGGCTTCGCCTGCATCATGCTCGAGGATCAGGTGGCGCCGAAGCGCTGCGGCCATACCGAAGGCAAAGCCGTGGTTGGCCGCGATGAGGCCCTGATGCGGATCCGGGCAGCGGTCGATGCCCGCGATGGCGGCGAGGACATCCTGATCATGGCGCGTACCGACGCGCGGATCGACTCGCTGGACGAGGCGATCGCGCGCTGCCGGCTGTTTCGCGAGATCGGCGCCGACATCACCTTCCTCGAGGCGCCCACGAGTGAAGCCGAAATGCGGCGCTACTGCGCGGACGTGGACGGCCCGAAGATGGCGAACCTGATCGAGGGGGGCAAGACGCCGTTAATCCCGCCATCGCGCCTCGAGGACATCGGCTACACGATCGCCGTGTATCCGCTGACGCTGCTCAATGTCTCGATCCAGGCAATGCGTTCAGCGCTCCTCAGCCTGCTCAGGGGGGAGCGCGCGACTGCCGCGATGGAGTTCGACGAGCTGAAGAAGGCCGTCGGCTTCCCCGATTACTACGCTGACGAGGCGCGCTACAAAATCTGATTACTGCTTCGTCGCGTTGGCCTGCGCGATCACGAATGCGCGGATCGCCTCAGCCGCCTTTGCGTCGAGGACCATCGCGAACGACGCCATGCCGTCGTCCTCGAGCGCGCCATCCAACACGACCGAACGCCACTCTTCCGCGGACGGAAGCCGGGAGCTGTAGCGCAAGTCGGGCAGAATGCCGAGGTTCACGGCTCCGGCGCCATGGCAGTTCCCGCAGTACTGACCGTACGCGGCCGCACCCGCTCCCACGATTGCGGCTGACGCCGTGGCGGGCGGCGGATTCAGCGTGCGCGCGGGGCGTGGCGCCACTGGCGGAAGCTTCGCCGCGCCGCCACGCGAAAACACCAGCAGCCGCGAGATGTTGGGCAGGTTGTTGCCCTTGATGTTGGCGTCGCCGCCGACCATTCCCCACGAACCGCCCGAGCCGACCATGATCGCCACGTACTGTTTGTCGCCGATCTCATAGGACACCGGCGCCGCCATCACTCCGGTCTGCACGTCGGTCGACCACAATTGCGCCCCGGTTGCGGCGTCGAGCGCGGTGAACGCGCCCATGCCGGTTCCCTGGAACACAAGTCCACCGGCCGTCGACAGCGCGCCGCCGTTTGCCGGACCCGCACGTTCCACGCGCCACACCTCTTTCTGCGCCACCGGATCCCAGGCGATCAGCCGGCCTTGCGCGCTGGCGAGCGCGTCCTGAGCCGCCTGCGCATTCGCCGGTGCATTGCCGGCGAAATCGACACCGAGGTTGTTCCCGATCGGACTGGGCTTGAAGCGCGCGTCGTGCCCGTAGACGAAGCTGGCGCTGTGAATCGGAATGTAGACGAGCCCGGTCTGCGGATCGAACGACATCGAGTGCCACGTATGCGCGCCGTTCGGGTTCTGCAGCGACCGGTAAAACTTGCGGGTCACGTTGTAGCGCGCCGCCGGATTCTCGACGGGGCGGCCGGTCTTCAGGTCGATGTGCGTCGCCCAGCTGACGTCGGTGAAGTTCTTCGCCGAGATCAGCTCGCCGGTCTTCGCGTCCAGCACATAGAAGAAGCCGTTCTTCGGCGCCTGCATGACGACGCGACGCTTCGCGCCCTGAATCGTGAGATCCGCGAGCACGATCTGCTGCGTCGCCGTGTGATCCCAGGTCTCGCCGGGCGTGCTCTGGTAGTGCCACACGTACGAGCCATCGTCCGGACGAAGCGCGACAATCGACGAGAGGAAGAGGTTGTCGCCCTTTCCCTGGCTTCGATAGGTCTGATTCCACGGGGACCCGTTGCCCACGCCGATGTACAGCAGATCGAGTTGCGGATCGTACGACATCGAATCCCAGACGGTTCCGCCACCGCCGAGCGTCCACCACTCGCCGTGCCACGTCTGGGCCGCCTTTTCGAGAACCGGGTTCTCGAAGCCATCCTTCGGATTTCCCGGAACGGTGTAGAAGCGCCAATCGAGCTTACCGGTGTTGGCGTCGTAGGCGGAGACGTAACCGCGGACGCCCAGTTCGGCGCCGCCGTTGCCGATGAGGACGTGGCCCTTCACGACGCGAGGTGCACCCGTGATCGTGTACGGCTTGGACCGATCGATGGTGTTGACGTCCCAGAGCGGCTTTCCTGTTGCCGCATCGAGAGCGATGAGCCGGCCGTCGAGCGTGCCGACGAACACCTTCCCGTCCCACACGGCAACGCCGCGATTGACGACGTCGCAGCAGGCTTTCACTCCCCAGCCTCCCGGCACCAGCGGGTCGTAGGACCAGAGCTGTTCGCCGGTGGCAGCGTTATACGCCTTGACCTTGCTCCACGCCGTCGAGATATAGAGGACCCCCTCGACCACGATCGGCGTCGCCTCCTGGCCGCGATGCGTGTCGAGATCCGCGAACCATGCAAGCCCCAGATCCTTCACGTTGTCTTTCGTGATCTGGTTCAGCGGGCTGAACCGCTGCTCGTCGTAGGTCCGGCCATGAGACATCCATTGTCCCGGCTCGGAATCGGCCGCGATGAGCCTGGCGCCGTTTACGCTCGCCGGCTTTGCGGGCGGTGTGGACGTCTTCGTGTCGCTGGTTCTCGAACACCCGGACAGGGCGATGCCCGCCGCGAGAAGCACCCAGGAAGCATTTCGCATGATGCGAGATGGTAGCGCGGGTCGTGATATATCAACACCACCGACCGTGACAGCAGACTCTTTGTACGACATCAGCGTGAGGAGCATCAGCGGTGAGACGCAGTCGCTCGGCGCCTACCGTGGCAAAACGCTCCTGATCGTCAACGTGGCGAGCCAGTGCGGATTCACTCCGCAATACGCCGGCCTCGAAGCGCTGTATCGCAAATACAAGGATCAGGGATTCGTCGTGCTCGGCTTCCCCTGCAATCAGTTCGGCCGCCAGGAGCCCGGCACCGACAGTGAGATTCAGCAGTTTTGCGCGACGACGTACGACGTGACGTTTCCACTGTTCGCGAAGATTGACGTGAACGGTGCAGCCGCGCATCCCTTGTATGCGCTGCTCAAGTCGGCGAAGCCCGGCCTGCTCGGGACCGAGGCGATCAAGTGGAACTTTACGAAGTTCCTGGTGAACGGACTCGGAGATGTCCTCGTGCGCTACGCTCCGTCCGACACGCCTGACACACTCGATCAGGAGATCGCGAAAGTCCTTGCAGCACCGCTACCGAAGCGGGCTTGACGGCTGCCGGTTCCGCACGAGGTCGCGGATCACTTCGTCGTAATACGGCTTGTCCTTGAGACTCGCCCGCGAGGCGGGGAAATACGTCAGCGCCAGACTCAGCACGCTGGGGTTCAGCGCCGTCAACGACACAGCGGTCCGCTCGCCTCCAGACAGGCGCGTATTGTCAATCATCGGAAAGTCGAACAGGCCAACGACGAAGTAGGTGTCGATTTCCCGTTTGGCCGCGAGATCGAGCTTGGGCTGACGGCACTCGTCCGGCGTCAGGAGCTGCGAGACGTAGAGATGCACCCGCACTTCGCGCGCCGCCTCGTCGTAACTGAGAAGTTCGAGCCTGAACTGGCGCTCATGGACCGAACCATCATTGGCCTGCATCGTGAGACACACGCGAGCAGGACCTTCGCCAGGCTTCATGTCCGGATCCGGAATGGCCTTGGGACCGAACACGATGAACGCTTGCAGATCCTTGATTTTGTCGGGAAGCGCATCGCCACGTTCGATCATGCCGGCGTCAGACAGCGCGGTGAGCTGATGCTCGATGACCTGCGTCGACACCGATTCGAGGCGACCACGCAGCTCGGCGTTCGTCGCCCGATTCTCCACGGCAATGCGCCGCTGGACATCCTTGAACAGCGGTCCGATGTCGAGCGACTCGTGGAAGTTATAGGCCAGCAGCTCCAGGCTGAGAATCTGCTGCCGGATCTGTTCTTCCGACGATAGTCGCTGCGACGGATCCTTCGACATGAACGTCGTCAGGATCGAATTGAACATGTCCTTGCGGAGATTGCTGTCGGCTTCTTCCCGCCGGCCCATCATCTCGGCGTACAGCCGGATGTTGCTTTCGACCTGCTGCCGTTCGTTGAGCGAGGAGTTGAACCAGTAGCCGAGGACCAGCGTGACCAGCGGCAGCGCGAGCGCCTTGATTAGATCCACCGAGGTCCGTGCGACCCCGATGCCATGGGGAATGTCCGGCTGCGGCAGCTCATTGTCGTTCGTGCTCACCGTCGCTTCAGCTCGAACTTCCCGTCCGCGAGCTTGACCAACTCGTAGTTGTAGGCAGCCGGGTTGGGTCCCGAGAAAATCGCGGCGGAAGGCCGTCCCTCATACGAAGGCAGCGTCAGGTTGCATTGGCCCTGTTGCGGCACGTTGATGCGATAGGAACCGTCGGTGCCGGTCGCCCCCTTCACCGGTTCGTCCTTCCCGCACTGAATCTCGAGCGCGGCGCTCTTCACGCCCTGGCCTTCAAACACGATCGTGCCGTAGATCTGACCGGCAGAGACGACGGCCGGCACGAGCAGCGCGAACACGAGACAGGCTGTTGCTGACGGTTTCATGACATATCCCCCGGAGTGGCCGCGGCGTGGCAGTCAGTATCTTAACAGCCCGATCCGATCAGGCCGGCAGCAGACGGCGGTAAACTCCGACCCAAAAAGGGAGACGTGCCGTGCAACGACTGATTACGCCTCTCGCCGCCGCCGCTGCGGCAGTGCTGATCACCCTGGCCGCGACGTCGATGACCTCGAGGGCCGCCGGCAGCTACGCGGATGATCGATCCGAGATCGAAGACTTGCAGGCGCGATACCTGTTCGCGCTCGACTTCCATGACCCGGACCTGTACGTCTCGACGTTCACCGAGGACGGCATCCTCGATGTCGGTTCGGGCGAAATCAAGGGGCGCGACGCGATCAAGCAGACGATTGCGCGGATGCCGCAGCCGGCAGCGACCGCCGGCCTGTGGCCCGCCGTCGGCCGCCACAACATCTCCAACATCGTCCTCAAGGTCGACGGTAACAAGGCGAGCGGCCGGGCATATTGGTTCCATTATTCGAACGACAATCCGAAGCGCGCCGGCGTGTTCGACGGCTTTGGCCACTACGAAGACGAGCTTGCGAGGGTGAAGGGGCGGTGGCTCTTCTCCAAGCGCCGCATCTACAACGAGAACCGCGACGAGTGGGCGTACAAGGGAACGAAGAACCCGGCCTGGTGATTCCACTTCCACAGACGCCCGCGATGTGAAATGCTGCGCGCGCGGGGTTGGAGGGTCGGCATGTGGAAGAGGCGTACGGTCGTGACGCTCGTTGCGACCCTGCTGCCCGCAATGGTCTTCGCGCAAGACGCGAAGGCGGTCATCGACGCCGCGTCGAAGGCGATGGGGGCGAATGGCCTGAACTCCATCAGCTATTCAGGCGTCGCGGCCGAGGGCAACTTCGGTCAGAGCCGGACGATCTCGTTCGGACTCGCCTCGACGTCGATTCGCAGCTACACCCGCACCATCGACTTCACACAGCCGGCATCCCGCGCGATCGGCGAGGCAACACCTCCGGCGGGACGAGGCGCACCCCCACCACAGCCGCGGCCCTATGAGGACACCATCGCTGCTGAGAGTCCGTGGGCGCAGCAGTTGTCGATCTGGATGACGCCGTGGGGATTCCTGCGCGGCGCCGCCGCGAACAACGCCACGCTGAAAACGAAGAAGCTCGGCGAGGTGTCGTACCGGACGCTGACGTGGAGTCCACCGCAGAAAGCGCCGTCAGGCCTGCCGTATGAGATCGTCGGCTATATCGGTCCCGACAATCTGGTCGATCGTGTTGAGACGCGTGTCGAGCATCCGATCTTCGGTGACATGCGCGTCGAGATCGCGTACCAGAACTATCGCGATTTCAGCGGCGTGATGAGCCCGACGCGGATCGCCGAGCGGCGCATGGGCATGGAGATGTTCGTCACCGGGATCACATCGGTCGTGGCCAATCCGCCGAATCTGGCAGCGCTGATGACGGCCGCGCCGCCTGGAGGAGTTCCTGCAGCGGCGCGACCGGCTGCCCCGGCCGCGCCGCCGGCCGCCGCGTCAGAAAAGCTCGCCGACGGCGTCTATCGGATCACCGGCGGCTATGTATCGATGGCCGTCGAATTCAAGGACTACGTAGTGGTGCTCGAAGGCGGTCAGAACGAGGCCCGTGGACTGGCGGTCATCGCCGAAACGAAACGCCTCTTCCCAACCAAGCGCATCAAGTACGTCGTCAACACCCACCCGCATTTCGACCATGCGGGCGGGCTGCCACCGTTCGTCGCCGAAGGCGCTACGATTCTCGAGCACGATAACAGCCGCTATTTCATGGAAGCCGCGCTCAGCGAACCGCGCACACTCGTCGGCGACGTCCTGGCCAGATCGAAAAAGAAGCCGAAGGTCGAGGGCGTGATCGACAAGATGGTGCTGCAGGACGAGACGCGGACCCTCGAGCTCCATGCGGTGAAGGACCTCGAGCACAGCGACGCCATGCTGCTCGCCTTTTTGCCGAAAGAGAAGATTCTGTTCACCGCCGACATCGACATCCCGGCGCCCGGGCAGCCGGTCAGCCCGTCGATTCCGACGCTCGTCGCCAACCTCGAGCGGTTGAACCTCGACTTCGATCGGTACGTCACCGTGCACCCGCCAACCCCTGATCGTCCGCTCACGAGGGCCGATCTGTTGGCACTCATGAAGGTGGCCAGATGATGCGATGGTGGACTGCGTCTGTCCTGTGTGCGGCGGTGATGCTCTCTGCGCGTCTCCAGGGTCATCACAATTTCGCGGACATCTACCTGGAGGCCGACACGATCGACATCGAGGGCGAGGTCGTCGAGTTCCAGTACAAGAATCCGCACTCGTGGATTCACGTCCAGGCGGCGGATGCCTTCGGCACCCCGAAGATCTACTCGGGCGAATGGGCCAGCGTCTCCCGCCTTGAACGCGACGGCATCACCAAGGACTTCTTCAAAGTGGGCGATCGCCTTCGCATCTGGGCGTCGCCCAACCGCAACCCGAACGACAATCGCGTCCGGATCAAGCGAATCGAGCGCCGGAGGGACCGCTGGAAGTGGGGCGGCAACCGCATCGAGCGGTAACCGTGAGACGGTGCATCCGCACGCACCCTAACCATCGCGTCCGAGCTGGCCGAAACAGGGGTCATGCCGGCAACGCCGCAGCGCGGTCTCGGACGCAGCCTTCTCTGGATCGCCGGCACCACCCTGGCGATCGTCGTCCTCGCATTCCTTTCGCTGCTCGTCACCTCCGACGGTCTGACCGACGAGCAGCGCCGGAT
>Ga0163163_10006838_pt1 | contig 10009 bp, 9 predicted proteins | sample S65metaG_FD_119766 | JGI IMG/M metagenome (GOLD analysis project Ga0163163, IMG submission 119766) | Switchgrass rhizosphere microbial communities from Kellogg Biological Station, Michigan, USA - S6-5 metaG | ecosystem: Host-associated > Plants > Roots > Rhizosphere > Soil | place: USA: Michigan... | reverse complement strand
TCACCATCGGTATACCACTATCGACGCTGGCGCTGTTGCTCGTTGTGCTGGCATGTCCACTGATGATGATGTTCATGATGAGGGGAATGGGCGGCAAGCATGAAAACGACACCAAGCATGACTCGTCCGATACGCCTGACCATCGCGACCCTGCTGGGCGGTTATAGCCGATCATCATCATCGATTGGGAGGTCGAGGCGATGGCAGATGCTGCCTACTGTTTGTGGCGTTAGTGATCGTAACCACATTGCTGTTCATGGCTTTTGGGCTGGGCCTTCGTCCGAGAGAACATCGGGATGGGCGGGTGATGTCGTTCCATCGATTCGGCGGTGGCGTTGTTCATCGAAATGTGTGGCATCCCGTTGATGGTGTATCACTCGGGTTAAATGAGAGTGCGCTTCCCGCTGCCACGTGACACCCACGCCGGCGGCCCGTTGTCGAACGATGTCATCGGCTGGACCGGCGACCCGCATTTGTCGCGAGACGGCCGCTGTCAGCCCGAAGCCGCTACCGATCGCCGCATGGCTGGCCAGACGGCAGGGACTCAAAGCTGGCCATCATTAGGCAGATTCGCATGGCTCGGTGGCTATTGATGTTGGCCTCAGTCATTCTCGACCGCGGCGGCGGGTCAACCTGATGACCGCCGCGGCATGGATGTTCGGCGTCGGTGGCGCCATCCTGGTCGGGATTGGAGGGTTCTTTCTATTGGCCCGACCCGCCCTGCTACCCGAGGACTTGCGGTATCTATGCCGCACCGCGCGCGAGATCGACGCTGCCGTACCGAGCCTGCGAAGGTGGCTGCGTCTCGTGTTCATCGTCCTTGGCGGATACGCAGTGGCCACCGGGACACTCACCGCCTTTTTCTTGGCAGCCACCGATATTCGCAACGCCGAGCCGTGGGCAGTGGCGGTGCTGGCCGCTCTCGGCTGCGGCGGCGTTGTGGATCGCGGCGACCGTGGTGGCAACGGTGACTTGAGTTGTATTCAGGAGTGGGCGACAGGCACCTACCCCTGCAAGCAAGGACCCGAGGTGAGACCCGACGTCGTTCTACCTGCCGGCAGGGATCGCCACACGACCGATCGCGGCCCGCGGATGCCTGAGGTTCTCGATCATGGAGATACCCATCGCGTAGGTGAACAGCGTGCCGTCGGGGAGGATACGGATGAAGCAGAGCTCGCCACCGTCGGTCACGATGCGTCGCTCGGATGCCAGGATTCTGCGGAGGAACCAAGACGACTCAAACCCTCGGTTCGCCCCTTCGTCATCGGCGGCTACGAGCGTGGCCGTTCCCAGGAATTGGATGGCACGAGGCGGGAACGGCGGAATGAAACGATGCGGCACTGGGACGACGAAGGCCACATCACGATGTGCGCGGACGTTGCGAGCCTTGCGGGTGGTCGTCCGCGTCGTCACGTACAGGGCTAAGGGTTCCTCGTGCGGCGACACGGCGTAGACCACGCCCGTCGCATGTGGTACGCCCCGTTCGGTCAGGGTCGATAGCGTGCCGAATGTTCTTTGCCGCAAAGCTCTTTCGATGCCATCGAAGTTGATGCTCACTGCTGCTCCTTGAGTGCGCTCGGCAACCTGAGCCGTTTGAGCATCAACGCGTTGACAGCCACGATGAAACTGGAGCCCGACATGGACAGGGCAGCGATCTCTGGGCGCAGAACCAAACCCAACGATGGTACGAACACCCCCGCCGCGATGGGCAGTGCGATCACGTTGTAGCCGACCGCCCAACCAAGATTCTGGCGCATCTTTCGTAGCGTGCCCCGTCCGATCCGCAGCGCGATCGCGACGTCGAGCGGGTCCGAGCGCATCAACACCAGATCTGCAGTCTCGATGGCGACGTCGGTGCCCGCACCGATCGCCACCCCCAGATCGGCTTGAGCCAGCGCCGGAGCGTCGTTCACCCCATCACCGACCATCGCGACCTTCTTGCCCTGCCGTTGCAATTCAGCGATCTTGGCTGCCTTGTCACCGGGCAACACCTCGGCGATGACCGTGTCGATTCCCAGTTGCGTGGCGATCCGATTGGCGGTGGCTTGGTTGTCGCCGCTGAGCATGACCACCTCGACACCGAGGTCGTGCAGCGCGGACACCGCTTCGGCGGACGTCTCGCGCACGGCGTCCGCCAGGGCGATGACACCCACGCCCCGTCCGTCGACGCCCACCAGGACCGCGGTGCGACCACCCGCAGCAAGTTCGTCGCGCCGTTGCATCAGCGCCCCGAACTCGACCCCCTCCCCGACCATCAACTTGCGATTACCGACCGCGACGCGCCGTCCCCCCACCGTCGCGACGGCACCGTGCCCAGGCACGTTCCGGAAATCAGTCAGTGACCCCGCAGCAACACCGCGATCGGCCGCATAACGAACTATCGCCCCCGCAAGTGGGTGCTCGGAATCGGTTTCGACCGCGGACACCATGGCGAGGAATTCGTCCTCCGCAATTCCGTCGACGACCACGTCGGTCACTTCCGGTTCACCTTTGGTCAACGTGCCCGTCTTGTCCATCACGACGGTATCGATGCGCGCCGACGTCTCCAGCGCGGTCGCGTTCTTGAACAACACGCCCCGCTTGGCGCCCAACCCGGTACCGACCATGATCGCGGTCGGCGTGGCCAGTCCCAAGGCATCCGGGCAGGTGATGACCACGACGGTGATCGCGAACAGCAACGCGGTTTGGACGCCAGCACCGACGGCCCACCAAACCAGGAAGGTGGCGGTGCCGCCGATCAGCGCGACCAGAACCAACCAGAACGCCGCTCTGTCGGCGAAGCGCTGCCCAGGGGCTTTGGAGTTCTGCGCTTCCTGAACCATCGCGACAATCTGTGCCAGCACGGTGTCCGAGCCGACCTTCGTGGCCAGGACCCGCAGCGTGCCCGTGGTGTTGATGGACGCGCCAATCACCTTGGAGTCGGGCGCCTTTGACACCGGCAGGCTTTCGCCGGTGACCATGGATTCGTCGACGTCTGACGTGCCGTCGGCCACCGTGCCATCCACGGGGATCTTGGCCCCCGGCCGAATGAGCAGAAGGTCACCCACTGCGACCTCGGCGGTGGGAATCTCCACCGGTCCGCCGTCGCGCAGCACGATTGCCATCGGGGGCGCCAGCTCGAGCAGGGTGCGAATAGCGTCGTTCGCGCCGCCGCGGGCTCGCATCTCGAACCAATGGCCCAATAGGACGAACGTCGTCAACACTGAAGCGGCCTCGTAGAACACCTCACCGCCACCGGTCAGCGTCACTCCGAGGCTGTAGAGCCAGCCCGCGCCCACCGCGACGGCAACGAGCACCATCATGTCCAACGTGCGGGCCCGAAGCGCCCGCCAGGCACCGTCGAAGAAAATCCACGCCGAGTAGAAGACGACCGGCAGGCTCAGCAGCAGGGTGAATACGTCGTCGCGCAGTCCGAACGGCGTCGGAACAGTGAACCCGAACATGTCGCGGCCCATTGGCGACCACAACATGATCGGGATCGACAATGCCAGCGCCACGAGGAATCGGTTGCGCATGTCGCGAACCATGTGATCCATCGACATGCCGGCGTGCCCACCGCCGTGACCCATCGTTTCCTGCGGGGTGCGGCCCGGCGCGGCGTCATGTGCGTGCTGCGCCCCGGCAGTGTCGTGGTTGGGTTCGGACATCGGATCGCAGACGTGATTGGGCACCGACCGCCCCGCGCAGTGGAACCCGCACTCTTGAACCCATCTGGCCAGTTCCGCAACCGAGGTGGTCGCCGGGTCGTAACCGACCGTCGCCGTTTGGTTTACCGCATTCGCCTCAACCGACCTCACGCCCGGCCGTCTCAACAGAGTCGCTTCCACCACCGCCGTCGAACTGGCCCAGTTCAAACCGTGCACGTCAAGAACCGTCGACTCCGTCATAGCTTCCTTCTTCCAGCATTACCGGAAAGCTTCGATGCTCATGAGCTGCGCCGCCTAGCCGCCCCAACATCACGTCCACTCGACGAGCGTTCCCACGGCGCAGCCTTCCGGTGCCGGATAAGCCCGCGGTACTGATTCGACAAAGATTCGGTGAAGATATAGGCGACAGCTGAGCGCGCATTGGCTATGCACCAGGAACTAGTGGTCGTGGTCGAAAAGAACAAGGGTGTGAACCAGGTTGCCGTCGATGAAGTAGGCACGGCAGCTGAAGGGGTCATGGATCGTGGCTCCGAATGCGTTCTGTGCATCCACGGCACCAGAGACGCTCGACACCGTGATGCGGGAGTGGTCGACCCCTTTGAGAGGGTCGTCAAGTAGTGAGAAAAGATCCATGCTGTCAGGGTCGAGTGCGGTGCTTACCGCCTCGACGTTTGACAGTTTCGCCGTCGACGGCGACGCCAGCCTGTTGAGGACCTCGGATTCGCAGCGGTCCTGCGCTGCACGTTCGTTCGAGTGGCGGTCCGTCGACTTGGCGAGGCCGAAACCGCGTGTCGCTAAGGCGGTTACGCCCAAGATCACTAAGAAACCCGCCGCGGCGGCGATCAACCACACACGCTTCCTACGCTTGCGCGGTATCCCCGGCGAATCGGCCATCTCCATTGCGTACCTGTCCAATATCGCTTGTCGAAGAACATGTCAGTGGGCGGCCCCGCAGGGAACAACGCGGCCGTCAACCGGCAATCGGACTGAGGGATCGCAGCTCTTCGCCCACGACCTACTATCGTAGTACGTAGATCTTCGAGACGCGTGAGAGTCTGCGCTTCGACATTCCTCTATACACGCTGACTGACGCCGCAAAACACCTCGTCGTGCCCCGGTCGACTCTCGAAACCTGGGCGAGGGGGGCTACGAGCGGCGACCGAAGGACAAAGCCGTGGTCAAGGGTGAGCCGATAATCACCGCTGTGCCGCAGGCTCTGCGCGGCTCGGCCACCCTGCCGTTCGTTGGAATAGCAGAGGGGGCGTGCGAGTGCTGTTCTCCGACATACAGATCCCGTCACAGTGACCGACGATAACCCCGACGCCTGAGCAGCCAAACAGTCGATCGGACTTTCCTGGTCCGCCGCATCTTCGAGTCGGTCGAGAACGCGCGGCCGGTCGCTGTCAGAGCGAAGCAGGGTCGTGTCGTTTCGGTCTGTGGGGTCAGAGACCCATGTGCATTTGGCGGCGGGCAGGGAGGCGGCGGAGGTGTTCGACACGGTCCGCGGAGCGCCGTCGAGCCGCACCGTGCTGCTCAGCGTGTCTGCTCCGTGGTGACTGACGCTGTCCGCCGGTGCGCGGCGTCCTGCCCTGGGGGAATGCCGAACATACGCCGGTATTCGCGGCTGAACTGCGATGGACTGTCGTAGCCGACGGAGTGGCCAACGGCGGCGACGTCGTGCGGCGACGTCATCAGTTCGATGCGTGCCCGTTGGAGTCGGAGCTGTTTCTGGTACTGCAGCGGGCTCATCGCCGTCGTTGCGCGGAAGTGGCGGTTGAGTGACGAGACACTTACGCCGACGGCATCTGCGAGGTCGTCGATGCGTATGACTTCGTTGAAATGCGCTTTGAGCCATTCGATGGCGTGAGTCGTGACGGCGAGCGGACCTTGAATCAGTCCGATTTCTCGCACGAGTGAAGCCTGGGGACCGTTGAGCAAGCGCCAGTGTATTTCGCGACGCACACCGGGGGCGAGGACGGCGAAATCGCGTGGCCGGTCGACGAGGCGAAGGAGTCGGACGACGGCGTCGATCAAATCGTCGTCGGCGTCGCTGACTGCGATGGCAGGTCCACTGCGAGGGCGGGCAAGGACGGGACCGGCTTCCATCAGCAGCGCCGTGATGAGGGCCGGTTCGAGTGGCAGCCCGAACACCAGGTACGGCTCGGTGCGAGTGGCCTGGGTGATTTGCGACGTCACCGGCAGATCGACGGTCACGGAGAGATATTTGCCGGCTCGAAAGTCGAAGACGTGCTCGCCGACGACAACCCGCTTCGCGCCTTGAGCAACGAGCGCGAACACCGGTTCGTTGATCGAACCCAAGGGTTCGGTTGGATGCTCGGTCGACAGGATCGTCATTCCCTCGATGCACACCGGCCCATTGCCCGTCGCAGCAAGATGCGCGATGCGAGCACGCAATGCGCCCAGGTGGTCCATCAGTCGAGTGAAGCACGAGAACCCGCCGTAGCAGAGCACGATCCGAACAAAGTTGAGCGGATCGTGCAACGATCTGCACACATCGGTCTAGGCCAGCGGGCCTCGAGGGAGTTGACTTCGAGATGCCACACGAACACCTCGATGACTCGAAGATTGAGGACCCCACCATGTCGCTGAATTCCTATGCCACACTTGGCCGCTCGGGATTGCGGATCAGCCCGTTCACCCTCGGAACCATGACCTTCGGTGAGGATCACGGCTGGGGTGGCAGCCCGGAGGAGTCGAAGTCGATGCTGGCGGCCTACCTCGACCAGGGTGGCAACTCGATCGACACGGCCAACATCTACACCAACGGCCATGCCGAGGCGATCGTCGGCGACTACTTCGGCGGCCAGTCCGCGCTACGCGACCGGGTCGTCATCGGCACGAAGTTCTTCGGCAACCTCTTCGAGAACGACCCGAACGGCGGGGGACCGGGCCGCAAGGCGATCGTGCAACAGCTGCACGACTCGTTGCGCCGTTTGCGCACCGACTACGTCGACATCTACTGGATGCACAACTTCGATCCGACCACGCCGGTGGAGGAGACACTGCGCGCGCTGGACGATCTGGTCAAGGACGGCAAGATCCGCTACGTCGGTTTCTCAGACGTCCCGGCATGGGCGACGGCGGAGGCGGCCACCATCGCGCGCACACGGGGTTGGGCGCCCATCATCGCGCTTCAGCTCGAGTACAACCTTCTCGAACGGACCTCGGAGGGAGAGTTGATCCCCATGGCCCAGGCGATGGGGATGGGAGTGATGCCGTGGGGTCCACTGCGGAGCGGGTTCCTGTCCGGGAAGTACTCCAGCAGCACGACCGGCGCGGTGGACACCACCCGCGCCCAACTGGTCGGCGCGCCAAGCGGGGCCGACTACGCCGTGATCGACGTCCTCAACGACCTTGCTGGCGAGCTCGGCGCTAGCTCTGCCGCGGTGGCCCTGGCGTGGATACAGGGCCGTCCAGGGATCACCTCAACCCTGCTCGGTGCTCGCCGTTTGGATCAACTTCAGGCCAACCTGGCCGCCCTCGACGTGGCGCTCACCGACACCCAACGAGCCACCCTGGACGAGGTGTCGGCGCCGTCGTTGAACTTCCCGGCAGAAAACAACAAGATGCTGTCTCGATCGCTCCAGTTCGCTGGGGCCACGGTGGACGGAATCCCTTCGGCCGTATCGCCGTTGTTGCACGCCAACGCGGCCCGCTACTGACCGTGCGCTGAGCCGACGCCGCGCGTCGCTAGTCAGGACGCACGTCGACGGGCTGGGCGCGACGACCGCCCCCGAAGGAACTATTGACCCGGTCGATCTCGCTGAAGAAGACCATGACATCGTTCGGGTCCGTTCCCGCCGTTTGCAGGTGAGCCACGATCGCAGAGAGAAGTGAGCGCTTCGTGCCCTCCGCCGTCCCAGACGAGAGCACGGCTTCGATCATCAGGACATTTTCGCTGCGAGGCTTCGGCAAATCTGGATAGCGAGGGTTGATGCGAAAGTCCGCTTCTTCCAACGAGATGAACCTGTGGAAGTAGTCGTCCTCGGGATAGCCAACGCTGACGCTTGCGTCGTGGATGGCCGCGGATATCGCGTCCTTCTCGATTACCGTTCTCCCGGAACGCAAAGTGACGGTGAAAAGTGGCATGACACTCCCGGTTTCGGCGGATACGCAGCGATCGACTTCGTGTGAGATGTTGACGGCATCGTAATCGAGTGGCTTGCCCACGCCGGGCCCATGGGCTGGATGATTCATCGGATGAAAGCGGCGCACTTTATGCAGCAGGCTGAAGCATGGGCGACGACGAGCTTCACCTGCGATACGGCCTTCCGGGAACGCCGAAGAAAACGTTCGCATTCAAGAACTGCGGCTTCGGCGCTTTGCCCAGCGCGACAGAGGTCTCTCCGTCTTGGTCAGCGGCTGGGCATAGAGGAGTAGTAGGACGCCGGCAACCCGGTAGGGAAGCGTAGATGAACATCAAGTTCGCCAGCTTCGAGTGGTTATAGGCGCCGAAGCGTTGATAGTCACGGTCCCAACGGATGTCGTTGAAGCGGATGCCACGGTATATGCGGTGCACCACACTACTCACCGTCACTACACGTGACCCAGCCACCAAAAGCAGATGATCGAGCAACAGTCCGGTGAGTGCGAAATGACCGAGATGGTTGACCCGAACTGCAATTCGAAGCCATCGATAGTGCATGCCTTCAGGTTGTAGGCGACCCCCGCGTTGTTGTTGAGGAGATCGATCTGCGGATGCATTCGAGGTTGCGGACGGCAGCCGGGTGGGTCATATCACCGTGCCGCGCCGCGTGCGATCAAAAGCCCTGGGCCGCCAACCACTCGAGCACGACTACGGCGACGTCCTTCCAGCCACTGTCGATGGTGAGCGAGTGACCGCGTCCTTCGAACACATGGAAGTCGGTCACTGCCGAGCTTTTTGAATACATGGCGACGACTTCCTTCGTGACCTTGAAGGGAACCACATGGTCTTCGGTGCCCGACGTCAACAGCAGTGGGCCGCGGTCGGCCAGGTGGGTGTCGACTTTGGCCGCCGAGTGACGCGCGAAGTTTGCGCCCGCATCTTCGAACAGTGGCTTGCCGGGTCCGGGGATGCTCAACTCCTCGTGAAGGGCGTCGGACTCCTCTTCGGTGAGATTGTTGCCAAAGGCATAGTGGAACTGCTTGGCCGTAAGAGACACCGCCCGGTGCCGGTTGGCAGGGTTGCCCAGGACCGGGAATGCCGATTTGATCTGTGCAAACGGGAGCGCCTTGACGCCCTTGATGGGCGCGGGGTCGATGGCAACGGCAGCTGCGATGTGGCCTTGGGCGAGCAACTCTTGGGCAAAGAGTCCGCCGAAGGAGTGCCCCACCACGATGGGTTTGGCGCCACCCTGCGCCTTGATCCATCCCGCATAGTGGTCGACTACCTGCTGGATACCGACGTCGTTCATACCGTCCGGGTTCGCGCGTGTCTCTGCGACCGTCGCGAGGTCACCAGGCCAACCTGGTGCGGCGACCGCATAACCATTGTTCTCGAAGAGCTCTAGCCACGGTTGCCAAGCGGTCGAGTGGATCCACAGCCCGTGAATGAAGATCACTGGGTGCGTTTTTGCGGGTGATGTCATAAATCGTCTCCTCGTGTGTGCTGGGAATTCCATTCTGTCGGCGCGAGCCTTTGACAAAACGCTTGGGACAGACAATAAGTCGGCTAGCTCACGCCTAAACCCTTCCCCGGCCAGTCGGGCACGCGGTGCACGAGGGTTGGGCACGCAGTGCACAAAGGTGGGCGCTCGGTGAGGCAAGTCGGCGCAACATGGTCTGGTGACACCAGATCAGAGAGTCTGCGTTGCCAGCGAATTCACACCTGACGCTGGGTAATTCGGCAGGTTATGGCGGACGCAGCCGGCGAGTCGACACCTGCTCAGTCAGCGGCCAGCCTGGCGAGCCAGTTTCCGCCATTCGCCCGGCGAAACACCGAAGTTGGCTCGGAACATTCGGGCGAAGCTGGAGTCGTTGGTGAACCCCCAACCCTGCGAAACTGCCGAGATCGGATCCTTCACGAATGACGAGGCGAGATCTCTGCGCACTCCCTCGAGGCGCCGGGTTCGGATCCAATCCCCCAGCGAGATGCCTTCGGCGGCCAGGATTCGATAAAGCTGCCGCACGGATATGTGGTGTTCGGTGGCAATGCGTCCAGCATCGAGATCCGGTTCCCGCAAATGCATTTGGACGTACTCCATGATCCGGACCGCCAGAGTGGCCTGAAGCGCTTCCTTTCCCAGGTCGACGGCGTCGAGATGGGTCGTGATAACGGCCCGAAGCAAGTCAATTGCAGGCTGACTGACCAATTCGCCCCCAGGCCGATCAAACATTCCTGGCCGCGCGGCCAGTCTGCG
>Ga0163163_10006837_pt1 | contig 10009 bp, 8 predicted proteins | sample S65metaG_FD_119766 | JGI IMG/M metagenome (GOLD analysis project Ga0163163, IMG submission 119766) | Switchgrass rhizosphere microbial communities from Kellogg Biological Station, Michigan, USA - S6-5 metaG | ecosystem: Host-associated > Plants > Roots > Rhizosphere > Soil | place: USA: Michigan... | reverse complement strand
GGTGTGATCCTCGGTGCCGGTGGGTTCGAGCACAACGAGCAGATGCGGGTGAAGTACCAGCGCGCGCCGATCACCACCGAGTGGACTGTCGGCGCCAAAGCGAACACCGGCGACGGCATCCTGGCCGCCGAGAAACTGGGCGCCGCGCTGGACGTCATGGAAGACGCTTGGTGGGGTCCGACAGTGCCACTGGTGGGCGCGCCGTGGTTCGCATTGTCCGAACGCAACTCCCCTGGCTCGATCATCGTGAACATGTCGGGCAAGCGATTCATGAACGAATCGATGCCCTACGTCGAGGCATGCCACCACATGTACGGCGGACAGTATGGCCAGGGACCAGGGCCCGGCGAGAACATACCCGCTTGGCTGGTGTTCGATCAGCAGTACCGCGACCGCTACATCTTCGCGGGACTGCAACCAGGACAGCGCATTCCGAACAAGTGGCTGGAATCCGGCGTCATCGTCAAGGCCGACACTCTCGAGGAGCTGGCGGCCAAGGCAGGCCTGCCCGTTGACGAGTTGAAGGCGACGATCGAGCGGTTCAACGGGTTCGCCCGATCAGGCGCCGACGAGGATTTTCACCGCGGCGAGAGCGCCTACGACCGGTACTACGGTGACCCGACGAACAAGCCGAACCCCAACCTCGGAGAGATCACCCACGCGCCGTACTACGCGGCCAAGATGGTTCCTGGCGACCTCGGCACCAAGGGCGGCATCCGCACCGATGTGGACGCCCGCGCGCTGCGCGACGACGGTTCGGTGATCGACGGGCTGTACGCGGCCGGCAACGTCAGCGCGCCGGTGATGGGCCACACGTACCCGGGACCGGGCGGGACGATCGGCCCTGCTATGACATTCGGGTACCTTGCCGCGCTACACATAGCCGGAGCCGCGAAGGCGGCGACATCCGACTCGGGGAAGAGCTAATGCCGATCAACCTGGACGTCGCACTGGGCGCTGAACTCGAACCCGCTGAATTCTCTTGGACCAGTAGCGATATTCAGCTTTATCACCTCGGCCTCGGGGCTGGCGGCGACCCGATGGACAAGCGCGAGCTGCGCTACCTCACCGACGAGACTCCGCAGGTGTTGCCCACGTTCGGCAACGTCGCGCAGAGCTTCCACATGACGAAGCCACCGACAGTGCAGTTTCCCGGCATCGACATCGAATTGAGCAAGGTGCTGCACGCCAGCGAGGCGGTGTCGGCACCTGGCCCCATTCCCCCGACGGGAACCGGTATCGCGGTGACACGCTTCACCGACATCTGGGACAAGGGCAAGGCCGCTGTCATCTGGTCGGAGACCACGGTGAAGGCGCCCGATGGCACGGTGCTGTGGACACAGAAGCGGTCCATCTTCGCCCGCGGCGAAGGCGGCTTCGGCGGTGAACGCGGCCCCTCGACATCGTCAGAACCGCCAGAGCGGGCGCCAGACTTCGAGCTTTCCATCCCGGTGTCGCCGCAGCAGGCGCTGCTGTACCGGATGTGCGGGGACCGCAACCCGCTGCACTCCGATCCCGACTTCGCCGCCGCGGCCGGGTTCCCCCGCCCGATCCTGCACGGGCTCTGCACCTACGGCATGACATGCAAAGCCATGGTCGACCATCTACTCGATGGCGACGCCGCGCGGGTCGGCAGCTACGGCGCCCGGTTCGCAGGTGTCGTCTTCCCCGGCGAAACGCTGAAGGCCAGCGTTTGGAAGGACGGCGATGGCTTTCAGGCCGTCGTCACCGCGCCTGAAAGGGACGATGCGGTGGCATTGGCCGGCGTCGAGTTGACTCCCGCCTAAATACACCCGCGGCGCGCCACCAGGGCGTTTAGTTGCAATATCAAGTTGCAGCAAACTCGCATCCGGCGGGACCATTAGAGCGTCTTACCTCGTCGGGCCGTCGCTACGCTATGACGTTCATCAGTTCCGGTTAAGTTCGCTATCTCAATCGTCGAATCAGGCGTCCAAGTTCGCTGACGCTACCGTTGAATTAAATCGTCCGAACGGCCGACAAGAGTTGCTGGCAAAGCCGATATTTCAACGAATCTAGTGGTTGACAGGCTGCATGCGAGTCTGAGACGCTAGCAGAGACTTCCACGGAGGAACGGCAGGGGGATCCATGAATACGATTGCTACAAGGATCAAAGTCGGAACAGCGGCGATTGCGGTAGCGGCGGCAGCCACCTTAGTTCCGGTCGCAGCGCAGGCCGCACCGGAGATCTCGGCTCCCACAGCGCCGATCACGCAGGTGATCGACCGGGTGGCATCGAGTGTCGGTGTCGGGGCCGCGAGCATCCCCGAATTCAGCTTCTTCTTCTTCGGCCCGACGCCTGCGACACAACCGCCGGGGGTCACCTTGTTCAGCCCCGGCTTCCCGATCCTCGGTCCGCTCTCACAGTTCCTCAATCCACTCTGGGCCGCGCTGGGCCTGAACGGCAAAGAAATTTGCCTCGGCGGCGCCAGCATCCAGTTCGGGGCGTACGGCGGGTTCAGCATCCGCGTAGGCCTGGGCTGCTAGCCACCTCCGACTGCAAGTAAGCAAAAATCGACCGCTCGACACCCGTCGGGCGGTCGATTTTGCGTTGCTGACGTTCCGCGGCCTTCAATCTGGCAACTTTGTTGATTCTCGAAGAATGTTGTCTGATTTGCGAAGTGACCGCGTTGAGCGAGGGATACTGTCCAGGTGGCAAACACGGGGGATAAAGATCAAGATTCGCCATTAGCAGAGGAAGGCCCGCAGCAAGACAGCGGCGTTTCTCCAGAGCAGCGGCGGTCTCGGTGGCAGTCGATGCCTCGAGGGGTGCGGCGGGCGGCAGTGCCGGGGCTGCTGTTACTTCTAGCCCTGGCTTTTGCCGGCTGGCTCGGTTTCCAAGCGACGCACGCGAAGTCGTACCTCGAGCAGGCGCGCAGCGACGCCCAACAAGCAAAAGATGCGATCTCGAAGGCGAACGTCGGTGAAGCAACGAAATGGGCGGACGCCGCGCAAGTGCACGCCCAGCAGGCACGCGACGCGACTCATTCAGTGCCGTGGAACATCGCCGCGGTTGTGCCGTGGCTTGGCAGTCCCTTCAAGGCGGCCCAGCAGATTTCCGACGTCGTAGTTGATCTGGCTTCGGATGTCCTGAAACCGTCGGTCAACGTCGCACAAGCCCTCTCACCGGATCACTTGCTGAACGGCGACGGCCGTGTCGATGTCCAGCTGCTCAGCAGTAACGCGCCGAAGCTGGACGAGCTATCGGCTGCTGCCGCCAAACTGGACGCCCAAGCCAAGGCGATCACCGACCCCGCGTATCTATCTGCCATCGGAGACGCGCGGTCCGCGCTTCAGACGCAGACGTCAGAACTCGCGGGACTGCTCGCGAACACCGCCCTGGCGGGGCGTCTGGCCGCGCCACTGATGGGTGCCGAAGGCCCGCGCGCGTACTTCATGGGGTTCCAGACGAACGCCGAGGCTCGGGGCACCGGCGGTCTGATGGGTGGATTCGGCATTCTGCGCTTCAACAACGGCACCGCGACCGTGGATACGCTTGGACAGAACGCCGATCTGAACAAGCCCTTCTCACCGCTCGATCTCGGGCCAGAGTTCACCAAGCAGTACGGGTACAACAACCCCTCCACCGATTTTCGGAACAGCAACTGGAGTCCCCATTTTCCGTACGCCGCCCAGATCTGGAAATCCATGTGGCAACAGCAATCCGGAGAAAGTGTGGACGGCGCCATTTCGATCGACCCCATCGCACTGAGTTACATCCTCGGCGCCGTGGGTTCTGTCAACATGGCGGACGGCGAAACGATCACCGCAGACAATGTGGTCGAGCTGACTGAATCGACGGCCTACATCCGGTTCGCTGACGACAACGCCGCGCGCAAGGCGTATCTGCAGGATGTCGCCGCTGCGGTAGTGCGCAAGATGACGGGGCACCTGGACTCGCCGCGCCAGCTTCTCGATGCGCTTGGCAAGGCAGTCGGCGAAGGCCGCATCGCGGTGTGGAGTAGCTCGCCGGAACAACAAAAGCTCCTCGAGCAGACCAAGCTGGCGCACATCGTGCCAGACGATGCAGCACCGTATGCCTCGGTGATCATCAACAACATCGGCGGAAACAAGCTGGACTACTACCTGTCGAGAGAGATCGAATACAACGGCAGCGCTTGCGATTCCGACACCCGGAAGACGGCAGTCACGGTGCGCCTGATCAACCACGTCCCCGACACGCCGTTACCCGACTACGTCGCCGGATACGGTGGGTTCACCGGCAGGCAGGTCGATTTGCCGCCCGGAACCAACCCGACGTCCGTAACCCTTCTCGCTACCAAGGGGGCGACGCTGACGGGGGCCTTCGTCAACGGCCTGAAAGTGCCGTCGGTATTCGGCGGCACGGAGCGCAGTCACCCCACCTTCGAAGTACAGGTGGGCCTGCAGCGCGAACAGCCCGTCGTGATCAGATGGGAACTCAGCGAGCCGACGGCGCCGGGTGAAGTACGCGTACCGATTCAACCGTTGCGGGACGAAGTCACTCCGAAGGTATCGGTTCCCGCGTGCACGAAGTGACCCTGCGGCGCTAGGTCGCTCGGTCCTTGCTGCTGGCACCTAGGCAAGCGCCACCCGGCGACGCTTCGGGCGGGAAACGTACGCAACTTTATGTGGAACTCGTGTTGAGCAAAATGTGACGACGTTGCTTCACCGTGTGCTGACGTCGGGATATCCGCCGTCTGTCGAATTGCCTTGCGTCAGAGGGTGAGCCGTGTGCGGTCCACAACCCCGACACAACCTGATAACTTCCTTTGCAAAGAAGTGCACGAGCCCGTTGCGGGCCAGTCGGACGACTCAGGAGCGCACCACAGTGAAGATCAGCACGCCTGCCACCGCATTGACCGCCGCAGCGGCCGCCGTCGCCGCCAGCGCCCTCGGCATCGTTGCAGCGCCAATCTCAGCGGCCGAGGACGTAGCGACGACCTCGATCGGCACCCAGGGCAAGCTCGTCGACGGCAATGTCGTGCAGGGCTGGACCATCACCGATTTGCGACCGAGTTCGGATGCGATCCCTTATCCCGTCGCCGGCACGCTGTGGGAGGCGACTGCCACCGACGAAGCCATCCAGGGCGCGGCTACGCCGATCGTGTCGAATCTGAACGCCCGCGCCCGTAGCGGCCAGACCTACCGCGTTCTCTTCGGCGTCGCGACCCCGCAGGGCGTCAACCCGGCAACCCTCGGTCAAGGTGAAAAGACAACGGGCAAAGTGTATTTCGATGTGACCGGCGATTCACCCGATGCCGTCGTTTACAGCGCCGGTGGGCAAGACCTTCTGGCGTGGGTGCAAGCGCCACCTGCGCCGCGCCAGACCGGCACGCAATGGTCACCGCCCGCCCGCAGTCAGGCCTCGCCTGCCCCGGCAGCTACACCGGCGACTGCCGCACCCGCCGCCGCTCCAGGAGCCACGCCCACCCCGACCGCTGCGCCCGGCACTCCGCTGCCCGCATCGGCGGAAGCCAGTCCAGGAGCACCTCTTCCGGCAGGCAGCCAGGGCACGCCGCTTCCTGCCGCTGCGCAAGGCACACCGCTACCGGCCGGCTCTCAAGGCACGCCGCTGCCCGCGGGCAGCCAGGGCGCTCCCGCCGCGGCCACGCCTGAGGGCACTCCAGTTCCGGCAAGCACCGGGACCACACCGTTGCCCGCCGCCAGCCAAGGCACTCCGGCTACTCCTCCGGCGACGCCCGCAACGCCAGTGACGACGGTTCCCCCGGCACCCGCCGCCTGAGCGGCGGCCGCTCCTGCCTAACCCGCCGCCTTGTGCAGCGCAGCATCGGCCGATCGTGGGCGCGGCGCCGGGCACGTCTGCAAATGCGCGTAGATGTAGTCGTGCAGTTCTGACGCCTCTGCCGTCCCCGAATCCAATCGGCGGCCAGCATCGCATATCCGCCAGTTCCAGCTGGTGTCGTCATTGTCGGTTGCGTTATTAACGCCGTGGCAAAGCAGTTTCGCCGACATGGATTGGTTGCTAGTGCAATTGCCTGCCGCTTGAGCAGTCATGAGTGGGAAGCCCACCAGGCGTACAACTCGTCGAACGTTGGGGCCTGGGGGCCCGCATGGACCGAGCTCATCACGAGTCGCGCGTCATCCGTCCACGCGATCGTCGGACGATCGCCTTCCAGACCACAGAACAGGGTCCCGCTGGTCCTGTCCGGGGTCGCGTTGCGCCGCCACGGCCCGGGTGACTGGATATTGCCGGGGCAGTTGACTCTGGTCGACGCTTGGACGACGTCGTTGAAGGCGGCGTCGAGCGAGGTCTTGTCCTTGACCAAGCTGTAGGTCGCAGTCGCCGGACCGCCGAAGTCGGAGTTGATATCGCATTTGACCTGTGCGAGCACACTTTTGGGCGGGGTGGCCGGTTTGCATGAGCCTGCCGGGTAGCCGGCGGGAAGTAGCCGCATCAGCGCCTGCGTGTGGGCGTCTGGCTGGTCTGAGGCCTGCGTGCTCGGTGTCGGCTGATTCGCGGTCGACGACTCCGCATTGTCGGACGAGGGACGAACGAGCCAGTAGATCAAACCACCCACTACGGCGATAACCACCACCGCGACGATGCTGAAGAAGACGATCGGCTTGCGATTGTCTTGCACTTGCCGCGGGTTCACCGTCAACGGTGCGTCGAAGCGGGAGGCCCAGGTGTCAGGTGCGGGTCCCCAGCCGTCGTCGGCCTGCCGCGACTTCGACACCTGCAATGGGCCGGTGTCCGCGTCGTCCGGGTCGGGTTCGTCAGGCGACGAGCCTTCTGTCGGGTGCACTTGCACAACCCCCATGAATCGCTTCGGCGAGTCCAGCGGTACTGAGGGTAGTAGACCGGCGGCGCCGGATCAGCCCAGGATCAGGCCTGAGGTCGGGACACCGGTGCCCGCGGTGACCAACACGTGTTCGACGTCGTCGACCTGATTAACGGAGGTACCGCGAAGCTGGCGAACCCCTTCGGCGATGCCGTTCATCCCGTGGATGTAGGCCTCACCCAGCTGGCCGCCGTGGGTGTTGATCGGCAGCCTTCCGCCGATCTCGATCGCACCGTCGGCGATGTAGTCCTTGGCCTCACCCTGTCCGCAGAATCCCAACTCCTCCAACTGAATCAGCGTGAATGGAGTGAAGTGGTCATAGAGAATCGCGGTCTGGATATCGGTCGGCGCCAGGCCCGACTGCAGCCACAACTGCCGGCCGACCAGACCCATTTCCGGCAGTCCCAGCTCCGGGCGGTAATAGCTCACCATCGAGTACTGGTCGGGGCTCGCCCCCTGCGACGCCGCCTCGATGATCACGGGCCGGTGCTTGAGATCCTTCGCCCGCTCAGGTGATGTGACGACGATGGCGACGGCACCGTCGGTCTCCTGGCAGCAGTCCAGTAGACGGAGGGGCTCGGCGATCCACCGCGAATTCTGGTGTTCCTCAATGGTGATCGGCTTCTCGTAGAAATAGGCCTTCGGATTGTTTGCCGCGTGTTTGCGGTCGGCAACCGAAACCGCGCCGAAGTCCCTGCTGGTCGCACCGGACAAGTGCATGTAGCGCTGGGCGATCATCGCTACCTGCGCGGCCGGGGTGGACAGGCCGTGCGGATACGAGAACGAGTTGTCGACGCCAGTGGAGTCGGCGTTCTCCACCAACCTCATCTGCACCTGACCGAACCGCGTTCCCGAGCGCTCGTTGAACGCGCGGTATGCGACAACGCATTCCGCGACGCCGGTTGCCACCGCGATCGCGGCCTGTTGAATCGTCGCGCAGGCTGCGCCGCCACCGTGGTGGATCTTCGAGAAGAACTTCAGTTCCCCGATACCCGTTGCGCGCGAGACGGCGACCTCGGTATTGGAGTCCATCGTGAACGTCACCATGCCGTCGACGTCAGAAGGTGTGAGTCCCGCGTCGTCCAACGCGTCGAGCACCGCCTCGGCCGCCAGCCGAAGCTCACTGCGGCCCGAGTTCTTCGAGAAGTCGGTGGCGCCGATGCCGACGATCGCCGCCCTCCCGGACAGCTGACCCGGCATCAGGCAGCTCCAATCGTCAGTGTCGAGGTCGCGATCACGTGGTCGCCGAGACTGTTGCTGCCAACGACTTTCAGCGTGATCAAGTCACCGTCGATGGCGGTGACCTCGCCCCTGAAAGTCACGGTGTCGTAGGCGTACCACGGCACACCGAGTCGCAACGATATCAACTTGATGACCGCATTCGGCCCCGCCCAGTCCGTGACGTAACGCTGCACCAGCCCCGTGTCGGTCAGGATGTTGACGAAGATGTCCTTCGACCCCTTGGCCTGTGCCTTGTCGCGGTCGTGGTGCACGTCCTGATAATCGCGGGTCGCGATCGCCGTCGACACGATGAACGTCGGGTCACCGTAGAGGGACAGCTCGGGCAGCTTCGTGCCGACTTCGACCGTTGGCGCGCTCACGCGTCTGGCTCCCAGGCATAGAGCGTCCAGGCTGGGCCTGAATCGCCTTCGGGAAAGTCGATATACGTTGCGCGAACGGGCATTCCGATCTCCACCTCGGCGGGGTTCACGTTGCGGAGCTCGCCGAGCATCCGCACTCCTTCTTCGAGTTCGACGAGAGCGATGACGAAGGGCAGCGTGCGTCCGGGCACCTTCGGGGCGTGGTGCACGACGAAGCTGAACACCGTGCCCTTGCCGCTGGCCACCTGATACTCGATGGGCAATTCTTTGTCCTGCCAGATCGCAGGAACCGGCGGATGCTGCAGACTGCCGTCGGGCCGCCGTTGGATACGCAACTCGTGAGCGTTGACGCCGTCCCAGAAGAACTTCGTGTCGCGCGATGACGCCGGCCGCATCATCGAGGCGGCGTCGAGGTCATCGGGAACAGGTGCGACCGCCGCCTTGTCAGCCGTGTCGTTTTCGGCAGGCCTGAATTTCATGATGCGCCACATCATTTCGGCAACATCCTCGTCGCCGACCTGCCAGGTGATCTTCTGCGTGATGAAGAAGCCTTCGCCAAGTGCGGTCCGCTTCGGGCCCACCACGTCGGTCAGCTCCGCCAAAACGCTGACTTCCTCACCCGGCCGTAGATAGCGATGGTAGGTCTGCTCGCAGTTGGTTGCGACGACGCCGACATACCCTGCGTTGTCGAAGAGATCCATGATCTTGCTCAGCGGGTCATCGGCGGCACGACCGCCGCCGAGGCCACCCATCGTCCACACCTGGATCATCGCCGGCGGCGCGACGATTCCGGGATGGCCTGCGGCCTTGGCCGCATCGTCGTCGACGTAGATCGGGTTCTTGTCGCCCATCGCATCGAGCCAGTGGTCAACCATCGGCTGGTTGACCGGATGGCGCCCGACGCGCGGCTTGCTCTTGCCCTCCGCCTTGACCTTTTCGGCGGCCGCCTGAATGTCTTCGACCGCACTCATCTCGGAACCCTCGGTACCTTCAGCCCCGACGCCGCAATCATCTCGCGCATCACCTCGTTCACTCCGCCGCCGAATGTGATCACCAGATTCCGTTTGGTCTGGCTGTCGAGCCACTTCAAAATTTCGGCGGTATCTGGTTCGGCCGGGTTGCCGTACTTTCCGACGATCTCCTCGGCCAGTCGACCCGCATATTGGATGCGTTCGGTGCCAAACACTTTGGTCGCGGCCGCATCGGCGATGTCGATGGTTTCGCCCGATGCCGCGACCTGCCAGTTGAGCAGTTCGTTGATCCGCCACATGGCCTTGAGCTCAGCGAGGGAGCGTTTGACGTCGTCGTGGTCGAGCGGGATGTCACCGTTGCCGCCCGGCTTGGACGCCCACGCATGGATGCGGTCGTAGAGCGCGGCGAAACGGCCGGCGGGGCCCAGCATCACGCGCTCGTTGTTGAGCTGGGTCGTGATCAGCCGCCAGCCACCGTTCTCCTCACCGACGAGCATGTCTGCGGGCACCCGCACGTCGCTGTAGTACGTGGCATTGGTGTGGTGCGCGCCGTCAGACAGGATCATCGGCGTCCACGAGTAGCCGGGATCCTTCGTGTCGACGATCAGAATCGAAATGCCCTTGTGCTTGACCG
>Ga0163163_10006836_pt1 | contig 10010 bp, 6 predicted proteins | sample S65metaG_FD_119766 | JGI IMG/M metagenome (GOLD analysis project Ga0163163, IMG submission 119766) | Switchgrass rhizosphere microbial communities from Kellogg Biological Station, Michigan, USA - S6-5 metaG | ecosystem: Host-associated > Plants > Roots > Rhizosphere > Soil | place: USA: Michigan... | reverse complement strand
GGGCCGCGGTGATCCCAGGAGCGGAGTCCTCGATGGCGACCGACCGCGCAGGATCGGCGCCGAGCCGGCGCGCCGCCTCTAGATACACATCCGGAGCCGGTTTGCGGCGCGCAACCTCGTCGCCGGTCACAACTGCGTCGAACAGCGGGCGGATACCGAGCCGCTCGACGGCGCCGATCACCCAGCGCGCCGGGGCCGACGAGGCGATCGCCGCCGGGATGGCCGCCCGGCGCAGGGCCGCCAGCAGCTCCGGGACGCCGCGCATCGGATCGGCGGGAACGATCTCGTCGAAGATCCGCCGGCGCTCGGCGAAGTACTCGTCGCGCGCAGGCGCCTGCGCAGAGCGCTCGCACAACCGCACGAACCACTGCTCGTCGTGACCCTCGCTCCAGGTGCCGATGACGCCGCACCATTCGTCGACGGTGAGCGTGACGCCGTGCCGCGCGTAGATCCGGCGGTGCGACTCGTATTCAGGGGTTTCACTGTCGAGGACAATGCCGTCGAAGTCGAAGATAACCGCAGCGGGAAGACCCACCAGAGGATCTTACCCGTGCAGCCAGCTCCGCCCCTACTCCTGTCGGAGCGCGATCATCGGATCGACGGCGATCGCGCGGCGCGCGGGCAGATAGCTCGCCAGCAACGCGACCACGGCCAGGAAGGCCGCCGTGCCGGCGAAGCTGACCGGATCGGTCGCGCTCACGTTGTAGAGCAGGCTGGTCACGACGCGGGTAATCACCGCGGCGCCGATCAGGCCGCACAGGATTCCGAGTCCGGCCAGCCGCGCACCCTCGCTGACGATGAGCGTGAAGACGTCCTGACGGCTGGCGCCGAGCGCCATCCGCACACCGATCTCCTGCGTGCGCTGCGAGACGGCGTACGCCAGCACGCCGTAAACGCCGATCGAGGCAAGCGCCAGTGCGATCGCGCCGAAGATCGAGAACATCCAGCCGAACAGGCGGAACTGCCAGAATGTGTTGACCCGCGCCTCTTCGTCGCTCTGGATGTTGAACAGCGGCAGCGTCGGATCGGCCTTGCGGATGGCCTGTCGGACCGCGCTGGTGATCGACGCCGGCGCGCCGCCGGCAATGCGAATCGTCAGGCCGGTGTTCCGCGCCGGATCGTACGGGTACGAGAGGAAGGCGTAGGGCAACACCTTGCCGTTACGCACCGAGAACAACTGGAAGTCGGTCACGGTGCCGACCACCGTGATCCATTGACGTTGCGCGTCGTCCACCAGCCGGAAGCGCTGGCCGATCACGTCGGTGCGGTTGGGCCAGAGGCGCCTGGCGAAGACGCCGTTGACGATCGCGACGCCGGAACGGCCCTGTCCCTCGGCGTCGGTGAAGTCGCGTCCGGCGACCAACGGCAGGTTGAGCGTCTTCAACAGGTGCGGCGTCACGCCGAAGTACGAGACGTGCGGCTCTTCACCGGCGGCGAACGCCACGCCTTCGGGGACGACGGCGCCGTCGGATCCACCGCCGCTCAGCGGCACCATGTTCGAGGCCACCGCGGAGACGACACCGGGCAGCGCTTCCACCCGCTGCACGATGTCGTCCACCCGGCGAATCATCGCGTCGGTCGGCTCGTATTGATCGCCGGGCATGTAGAACCGCAGCGTCATCAACGGCGACACGTCCATACCGGTGCGGGCGTCCTGGAGGTTGAGGAAGCTGCGAACGAAGAGCGACGCGCCGACCAGCAGCACCAGCGACACGGCAATTTCCGCGACCACCAGTGTGTTGCGCAGACGGTTGCGCGCGCCGCCGGCGCTGCCGCGCCCGCCGTCCTTGAGCGCGCTCTGCGGATCGGCTTTCGCCGCCTGGAGCGCGGGCGCCAGCCCGAAGATCAGCCCCGTGAGTATGGCAATCGCGCTGGTGTAGACAATCACGCGCGGGTTCATGCTCCAGTCGATGTAGTACGGCGCCTTGTTGTTCGCCGGAATCGCCGCTGTCAGCCACCGCAGGCCGAGATAGGCGACGCCGACACCGAGCGGCGCCGCCGCGACAGCTATCAGCAGGCTCTCGGTGATCAGTTGCCGGACGATCCGGCCGCGCCCTGCGCCGAGGGCGGTGCGAACGGCGATCTCGCGCTGGCGTACCGTGGCGCGCGACAGCAGCAGGTTCGCGACGTTGGCGCAGGCGATCAGCAGCACCAGGCTGACCGCGCCCATCATCGTCATCACCACGAGCCGGATTTCGGAGGGGACCATGTCGTCGCGCAGCGAGGAGGCCGTGCCGCCCCAGCCCTCGTCGTCGCGCTGCTCGCGAGAGAGGGCGTCGGCGACCGAGGCGATGTCGGCGCGGGCCTGATCGACGGTGAGGCCGTCCTTCAGACGCGCCATCACGACCAGGTTGCGGGCGCTGCGCGGGCCGGCGTATTCGAGCGGGGCCTGCGGGATCCAGAGCTGGGCCTGCTCGGGGAACTGAAACTTCGGCGGCATGACGCCGATGACGGTATGCGGGTTGCCATTGACGGTGATGGTGCGGCCGATCACCGATGGGTCGGCGCCGTACCGACGCTGCCACACGCCGTGGCTGAGCAGCACCACACGCGGCCCGCCGGGCGTGTCCTCGTCCTGGCGGATCTGGCGCCCGAGCATCGGCTCGATGCCGATCATCGGGAACATGTTCCAGGTGATCGTCGCGCCGTTGAAACGCTCCGGCTCGTCGCCGTCCGACAGCGTCAGGCTGCGGCCGGAGACACTGGCGATGTCGCTGAAGGACCGCGTGCGCGTCCGCCAGTCCTGCACGTCGAGAAACGAGGCGCCGCCGCGCTCGATGCCGCTGGCGCGGCGCGTGGTGTGGAGCGCGACCAGCCGATCGGGTGCGCGGAACGGCAGCGGACGGATCGCGACGGTGTCGACGACGCTGAAAATCGTGCTGTTCACGCCGATGCCCAGGGCCAGGCAGGCGATGGTCAGGACGGCGAACCCGGGGTTCTTGACGAGGGTCCGGACGGCATACCGCAGATCCTGAAGCAGCGTGTCCATAAGGCGGTTAGACGCTGGAGGTCAGCCGAAGTTCGATAAGATTCGCGGCATGAAACGACTGGTCACGCTCCTCTGTCTGATCGTAAGTACTTCTGCGTTCTTCGCCGCGGACGACACGTCGCCGGCGGCGATGATGGCACGCATCGAAGCGCCGCAGTCACCCGATCGGCAGGGGCTCGACCGCCTCACGCTCCAGCAGGTCATGGAGCAGTTCCATGTGCCGGGCGTGAGCGTCACGGTGATCAAGGACTTCAAGATCGACTGGGCGAAAGGGTATGGCGTGGCCGACGTCGCGACCGGCGCGCGCGTTGACGCGGATACGCTCTTCCAGGCTGCGTCGATCAGCAAGCCGGTGGCCGCGATGGCCGCGGTGCGTGCGGTGCAGGACGGCCGCTTCATCCTCGATCAGGACATCAACACGATCCTCACATCGTGGAAGCTGCCCGACAGCGAGTTCACGCGTGGCCATCCCGTGACGCCGCGCGCGTTGATGAGCCACACGTCCGGCCTCGGCGACGGCTTCGGCTTCCCCGGCTATCACCCTTCGGCCGCGCGTCCCACGCCGGTCGACATCCTCAACGGCAGCCAGCCGTCCAACGTTGGACGGGTGCTGATGGAGCGGCCGCCGTTCACGGCGGAAAAGTATTCCGGCGGCGGCGTCACCATGATGCAGCTGGCCATGACGGATGCGCTCGGCCGGGCGTTCCCCGAGATCATGCAGAGTCTCGTCCTGGGCCCGATCGGCATGACCAACAGCGCCTACGAGCAGCCGCTCTCGGCCGCACGCGATCGGCATGCCGCGCGCGCGCACAACGGGCGCGGGCTGGCGATGGATACGAAGTGGCACGTCTATCCGGAGCTGGCCGCCGCGGGGCTGTGGACGACGCCAACCGATCTTGCGAAATTCGCGATCGAGGTTCAGCAGACCGCGCTCGGACGCTCGACGCGGGTGCTGACGCGGACGAGCGTGCTCGAGATGCTGACGCCGGTCGGTGTGGGTGACTACGCGGTCGGCTTCGCCATTACCAAGAAAGGGCAGGGATGGTATTTCGCGCACGGCGGCTCGAACTGGGGCTTCCAATGCAATGTCATCGCCCACCGGGTTAAGGGATACGGCCTGGCCATCATGACCAACGGCGACGCCGGCCGCGCCGTGATCAACGAGATCGAGGCGCGAGTCGCGGCCGCGTACGGGTGGGACTCGCTCGATAAGCCCGTTCTTCGTTGAAACCATTCCACGGAACTTCCAGCCCGTCTCGCCCGTCTTCTATCGCAACGAATAATCCTACTATGACCGTTTCGGTAGTATAGTACCCGAAACGGTCATGGCCAAGCCCGCGGATCTGCTGCCGCTCAAGCCGCTCCACTTTCTCATGCTGCTGACGCTCGTCGACGGCGAGCGCCATGCCTACGCCATCAAGAAGGACCTCGCGTCGCGCGGCGCCCATCGTGACGTCGGGCCCGGTACGCTGTACCGGTCCATCGCCCAGCTGATCGACGCCGGTCTCATCGAGGAGTCGGACCGGCGGCCGTCCGCGGAGCTCGACGACGAACGGCGCCGCTACTACCGCGTGACCGCGTTCGGCCGCCGCGTCGTCGTCGCCGAGGCCCAGCGGCTCGACGGCCTGGTGTCCGCCGCCCGCGCCCGTCGACTGATCCCCAACCCGGGCCGCGCATGAGGCCGGTGCACGTCGCGGAGACCGCGTTCCGCTGGCTGATGCACGCGTACCCGGAACGGTTTCGCCGATCGCACGGGCTCGCACTTTTCGAGCTGTTCCGAGACGATGCGCGCGAGGCATACCGCGCGCGCGGCCTCACGGGCCTTGGCGTCGTGATGCTGCGGGCGTTGCTGGACACCGTGGTCAGCGCACCGGGCGCCTGGCGCGATCGGCGCCGATCGCGCTCGCACGCTCCGTCAATCGGGCCGGGCCGATGGCAACCCCTCGCGATGCTCGCCGGCCTCGCCGGCGACGCGCGCGTCGCCGCGCGGCAACTGCGTAAGGCGCCGGGGTTCGCCGCGGTGTCGATCCTGACGCTCGGCGTCGGCATCGGCGCCAATGTGACGATCTTCAGCCTGGCCAATGCTGTGCTGCTCCATCCGCTCGCATCGTACGAACCGGACCGCGTGGTGCGGATCAGCGGCCGGTGGGTGAACGGTGCGCCGGTCGGCCGTTTCTCGTTCCTCGACTTCTCCGATTTCCGCAGGCGGACGTCGACGCTGGCGGATCTCAACGGCGCGAATCTCGCGACGCTGTTGCTCTCTGCCGACAACCGCACCGATCAGATCATCGGCGAGGTCGTGTCGGGCGGGTACCTGTCGATGCTTGGGGCGCGCACCATCCTTGGTCGGCCGCTGATGGAGGCGGACGACCGCGCCGGTGCGCCGCCGGTCGCGGTGATCAGCGAGGCACTGTGGCGCCGCCGGTTCGATCACCAGCCGTCGGTGATCGGCCGCAACGTGCGGCTGAATACGATCAACTGCACGATCGTCGGAGTCACGTCGGCGTCCTTTGCCGGCAGCTTCGTCGGCGCGCCGGTTGACGCCTGGGTGCCAATCGCCGCATCGGGACAAACTCTCGGGTCTGGCTGGAATGGCGACCGCTCGAAACGGTCACTGTCGCTGATCGGCCGTTTGCAGCCCGGCGTGTCGTCCGAACAGGCGCGCACGGATCTGCAGATCGTCAACGACGCGCTCGAGCTCGAGTTTCGCCCGCCGGTCCATCTTGCCTCGATCGAGGTCGCGCCGGGCACGCTTGCCGCGGGCGATCAGCGCCGGCTGGCGCGTGCCTTTCTCTCGCTGCTGCTCGGGCTCGTCGGCCTTGTGCTGATCATCGCCTGCGCCAACGTCGGCAATCTCCTGGTGGCGCGCCTGTTCGGGCGGCGGCGCGAGCTCGCCATCCGCGTCGCCCTGGGCGGCAGCCGCGGCCGGATCGCGCGCATGCTCGTGGCCGAGAGCCTGCTTCTCTCGAGCGCAGGGGGCGCGGCGGCGATCGTGTTGACGCTGTGGACCACGCGCGCGTTCACGTCGATCAGCCCGCTGCCGACGCTGACGCTGCGCTTCCAGATTCAGCCCGACTTCCGCGTCATCGCGTTCGCCGCCATCGCGACACTGGCGAGTGCGGCGGTGCTGGCCGCAGTCGGCGGATTTCAGGCGTTGCCACCGCAGATCGCGCCGGTCCTGAACGACGAGTCTGCGGGATCGATCGGCGGGCGCTCGCCCATGCGGATGCGCGGGACGCTGGCGGCCCTGCAGATGACCGCCTCGCTGCTCCTGCTCGTCGGCGCCGCCCTGTTCGTGCGGAGCGCCAGGCACGCCGAGTCGATCGAGCTCGGGTTCGATCCGAAGGGTGTGGTGGTGCTCGACATCGAGGCGCCCAGCCGAACGACCGGCGAGAGCAGCCGGCGGTTCTATGACGAGCTCGTGCGCCGGGTGACGGGCATTCCTGGGGTTCAGTCGGTCGCCACCTCGTCGCGCGCGCCGCTCGACAGTTCGACGCCGCTGGCCCGTGTCAACGCCGCCCAGCCGGTGACGGCGACGGCCGACCTGACGTCCATGACGGTGAGCGCTTTGGTCGTCGGCGTGAGGTACTTCGATGTCGTGAAAACGCCGCTGCTCTCCGGCCGCGCGTTCAGTGAACGCGACGTCGCCGGCAGTCAGGGCGTGGTGATCGTGAACGACACGCTCGCGGCGCGGCTGTGGCCCGGCACCAGCCCGCTAGGACGCCGCCTCTGGCTCGACCCCCACAGAAGCGCGGAGCCGTGCGTCGTCGTCGGCGTCGCCCGCAACAGCAAGTACCTGACAATCGGCGAAGAGCCACGCGGCCACATCTACCTGCCGTTCGCGCAGCACCCGGATCCCGACGTCGCGCTGCTCGTGCGATCGGTGAACCCGCTCGACCGCGCCGCGAACGAAGTGCAGACCACATTGCGCGCGCTCGATCCCGACGTGCAGGGATTCTTCACGCGAACGCTGATCGAGCACGTGGCCGTGTCCCTGCTGCCGGTGCGGCTGGCGACGTCCCTTGCGCTCGTCGTCGCTGCGCTGGCGCTGGCCCTCGCATCGATCGGGCTCTACGCCCTGGTCGCGTTCCTGATCGCCGAGCGGACGAACGAGATCGGGCTGCGAATGGCGCTGGGCGCGACACCGCGAGAAGTGTTGCTGTTGGTGCTCAGTTACGGCGTCAAGCTGGCCGGTGTGGGGCTGGCGATCGGCATACCGGTCGCACTTGTCGCATCGCGCCTGCTCGGGGCCTTGCTCTACGGCGTGAGCCCGACCGATCCTCTCGTATTCGCGGCGGCGCCGGCCGTGATCGTGGCGGTCGCACTCGCCGCCTGCTACATCCCGGCCCGCCGGGCGATGCGCCTGGACCCGCTCGTCGCGCTGCGGCGTCTGTGATCGCGGCCGTTCGGGTGGCAGGTCGACTGATTCGTGATGCCGCAGCAGTCTGCAGATCGCTATCGCATGTAGGGCAGGTCCTTTCGGACCCGCCAAGAGCGCCGAAGGGACCCGGCCTACATTCGTCGCGCGAGCAGCCCGGCCACCAGCAGGCCGAGGGCGAGCTTCAGCATTTCCAGCGACGTGTAGGCGGCGTGCAGAACCCAGAAGCGCGACATGCCTGGCGGCGCCGGCTCGCGGGGCACGAAGTCGAGATCGCGGCCGAGCGACACGATCGCCGGCGTCAGGTACACCAGCATCAGCACGACGATCGCGAGCATGGCGACGATGCTTTTGAGAGCGAGCCCGTCCGCCTTCGCGCCTGCGGCGCTTGGGCGAGAGAGCCAGAGCGCCCCGACGCCGAGCACGACTTGCGCGACGTTCCACATCTGGAAGTACAGACGATTGAGCTCGGACGAGAGATAACGCAGCAGCTCGCGCGCGGCGGGCTGACCCAGCTTCTGCACCATCGCCGTGAACGCGGCGCTGGACTGGTCGGCGAGCAGGCGATCGACCGTATAGAAGTTCTGGGTAGCGACTATCGACATGCACATCGATCCCATCACCCATGCGCCCATCACGACGAGCGCCCAGCGCCGCTTCATCGACACGTCTCCATCACAGGTAACTGAGCCACGCGTCGCGGCGGCCTTGCTTTACGGCGGCGAACCAGCGGCACGCCGGGTACAGCGCGACCACGACCCCAATCCAGACGGCGTAGACGACTGGCAGCGAGTAGCCCCACCCCGGCGGGGGCGTGAACGGATAGTTCGCGACATCGGGCGACTGGAACATCCAGTGCGCGTCGCGATACCGCGCATACGCCACGCCGACAGCGAGCAGATGCAGCAGCGTGAAGTGCAGCACGTAGTAGAACAGCGGCACCTTCCCCAGCACCAGCGCCGGCTGGAGCCAGCGCGGCGTACCGCGCTCCGCGGCGCACAGCATCAGCAACGCGGGGCCAAGCGTCATCAGCAGGAACAGCAGCGACGGCGGCTGTTTGGTCGCGTTCAGGAACGACAGCACCGTCGTGATAGACGCTGCCTGGTGCCGCCAGCGGGACGGATCGCCGTAGAGGTTGACGCCGCGGAGCACGATGAACGCGGCGCTCAGCAGCAGGCCGGCGCGGAGCAGGAACGCCCGCCGGCGCTCGCCCGGCCAGTCGTAGATCCGCCCCAGGCCGAAGCCCGCCGCAGTGACAGCGACCCAGGGGATCAGCGGATACGCCACGAATACTGAGTGCGGTCCATTGATCACGAACCCCTGGCCGTGCAGCACCGTCAGCCACGCCGTCGCCGGCCGGATCCCGTCCAGCAGGTTGTGCCCCGCGATGAGGACGAGACCGAACGCCGTGATCGCCGGGAGCGGCAGGTGCACCAGCGCCGACAGGATGATCATCGCCCAGCCCAGCGTCCACAACACGATCAACATCGTGAGGCGGTAATCGAAGTTGAACTGATAGCCAAGGCAGCGGAGCACGACGACCTCGAGGACAATCAGCCAGAGGCCGCGGGTGAGCAGGAGCCGCGACAGCGCACCGATCGACTTCTTTCGCAGCGACAGATACGCGCCGGTGCCGGTGAGCAGGAAAAACACCGGTGCACAGAAGTGGGTGATCCAACGCGTAAAGAACAAGGCCGCGCCGGCGCGGGAAACGTTGGTCGGGCTGACGCCCGGCATACCAAAGAAATCGCGGGTGTGATCGAGCGCCATGACGATCATGATCGCTCCTCGCACGACGTCGACTGATTCGAGCCGCCGCGTGTTGCTCGCGTCGCCTGCCATCTGTGGCGTAGTGTCCGGCTTCAGCCGGACCGTGATCGCAGGCAAGATTGGCTCGGGCTCCTTAGTACGCGACCAGCAGGCGCGCCGCCCGCTCGATCTGCGCCTCGCTCGGCAGATAGAACTCCTCGAGCGCGGGTGAGTACGGCACTGGCGTGTCGAGCGCGCCGATGACGCGGATCGGCGCGTCGAGCGCCTCGAACGCTTCCTCCTGAATGATCGCGGCCAGACTCTCGCCGATGCCGCCAGTGCGCGAATCCTCGTGGATGACGAGCACCTTGTGGCAGCGGCGAGTGAGGGCAAGGACCGCCGCGCGATCGAGCGGCACGAGCGTGCGCAGATCGAGGACGCTGGCCTCGATGCCGTCGGCGGCCAGCTTCCAGGCTACGCGCAGCGCGACGTGGACGAATGCGCCGTACGAGACGATCGCCAGATCGTCGCCGGATCGCCGCAACGCCGCCTGGCCGAGCGGGATCGGTGGCGGCGCCGCTTCATCGAGCAGCTGACGGATCCGCGGATCGCGGTAGAGCGCGATGTGCTCGTAGTAGAGCACGGGGTCGGGATCGGCGACGGCGGACGCCATCAGCGCGCGCGCGTCGTGCGGCGTCGACGGGACGACGATCTTGATGCCGGGTGTGCGGTAGAACCAGGCTTCGGTATTCTGCGAGTGGTACGGACCGGCGTGGCGCAAGCCGCCCCACGGCATGCGCACCACCATCGGCACTTCACCGCCCCAGCGGTACCGGTTCTTCGCCGCGTTGTTCACGAGCTGGTTGAAACCGGTCGCGACGAAGTCGTTGAACT
>Ga0163163_10006834_pt1 | contig 10010 bp, 8 predicted proteins | sample S65metaG_FD_119766 | JGI IMG/M metagenome (GOLD analysis project Ga0163163, IMG submission 119766) | Switchgrass rhizosphere microbial communities from Kellogg Biological Station, Michigan, USA - S6-5 metaG | ecosystem: Host-associated > Plants > Roots > Rhizosphere > Soil | place: USA: Michigan... | reverse complement strand
CGATGGGACCTAAGACGACCGCTGACACCTTCCCTGGCCCACCTGCAGTGTGACCACCCTGGGCGATAGTGGTACGGCCGCCCATGCCACCCGCTTGATCATTACGGCTGCCACCGACACCTTGATCGTTAGGGCCGCCGCCCACACCTGGATCGTTAGGGCCGCCGCCCACACCTGGATCATTAGGGCCCCCGCCCACACCTGGATCGTTGGGGCCACCTCCGCGACCTTGATCATTAGGGCCACCACCTCGACCTTGATCATTTGGGCCACCGGCCAATCGATCCAGGTGTTGGGTCTCCACTAGCGTGGAACCCAGTTGCCGGCTCGGCCTCGCGCTATTCACCCGGCCCAAATCTGCCCTGTGGCTTGGTTCCACTGTTTGTGTGATGGTCACACCACCGTCTTCGAATTTAATCTTGTATTCGATCTGCACGGACTGATGTCTCCTTATTTAATTCCATGGGATGTTAACAACTCTAGAAAGCGAGAATCCCGGCGCATGTCCGCCACATCCGGCCAGCGGCTCAAATCGGCGAGCACCCCGACTGGCGAACCGGCCAACACCGACAAGGTCTGGTCCCGCCTTCCCAACGCCTCATAAGTTACCGCCGCCATCCAGAGCGTGTCGGCATCGCTTGGCGATTGCTGCATAGCCTGGGCGATTTCGGATTCCGCCCTCCGCCGATCCCCCAGCCTGGCGCACAAGTAGGCTAGATGAGATCGCACAAATCCACTTCGCGGATTCTTGATCATCTCCGCTTCTGCCAATGCCAATCCGCGGCGGTTGGCGCGTTCTGCGTCGGCAGGAAAGCCAACCCGCCGGTATGCGGTGCCCAAATTCATCCACCAGAGATATTTTTCTGTGCCGAGGCTCAGGGCGCGCACGAAGTTCGGGAGAGCCTCGCTGTCTCTTCCTTCAAACATCAGCACCACGCCCAGCGCATGCAGTGAGATGGGAGTCTCGCGCAACTGAACGGCCAAGCGGAGTTCGTTCTCGGCGGATGTGAATTCACCCAGGCCTTCATAAGCCAGCCCGAGTCCATAGTGCATGCTGGGCTCTTCGCGGGCCAGTTCTACCGCCTTGCGATAGTGCACTACAGCTTCCGCATAATCGGCCCGAGCGTTGTAGAACGCACCCAGGTCCCGATGGTTCCGATACTGTTCCGGGTTCAGCGCAACCGCTTTTTGGAAGGCGGTAAGCGCTTCGTCCAATTGACTATTCCGCTGGTAGACTTCGCCTAAGCGCCGGTAGGCGTCGCTGTCGTTGGGATCAATCTCGATGGCCCGAAAGTAGTGAGAAATGGCTTGTTCGTACCAGCCGGCATCGGCCTTCAGTAGTCCGGCGATACGGTGTACCTGGGCCAAATCCGGGTTGCGATTTTCCGCCTGCCGAACGGCCTCTGTCGCGCGTTCCAACCATACGTTGTCGTCTGTGCTTGCGTACTTGAACCATTGCGCCTCTGCCAGCCCCGCATAGGTGAGCGGCGACGCGGGGTCGGTGCCGACGGCCCGTTCCATCAGCGCCAGGGCCGCATCCACACCGCCGTCCCGCTGGACCGCCGCGATCCCTGCCTGATAGTCCTGCCGGGCGGCGGCGGTAACCTCCGCAGCAAACGCTACTGGCGGCAGGTGGAGTGTCCCCGTGACCATTCCGGCGAGAGCTACGGGGGCATACGGAAAATTGCGCCGTGTATAGCGAGCTCTCCACTCCCTGACGTTGACGCCGGAACGGGTGTCCGTCAGGAATGCCCGGAGAATCAGATCCTCGTTGTTTTCCACTTCCACGGTTCCGCTTAACACGTGTGTTGCGCCGAACGCGGTCCGCGCCTTCACGACCGTATCCACTTTGTCGCGCAGGGTGCTACTGAGCGGAATCACGGTCAGTCTTGTGCGAGCGCTGCTCTTGATGCGGGCGATCTGGGCCCCGGTGGCGCGAAGCAGATCATCGGCAAGCTGCGTGTCTTGTCCGGATACAAAAGGCAGCATCGCCAGACGCACTACTTCTTTCGGAGCAGTGGCTCGTTGATACGTGACTACGCCCGTGATCGTTGCCACCAGTACTGCAGCGGCTGCCATCAGGAACCAGCGCCGGGTTCGCGGAGGCTCGAAGGCTTGGGCTATTTGAGTCGCTTTTGCGTAGCGCTTCTCCGGATCCACCGTCAGACACTTCGCCACGATGGCGTTCCACTTCGGATGCACCGCAATTGCCGCGCGGCCGGCCGGCTTGCGTCCGCTCACCACTTCATGCAGCATCACACCAAGCGCGTACACGTCCGACGCCACCGACGCCTTCTCGCCTTTCAATAGCTCTGGCGCCATGTAGTCCGGCGTTCCACCAAGCGGGCCCGTTTGCAATGTGGACAGGGCGGTTTCGGTAGCGCGCGACATCCCGAAGTCTGTGATCACCGAACGTGTGGAGGCATCCGCCATCTTGGTCAGAATGACGTTATTACTCTTGAGGTCGCCGTGAATCACGCCTTTGCTATGCGCTTCCGCCAGCCCTGAGCAAAGCTGCCGGGCGATGGCGCGAGCTTCCGTTTCCGGCAGCGGGCCGCGCTTGAGGCGGTCGGCTAACGTCTCGCCTTCCAGATACTCCATGGTGACGAAATCGATCTCGCCCGCCGGCGTCCGGGCGGTATGGATCTCGAATATCTTGCACACGTTCGGATGGGTGATCTCGCGCGTGGCGCACTTCCGGTGGTAGCCGCTTGCGGAAACCGGTCTTGGCGCATTTGATCGCGATGCGCCGATCCAGTCTTTCGTCGATGGCCTCGTAGACTACCCCCATTCCGCCCTGCGCGATTTCGCGCACTATGCGGAAGCGGCCATCCAGGAGTTCTCCTGGCTCGAAAGGATGCTCATTGAGGGGCGGCGAATAGAGCGGCTCCAGCAGGAAGCCTTGCATGCGGCTTTCCCATTGAACATACTCCCAGGCCTGCTCAAAGACTTCGGTTTCACCGTCGCAGGCTCGCTGCAAATAGGCGCGCCGCTCATGCTCGGGCTGGTCCAGTGCCAGCTCGACCAGATTCATCACGAGATCATCGTCCTGCGCTTTGTGTTCCATAGCCGGACTCCGTCTGTTCAAACAGCCAGCGGCGAGCTTCAAGCCACATGCGTTGCATGGTGCGCAGCTTCACTCCCAGAACATCGGCCGCCTCTTCGTCGGTGAGCCCCAGGAAGTATTTCACTTCCACTAGATCGCACCATTCGGGCTTGGTTTTGGCAAGCTGGTCTAAAAGCCGATCCACAGTAAGAGCGAGATCCACCTTGGGACTATTGGCGGGAAGAAAGTCTTCCATCCCATTGATGGCTACGAACTCGGCATCCGGCCGGCCGCGGGCATGGTCGATCAAGTATCTGCGCATGGCTCTAGCAGCTATAGCGAAAAAATGGCGCCGGTTCCGCCAATCTTGGTTCTTAGCAGCGACCAAACGGAAGTAGATCTGGTCGACGAGTTCGGTGGCCTGTAAGCTATGACCCTTTCGCTCGCGCTGCATCAGGTAGTGCGCTAAGCGCTGTAAATCAGGAACTACCATGTTGAAGAGCTGGTTTTCGGCGCCGGGACTCCCTTGACGCCACTCGTGCAAAAGCAGCGTGATGTCACCCATGTTCTCCGACATGCGCCCAACCTTTACAGTGCGGTGAGTGTAAAGTGTACATCATTTAATCCAGAAATGCGACGGCTGCCTTATCTCGGGTCGCGCCGCGAAATTACTGGCGGACTTTTTTCCCGTATGCGCTATCTGGGGCGAGGTTCAATAGCCTGGTTGGAAATGAGGACCAGTAAACGCCCGACACGACAGATAAAGGAGCAGTATATGAAACGACTCATTCTCGCAGCGGGTTTGTTTGCCGCCACGCTAACCGCGTCTCTGCATGCTCAGACCATGAATATGCTGGCCAGCATTCCCTTTGACTTCCAGATTGGCAGCACCGTGCTTCCAGCGGGAGAATATTCAATTCGCCATTCCAGCGGTGTGCTCTTCGTCAAGGAAACCGGCGGAGCCCATAAAAGCGGTGTCTTCACGACCGTCGGGGAGGACCGCCCGGTGGGATCAAAGCCCGCCGGTACCCTACTGTTCAATCGTTATGGCGATACATACTTTCTCTCCAAGGTGTGGAACGGGGAGAGTAAGCAGGCGGTGGCTACTCCAAAGACTCCGCGCGAAAAGGAACTGGCCCGCCATATCGGTCAGACTGGAACGACGACTGTTGCACTTCAGACCTATTAAGGTCCGCGGTTAGCGCACGGGGTTGGGAGGACGGCAGCAGCGAACGGAAGTTTGCGGCTGCCGCCCGTGCGCTTGGAAATGGAAGATGGTAGGGACGGGCAGATTCGAACTGCCGACCTGTCGCTTAGGAGGCGGCCGCTCTATCCATCTGAGCTACGTCCCCAACTGATTGTAAGGCACTTCCCTTTGCAGAGTACCCAGCCGCATCAAAACTCTATCATAACGCGCCCGCTTTGTGAACTCTATCAAAACTCAGTAGAGACGAACTGTTCTTGCCTATCCGAAGACCTTCAGCTTCTTCACCAGAACTTTCGAGTTCCGGCCGCTTTGGTCGTATTTCTCGCGGCGGGCCGGCGGAAGGTCGTCGCGTGTACCTTCGACAAAGCCGCCCTTCGACTGAAAGTACGTAAACGTCTGTGTCGATAGCGCGATCAATTCAATCAGGCCCATTTCGCGAGCTTTATTTTCGACGAATTGAATCAGCTTCCGGCCGATGCCTTGATTTTCGTGCGACGGATCGACATAGAGGCTAACTAGTTCGCCTTCTTGCTGCGCGGGATAAACGTGCAACGCCACGCATGCCACCGGGTTCTTGTCGATTTCGAAGATATAGTAATCCGCCAGGTTCTTTTCAATCTCGCCGCGTGTCCGCCGGACTAGCTCTTCTGCCTCCACGGCTTTCTGGGTCAACTGCTGGATGGCCCGGATATCCTTCTTCTTGGCCGGCCGGATCTGTTCGTATTCGTTGGCGTGAATCAGCGTGCCGATGCCCTCATTGGAGAACACTTCAGCCAGCAGCCCTTCGTCCTCGCGCCCATTGACAATATGGACGCGATGCACGCCCGCGGCGCAAGCGGCAGCCGCGTGCCTAGCCTTGGAAAGCATTTCCGGGTCAAAGCCGCCAGGCGCGGACTGTACAAGCTTCCGCAAATCCACCAGCAGTATTTGGCGGATGAGTTGATCGTTGTAGCGCAGCCCGTCGTGCGACGTCATGAAAATCAACTTTGTCGCCTTCAAGGCTTCAGCCGCCGCCACCGCGATGCTGTCGGAGTTGGCGCGGTACGTCTTACCGTCGCCATCGAAGCCGAGAGGCGGAATCACCGGAACAATACCCTGGTTCAACAACGTTTGAAGAAGTTCAACATCGACACGTTCGATCTTTCCGGTAAATAATTGGTCGACGCCGTGAATGATCCCCAGCGGATGCGCAATGATGGCGTTGGTGCAGGCGGCGCGGAGGTCGTTGGCCGAAAGACCTTGAAGGATCTCGTGCGTCAGACGATTCGCGGCGTCTATGGCCATTTGCAATGTCGCGGCATCGGTGACGCCGGTGCCATCGAGGTTGGATGCCTGAACTCCCTGTTTCTCGGCGATCGTTTTAATTTGCTCCGCCGCCCCGTGCACGAGCACCACGCGGATGTTCAATGAGCGCAGTACAGCGACGTCCAGGAGGATGTTCGCGAAGTTCTCGTCCGTGACAATGACCGCATCCACTGCAATAATAAAGGTCTTTTCGCGGAATTGCGGAATGTATTGAAGAATCCCGCGCAGGTCCGTCAGCTTCACAGTGGTTACCTAGGCCGCCTGATGGTCCGCTGCCAGGGGGCTCTCGCGGTGAGACACATCACGAACCCGACAGCGCATGCGGACCTTCATTATCTCTTAGTCAGACCCATCAAGCGAACGCTGTCATTGCCGCGCGGCTTGCGGCCAGCGGTTCAGACCCTTGTGCGCGATGTCCCGGCGATAATGCATTCCGTCGAAGTGAATCTTTTCGATCGCCACGTAAGTGTTGCGGACGGCTGTGGCCAGATCGCGTCCCGAAGCAGTCACGCCGAGCACCCGTCCGCCTGCGGTTTCGAGGCGGTGCGGACCCAGCTTCGTGCCGGCGTGGAACACTTGAACGTTCCCTGCTCCGGCCGCGGATTCGATTCCCGTAATCCGGTCGCCTGTTCGTACCTGACCGGGATAACCATGCGCCGCCAGCACCACACACACCGACGGCTCAGGCCTCCAGCGCAGCGTAGTTCCTTGCAAGTTTCCGGTTGCGGCTCGCATGAGGGCTTCGCCGAAACCTCCGTCGAGCCGATGCATCAGAGGTTGCGTCTCGGGATCGCCGAGGCGCACGTTGAACTCGATGACCTTGGGTCCATCGGCGGTCATCATCAAGCCAGCGTAGAGAAATCCGGTGAAGCGAGTCGCGCCGATGGCGGGTTCGATGATGGTGTCGAGAATTCGTTCGCTATCGGCGGCCGACACGATGCGGCCGTCGCAGTAGGCGCCCATGCCTCCGGTGTTGGGTCCGGTATCGCCGTCGTGAACGGTCTTGTGGTCCTGCGTGGCTTCGAGTGGGACCACATGGCGGCCGTCGCTGAGCACGATGAAACTGACTTCCTCGCCGCGGAGGAATTCTTCGATCACCAGGCGCGGACCCAGCGATCGAATCGCGGCCTCAGCTTCCGCGCGGCTGTGCGCGATGATCACGCCCTTGCCTGCGGCCAAGCCGTCGGCCTTGACTGCGACTGGATAATCGAACTGTTTCAGCGCTTCGACGGCGGCTTCCGGGGTCTCGGTGCGGACGAAGCGAGCCGTCGGAATGCCCGTGCGCTGCATGAACTCCTTGGCGTAGATCTTGCTGCCTTCGAGCTGCGCGTTCTCTTGCGTAGGACCGACGATCGCAAAACCGTTTGCGCGAAACTGATCGACGACGCCGGCGACGAGTGGGACTTCGGGTCCGACAACCGTGAGGTCGGGTAGGAGCGATTGCGCGAGGCTTAAATAATCCGTCGACGCGAGTATTGTGCCAACTTGAGCGATGCCAGGATTGCCGGGCGCGCCGAAAATCTGATGTCCTTCGAGCGAAAGACGCCAAGCGATGGCGTGCTCGCGGCCGCCGCTGCCGATCACGAGAATCTTCACGATGAACAGTCAGTTTAGCGCGTTCCAGTAGAATGAGAGGCAGTGGCTACTCGTTATGAAGTGATTGTCGTCGGTGCCGGACATGCCGGCTGTGAGGCTGCGCGCGCCTGCGCCCGCTTAGGCCTGAAGACAGCGATGATCACGATGAATCTGGACTTGATCGCGCAGATGTCGTGTAATCCGGCGATCGGGGGCATCGCCAAGGGCCATCTGGTGCGTGAAATCGACGCACTCGGCGGAATCATGGGCGAGGTGACGGATGCCGTCGGTATCCAGTTCCGCTTGCTGAATACCAGCCGCGGTCCTGCGGTGTGGTCCCCGCGCGCGCAGTGCGATAAGAAACAGTATCGACTCAAGATGCGGGAATTACTAGAACAAGAGCCGAATCTCCGAATATTGCAGGCGGAGGTTGCGCAGCTCTTGATTGCGAACGGCCGTGTCCGCGGAGTTCTGCTGCGCGATGGCCGCGAGATTGATAGCGATGCTGTCGTCGTCACTACTGGAACTTTCTTAAATGGTCTGGCTCATGTTGGCGAGCAAACCTATAGCTGCGGCCGCAGCGGCGAGGCGTCGTCGAACCTGCTGGGCGATCAACTTCGCACTTTGGGCCTGGAGTGGAAGCGACTGAAGACCGGCACCCCGCCCCGACTCGACGCGCGGACTATCGAGTGGTCGCGGTTTGAGGCCCAGTATGGGGATGCGAATCCCACTCCTTTCTCTTTTTTAACCAAGAAGATAGAGCGAGAGCAGGTGCCCTGTTACATCACCTACACCACGCCCGAAGCGCATCAAGTGATTCGCGACAACATCGGTCGCTCGCCCCTGTATAGCGGCCAGATCGAAGGTATTGGGCCGCGCTATTGTCCGTCGATCGAGGACAAGATCGTCAAGTTCCCCGACAAGACTCGGCACCAGATCTTTCTGGAACCGGAGGGGCTCGATACTAACGAAATCTACGTCAATGGTATGTCGACGAGCATGCCGATTGACGTTCAGTCCCAAGTTCTGGCGTCCATCCCCGGCCTGCAGGACGCCGAGATGATCCGCCCCGGGTACGCCATCGAATACGATGCCATAGACCCTCGTGAACTTACTGATTCTTTGCAACTTAAGGCATTTTCCGGTCTGTTTTTGGCTGGTCAAATTAATGGCACCTCAGGCTACGAAGAGGCAGCTTGCCAAGGACTCATAGCGGGCATCAACGCCGCCCGCTATGTCGGTGGCTGTGAGGCGCTGGTGGTGGGTCGAACCGAAGGCTATACGGGAATCCTGATCAGCGACCTGGTGCTGCAAGGCGCCGATGAGCCCTACCGCATGTTCACATCGCGAGCTGAGTTTCGACTGCACTTGCGAATCGACAATGCTGACGAACGTCTGACACCCGTCGGACGCAGAGTCGGCTTAGTCTCCGACGAGCGGTGGAGCATCTTTCAAGCGAAGGAATCTCAAAAGCAAAAGTTGCGCGCATTGTTTGAGGCGAAGCCGCATCAGGCCGCGCTGCTGCGCCGCCCGGAGATCAAGATCGGTGATTTAGATCTTGGTGGCGAATTCGCCCATGACGCCTTGACCACCGTTGAGACGGAGGTCAAATACGCCGGCTACATCGCTCAGCAAGATCGCCAGGTGGTTCAGCTAAGGGAAGCGGAGCGCCGCGGAATACCGCTCGCGTTTCGTTATTCCGATATTCCTGGCCTGTCCAGCGAAGTCCGCGAGAAACTCGAGCGTGTGCGGCCGCAGACCCTGGGTCAGGCGGGAAAGATCCCGGGCGTCACACCAGCGGCGGTGGCCGTTCTGGACGTGTACCTGAGCATTGACCGCCAGCATGGAAGACTTTAAGTCGCTGTTAACGTTGGAGTTCTCCCCTTACGGCGCGCTTTCTCCGCAGCAGTTGGCGCTTCTCGAAGACCATTACCGCCTTCTCTTGCGCTGGAATAAAAAGATTAATCTGACCCGCATCACCAACCTGCAGGATGCTATCCGGTATCACTACTGCGAGTCACTGTATCTTGCGACACGCCTCCCTAGCGGGCCGCTTCGCGTCGTCGACATCGGCTCCGGTGCCGGATTTCCGGGCATCCCAGTTGCGATCTTTCGTCCAGAGTGTTTAGTCGACTTGGTTGAATCACACCAGCGGAAGGCGGTTTTCCTTCGCGAAGCCGCCCGAGGATTGACAAACGTCCGAGTTCTCGCCAGGCGAGCCGAGGCAGTGACTGATTCATACGACTGGACGATATCCAGGGCAGTCCGCCCGGACGATGTGCTCGAGCTGAACTTAGCCCCACACGTCGCCGTACTCGGGGCCGAAGGCGAGGGCTTGCCCTGGGGTGAAAAGCGAGCGCTCTTCCAGCGTTGATTCTTCGATGTTCCACGTGGAACATTTGCGAAATCAAAGTTCCGGTGGACGGTACCAGGGCAATTGTTAAAAGATGTGCTAGCGCTGAGGTTTACGGCGCACGTCGCAGTTCGGCGTCAAATCCTTAGGATGAACGATGGACGCTGTTCGCTCGGTGATCATGTTGTGTCCACGTGGAACACTTGTAAGCGAAATGTTCCACGTGGAACATCCAAAACTACTCCCGTGATATCATCTGAACCGTGGGAAAGATCATAGCGATCAGCAACCAAAAAGGAGGCGTTGGGAAAACTACGACCGCAATCAATCTGGCTGCCTCCTTAGCTGCCAATGACTTGCAGGTCTTGCTAGTCGACTGCGATCCTCAAGGGAACACAACTTCGGGCCTAGGTGTAGAAAAAAACCCGGAGAGCGCCACCCTGTATAACGCACTTCTTCAGGGGACGAGCCTCCAAGACGTGATCGTAAAAACTCAGTGCGAGGGACTGGACCTAGTTCCAGCT
>Ga0163163_10006831_pt1 | contig 10013 bp, 10 predicted proteins | sample S65metaG_FD_119766 | JGI IMG/M metagenome (GOLD analysis project Ga0163163, IMG submission 119766) | Switchgrass rhizosphere microbial communities from Kellogg Biological Station, Michigan, USA - S6-5 metaG | ecosystem: Host-associated > Plants > Roots > Rhizosphere > Soil | place: USA... | reverse complement strand
TTTTTCGTTGCAACGGGCCCTGGTGGCCCGGGGGTATCGGGTCGCCGAGCGGAGCGACGTCATGGTCTGCCGGGTGGCCGAGGCGCCGGAGTCGTTTCGGGTTCCGGCGGGTATCACCATCCGCCGTGCGGCACCGGCGGAGATCGCGGAGGTGGCCCGGGTGGTCGCGTCGGGATTCTCGGAAGGAAAGCCGGCGCCGGCCGCGCTCCAGGCGGTGATCGAAGGGACCTTCCGGATGTCCACCGCCACGCCGTTCGCGGCGGAGCACGGAGGCAAGTTGTCGGGCGGGGGATTGCTGATGGTGCATCGGAGAGTCGGTGCGCTGTGCGCCGCGGCGGTGCTGCCGGAGGCGCGAAACCGGGGGGTGCATCACGCCTTGCTGGAAGCACGACTGGCCGCCGCCCGGGCGCTGCGCTGCGAAACCGCGATGGTGGTGGCGACGCCGGGGAGTTCGTCCCACCGCAATGCGGAGCGGGCCGGATTCACGGTGGCGTACCCGCGCGCCAAGTACGTGCTCGACGCCTGAGCCGCGCTCTGGAGATGTCGTCGTGACGCGCACGTTTCTGATCGTCCTGCAGGTTCTGTTCTTCACCAGCTCGCGGGCGCCGGTCCATCCCACCACGCCGTTTGCGGAGCTGGTGGCGCGGCTGTCGGAGCCGGGCGGGTTCTTCGACAGCGACAATCTGGTCTCCAACGAAACGTCCTACCTCCACGTGATGCCGGCGCTTCATGCGCTCGGTATCAAGGGTGGGGCGTATCTCGGCGTGGGGCCGGAACAGAATTTTTCGTATCTGGCCGAGATCCGCCCCGATATCGCGTTGTTGATCGACATCCGCCGCGACAACCTGCTGTTGCATCTCCTGTTCAAGGCGATGTTCGAGAGCGCGGACAACCGGATCGAGTATCTCTGTCTCCTGTACGGGAGGCCGGCCCCGCCCAATGCGGCCCAATGGAGCAACCGCCCGCTCGAAGAGCTGCTGCTCTACCTCGAATTCACCCCCCAAGATTCGGCGCTTCATGCGGCCACCCACACGGCCCTGATGGAGCGGGTGACCCGGTACGGGGTGCCGCTCAGCGCCATCGACCGGACGACGCTGAAGCGCTTTCACGACGAGTTCGCGTCGGCGGGCCTCAACCTCCGCTACACCAGCCTGGGACGCCCGGCGCGGCCCGGATATCCCAGCCAGCGGGATCTCTATTCCGCCACCGATCTGGACGCGCAGCCGTGGAGCTATCTGTCGAGCGAGGACCGCTTTCAGCTGGTCCGGGACATGGAACGACAGAATCGGATCGTGCCGGTGGTGGGGGACCTGTCCGGTCCCATCGCGATGAAGGCGATCGCCGGCTATTTGAAGGAGACCGGCCGCGTCGTCTCGGCGATGTACGTCTCGAACGTCGAGATGTACCTTTTCCGCCAGGGAGCCTTTCTGCGGTATGCGGACAACGTCCGCGCCCTGCCCTCGACTCCGGGCAGCGTCATCGTCCGCAGCTCCTTCGGCCGCGGCTGGCGGATGGCCGAGCCGAGCCCGGTGCCTCAGCCGCTCCCGGGGCATCTCAGTGTCCAGCTGATGCAGACCTTCGCGAGCTTTCTCGAGCTGACGGCTCGCGGCGACAGTGTCGCCTATCCCGATCTCCTGCTGCACAGCGACGTCGATCTTCACCCGGCGGCGCGCCCGCCCTACTGACCGGTTTGCTGCCATGACCCAGGCGTCACCCATTCCCGCTGCCGAACGACTCGACGGGATCGCGACCCTCAGGGGAAGCGCACTCTGCCGGAGCTGGAACGGCATCCAATATCTGGGCGGACTCTCCGGCGCCAATGCCGGGGCGTCGCGGCTGTCGATGAACGTCGCGACGATTCCGCCCGGCGCGGTGGCGTACGCGCATATCCACGTCGACTTCGAAGTGATGCTGTACATTCTCTCGGGCCGGGTGCAGCATCGCTACGGAGAGGGACTGTCGCGCTCGCTGGACAACGGGCCGGGGGATTTCATCTTCATCGAGCCCGGGGTGCCGCACGAGGTGTACAACCTGAGCGAGACCGAGCCGGTAGTGGCGGTGGTGGCCCGGTCCGACGCGTCCGAGTGGGAACACATCATCAACTATCCGAGCGAGCGCCGCGCCCGGGACGGAGTATCATGACGCCCTGGGTCCTGCGGATCGTCCTCGCGACCATCGCCGTATTCCTGCTCCAAAACACCATCGTCGGGCTGGACAATGCCCTGGCCTTCGTGCCCCAGCTGGCGCTGGAGCGGCCCTGGACGTTCGTGACCTACATGTTCATCCATGCGCCGGGGTTCGGGCACATCTTCTTCAACATGCTCTCGCTCTTCTTTTTCGGGCCGCGGGTCGAGGATCGCCTCGGTGGCCGTGCCTTCCTCGGCCTGTACTTCATCAGCGGGATCTCGGGCGCCCTCCTGTCCATTCCGGTGGGCGCGCCGATCATCGGGGCCTCGGGCGCGATCTTCGGCGTGCTGCTGGCCTACGCCTGGTTCTGGCCCCGGAATCAGATGCTGATCTGGGGGATCATCCCGATCGAGGCGCGCTACATGGTCCTCATCATGACCGGCATCTCGCTGTTCTTCGGCTTCGGAGTCATTCCGGGCGGGGGCAACGTCGCGCACTTCGCGCATCTGGGCGGGTTCGTGGGAGGCTACATCTATCTCAAGTTCCTGCAGCGTAACGCGGGCAACGAGCGCTTCAAGCGGAAGCTGCAGCCGGTCGCGCCGAGGATCGAAACCACCGCCGGGGCCATGGATCGCTGGAAGAAGATCCGGCGGGAAGGCCTGCACGAAGTGAATCGCGACGAGCTGGACCGGATCCTCGACAAGATCAGCGCGTCCGGGATCGCGAGTCTCACGCCGGGCGAGCGGGAATTCCTCGATCGCTTCAGCGCGCGCCACTGATCCACCGGACCGCGGAGGCCGTCATGCCACGACCGATCCATTTCGAAATCCACGCAGCCGATCCCGAGCGGGCCATCGCTTTCTACCAGGCCCTCTTCGGCTGGGAGTTCAGCCGCTGGGAGGGACCGATGCCCTACTGGATCATCAAGACCGGTGACGGACCCGGGATCGACGGCGGGATGGTGCCGCGCCGGGGGGAAGTCACTCCCGATGCGCCGGTCATCGCGTACGTCTGCACCATCGATGTGGTCGACCTCGATGATTCGATCGCGAAGGCGCTGGGGCTGGGTGCCGTCATGGCCCTGGCGAAGCAGGCGATTCCGGGGGTCGGGTGGCTCGCCTACGTCAAGGACCCGGAGGGGAACATTCTGGGCCTGATGCAGAACGACGCGGCCGCGGCCTAGGGTCTGCCGGAGTCGCTCTTCGCCACCGGAAGCGCGCTGAGGCTGGCCCACTCATTCATCGACCCGTCGTAGATCCGAACCGGATACCCGAGCAGGCGGGCGACGAAGTAGATCGCACTGGCCCGGGTGCCGACCCGGCAGTACGCGATGATCTCCTTGCCCGGCCCGGCCCCGGCGGCGGTGAGCAGCTGCCGCAGCTGTCCGAGCTCGCGGAATTTTCCGTCGGCGAGGGTCGCGGTCCAGTCGAGATTGACGGCTCCCGGAATATGCCCCGGCCGGGAGACCCCTTCCTCCAGCTTGGTGCCGTCGAACTCCTCCCGGCTCCGCGCGTCGACCAGGAGTACGCCGGCATCGTTTCGATGCGCCTCGATCCAGGGTGCCTCGGCCACGAGCTCGGGATGCGGCGCCACGCTGAGCACGGCGCGGGGCGGCAGCGGCGTTGCCGCCGCGGTCACGGCACCGCCTGCGTCCCGCCAGGCCTGGAGTCCGCCATTCATGACCGACACGCGGCTGCCGAGACCCAGATAGTCGAGTGTGAAGTAGAGCCGGGTGACCGGCAGAGTCTCGCCGTAGAGCACGATCCGGCCCCGATTACCCACACCCAGCGACTCCAGCAGGGAGTCGAGCTGCTCCACCGGGGGGAGCTCGGTCAGCAGCTCGCCCCGCCGGGTGGTGAACGAACCCATGGCGATGAAGCGTGCGCCGGCAATGTGGGCCGAATCGAAAGGCGCCTGGCTCCGCTCGGCGTGCAGGAGGACGAGGCCCGAGTCGGCGCGGTGGCGCTTGAGCCACTCGGCCGACACCAGCGGGCCGGGGGGAGATTCCCGCTCGCCGCAGCTATCCTGCGCCGCCGTCGTTCCGGGATGCAGGGTGAGGGTGGCCAGGACGGCCAGCGCGGTCCAGGAACCAGTCAGCGCTCTCATCGTTCGAGTCCCATTCATCAGTGAGGGCCGGCGCCGGTTGCGATCGGCAGCTCGGTCTTTCTGCTCCACTCGCTCATCGATCCGTCGTAAATCCGGGGCGTCAGCCCAAGATAACGCGCCACGAAATAGAGATGGCTGGCCCGGAGCCCGATGGTGCAGTAGGTGACGAGCTGCTTCCCATCGCTGTAGCCGGCGTTGTCGAAGAGTTTCCGCAGCTCTTGTCTGGATTTCAATCGCGACGGAACGCCTTCGAGGGCCGCGGCACCGTCGGTGAAGGTCTGTTCCCAGGGCAGATTGACCGCGCCGGGAATGTGGCCCGGACGGGGCAGCCGTTCGGAGAGATCGGTCCCGGCGTATTCCCCGGCGGACCGGCCGTCGGTGAGCGCCAGGTCCGCGTCCTTCAGATGCGCGGCGAGCCAGCTCGCGGCAACCACGATTTCGGGGTGGGCATGGCCGGTGACCGAGCCGCGGGTCCAGGAGGGCGTTTCGTTGGATACCAGGCCCTTCGCCGCCCGATAGGCGGGGAGGCCACCATCCAGCAGCGACGCGTGACCGCTCAGTCCGGCGTACTCCAGCGCGAGAAACACGCGGGGCGCCATCCAGGTATCACCGTAGTACACGATGCGGGACTGATCGGTGACGCCGAGAGCGCCGAGCACCGAGTCGATCGTCTCGACCGACGGGAGCTCGGTGCCGGGCGGGCCATCCTTGATCAGTGAATGGGGATTGAGCCAGCGGGCGCCGGACACATGCTCCCGCTCGTACTCGGCCTTGTCCATGGAGACATGCAGGATCACCAGGTTCGGATCGGTCCGGTGCGCGGTGAGCCACTCGGGAGAGACCAGCATGGAGTCGCCGGGCGAGACAGCGAGGAGCGCGGCGAGGATGAGGAGATGCATGGCTACTCCGGCTTGGGCGTGGCGGGATTGACGATCGGAAGGGCGCGGGTCGACCAGTCCTGAAACGAGCCGTCATAAAGCTTGGCGTCGTAGCCGAGCAGCCTCGCGGCGAACCAGACGACCGTGGCCTGCTGGCCGATATGACAATAGGTCACCACCGTCTGACCCTCCTTGATCCCGGCGGCGGCAAACTCGCTCCGGAGCACCGCCGGGGTCCGCATTCTGCTCGAATCGACCATGGTGCCGAAGTAGACCGTGGCCGCACCGGGGATGTGGCCGTTGCTCTTCGGATTCTTGCTGGTGCCCTGGTAGAACACCGTGTCGCGCGCATCCACGATGCGCACCTTCGGGTCCTCGAGGTGGGCCCGGACATACTCGGCGTCCGCCACCATCGCGGGATTGGGATGCACGGTAAAGTGTCCCGGGGCGACGGAGGGAAGCTCGGTCGAGACGGGTCTCCCCTCCTGCTTCCATGTTTCCAGCCCCCCGTCGAGGATCGAGACCCGGCCCGCCAGGCCGGCGTATTCCAGGGTGAAGAGCGCTCGCGAGGTCGGCGAGTAGTACTCCTGGGCCCAGTAGAGCACGATGCGGGAGTCGTTGGAGATGCCCTTGGCTTCGAGCACCGAATCGAGAATCGCGGCACTCGGCAGCTCGAGAAGCAGGGTCCCCTCGACACGGGGCGTCGAGAATTCGGACAAGGGAGCCAGGAACTGGGCGCCGGGGATGTGGCCCTCGTCGTAGGCGGGACGGGACGCGCGATCGCCGATCTGGAAGATCACCAGGCCGCGATCCTTGAGATGCTCGGCGAGCCAGCTGGTGGTGACGAGCAATGGCTCGGATGCGCGGGGAGCCGGCGGACTCGCGGTCACGGCGGCCAGGGCGAGCAGGAGCATGGGACCTCTCTGGTTGGGCGGACTGCCGACTGGTCAGGTGCTCAAGGTAGGCGATACGGGGCGGCCGGCCAGCGGGTTGCAGGAGTGGGGCGGGGAATGCAGCCAAGCCCGGGGTTCCTGCAGCGAACGGCGAGTATCAGAGGGGCTGCCCCAGCCGGGCCTCCAGGTCCCGGCGACGGTTGCGGCTCAGCTTGAGCTTGCTGCCGTCACGCAGCAGCACGATGTGCTCGCCCCGGAAGAACGGCTGGAGCTCGGTGATCCGGTCCAGATTCACGATGCCGGAGCGATGGATGCGGAAGAATCGGGCGGGATTCAATCTCGATTCCAGGGTCAGCAGCGACTCGCGGAGCACGTGGACCTTGCCCTGGACGTGGAGCTTGACGCAGTAGTCCGCGGCTTCGATCCAGTCGATGTCTTCCACCCGGACCAGCACCACCCGGCCTCCGGTCTTGACCACGAGGCGACTGAGCCATTCGTCCGCGGGGGGTCCGCCGCCGAGTTGCTCCAGCAGACCGGCCAGGCGCTCCGACACCTCGCCGGCCCGGGCACCCCGGATGGTGCTTCTCGCCCGGGCGATCGCCTCGGCAAAGCGGGCGTCATCGAACGGTTTGACGAGATAGTCGACGGCATGGACGTCGAAGGCGCTCACGGCAAACTGGTCGTAGGCCGTGATGAAGATGACGGCGGGCAGCTCCGATCGGTCGAGGCTCCGCAGCACCTCGAACCCGTCGAGCTCGGGCATCTGCACGTCCAGCAGCACCAGGTCGGGCCGGAGCCGGCGAATGGCTTCCAGCGCGGCCGCTCCGTCACCGCATTCGCCGATCACCTCGAGATCGCCGTCCCCGCGCGCCAGCGCCGCGACCCCGGTTCGCGCCAGCGGCTCGTCATCCACCACCAGCACCCGAAGGGGCGGGTTCATCGCGGCGTGGTTCGCAGCGGGAGGGTGACGGTCGCGAGGGCGCCGCCTCCGGGTGCGTCGGCCAGCGAAAAGCGTTGCGCGGCGCCGTAGAGGTGACTCAGCCTCGCCCGGATGTTCCGGATGCCGATGCCCGGGGCGGCCCCGTTCCCGGTCGCGGCGCCATTGGGCCCGGGGCCGTCGTCCCGCACCCGCAAGGTGAGCGTCCCGTTGGATGATTCCGCTTCGATTTCGACCCGGCCCGAGGCGGCCCGGCGGGAGATGCCGTGCTTGATGGCGTTCTCGACCAGGGGCTGGAGCACGAGATTGGGGACCAGCGCGTCCAGCGTGGCGGGTTCGGCACTGATGCGCACGGTCAGCCGATCCTGGAAGCGGAGCCGTTCCACCGCGAGGTATCGATCCAGGAAAGCGAGCTCATCCCGCAGCGGCACCTCCTGCGGCGGATGGTCGTCGAGGAACGAGCGCATCAGATCCGAGAGTCCCGCGATGGTCGTCACGGCAGTGGCGTTGTCCTGTTTGCGGACCAGCATCGCGATGCTGTTCATCGCGTTGAAGAGGAAGTGCGGGTTGAGCTGGGCCCGGAGTGCCTCGAGTCGCGCTTCGGCCAGCTCGGTGCCCAGCGCGGCGGCGGCATGTTGCTCCCGGCGGGCCCGGTGCCAGAAATCAGTGGCGATCACCGCGCCAAGGATCGCGGCGTATGCCAGGAGGTTGTACGGCAGCTGCCAGAACGAGCGATTGAGGGAGATCTCGGTGAAGACGCCGAAGCTGCTGTGCCGGATCCCGAAGGCGTGCTGAATTCCGATCTCCAGCAGCGAATGCAGCAGGGCGATGGCGAGTGCCAGACCCAAATGCAGGAACCCCCGGCGGAGCCATCGGTCCGGGGTAAAGGGAAACCGCCGGGCCGCGGCGGCAACCAGGGGCAGGAACAACGCCCAGAGATACCAGTAGGGCATGCCCATCCCGAGGTCATGCCACATGCCGGGATTTCCGCCGCCGGAGCGCATGACGATGCTGTGCTGGCCCGAGGCGATCAATCCGAGCAGCGTGGCGACGATCAGGACCTGGAACGCCACCCGACTCCGACCGGGCTCCTCGGTACCAAGGGTGAGCATCGCGGGAAGGTACCCCGCGACCGGGGCGCAAGAAAGGAACCTGCAGGGAGAGCCGCCATTCAGGCCGCCAACCGCGACGGGGTGCAGGGAATGGCGCGAAATCCGTCTTCTCACTCCCCGGTTATCGATTTGTCATGCAATGCAGACAGGGCCGCAAGGCGGGACTGGTTGATTGGGATGCGACCCTTTCAGCGAGGCTCGAATGTTCGACCACCTGGTGAGCTCCCATGTGACCCGCCGGATCTCCCCCGCGAGGGGACTGGTCGTCGGGATGGTGCACGGTATCGTGATCGCCGGCGCGATCCGGGTTACCGAACGACCTCCGGACGCCCCATCGGCTCCGGTGGACACGGTGATGATCTACGAGTACATCGATCGCCCGACGGCCCGCCCCCCGGTTTCGCATGCCGGCGCGCCGGCCGATCACATCAATCCCTTTGTGCTTCCGCGGGCTCCGGTGGACGTTCCGATCGACCTGCCGCCGGTTGACCCGGGGCCCGTCCCGAACCCGGACCTTCTGCGGCGGATCGTCTCGGCCGGCAGCATCGGCGCCGGCACGGCCGGAGGAGAGTCGGTCTCCACGCTGGGAGTGCTCGCTGCGGCCCAGGTCGACGAGCCCGCGGTGGTGCTCCACCAGCCGTCGCCCCGATACCCTCCGGTCCTGCAGCAGGCCGGAATCGAGGGTCGGGTGCTGCTGGAGTTCATCATCGACACGACAGGACACATGGAAACGGAGTCGCTCCGGGTAGTGGAGACCAGCAACCCGGGATTCAATGCGGCGGCGGGTGAGACGGTGCGGCGCTCGATTTTCCGCCCGGCCCGGGTTCACGGGGGCGCGGTCCGGCAACGGACGATTCAGTCCATCGCGTTCCGGATCGTGCCCTAGAGCCGGTGCGGCGCCGAGAGCGGCCTAGGGTTTCGCGGCCAGAGCCCCGGTGGCACTCAGCTTGATCACGAATCCGTCGGCGTCACCCTGGTTGGAGAAGACGAAGGGCGTGGTCGTGGTGCCGAAGTTGGGTAACCCGAAGAACCGGCCACCCACGATCGCGGTGCCCTGCCCGCCGGCGGCGATCGCCGCGCCCGCGGTCAGGCGATCCGGGCCAGCGGTCGCTTCACCGAAGGAGCTGGCCCAGAGCAGGCCGCCGGACGGGGTATAGCGGGCCGCGAACGCGTCGCTGCCGGCGGTGGCCAGACTGGTGAGGACGGTGGTGCCGACCCCGGGATCGAAGTCCACCGAGCCGGTGAAACTGCCGGTTGCGAGAATATTGCCGCTCTCGTCCACCGCGATGTGCGGGGCGAGGTCGGGCCCAAGGCCACCCACGGTAAAGACGTTCTGGACCGTGCCACTCACGTCGTACCCCGCGATATACCAATCACTGGGTCCGAGGCTGGTGCGGGCGATGGTGACCAGGCCACCGGCGAACGTCGTCGTGCCGGCAAAGCTGCCCGTCACCACGACGCCGTCCGAGGCGTCGGGTGCCAGGCCGCCGGCCTGCACGTCCTCATCACCGGTGCCGGAGATCTGGCGAGCCCAGCGGAGCACGCCGGCCGATGAGTACCCGGCGACGAACCCATCGGTGCCGCCCACCGAGGTCAGCTGTGTCGCCGGGGCCGCGGAGAGAAAATCCGCCTGACCGCGGAACGTGCCGGCCACCACGATTGCGGCGTTGCTGGTCACCGCGACCGCGGTCGCCGCGTCGTCTTCGGGGCCTCCGATGGGATAGGCCCAGCGAGCGCTCCCGTCGGCGTCCAGGGCGAGCAGGAACCCGTCGGGAGTGGCCCCGTTACTCACGATCACGGCACCCACCTCGGGGGTGAGATCGGCCTGGCCCTGGAAGACGCCGGCCGCGTACACGTGACCGGCCGGATCCGCGGTCACGTCGGTGACCCGATCGAGGGCAACGCCGCCATAGCGCCGGGCCCAGGCGAGCTGACCGGTGCTGGTGAACTTGGCGACGAA
>Ga0163163_10006828_pt1 | contig 10013 bp, 9 predicted proteins | sample S65metaG_FD_119766 | JGI IMG/M metagenome (GOLD analysis project Ga0163163, IMG submission 119766) | Switchgrass rhizosphere microbial communities from Kellogg Biological Station, Michigan, USA - S6-5 metaG | ecosystem: Host-associated > Plants > Roots > Rhizosphere > Soil | place: USA: Michigan... | reverse complement strand
GCCCGTACCATCCATTGTGGACAGATCCGGGGTCGGGCGTGGCCGGGGAGCCCGGGCGGTCGCCGTCAGCGTCGCGACCAGGGCGGCCAGCGCGTCCCGGCTGACGAAGTCGTCAAGCTCGGCTCCGGCGATGTCGAGCCGCCGTACGGCCGTGACGAGGTCGCCCGCCTCAGCGGTGGCGGCGGCGGTCAGAAGCAGCTCCGCCTCGCCTCCCGTCGTCGCCGCCGCCAGCTGGCGCGCCAGCGCCGACCACGCCGCGACATCCCGGCCGATGTCGGTGGGCAGACCGTGGGCGGCGGCCAGCACTCCGACCTCGCTCAGCGTCGCCGCCCCCGCCTTGGTCAGCACCACCGTGTCCACCGCCAGGGCGCCGTGGCTCAGCCCCGCCGCGTGCAGCTCGCGCAGCGCGTTGGCGACATCGACGGCCAGCCCGGCCGCGTCGCCGGCGGGCAGCGTCGCGTGCGCGGCGAGCAGGTCGGCCAGGGTCGACCTGGGTACGCCGGCGACCATCAGCCACGCCCGCCGCGCATCCACCAGCAGCTCGGTGGTGCGCAGTACGCCGGCCGGGTTGATCGTCCGTACCGCGGCGACGGCGGTGGCGATCCGGTCCCGGGCCGCCGGCTGGGTGATCAGCTCGCGCTCCAGCTGCAGCAGCGCCATCGGTTGGCCGCTCGCGCTGCCGGCCGTCCACCAGGTACCGCAGGCGCCGACCCGAAGGGTCTGGTCCAGCCACACGCCAATGTTGGTCTCCACGTCAGCGTCCCCGCCGCCGGCGCGACCGGTCGACCCGCTGGGCGAGATCCTTGCGGCCCTTGGCTTCCCAGTCGGTACCGGCGGCGGCGCGGGCGGTGCCGTCCAGCTCCGCCAACAACACCGAGGCGTCGCCGTCCGCCGCCCGCTCCGCCAACCGTTGAAGCTTGCGGGGCAGCTTGCCGGGCTGTGATCCCGTGACGCAGTCGACGAATGTGGCGAATGCCGCGCTCACATCCTCGGCCGGGGTCGAGCCCGTCTCGACGATCGCGAAGTCGGCGAGCTTCGCCCAACCGGCGGCGTCGACGAGCACGTTCTCCGGCTTGTACCCGCGATGCGTCACACCACGGGCATGCGCGGCGACGAGGGCGAGCAGTCCCGCCTTGAGGACGCTGAGGGCCGCCGCGAGGCCCACTCCCGACGCCGTCGTGACCTCTCGCAGCGACGCACCGTCGACGTACTCGCGTACCGTCGCCGCACCATCGTGTGACTCGACGTATTCGTACAGCCCGGCGATGTTGGGCGACTCGACGGCCACCACCTGTCGGGCGGACTCGCGGCGGTCGGCCAGGGCGGCCTCGTCGCGGTCCTCGCCGAAGTACCTGATCGCCACCTGCAGGCCGGTGGCCGAGTGGGTGGCCAGAACCGTCCGGCTGCCGCCGTTGCGGCCGAGCTCACGAACGTGGGCGTAGCCGGGCACTGTCCACTCCCCCACGCCCATGCCTCCGCGGTCGACCCGTCATCGCCAGCCCACTGGATCAAGGCTGCCAGGACAATAGCCGACCACCGTCCGATCCCGGCCCAGGCGCGCGGAGGATAGGGTTCGACGTTGTGCAGCCTGGAGAAGTCACCGTCGCGACCGCGGCGGATCGTCCACGGATCGTCACCTCGTTGGTTGCCGCGTTCGCCCAGGATCCTGTGCTTCGGTACCTGTTTCCGGAGGATGACGCGTACTCGCGGGATGCCGCCGCCTTCTTCGGGTACCTCTTCGACAAGCGGCTGCGGTGGGGGACCATCTGGACGATCGAGCGCGGCGCCTCGACCGCCATCTGGGAACCTCCGGCGGCAGCGTCCTTGTCCTCCGATGACATTCCCATGCCGGTACCCGCCGACGCGCGCGACCGCATCGACGCGTACGAACGGGTGGTACACGCCGCGATGCCGACCTTTCCGTTCTGGTACCTCGGTGTCCTGGGCACGCACCCGGACAGCGCCGGCCGTCGATGGGGTCGCGCGGTCATGGACGCCGGGCTGCGCCGGGCCGCGGCCGACGGCATGCCCGCCGTTCTGGAGACCAGCAACCCGGTCAACGTCGAGATCTACCGGCGCTCCGGATGGCGGGTCATCAACACCGTGACCGAGCCCGTTCCCGTGTGGGTCATGCAGCAATAGCCGGTGCGATGTGAAGCGCGCCCAGCCGCACCAGCTGCTTGACATTCGCCAGCGACTGGTCCTGGCCGCGGTCCGGCAGGAAGTCGCCGGCGCGGAAGGGCCGTGTGGTGGACGCGCCGGCCAGGGCGGTGGCCACGCTCTCGGGCATCGTGAGCTTGTTGCCGCGGACAGTGACGACCGCGGTGCCATTGTCGATCTCGTGGACGGTCGACGCACCCGGCACGCCCGCCACCAATGTCTGCTCGTCGATCCCGTCCGCCGCGGCGGTCTCCGCGAAGAAGTGCCCCTGCGCGACCCCTTCGTAGGAACGCCCGTCGGCGAAGCGCTGGTCGAGCGCGGCGGCCAGATCCGCGTTTCCCAGGTGCTGCACCAGGGCGTCGACCCTCTCCTTCACCGCGGCGGCCAGCGTCGCGGGATCGTCGCCGGCGTAGGGCGCGGGCCAGAACTCCTCATGGCTGTCGAGGACCTGCTCCAGGATCGGTAGCAACAACTGCGCCCAGGTACGCGCCAGCGCGACCACGGTGACGTGCAGCGAAACCTGTTCCTCGGCCGCGGCCACGTGGGGGGTTCCGTACGGCACGTAGAGCACGTCGCCGGGGCGCAGCGAGACGTCCAGCAGCGGCTTCCCCAGTTCGGCGAGGGTGTAGTCACGATCGACGCCCAGACGCCGGGACTCGGGGGTGGCCCACACCTGCCAGTGCTTGGTTCCCTCCAGCTGGATCACGTACACGTCGCTCGGGTCGCTGTGCGCCCGCGCCCCCTGCTGCCCGGCGGGCGTCAGATACGCGACCGCCTCGGCCGGCGCCGCGAACTTCTCGGTCAGGATCCCGCAGAGGCGGCGCAGGTTGGGGCGGGTGTGGTTGAGACCGGCGTGGATGAGCGTCTTGCCGGCCCGGAAGTGGGCGTAGACCTTGTCGGGCGCGAGGGCGTCGTCGATCGCCTTGCCTTCGCGGCGAAGTTCCAGCCGCCGTGTCATCGAGGAGCCCGCGACCCCGGTGCCCTGGCCGAGCATGCGCAGCAGCGATGGACGCATGCCCTCCTGGTGCACGATGTCGTCCATGTCGGCCACGGAGAGGATCTCTCGCGGGTCGCCGGCCACCGCGCCGCGCCGCAGCAGGGTACGCCGAGTGTGGTAACTGGCGAAGAACTCGTTCTCGTCGCCCACGAGTTCGGCGAAGGTGGGGGTGTACGTACCCATGGCTCTCCTTGCATGTGTGGGTTTCTGAAAGAGGGCCCGGGGCGCGTGCTCGCGGCCCCGGGCCCGACTTGTTACGGGACGTGCCGGACCAGCTCGGGGTCGATCCGGTCGGCCTCCGACTCCACGATCACGATCTCCACGTCACTCACCCCCTCCCGGATCGGGGGAGCACGTCCACCGCCGAACGTCCGCGGTCAGCGGTGGGCGCCTCCGTTGGTAAGGCGTTCCAACCCGTTCCACCGTTTTCCGCTCTGTTTCCGCCTGTACCGACCCGGTCACGTCATACAGGCATGTGAGAGGGTGGAATTCATGCGTGTCCTCGTCACGGGAGCGACCGGCCATGTCGGCCGTATCGTCGTGGAACTCCTTGTCGCAGCGGGCGTCCAGGTACGTGCGATGACCCGCCGGCCCGACGCGACCTTCCCGGCTTCTGTCGACACTGTCGTTGGTGATCTCCTTTATCCTGCGTCGCTGGGGCCAGTGCTGGCGGGGGTGGATCGCATGTATCTCTTCCCGGTTGCCGCCACCGCACGGGAGGTCGTCGCCGCCGCCGCACGCGCCGGGGTCGCGCGCGTCGTCGTGCTGTCCTCGGCGGCGGTCACCGGTGGCGTCGACACGACCTTCCACCTTCCGGTGGAGCGCGCCGCGGAGGAGCTGAGTCCAGAGTGGACACACGTACGGCCGGGCGAGTTCATGCTCAACAAACTCTTCCTATGGGGACCGAGCATCCGCACCGAGGGCGTGGTGTACGAGCCGTTCCCCGAGGCGGCGTGGTGGCCCGTGCACGAACGCGACGTCGCCGACGTGGCGGTGACAGCACTGTTACGCGACGGACACCACGGCAAGGCGTACGACCTGAGCGGCCCCGAACTCCTCACCCGCCGGCAGCAGGTGGACGCGATCGCGGCCGCCACCGGGCGCGACGTCCGCCTCGAGGTCGTCACGCCCGAGCAGGCGCGCGAACACTACCGCCGCCAGGGCGGATTCGCGGCGGCCAACGCCGACTTCCTGCTCGGCTTCACCGACTACGCGGGCAACCGGCGCCAGCCGACGTCGCTCTCGTACCCGACCACGCGAACCACCGACCGGCCCACCGCCGAACACGTCACGGGGCGTCCGGCCCGAACCTTCGCGCAGTGGGCCCACGACCACGCCGACGACCTGCGGCCGTAGGTCGTCGGCGCCTTTCCGATCCACCAATGTGGACGGCCCGCTGGTCGATACGATGACGGACATGCCCGTTCGCCGGATGACCGCCGCCTTCGTGGTCGTCGCCTTGGTCGCCCTCGCCGTCGGCGGATGCGGCGACCGCGGTGTTCCTGTCGTCGCGTCAGCCAGCGCCGACGTCGCGTCGCGGGCGACCATCGCGACCACCGACGGCGCGACCCTGACCCGGCTGGTGTTCAGCGACGGCAGCCGCGCGTACCTGCAGCAGATCGACCTGCGACGGATGCGCATCGAGCAGGTGATCGGCGACCGGGACCCGCGGGCCGCGTCCGAGGCTGGTCGCTACTACCCAGCCGCCAGCAGCCCACGCTTCGTTCGGATCCCCCCGCGACGGGTGCAGGACCAGTGCCAGACCACGTCCACCCTGTTCTCGATCGTCAATTTCGCGTTCTTCGAGGAGTACGACCCGAGCACGCGGCTGTCCTTCCCGGTCAAGGCCCACGGAACTCTCCTCACCGGCGGCAGCAGCCCCTACGGTCCGGTCCCGTCGCCGAGCAACGCGTACTACCGGACCGTCACGCTGCAGGCGTTGACCTGGAGTGACTCAGGCGCCGCGGTCACTCCCTACGACCCTACGCACGGCGCACCGCTCGCCTCCTCGACGATCCAGAACGGGATCGTCACATACCGATACCGTGACCATCCGTCGTACGCGCTGGACCACGACCCGCCCAACCGTTATCAGCTTCTCGCCCTGTCGGACCCGGCGCACCTGCTCGTCGTCACCGTCGAGCACGCGACCCTGGACACCGCGGCCGACCTGCTACGCGCTGACGGTGCGACCGGCGAGGTTCTCGCCTTCGACGGGGGCATCTCCACGTACCTGTGGCAGGCGAACCTCGGTGAGCTGGTGCCGATCACGAACCGCGACGGCGCGCTACCGCACTACCTCTGTCTGCTGCGGCGCCAACCCCCGTCGACGTAGCCCGCCGACGTTTGGCGGACCTCACGTCGCGGGCATGGTCTATCGGGAGGTTCGACGATGCGAATCACCGATACGGCCACGGCGGTTACTGTTCTCGCCGGAGTGCTGATCGTGGTCGGCGTCGTCGGTGTTGTGCTGCCTGGGATGCCGGGTCTTGTCGTGGTCTGGGCCGGCGTCCTGGTCTGGGCGATCCTCGGCGACGGTGGACCGGCGAAGTGGACCATCCTCGTCCTCGCCACCTTCCTTTCGCTGCTCGGGCTGGTGACGAAGTACCTGCTGCCCCACCGCTCCCTTCGCCAGACCGGTGTGTCGACGTGGTCCATTCTCGCGGGCGGCGTGCTGGCCATCGTCGGCTTTTTCCTGATCCCGGTGGTCGGGCTGTTCCTCGGGTTCGTGGTCGGCATCTTCCTGGCCGAGTGGATTCGGCTGTCCCGCCCCGACCTCGCGTGGCCGTCAACGAAGTCCGCCCTCAAGGCCGTCGGATTCTCCATGCTGATCGAGCTGTTCTTCGCGCTGGTGGTCGCGGCCGTCTGGGTCTTCGGAATCGTCATCACCTAGCGCCGCGCGCCGAGCACATGTTGGCCAAGACGTTTGTGGCAGAAAAGCACTCGGAATCTGGCACAAACATCGTGGTCAACGACGGTTTCAGCCGGCGACGCGGGTGGCGGCGGCCGCGGCGGCGTCGGCGTCGGGTGGCCAGCCACGCAGGCCGAGGGTGCGCAGTTCGAGAGCGGCCAACGAGTCCAACGCTTTCGTGTCGTGGTCACGCCAGGCGGTGGCCGGGTCGGGATGGATCGCGACCAGTCGACGCAGCGGTTGGCGGGTCAGCGCGCGCAGCGCGAGCAGGTCGCGGCCGGTGGCCCGCTGGCGAAGGGCAACAGCGAGGGAAGCACGCCGCATCCACCGCAGGCGCACCGGCAGATAGCCGAACACGACCAGCCCGACCGGGACGACGAGCACCAGCACGACGAGGGTGATGGCCAGATTGTGTACCGCGGCCTGTTGCGCACGGCCCGCGTCAGCCAGCGCGTTGGCGGCGCCGGCGGCCTTGTCGAACGGCGCCGACAGCGCGCCGCCGACGGCCGGCACGCTGCCGACCTTGTCTCCCGCATCCGAGAGCCCGCTCGCCATTCCCGTACCGGCGCTCTCGATCTTCTGCCCGGGCACGGCCAGGTTGGAAACCTTGTCGTACACCCAGATCGAGGCCCACACCCAGAACGCGAGCCAAGCGACCACGACCGCGTCGGTGACGAACTGCCGAAGACTCTTCCCTGCCCGATCGGCATAGATGCGCACACGTCAAGGATCCCGCCACATCGACGAACGCGCCCAACAAGTACCCCGATATGCCCAGATTGCCGTCGCTCACCGGCTACGGCTCGCCGCGAAGGTGGCTCGGCGGACCGGTTGGGTTATCGGCGACGGACTGAGCGACTCCATCACCGTCAGCAGCGACGGCGCGAGCAACGAACGCACGATGAACGCGTCGATGAGAACGCCGGCCGCCAGTGCGAACGCCAACTCACGGAACGGCCGCAACGGAACCAGAGCCAGCAGACCGAAGCTCACCGCGAGCGTGAAGGCCGCCGTCCGGATCGCGCGCGACGACTGCGGCAGCGTGATGGCCAGCGCCTCCCGCAGCGGACGTCCGCGGGCCTCCCGCCAGGCCGGGCCGACGCCGAAGATGTTGTAGTCCGAGCCGAGCGCCACGAGGAGCACCGCCGCCGCGATCGGCACGTAGAACGTCAACCCGTCATCGCCGAGGACGTTCTGGAACAACCATGTCGTCAGGCCCAGGGTGGCCGCGATGGCGAGGATGCTGCAGGCGAGCAGTCCGATCGGGACGACGAGCGCCCGCATGAACAGCATGAGGAACAACAGGTTCGCCAGCACCGCCGCCACCGCGATGCGCCACAGATCACCGGTTGCCTGGTCCACCACGACCTTTGCCAGCGCGGTGTCGCCACCGAGACTTGTCGTCACACCGGAAAGGCCGGCGCTGGACAGCATCCTGGGCAGGTCGTGCTGCAGCTGGGACACCGTGTGGATCGCCCGGCTGCCGAGCGGTTCGTCGTCGAGGATCAGCAAATAGCGGACCGCGGTGCCGTCGGGCGTATGGAACAGCCGTATCTCCTGCGGAATCGCGTCGTTGCTCGGCCCGACCACCGCGGCCACCCCGGGTACGCGGGACAGCGAGTCCTGCAGCCTGGCCAGCTCGGCTTGCCGCGAGGTCAGGCCGGATCCCTGTACCAGCAGCTCGGTCGGCGACAGTATGCCCTTCGCGAAACCGGTGCCCGCCTGGTCGGCGGCCTGACGGGCCGGATTGTCGGCCGGCAGGGCATCCACAAAGGACACTCCAAGGGAGAGGTGGCGCATCGGCAGGGCGGCCGTGACGAGTCCGGCGACACACACGAGCAGCATCACCGCCGAGAACAGCGGCCACGTCAGGACGCGGGCCCAACGGCGTCCGGATGGCGGCTCTTCGACCGGTGACTCATCCTTCGGCGACTCAACGGCCGGCGCCGGCTGCGGCGCGTCCGTCGGCGCCGACGCGCCACGGCGGCGCAGCGACCACGGCACGACACGCGGCTTGGGCGTCCACAACGCGGCCGGGCCGAGAATGGCCAGTGTCGCGGGCACCAGGGTCACCGCGACGAGCATGCCGATGAGTACGGCCAGGGCCATACCGGGCCCGAACGCGTGGAACGCCGGCGATCTGGTCACGATCAGCGCACCGGTACCGGCGGCCGCGGTCGCACCGGCCGTGGCGATGATCGGAGTGAACCGCGCGGTGGCCATCCGGGCCGCGTCGAGGCGCCCGTGCCCGGCCGCCAACTGCGCCCGCACGGTCGACAGGTAGAACACGACGTAGTCGGTCACCACGCCGAGCACCAGCGCCACCAGCAGTGGCTGTGCCTCCTGCGGTACCGGTACGCCCAGGCGTTGGGCCAACGCACCGCCGAGGTGGAGCGTGAGCAGGATCGCGACGCCGGCGACGCCGAGCGCGAGCAACGGGGCGATCAGCGATCGGAAGGCGACGGCGACGATGATGAATATCGCCGCGATCGTCACCACCTCCAGCCAGGGTACGGACGCGAGAACGATCCGGCCCTGCTCGACCCGGGCGGGCACGGATCCGGTCACGCCCACGACGGAATCGTCCGGGCCGTAGTGGTTCGCGACGAACCGGTGGGCCGCGTCGGCCTGGTCGGCGACGTTCACATCGGGTGCAGTGAACAGCAACGTGATGACGGTGGTGCCGTCCTCGCGCGAGCCCGGGAACAGCTTGAAGGTGTTCAACACCGGCACAGCCGCCACCACCGGCTTCACATCCGGATCGGCGCCCTGGCTCACCGCCCGGGCTCGGGCGATCGCCCTGGCTTGGACGTCCATCGGCAGTCCGTTCGGGTCGCGCTGCACCACCGCGACCCGGCTCAGCAACGGAAAGCCGAATCTGTCGTACGACTGGAGCTCGCTCTGCACAGCGGGGTTGTTCGTCGACACCAGGTCGCTGAGGTCGCTGCCCGCACGGCCGAGCGACGGCAGGGACACCACCGCTATCGCCGTGATGGCGATCCAGAAGGCCACCACCAACCACCGCAGCAACACGACGATGTCGGCGTACCACTCGATCGCCCGACTCGGAGACCATCGGCTGCGGGGTGTGACGACCTCACTCATCCGCGCATCCCGTCCTCGTCTGCGCCGCTACCCGCGACGGCGTCGGCGCCCGACAACGTGCATGGGCTACCCGCCGAGCCGGTGCCGAAAACAGTGGACTACTGGGCGCTGCCGGAGAGCTCGTTGTACTCGTCCGCAACTGACTGGCCGGACAGGTCACGAATGGCGGCCATGACCTCATCGGTGATGTCGCGGCGCGCCCTGCCGACAGGACCAGTCGGCGGGTCGAAGGACATCGGCTTGCCGAAGCGAACGGTGACCGGAACCCGCCGCGGTAGCCATCCGCCGACAGGCATCATCTTCTCGGTACCGATCAGCCCGACGGGCACGACCGGTGCGCCAGAGGCGAGCGCCAACCAGGCCACCCCGACCCGCCCGCGGTACAGGCGACCGTCGCGTGAGCGGCTGCCCTCGGGATGGATGCCGAATGCCTTGCCCTGTCTGAGCACCTCGAGGGCGCTATCCAGCGCGGCCTGTGCGGCCCGGTACTCTCCGCGGGGTACGGGCACCGTGCCGAGCGCGGCGAGTGCCTTGCGCATGAGGAAGCCGTCGAGGCCGGGCTGCTCGTAGTACTCCGCCTTGGCGATGAACGCCACCAGGCGCGGGGCCAGGATCGGGATCAGGAAACTGTCCACAGCGGACAGATGGTTGGCGGCGAAGATGACCGGACCGGTACGGGGCACGTACTCGCGCCCTTCGACGGTGGGCCGGTAGACGGCCCTCGTCAGCGCGACGAACAACGCCTTGGTGAGGTGCTGTACCACCATGCCTACCTCCGCCTCGACGTCGTTCGGCCCAGGTGCGCGTTGACGGCGGACCGGACGGTTTCCTCGTGGTCGG
>Ga0163163_10006827_pt1 | contig 10013 bp, 7 predicted proteins | sample S65metaG_FD_119766 | JGI IMG/M metagenome (GOLD analysis project Ga0163163, IMG submission 119766) | Switchgrass rhizosphere microbial communities from Kellogg Biological Station, Michigan, USA - S6-5 metaG | ecosystem: Host-associated > Plants > Roots > Rhizosphere > Soil | place: USA: Michigan... | reverse complement strand
GTGGCCCTATGGATTAGAGCATCGCACGGCCGGCTACACGTCCCGGCAGACCGACGAGCAGTTGAAGAAGCAACTGGCGGCGCGCGCAGTGACTTACCTGCTCGGCGAAATCGACATCCTGCCCCTGGGAGGCTTCGATGGTTCCTGTCCCGCCATGGCGCAGGGCCCGACGCGGCTGGCGCGCGGCCAGGCCTTTTCCAAGTATGTAAACCAGAAATTCGGCGCGAAGCACGCGCTTACCGTGGTGCCTCTCTGCGGCCACAACGCCCGCTGCATGTTCACCGCGGAGCCCGCGCTGCCGATTTTGTTCCCGAAGCAGTAGGCGCACCGAAACTGCCCCGCTACAATCAAAGTTGCTAATGAAATTATGTCTCTCGGTGGGGCAGTCAATCGTGGCCGCCGCCGGCTTTCCAGCCGGCGCCTGGTCGCTCTGGAAAGCGCGCCCGCAGGCAGGATTGCCTGCCCCACAACGATCGTTGAAAGAGATTCATGCTTGAAGCCATCCATCCCGGGGCGTCGGCGCCCGGCGCACGCATCGCAGTGTTCGATTTCGATGGCACCATCTCCCTCATCCGTGCCGGATGGGTGGACATCATGGTTCCCATGATGCTCGAAGTCCTGACAGCCCTCGGCACGGGTGAGAGCCAGGACGATCTTCGCCGTGCCGTCGAGCCCTTCATCTGGCGCCTCACCGGCAAAGACACTCTGTACCAGATGATCGCTCTCACCGAACAGGTGTCGCTCCGAGGCGGCAAGCCCCTCGATCCGCGCGAATACAAGCAGCAGTTCCTCACCCGCCTTTTCGCCGTCTCCGGCCTGCGAATTCAGCAACTCCGCGACCGCAGTTGCGCACCCGACCAGTACCTGGTCCCCGGCACCCGCACGATACTCGAAGACCTGCGTGGCCGCGGACTCCGCCTGTACCTGGCCAGCGGCACCGACGACGCACATCTGAAGGAGGAAGCCGACTTGCTTGATGTCACGCGCTATTTCGATGGCGGCGTCTATGGCGCGCTCCCCGACCCTGAAGCCTTCTCGAAACGCATATTGATGGAACGAATTCTCCGCCTGCCCGGCATGCGCCCTTATTATCTGATCGGCTTCGGCGATGGTCCCGTCGAGATCGAAGAATTGAAACGCGCCGGCGGCCTCGCCGTGGGCCTGGCCACCGACGAGCCCGAATGCCGTGACACCAGTCCGTGGAAGCGCCGCAACCTGATCGAGGTCGGCGCCGACTACATCATCCCCAATTACCTTTGCCGGCAGGTCCTGCTGCCGATGCTATTTGCCAACCATGAGCCGATATGAACAGTTCGACCGCTCTTGCCTGCTGATCAAGCCTTTCGCCGAGCGTCAACACGATTTGCACCTGGACCGCTGGCTTTCGCTCAGCGACCCCACGCCGCCGTTCGAGCATCCAGACCTGGCCGCCGTCGCCGCGCGCCTGGCCGCCGCCACATCCGCGGGCGCGGCGCGCATCCTCATGATGGGCGCGCATGTCCTCCGCGCCGGCGTGAACCGCCACATCATCGACCTGGTGGAACGCGGCTTCGTCGACCATATCGCCATGAACGGAGCCGGCGCAATACACGATTACGAAGTCGCACGTTTTGGCGCCACCACTGAGAGCGTCGATCGCTACATACGCTCGGGCGAATTCGGACTGTGGCGCGAGACGGGCGAATTGAACGACTGGATTCAGGAGGCTGCCGCCGAATCGCTCGGCCTCGGCGAGAACGTCGGCCGCCGCATCGACGCGAGCGATTACGCGCATCGCGAGCTTTCGGTTTTCGCCGCCGCCTACCGCTCAGGCATACCTGTGACGGTACACGCGGGCATTGGATACGACATCATCCACGAGCACCCCAATTGCGACGGCGCGGCACTCGGCGCGGCCAGCTATCGCGATTTTTTGATCTTCGCACGGGCAGTGGAGCGCCTCGAAAGCGGCGTGATGCTCAACTTCGGCTCCGCCATCATGGGGCCGGAAGTCTATTTGAAAGCTCTGGCCATGGCACGCAACGTCGCGCACCAGGAAGGACGCGCCATACGCCACTTTGCCACTGCGGTCTTCGACCTGGTGCCGATTCTGGGCGACCATCGCAAGGAACTGCCCAAGAGCGATCCAGGTTACTACTTCCGGCCTCACAAAACCATGTTGGTGCGAACGGTCGCCGATGGCGGCGAGAGCTTCTATTTCCGCGGCGAGCATCGTGCGACTCTGCCCGCCCTCTGGCGTTTGCTATGACAATCCCCGCGATCCTCGAAAAATTCCCCAAGCTCCGCGTGCTGGTAGCCGGCGATGTCTGTCTGGATCGCTGGTGCCGCTACGACCCGGCGCTGGCCGACCCGTCGCGCGAAACCGGCATCCCGAGGATCGGCGTGGTGTCCACCGAAGTCACGCCGGGAGCCGCCGGCACCATCGCCAACAATCTGGCTGCCCTCGGTGCCGGACACATCGCCGTACTCGGCATGGTGGGGGATGACGTTTTCGGTTACGAACTCCGCTCTGCACTCGCGGCGCGCGGCATTTCTCACGATCTACTGGTGGATGCTCCCGGTGTGCCCACGTTCACTTACACCAAGCTGATCAATGCCCGGACCGGCCAAGAGGACCTGCCGCGCGTCGATTTCGTCTATACGAACTCACTACCGGAATCGGTGGAGCGGGAACTGATCTTGCGCCTGGAACGCGCCACGTCCGCGTACGACGTGATCCTGGTTTCCGACCAGGCCGAGACCAGTCACGGAGGCGTGGTCACGCCCGCCATGCGCGATTCCATTGCGAGGCTCGCCCTCGCTCATCCGGAAAAGTTGATCTGGGTGGATTCCCGCCTGCGCGCCGAACACTTCCGCCACGTCGTGGTAAAGCCGAACCAGCAGGAGGCTGAAGCCGCGAGCGTTCGCGCCCTCGGACGCGTGGACTACCCGGAACTGCGACGCCGAATGCAGGCGCGCTGCCTGATTGTTACGCACGGTGATAAGGGCGCGCTGGTGGTGGATGATCGCGGCGAACAGTGGGTACCGGCGAAGGCAGTTGCCAATCCGGTGGACATCTGCGGCGCGGGCGACAGCTTCAGCGCAGGCGCGGCGATGGCCCTGGTGGTGACCGGCGACCCGCTTCAGGCTACCAGCTTCGGCAATCTGGTTGCCGGCATCACCATCATGAAAAAAGGCACCGGGACAGCGTCTCCCGCAGAGGTGCGCAGCGCTGAATTGCGGGACGCTCCCTGACCGGTCGCGGCTCGGTTGTAAGTGTATATTTACTGCGCCGCGGGTGCTGCCGGAGGCGGAACCATATCGGGCATATTCTTGCCGCGATGGCACGTGTAGCAACTCACGTGGGCCTTGCCGTCCGGAAACTTCGCATTGATGTCGTTTACCATTTCCATCATCATGCGCGCCACTAGCTTCTTGGGATTCTCGTCGCTTGCGTTGTCCCCCTGAACGTGGCAGAAATTGCACCGCTGACCGAGAGCAGCCTGCATGCCCCCCATCACCGGGCGTAGCTGGTCTTCTTTCAAAACCTTCAAATTCTTATGCGGCGCTTGTGGTCCGCGTCCCGCACCCTGTTTGGGAGCATCCTGAGCGGCGACGGTCATTGCCGCGAGAAACAATGCTGTGGCTAAAAAACGCATGTTCTAGGATACTCCCAGCCCGGCACGTTTGGTCAACCTTTCGCTAAGTTAAGTTTTGTAAGGCCGAGCCTAATCCCCGCGTAGCGTCATCACCGGGTCGGTTCGCACCGCGTGGATCACCGCGGGCAGAGCTGCCACCAATGTCACCGCCAGAATTGTGATCGCCGGCAGTGCGAGCATGGTAGGGTCAGTAGCCTTCACCTGGTAAAGCAGTGATTCAATGTATCGCACCGATACCATGCCGAATGCGACGCCCGCGAAAGCTCCGATGATCACCATCGAGAGTGCATCCAGGGTGACGAGCCGTGCGATGCCGCTCGCCTGGGCGCCGATCGCCATGCGAATCCCGATCTCCCGCCGGCGTTGCAGTACTCCATAATCCAGCACGCCATACAAACCGATGCCCGCAAGCAACAGAGCAACCGCCGCGAAGAACAGCGCCAGCATCGCCAGCAGCCGCTCGCGCAGGGTTTGCGCCCTCACCAGGTCCTCCTGTGTGCCGACATTGCTAACCCGGAACTCGCTGCGCGCTCGTGGAACCTCCCGGCGCAGCGTCGATGCCAGCGCCAGCGGATTCACGCTTCGCGTGCGCACCATGAAGGTCCCGGAACGTATCGGTTGGAGCGCTCCCTTCGCGTCGATGGGATGAAACGGAACGTAGGCCACCGGCACAATGGGTTCCCGCACGCTGCGGTAGGGTGCGTCGCGCACCACGCCCACAACCTGGTAGCGGTTTTCCCCTTTTGCGAACAGCTTTCCGAGTGGGTGTTCGCCGTTGAAGTATTGCCGGGCGAATGTCTCGTTGACAATCGCCGCGCCCGGAGACGTGTCGGTGGGGCGAAAGTCTCTCCCCTCGACGAACGGAATTTGCATCGCGTCCGCCCAGCCGGGCGACACATACAGAAAGAACGCCAGCACCGGACCGGGAGGCGCTCCGTTCACCGAGACGAAGCCGTTCCAGCCACCGCCGCCGAGTAAGGGGAATCCGGCCAGGGCTACCTTTTCGACGCCCGGCACAGTGCGTAGCTGGTCCGCCACCTGGTCCCACAAGATTGGCGATTGAGCTCGCTGCGCCACCGTATCGAGAGTGAGAAGCCGCTCGGAAGAAAAGCCCATCGGCCGTTTGGACAACCGCTCGAACGTGGCCGCAAACAGTCCCGCCGCGAATAGCACGAGGAAACAAAACGCGACTTGTACGGCGATCAGCGCATGCATTAAACGCCGGCGCGAGTGCGGGTCCGAGCCGCCCTTGAGGGCGCTCGCCGGCTTGACTCCGGACGCACGTAATGCAGGCGCCAAGCCGAACAGAAGTGTCACTCCAAGAGTCAGCGCCACCCCGAACGCGATCACTCGCCAATCCAGCGGGAGTGAGAGCCGCGCGGGGTTATCAGCCGGATTGATTCGGCTCACCACAAACGGTGCCGACCACCAGGCGAACAATCCACCTGTCGCACCGGCAAGCAACGCGAGCATCGCGCTTTCCACCAGCACCAGTTGGACGAGGCGCCATGGGCCTGCGCCGATAGAAACGCGCAACGCCATCTCACGCGCGCGTGACGCCGCTTGGGCGGTCATGAGGTTGGCCACATTTGCGCACGCAATCAGCAACACCAACACTACCAGCACACCGAGAGCCGCCAGCGCACGACGATAGTCCTGCTGTAGTCCGGACGCTCCCGCGGCGGCGGGCTCCAACTGCAGCTTCAGGTCGAGGAATTTGTCGATGTCCTGTTGGGACATGTCACGAAATCCCTTCGCCCGCTCTGCTTCGAACGCCCGAGAAGTGGCGTGCAGTTTCTGGCGAAGCGGCTCGACGGCCGCCCCCGGCTTGATCCGCGCCAGCGCACCCATCCAGGTCCAGTCCGATTTGGTTACCCCCGGATGCATCATGGTGGGCACAAAAATATCGGTGACAGTTCCGGTCTCTGTGCCGGTGAAAGGCGCGGGGCCCACGCCGACAATCTCATACAGGCGATCACCCATGCGAAACGTGCGTCCGACAACCGCCGGATCGTGCGCGAATCGGCGCTTCCAATAATCGTAAGAAATCACGGCGTAGGGATGAGATCCCGGTTTGAGATCGTCGTTCTCGGTAAAGAGGCGGCCTACCACGGGCCGCAGTCCGAACGTTTCAAACATCCAGCCGGAGACATACTGCAGGTACGCCTTCTCCATTTCCTGATCGGACCGGTAAGTCAGGTCCTGGCGTTGTGCTTTGGAGGCAGCCAACAACTCGGCCTCGTCTTTGACCGCGGCGCGCATCAGCCGGAACGATGGATACGCCCAGTCGTAGCCCCTGCGAACCTGTCCGTCGAGATCCACACCCTCGCGGCACATTGCATATAGGCGCTCGGGATCTGCCACTGGCAGCGGCCGCAGCAACAGCGCGTCGATCCGCCGGAAGGCGGAGGTGCAAGCGCCAATGGCCAGCGCCAGCGACAGAATCGCCGCCGCGGAAGTTACCTTTTTCTTCACGAGTTGCCGCCAGCCGAACACCGCGTCGGCACGCAGGGACTCCAGCCATGCCGCCAAGCGTATGTCGCGGCTTGCTTCCCGATTGAGCAGCGCAGACCCAAAGGCGCGGCGGGCCTCGACCGGGTCGCGCCCCTGCTCGACTGCTTCCGCGACGTGCGACTCGAGCTCTTCGTCGATCTCGCGGCTCACACCGTCGCCGCGAAATACATTCGCCAACCGCGATAACCATGACATATCAGTCTGCCCTCAACATACTTACAGGATCGATTCGTACCTCGTGGATTACTGCCGGCACCGCGGCCACCAACGCCGCCGCCACAATCGTGATCGCGGGCAGCCCAAGCATTGCCGCATCGGTAGGCTTCACCTGGAACAGCAGCGCCGCAAGGTATCGCGCCGACGTCATGCCCAGCACCAGCCCCAACAGCGCTCCCGCCAGGACCCACGAGAAGATCTCCGTCGTCACACGTCGGGCGATGTCGCTGGCCTGCGCGCCAATCGCCATACGGATGCCGATCTCTCGGCGCCGTTGCAGTACTCCGTAATCGAGCACCCCGTACAAACCAATTCCGGCCAACAGCTGCGCGACCACGGCGAAAAACAGCGCCAGCACTGCCAGCAGCCGCTCCCGCACAGTCGCCGATTGGTTTAACTCCGTCTGCGTACGGATGTTGCTGACGCGGAATCCGCTTCGCGCGCGCGGCACTTCTTTGCGAAGCGTCGAGGCCAGCGCCAGCGGGTTCGCACTCGCCGTGCGCACCACGAACGTGCCCCGGGCTTTCGGTTGTAGCGCACCCTTTCCGTCTGTCGATTGAAACGGAATGTAAGCGGTGGGGCGTATCGGCAGTCTCATCCTGTCTCTGGAGCGCGCGTCGCGGACAAATCCCACCACTAGAATGCGGGCGCGGCCGCTTGCTGGATCCACCCTCTCGAACGACTTTCCGATTGGATTCTCGCCGCCGAAGTATTGTTTCGTGAAGGCCTCGTTGACGATCGCGACATTGGGATTCGCGTCCGCCGGGTGAAAATCTCTACCGTCGATAAACGGAATTCTCATGACATCTGCCCAACCTGGAGAGACGCTGACGAAGTCGGAAAAGACATCGGTCGGTGGCGCGCCATTGATCGAAATATTTCCGACCGCGCTCTCCCCGCTTAGCAGCGGCCATCCGATCAGCGCGACCTTTTCCACGCCCGGCACTGTGCGCAGGTGATCGGCCACCTGATCCCAGAAGACCGGCGGCTGCGGGCGCTGCGTGACCGCTTCCAGATTGAGAATCCGTTCCGCCGAAAAGCCTACCGGTTGACTCGCCAGCCGGTCGAAGGAGGACACCAACAGGCCGGCCGTGAAATGCACGACGAAACAAAACGCGACCTGCACCGCAATCAGCGCGTGCATCAGGCGCCGCCGCGAGTGCGGATCTTCGCCGCCCCGCAATGCAGCGACCGGCTTGACCGCCGAAGCACCGAGCGCCGGAATAAGACCGAACAGAAGCGTTACGACAGAAGCCAGCGCCAGACCGAACCCGAGCACGCGCCAGTCCGCGGGAAGAACCAATCGCGCCGGGTATGCAGGCGGATTGGTCATGCCCACGATGAACGGCGCGGACCACCACGCGAATAGCGCGCCGATGGCCGCGGCCAGAAATGCCAGCCAGGCGCTCTCTACCAGTACCAGTTGCACGAGCCGCCCTCGCCCGGCGCCGATCGAAACCCGTAACGCCATCTCCCGCGCCCGCGCCGCCGCATTTGCCGCCATCAGGTTGGCGACGTTGGCACACGCAATCAGCAGCACCAGTCCCACCAGCAGGCCCAGGATCGCCAGCGCCTGCCGGTACTCGCGCTGCATGTTCGACCGGCCTGCGGCAGCGGGCTCGAACAACAGCCGCTCCTGGAACATTCGATCGCGATCCCGCTTGGACTGGCCTGGAAAACCCTTCACTCTCTCTTCCTGGATGGCGCGAAAAGTGGCGCGCAATCGTTCGCGTATGGGTTCGGGCGAAACACCGGGCTTCAGTTGCGCGAGGGTCCGGAGCCAGAAGTTGTTTAAGCTGGCGAGGGTACGAGGGTTCTTCATGGCCATGGGGATGAAGATGTCCGTCACCCAACCGGTCTCGGTGCCGGTGAACGATTCGCCGGCCACTCCGACGATCTGGTAAAGGTCGTCGCCCATTCGGAATGTACGTCCGACGGCTTTCGGATCGCGTCCGAACCGGCGCGTCCAATAGTCATACGAGAGCACCGCGTAGGGATGCGCGCCGGGCCGAAGGTCGTCGTCTTTGGTCAGGAGTCGCCCGATCGCCGGACGTAGTCCGAACGTGTCGAACATCCAACCGGAGACATACTGTGGGTTAGCCTTTTCCATGTCCTGATCCGATCCATAGGTCAGATCGATGAGACCGTTGTACATGGAGATGGCGACCAATTCGGCTTGCTCTTTGAGCGTCGCGCGCATCCTCAGGAACATCGGGTACGAGCAGCTGTCGTATGTCGCGTTTGTGCCGTCCCAACTGGGCGATTCAAAAGCGACAGTGTACAGCCGCTCCGCCTGTGCCACGGGCAATGGCCGCAACAGCAGCGCGTCAATCAGCCGGAAGGCCGACGTGCACGCCCCAATCGCTAGCGCCAGCGACAACACCGCCGCCGCGGAAGTCGCCTTCTTCTTCATCAGCTGCCGCCACCCGAACACGGCATCGGCGCGCAGGGAATCGAGCCACGCGATCAATCGCACGTCACGGCTCTCTTCCCGATTGCGCAGGACGGAGCCAAACGCCCTGCGGGCTTCCGCGGGATCCCTCCCTTCCCCGATTGCTTCGGCCAGATGCGACTGCAACTCTTCGTCGATCTCGCGGCTCACACCGTCGCCGCGAAACACATTTGCGATGCGTGACCACATCGACATATCACACCGTCCTCAGCACCCGATTCACCGCCGAAGTCACCGTCTGCCAGCGCGATTCTTCCACCGCAAGCTGCTTCTTGCCGGCCGCTGTCAGTTCATATGTCCGGGCCCGCCGGCCGGTATCCTTCATGATCCATTCCGCGTGGATCCACCCGGCCTCTTCCATTCTGTGCAGCGCGGGATAGAGCGAGCCCTCCTCGGCGCGAAGCACATCGCCCGACCAGTCCTTGATCGCGGACATGATCGCGTAACCGTGGAGCCGCGGCCGCCGCGAAAGGATATTCAAAACCAGCAGATCCAGCGATCCTTGCAGAGAGTCGGATTTAGGCATACTCAGACTTCGTAGTATACAGACGTCTGGGTATCCGAAGGGTTAGCCTGAAATCGAACGGTCGAGGAATCCCTTTGTGGTCGGGCATTCGGGCTCCACCCGTGCGATAGAATGCGTAGCTGAAATGTTCCTTTGCCAATCGCCTTTTCGCGCCGTGATGGCGATGATCGTTCTGGCCGCGACCTCCGGCCGGAGCCAGACACCGGCGGGGTACACCGCGAGCCAGGCAGCCGAAGGATTGGCCGCCTATCAGGGCAACTGCGCCAGCTGTCACCTCCCGGACCTGGCTGGCCGGAACGAAGCCCCACCGCTCGCCGGCGGGAATTTCATGAATGCCTGGGGACCGCGAACTACCGCCGAACTGATCCAATACATCCAGACCTCCATGCCGCCTGCGAGCCGGGGAGGCCTGAGCGCAGAGACGTATGCGAACATTGTTGCCTTCTTTCTTCAGGCGAATGGAGCACCGGCCGGAGACCGTCCGCTCACAGTCTCGACGCCGGTCCGCATCGACTCTGTGGCCAACGGACAAATGCCGCCGGCGCTGCGTGAAGCACTGGCTAAAGACGCCAATGCGGATCAGTCCGGGGTGTCCCGCGCTACTGCGCCCAAAGGCATCAGCGTCGCCGGCGAGGTGAAGAACTACGTCCCAATCACCGACAGCACG
>Ga0163163_10006826_pt1 | contig 10015 bp, 10 predicted proteins | sample S65metaG_FD_119766 | JGI IMG/M metagenome (GOLD analysis project Ga0163163, IMG submission 119766) | Switchgrass rhizosphere microbial communities from Kellogg Biological Station, Michigan, USA - S6-5 metaG | ecosystem: Host-associated > Plants > Roots > Rhizosphere > Soil | place: USA... | reverse complement strand
GGGTCGATCGGGTTGATCCCGACGTTGCCGCCCGTCAGGTTGGCGTTCGGGCCCAGGATCACGGCACCGCCGAGGAAGGCCGGCAGGGCGATCGTGATGTCGCCGAGGTTACGGAAGACCAGACGCACGATCTCGCCGAACCCGAGCGTGACGATGGCGAGGTAGTCGCCGCGCAGCTTGAGCGTCGGTGCCCCGAGCATCACCCCGAAGATCGCGGCCGCCGCGACGGCGATCCAAAGCACGATCCACCAGCTGATGTGGATCCCGAAATGGCTTGACGCAAGGAAGGCCGTCGTGTACGCGCCGATCGCGTAGAAGGCGACATACCCGAGGTCCAGCAGGCCCGCGAAGCCCATGACGATGTTCAGCCCCAGCGCGAGGATCGCGAACGTGGCGCAGACGACGAGGACCGCGGTCCCCGGCCAAGGAAGGGCAGGGATCGCATTCGAGAGAGGTCGGTAGATCAGCGGATAGACCAGGGCGACGACGACGATGACCGCGAGGATGACGGTCTGCCGGCGGCGCTCCTCCATCCCGGCGAGCGGATTCGGGATCGATCGGCGCGGCGCCCTGACGGCCTCGGTCATGTCAGGCGCGCTCCGACGCCTGCTCGGCGAGGAGCCCGGTCGGTCGGAAGATGAGGACGAGGATCAGGAGCGAGAAGACGATGACGCTCGTCCACTTGGCCTCGATGAACCGGTCGGACATGGCCGCGACGATCCCGACGAACAGGCCGCCGAGCGTCGCGCCGGTGAGGTTTCCGATCCCGCCCATCACGGCGGCGGTGAACGACAGCAGGCCGAACTGGAGGCCGTACTGGAAGAACGTCTGCCCGTAGTACAGGGCGACGACGAGTCCGGCCGCGCCTGCGAGGCCACCCGCGATGAGGAATGTCAGCGAGATGGTCCGGTTCACGTCGATGCCCATGAGACCCGACGCCTCGCGGTCCTGAGCCGTGGCCCGCATCGCTTTGCCCTGGCGGGTACTCGCGACGAACCAGCGGAGGGCGAGCAGCAACGGGACCGTGACGCCGACCACGATCATCTCGTCGACGCCGAACCAGGCTGCGCCGCTCGGGAAGAACACCAGGTCGGTCCGGGGCAGGACCGGCTCGACGGCCTTCTGCGATGGTCCGAGCAGCAAGAGCCCGATGTTCTGCAGCACGAACGACATCCCGATCGCGCTGATCAGCGGCGCAAGTCTCGGGGCGTTACGTAACGGTCGGTACGCGAGACGCTCGATGCTGGCGTTGATGGTCGCCGTCATCAGCATGATGATCGGCAGGGCCAGGAGCGTCACGACCAGAGCCAGGGTGCTCGATGCGGGGATGCCGAACCCGCGCACGATCAGCTCGGTGGCGAAATAGGTGAACGCTGTGCCGAGCATGAACACGTCGGCATGGGCGAAGTTGATGAGTTCGAGGATCCCGTAGACGAGGGTGTAACCGATCGCGATGAGCGCGATGATCAGGCCGTTGGTGACGCCGATCGTCAGCGCCTTGACCAGTTCCTCCACGCCCTCTCCTTAAGGCAGTCGCGGATCTGGGAGCACCCAGCCGGCCGATCGGAAAGCCCGAGCGGCCGGCTGGAGGTGTCGAGCGGGGTGAGACCCGCTACTCGACGACGCTATCGAAGACGAACTTCCCGCCCTTGACGATGTTTCCGGACATCGCCGTCAACGAGGTGTCACCTTCCTGGTTGAAGCTCCACTTGCCCAGCGCGCCCTCGTAGTCCTTCGTCTCCGAGACGGCCTTGAGGACTGCCGCGCGAAGCGCGGACATATCGGCCGGGTTCGTCGCCGCGGCCTTCTCGATCGCCGCGATCACGGTGCCGGCGGCCTCGTACCCGTAGGCCGTGTACGCCTGGGGCGGGTTGTTCGGGTACTTCGCGTTGTAGTTCTTGAGGAAGTCCGCGCCCTTGCCGGTCAGCTTGTCGGCCGGCAGGCCGCCGAACGTGATGTACGTGCCTTCCGCTGCCTCGCCGGCAGCCTGGATCCACGCATCCTCGAGGATGCCGTCGGGGCCCATCAGCTTGACGTTCGGCATCGCGTCGCGCAGGTCGCGCCACAGCTGGCCGGCGTTGTTCTGGGTGATCCCGCCGAAGTACACGAGGTCAGGATTGGTCGCCTTGATCTTCTCGGCGAGCGCCTTGTAGTCGGTCGCCTTGCCGTCGATGCCGTCGCGGCCGAGGACGGTCAGGCCCTGGCCCGGCGCTTCCTTGTTGAAGACGTCGGCGATGCCCTTGCCGTAGAGCTCGGTGTCGTCGAGGACGTACACGTTCTTGGCGCCGAGCTTGGCGGCCCACTTCGCACCGGCGAGACCCTGGAGGTCGTCCGCCGCCACGACGCGGAAGTAGTTGCGCGTGCAGCCGTTCGGGTAGTACTTGTCAGGCTCGTCGGCCTCGCCCTTGCCGGCCTTGGTCAGACCGGGATAGGTGTTGGCCGGGCTCACCATGACCATGCCCTTGCCGCACAGGATGGGGATCGAGAGCTTTGCAGCGCCCGAGTTGAACGTCCCGATGTAGGCGACGAGCTTGTCGTCCGCCACGGCATCGTTGGCGTTCTTGATCTCGGTCGCCTCGTCCCACTTGCCGGCCGCGGCGGTCGAGTCGTCCTTGTCGCTGTACTTGATCGTGTAGCCGCCGGCCGTGTTGTTCTTCTCTGCGAGCGCCATGTTGATGGCGTTGACGATCGTATCGGTCTGGCCCTTGCTCGAGCCCTGCCGCGGTAGTGAGGACCAGACTTCGATCTCGCCCTTGCTTCCGCCGCCGCTACTACCGCCGCTGCAGGCTGCTAGAGCCAGCACGGCGACGGCAGCAAGCGTCCCGATCTTGCGCTTGTCCATTCACTCTCCTCCTGGATGGCCAGGTCGCCGGTCCCTAACCGGGACGACCGTCGATCGTGGCACCCCGTCCCATCCCGATCCGGGAGATGCGAAGACACCCCGTCCTGCCCTTGCCTGACCCGACGACGTGCCCTCCCTTGGAGCGTCGATGGGGGCCTGGGGGCGGTGCGTGACGGAGGCGACGCAGACCGGTCTCGAGCGGCGCGCAGGTGACCGCCGAAACGATGCCGTATCATATGCACCGGCGACCCGAATGCAATACCGGTCGGTCGCATCTCTCCGCAGCGCTTCGCGCCGGACGGATCGCAGGCCCGCCGGTCCGACCCAGGGTCGGGCTGACCCCGGTCGAGGGGCGACGGTCGCCGTCCTGCGAGGTACGACCTTAGGCGTGGAATATCTGGTCCGGCCCGCCCGCATCACGGATATCGACCGTCTCGTCGCGTTGAGCGACGCGGAACTACGCGTCGGCCGCGATGCGAGCCCGCTCGACGCGGCTGATCTGCTCCGCCAGCTCGTCTACCTGCCGCAGGCGAGCATCTTCGTCGCCGAGTCCCAACGGCACGTCGTTGGCGGCGCCGTCCTCGCGCTCCGACCTTCGGTCCGCGCGGGCGGTTTCGTCGGGACGATCGATCTCCTGGTCGTCGACCCCGACCACGATGCCGACCGGGTCGCGGACGCCCTCATCGAAGAGGTCGTCCGCTCGGCCAGCAACAAGGGCTGCGCGCTCGTCGAGGCGGCCCGACCCGAGGATGAGGCGGCGCTGAGCCGCTGGAAGGCCATGGGGTTCACCCCGGCCGGTCCTCGTATCCAACGAACCGTGGCCGCGGTGGGTTCCACCTCGCGCCGCTTCTGACCATCGACCCGCCGAGCAGCGAGAACGCGCCGGTCGGGCACCAACCACATACGGGAATAACCCAAGGAGTCACAGTTGGGCAAGAACGTCGCCGTCTACGTGGACGTGGCGAACATCTTCTACGCGGCGAAGGCCGCAGGCGTTGACATCGATTACGTCACGCTCCTCAAGTCGGCCAGCGCCGGGCGCGATCTCGTGCGCGCGTATGCCTATACGGGTCTCGACCCAGATAACGAGAACCAGCGGAACTTCCACGACTTCCTGCGCCGCCACGGGTACAAGGTCGTGAGCAAGGACATCCGCAAGTACGGCGACGGGAAGGTCAAGGCGAACCTCGACATCGAGCTCGTCGTCGACATGATGAAGACGGCTCGAAACCTCGACATCGCGATCGTCGTGTCCGGTGATGGCGACTTCGCCCCGGCCATCCGCGCCGTCCAGGAGATGGGCGTGCGGGTCGAGGTGATCAGCTTCCGGGGCAACACGAGCTCCGATCTGATCGAGGTCGCCGATCAGTTCACCGATATCACCCAGCTCGCCCGGGTCGAGAAGGGCAGCCGCTCCGGTCGCCGCGTCGCCGACGACGATGCCGACCTGTCGATGACCGAGGTCCCGGACAAGCAGACCGAGGGCACCGGCGTAGGCCGCGGCGCTCGTGGCGGTCGTGGACGCGGCCGTGGCCGCTCCGAGGGCGAGCCCGCTGCTGCCACTGGCGGCAGCTCGGCGCGAGGCCGGCGCGGCAGCACCTCGACGAACGGATCGAGCACGTCGTCGGTCATGCCGGGCGAACGCATCAGCGGCCGGTCCGGCAGCTTGTCAGAGGCCGATCTGGCCTCCGCGGAGGTCTTCACACTCGACGACCTCGACCCGACTGCGGCAGGCGCCGACGGACCTGAAGGGGTCGAGGGCGACGGAGGCGAGGCGCGCGACGATGGCGGTCGACGCCGGCGTCGCCGTGGTGGCCGGGGCCGGGGCCGGGGTCGCGGACGCGACGAGGCGCCTGCCACATCCACCGCTCCGGTGACCGACTCGTTCGATGATGACGAGGACGAAGAGGAAGAGGACGAGGCGCCGATCCAGGCGCCCCGCCCGCGCAGCACGCCGTTCGGCTCGGTCTGGGATTCCCAGCTCGGCACGACCGCGGCGCCGACGAACCTGTCCTCGCCGAGCCCCGAGGACGAGGACTTCGATGAGCCGGAGATCCCCGAGTACCTGATCGCTGAGCAGCGCCGCGGCAAAGGGACCGGCAATCGCGGCGGCGGCGGACGCAGCCCACGCGGTGGCCGCTCCGCCTACCAGTCGGCGATCGAGCGTGAGCGCTACGGCCGCGGCCGGACCGGCGGCATCAATCGCTATCCGGATGTGAGCGGACGCACGATGCCCACTGGCAGCCAGGGCAGCGGTGGGCGCAGCTACGATCGGCCGAACGACCGTCGGCGTGAACCGACCCGCCAGACCAGCTCCGCCGAGCCGTGGAGCGAAGTGCCGCCGGAGCTCGAAGCGATGCTTCGGGCACAGGTGAGCCAGAAGCCGGCGCGGTCGTCGGACGTCGGCCCGTCGCCGAGCGCCGAGATGACCGACTCGGTCGAAGCCGAGGCCATCGTCCTTGACGTGGACGGGGTCGTCGAGGAAGCGACGACGCCTGCCAAGGCGGCCCCGAAGCGCCGGACCACTCGGAAGTCGACCGCCGCCGATGCGGACGCTGCGTCGGCCGCCGAATCTGGCGAATCGGCAGCCCCGAGGCGTCGGACGACGCGCAAGGCGACGACGTCTGCCGCCGACGGCGAGACGCCTGAGGCCGCGGCCTCGAAGCCCCGGGCGTCTCGGTCGAAGACCGCGACAGCGAAGGCGACGGCTTCCGCAGATGCCGCGGCGGGCGACGGAACGCAGGAGGGCGATGCTGCCGAGGCGGCGACGCCGAAGCGCCGGACCACGCGAAAGACGACCAAGACCGCTTCCTGATCCCGATGGACGGCGCGCGGACCCGGGGCCATCCCGGGGCGCTGGCTGCCATCGGATCGATGATCCGGGGCGGTGGCCCGGGGGCGGTCCTGCTCGTGGGTCCGGCCGGTGTCGGTAAGACCACGCTCGCCATCGACCTCGCGGCGGGACTGCTCTGCACCTACGCCGATCCGGCGGCGAGACCCTGCGGCGCGTGCCGTAGCTGTCGGCTGGTCGCGCACGGCGGTCATCCCGACCTGCACCTGCTCGGGCCCGAGGGCGCGGGTCGTCAGGTCGTGATCGGCGGTCCGGGCTCGAAGGTGCGCGGCGTCCGTGATCTCATCGCCGAGCTCGCGCTGCTGCCGGTCGAAGGCGGTGCGCGCGTCGCCGTCATCGAGTCTGCGCACCGGATGAATGAGGACGCCCAGGCGGCCCTGCTCAAGACGCTCGAGGAGCCGCCCACCGGAGCGACGATCGTGTTGTGTGCCGATGCCGAGGAGCCGCTGCTTCCGACCATCCGCTCGCGCTCCGCCAGGATCCGGCTCGGGCCCGTCGGTGTCCGGGACATCGAGGCGCTCCTTGCCGCCGTGGCCGCCGCCGATCCGCCGGTCGCCGCCCGAGCCGCTCGGATCGCCGGTGGCCGCCCGGGCGTCGCGTTGGCGTGGGTCGCGCGACCCGACGCGCTGCGCGAGCGCGACGCGATCGGCCGGACGTTGCTGGATCTGATCCACGCGCGACCAGCCGATCGCCTCGCGGGCGTGCGTGCCCTCGCATCGACCGCGTCCGCCCTCGTGGGGATCAGCGACGGCCGGGCCCTCGACCTCCGACCGGACGACGCACAGGAAGGGGCGACTGCCCCAGCCGGCAAGGGCAAGCGCTCCCGCGGCAAGGCTACGGCGGCCGTCGCCGATGCGACCGACGCGGATGCCGGTCCGGCCGATGATGACGACGGTGACGCCGCCGGCCCCGCGCGGGCTCCCGCGGCGGAACGGCGGAGGGCGGCAGAAGCCCTGATCGCGCTCTGGACCGACCTCGCGCGAGATGTCGCCCTGTGCCAGCGCGGTCTGGACCGTTCCGTTCGCGACGTCGGACTCCTCGACGAAGTCCGGGGAGCCGCGACCGACCTCGACGCGGATGCGGTGCATGCATTCATCGACCGGCTCGGCCTGGCAGCGGTCCTCGTCGCCGGCAATACATCGCCCGAGCTCGTCCTCGACGACCTCGCACTCGCCTGGCCCCGACCCGTGACGGGAACGCGCGCCGCGTGACCGACGAAGCCCGCGACACCGTGGCCGAGCGGGCCGAACCGATCGAGGAGCGACTCGATGCCACCGTTCGGGGCCGTGTCCAGGGTGTCGGGTTCCGTTACTACGTCGTCCGCCACGCGATGGACCTCGGCCTGACCGGGTGGGTCGCGAACGAGCTGGATGGCTCGGTGCGCTGCGTCGCTGAAGGTGCTCGCCCGTCGCTCGAGGCGCTCCTCGACGCGCTCGAGCGGGGGCCCGCCGGCGCGCTCGTCGACCGTGTCTCATCCCATTGGGAGATGGCGACCGGTGGCTGGCGCTCGTTCGAGGTCCGGAGTGGTGGCCACCGCGGCGATTGACCGCGGGACGCTACACCGTCAGGTCTCGAAAACGGACCAGCAGATCCCATTGCGGATCCGTTGATCGTCAAGCACAAGGTCACGGATGGCCTGGGGGAGCCGCTCGCGCTGCCAGCGGCACTCGAGACGTCCGGCGTTCTCGCTCTCCGCATCAGGTACCGCCGCGCGCACGGCCTTGATCGCGTAGGCCGCGGCACCCAGCTCGTGCGCGGCGACATGCGCGACCGCTGCTGCCTGAGCAGCCGCGAAACCGGCGTGTCGCGGAGCACCGCGAAGGTCCCTCGCCGCCGCGTTGGCGTGGCCGGCGGCCGTCCGGGCTTCGGTCATCGCGACCTCGCCACGTGCCCAGGCGCGAGCGAGCTCGATCGCGCGCCGAGGCCGCTCGTCGTCAGGTCGGGCGCGCTCGAAGTGGTGGAGCACATGCGCCGCGCACGTCGCAGCCCACACGGCGAGGCGATGGTGGTCGTCGTCCTCGAGCGACCCGCCTCGACGGATCGTGATCAGCCTCGGATCTCGAACATCGCTCAGGATCACTCGTCCAGTCTCGGGCATCCGTTCCGTGGCCGCGCAGGACTTCGTGCGAGCGTGGCTGGCCCGTTCGGTTGATCATCGGCGGGACGGGTGGGCTATTCCCACCCTCACCATCGGACTCCATCGTGACAAGCGATGGAGACCAACTCTCCGGCCGAAGAGCTTCCCGCTCTCTACCGGGCGATCCTTGATCGCGTCGCGGAGATGGAGGCGGCTGGCGAGCGAGCCGCCGCCGCCCGACTCCGCAGTGACGCGACGGACGCCTATTCGAGGGCGTGGGATGAGCGCGCGCGCCGTCGGTTGGAATCCCTCCTCCGCCGGTCGGACCGCGACGCCGACACCGAGCGCCACGGCGGCCGCGTACGCCGCCCGGTCGCGGCGCCTCGCCGAGCCATGACGACGCGGGAGCACTACCCCTCCTGACGGACCGGCCTGACGATGGCCGGAGTAGCCCACCGCCGCGCAGCGTCGAGCGAGCGTAGTCTGTCGCGCGTGGACGACTCCGCCGAAGCGACCGTCGATGCCGTCATCGAACACGCCCTCGCCGCCTACGCGTCGTTGGCCGAGCTCGGTGAGGAGGTCGACGATGAGTGGTCGTACATCCAGGACCTGACCGAGGCCTGGCGAGATCGTTTCGAGGCGGCCCGATCGATTCGCGGAAGTGAACTGGTCGCTCCCGAGATCGCCGCCGCGATCGGCCTCGCCATCGGCGAGGTCGGCCGGATCGAAGACCCGCATCGCGCGATCGATTGGCTTTCGACGTTCCCACAGATCGCGCTCACGGCCCTTGGGGAGCGTCCGTGAGGTTCCAGGATGCCGCTCGCGATGGGCGGGCGGTCGTATACGCCGGCATCCAGGCCGATCCGCTGGTCGGGAGAGCCGCGGACCTGCTCGCCGATGCCGATCCCTCGCTGCGCGTGATGGCGCGCGCGGTCATGAACGGCGAGTCGACGGATCGAACGACCTGGACCGGGATGTTCCCGACCCTCTTCGGGTCGACGGCGGACGAGGCGATCCGCGAACGCGCCGATGCGCTGCTCGACGTCGCCCTCGAGGTCGCCGGACGAGGGGAAGCCGTCCGCAGCCAGTTCCGCGGAGCGATCGTCGAGGAGCTCACCGGGCGGCTGCTTGCCCGTCGCGTGCCAGTCGCCGCGATCCGCCGCGAGCGACGGATCCTCTTCGATGGCGTACGCGCCGAGATCCATCCCTACGACGTCACCGTCGAGCGCGACGGCGCCAGCGAGGCGTACGACTGCAAGTGGGGGGCCCGCGGGATCAGCGACGACGTCCTCCACCAGCTCGACGATGCGCGCCGCCACGCCGACGACGAGGACGCGGCTCTCGGGGTCGCCCTGGTCGTCTTCGATGCACAGCGCTCCTGCGACGTGCGGCTCGACCGCTCGACAGCGCCGTTCGAGCGCACACGGGTCGTCGCGCTCGAGTCGCTCGACGAACTCGGTGGTCGATGACGAGCGGTCCGCGGACCGACGCGACGCGGGTGCCCGATCGGTGCTCGTCCCCGTACCGCGTCAGGTTCGATGAGGCGGCTCCGGACGGGCGCATCCGCACGTCCGTGCTGCTGCGGTACGCGCAGGACCTCGCCTGGTATCACTCCGCGTACCGCGGCTTCACGAGGGAGTGGTATCGCGAGCGCGGCCTGACCTGGCTCGCGCGCGCAGCCGAGGTGACCGTCGAGGGTGACATGCGGGTCGGTGACGAGATCGTCGGGACGACGCAGGTCGTCGGCTGGCGCCGCGTCTGGGCACGGCGACGGACCGATTTCGTCGACGCGGGCGGGACCCGGTTGGCGTGGACCAATGTCGACTGGCTGCTGCTCGATGCGCGTGGCGCGCCGACGCGCGTCCCGGTGGACTTCGATGAGCATTTCTGGGCCCCCGAAGCGACCTTCCCGCTCGGCCGCGTGACGCTGGAGGCGCCACCGGCCGACGCACCTGCGGCAACGACCATCGGCGTGCGGCCCCAGGAGCTCGATCCGATGGACCACGTCAACAACGCGGTCTATGCCGACTGGGTCGACGAGGCGGTCATCCGAGCCGGGGCGGAGCCCGATGTCCAGGCGATCCCACGGACCATGCGGCTGGAATACGCGCGTGCCGTCGAGGCTGGCGCGAGCGTCTTCGCCGACGTGTGGCGTGATGGATCGGGCTGGTCGTCGCGGATCCGTGACACGGGCGGCGTCGAGTACCTTCGAGCGCGGCTGGAACCCGCCACGCTCAGCCGGTCG
>Ga0163163_10006824_pt1 | contig 10016 bp, 16 predicted proteins | sample S65metaG_FD_119766 | JGI IMG/M metagenome (GOLD analysis project Ga0163163, IMG submission 119766) | Switchgrass rhizosphere microbial communities from Kellogg Biological Station, Michigan, USA - S6-5 metaG | ecosystem: Host-associated > Plants > Roots > Rhizosphere > Soil | place: USA... | reverse complement strand
GAATTTGATTGAACTTTCACTTACCAAAAGTGGTGCAAAGAAACTTTTGCTCGTCTCGACCGGAGATTTGCTTCTCTATTAGAGGCAAGGGTATGATAAAAGGAGTAGCAAAGTCAATTTTTCCGCTGGCATAGTCTTTTTCAATTTGGCTAGTTTCATAATAAAGAGAAATATTTCCCGTTGAGGAAGGGTCTCGGCTTCTTGTTAGATAATAGATACCTAGAATGATATCTTGAGTTGGTGCATCAATCAAGGAGCCATTTTTCGGATCCAAAATTTGGGAATCGGCCATGGCTCGAGCCCGAATTTCTTCTTGGGATTTTTTGGTTAAAGGTAAAAAAACCGCCATTTGATCGCCATCAAAGTCGGCATTGAAAGCCACCGTTACTAACGGGTGAAGTTGAATAGTTTTTCCTAAAGTTAAGATAGGTTGGAATCCTTGCATTCCTAAACGATGCAAAGTCGGAGCCCGATTGAGAAGCACCGGACGATTTTGAATAATTTCATTGAGGAGAGAGAAAACTGCTGAATCGTTTTGTAACAAAATTTGTTTAGACTCGTCTAAACTTTTGCCCTCCTTTAAAAGAGCAGAAAGCAAAAAAGGCTTATAAAGAACCAAAGCCATCTCTACGGGAAGACCTACCTGTCTCAAATTCAAAGAAGGATTAGGAGAAATAACTGATCGGGCAGAGTAATCAACCCTTTTTCCTAATGAATATTTTCGTAAAATTCCCTCTTTGCCGCTTAATATTTGCAGCAAACTTTTGGCAGAATTTTGCTTGGGAATCCCTTCCCCGGATAGTAATTGATCGAAAGTTTTTTGCAGCCTTTTTTGTTGGTTACGAATGATATCCAAGAAAAGCACTTGGATTTGGAGCATTTTATTAATTCCAAAAATTTCTTCCAGTTTTTCTTTGGTAAGAAAGAACTTCCGGTACAGGTTATTTTGCTGGGTAGTAGCAATATTATTATTATCCAACTTAGTGGCCGGACGTAAATCAGCTGGAAGCACTGGTACGTAATTTAAGACTAGTCCGCTTAAAGGTAATTTGTTTTGAAGCAAGGCCTGGATAAATCTTCGCTTGCTATTAATTTGTTCCAAATTTCCTTTGGGGGAGGATTCATCAACTTTTTTCAATTCGGCCTTTAAATCAATTTGTTTCAATAATTCAGCCAAAGCAAAAGAACCCGTCTCAATTTTTACTTTTCAGTGCTTTCGCAAAAAATCTAAATAGTCTTCTAAAAAAACTACTTCTAATTTAGCTTTTCTTAACTCTTCTTGTAGTTCAGTTTTTTCCTTCTCTAATTTAGCTTTTTCCTTTTCACTTTTTGCTCCCATCTGGAGAGATTTTTTTATCTTGTTCAGTTCGGCTTGGATTTGTTTTTTTCTTTGTCCAATCAAACTAACTTGTAGTTCTTGAGCCTTCTTGAGCAAACTCGGACTAGCTTTATCTTCTCCGGATTGGATAATTTCATCTAAAATTTTTTTAATCAATTCTGGGTCCACTTTGTGAGCCAAAATCTGCTTATTTTGGAGAATGGTCGAATTTCCTTTATCCAGAACAATATAAGTATTAAAATAAACCAAGTCTTTAATGGCTTTGCCAGGTACTTCTAACAACTGTTCTAAATAAGGAAGAACGCTTTTTAAGATTAAAGTATTGGTGACCGGGCTAGGCAAGGAAATATGGCCCATTCGTCAGCGACGAATATTAGAGTGAGCAATTAAAACTCCGCAGTTTTCACACTTTTGATTTTTAATGCGCCGCGACTGATCACTACGGCAGGCACATTGATAATTATGGCTAGGGCCAAAAATTTGCGGGCAAAAAAGTCCTCCGATTTCTGGCTCGAAAGTGCTTCCATTCAGGGTTTTACTATTTTTGATTTCCCCAAAAGATAGTTTTTTAATTTTTTCGTCAGTTAGTCAACTGATTTTGAGAGATTTAATGGCATTCATAATTATAGGGCGGGGATTTTACTAAATTGCTTATAAAAGTCAATGTTTTTACCTTGATAGTCTTGAGCAGTTAAATCAAAACCAATGGCTCGCAAATACTGCAACAGAAGGTTGAAAGACTCGCTTTGATTATTTTGGATAGTTAATTCTCGGTCTTCAAAAATTAATGAAGATTGGATTAAACGTCGTAAATGAAGATCATCAGATTTGGCTCCCATCATTTCTAGCAAATTATAAGCAGCTCCGTGACCCTCCAAAGCTCAAGCTTCCATTTCTCCAATCCGTTGCCCTCCACCATGAGCTCTTCCCTTGACTGGCTGTTGATGAACCAAAGCATAAGGGCCAGTATTACGGGCATGGAATTTATCGGCAACCATATGATTAAGTTTAATAGTATAAATGTACCCTACTAAAATTTTTTGGCTAAAAGGCAATCCAGTTTGGCCGTCATAAAGCCGTGTTAAGCCATATTCCGGTAAATCATTCTCTTGAGCAATTTGAGCAATTTGCTCCCAGGTGGGAGTATTAAAAGGTCTAACTAACAACTTGATTTTTGCCTTATGAGCTATCAGTCCTAATAAAACTTCTATTAACTGACCAATATTCATCCGGGAAGGAACACTTAACGGGTTAAAAATAATATCAATTGTTTGACCATTTTCATCAAAAGGCATATCAATTTCAGGAACAATTTTTCCAACTACTCCTTTGTTTCCAAAACGAGTAGTTAATTTGTCCCCGGCTTCAATTTTTCTTTTTTGCATCACGCATATTTCGACAATTTCTAAATCATCTTCTTTATAATTACTGCTGCTTCTTTGATAAATTTCCTTTCCTTGCCAACGGTTGACCTCATAAACAACACTTTCTTTTTCTCCTCAGGGCAACCGGAAAGAAGAATCAGCAAAAGCATGAGCTTCTTCTCCGAAGATACTAGCTAAAAGCAACTCTTCAGTTTGTTGTTTTTTGTAAGGAGTCCTTTTGCTGACCAAAATGTCATTTTCTCTTACTGTTGATCCTAATTTGACAATTCCTTCCTCATCTAAATGTCTAATTTCCGGACGAGGGTAAAATTCTTCTTCTTTGGGCTTTTTGTCGATTTTTAACTTTTTGCGAATTATAATATATTTTTTGGCAAATAAAGAAGTCAAAATATCTTCTTTGATTAAACGTTCATTAACGACGATGGCATCTTCGTAATTATAGCCTTTTCAGCACATAAAAGCCACTCGTAAATTGTGCCCTAAAACTAATTCCTGTTGATCGTGATAATTGCCACAAGCGATAATTTGCCCTTTTTCGACTTTTTCTCCCTCTTTAACCAACGGAACTGAAGTAAGTAAGTTATTGGTATTGGTAATCAAAAATTGGCTAATTGGGTATTCCTCTTGATTTGGATAACTATCTTTCTTTTGCTGAGCCGTTTTCTCTGGCGAAATAATTATTTTCTCGCTGTCTACATATTTTACGATGCCTGCCGAATCAGATTTGACAGTTAAGGAGGCATTGCCTAACAAATAATTTTCAATTCCACTGGCGACTAGCGGAGCTTCTCCTTTGAGCAAAATTACGGCTTGCTTCTGCATGTTTGAAGCAGTTAACATTCGCACGGAATCATTGTGTTGAAAAAAAGGAATACTGGAACTATTAATAGAATTTAAATGATAAAAAGAAGTGTCGATAAAATTAATTTTTTCTTTGGGTACTAAAACAAATTTTCTTTGGTGTCTAGCCCAAACCATGCTTTCTTCAATTAAGTTATTTTCATTAATTTTAAGGCTACAATGAGCAATGTAATTTTCTGGCTCTTCTCCTGCAGTTAAATAAGTAATTTTTGGAGTGACTTTTCCTTGCTCAACCAAATAGTAAGGAGCTAGGACTTGTCCGTGTTCATCAATCTTGGCATTTAAAGTTAAGCTGCGAATTAACCCGATTTTTTGCCCTTCAGGGGTTTCTACCGAACAATAGCGACCATAATAGGAAGGATCAATGTCACGAGTACTCGGGCTAACGTTGGTTAAGTTAGATCCACCCAATCCTAAGCGACTGACTTTGCGAATATGAGAAACTTCGGCCAAAGGATTATTTTGATTTTGTAATTGTACTAAAGTAGAAGAATGAAAAAAAGTCTTCACGGATTTGTTAAACTCTTGAATCTTTGGCAGTTTCATCGGATCAGCCTTTTTAAGCTGAGAAATATGAGGTAGATATTTACTTTCAATTCCTTGTTTAAAAGCTCCAAATTTATTATCAAAAATATTATAAAGTAAGTCTCCTACGCGGCGAATTACTTGGTTTTCTAAACTATCTTTTTCTTCATCTTCTTTTGCTGCTTTTCCTATTCCATGATGTAAGTTAAGAAAATGAGAAAGAACAATTAGCAAATCTCCCCAATCAAATCAAGTTTTTTGGTTGTCTTCCTCTGCCGGGCCTAAAATTTTTGTTTTTTTCTGCGGAAAATTTGGCGAGATTACTGCCAGAGAGTATAGTTGACGATCTTCAAATACAGTAAAAGGCAGACGTTTTTCCTGGATTAAGCCATGAATTATTGAAATCTTCTCTGTTTCGAGAAAAGTTCCGGAAGGAAAGATTAACTTTCCTTCTTTATCTTTCAAATCTTCGGCCAAAGTTTGTCCGCTTAAGCGGTGGAGGATATTCATTTTGCGGTTGAATTTTTGGCGACCTAGTTTGCCAAGTAAAAAATAAGAATTTTTTTCATTAAATAAAAAACGCGGCATGGCTTTATCGGTAGACTTTTTTTCACTTTTTCCTAGTTGCAAACTATTTTCAATGATTTCTTCCGGACCGAATAAATTTAACAAATTCTCCTTAGAAAAAGAAGTTTCCGTAAGTATTTGGTTTAAATCAAAAGTTGCGCCGCTATTCAAGAACTTTAATTTTATTCCTGGTTTAATTTCTTGTTTTTTAGTGCGAGGACTCAAATTATCTAAAAAAACTCTAATCCAGGGACCCTTAAAAGGAATAATTTCTCCATAAGATAATTTACTTTCGCTGTCTTGAAAAAAATAAATATTGGGAGCACGAACTGACTGAAAGACTACCACTTTATTGTGTCCATTAATAATAAAATTACCTTGTTTGGTCATTTTAGGAAGCGAGCAAAAAGGGACCTCTTTGTTTTGCTCATAATAGAACTTAATAGCGAGGCGATCCGGAATTTCACTCGGCGAAGTTCACAGAATTATTTTTAATTCATTAACGTTCACCTCTCACTTGTTTTCTTCTTTTGGCTCTAAAGTAAATTTGCTAATTTTAAAACTTTGTTCTAATCAATCATGTAGGTTCTCAATCAAAGGCTTTGCTTTATCAATTTGAAATTGAACTTTTTCACAAGACCATTTAATTGACCAGGTTAGAAAGATTTTTTGTGCCCAAGTAATTTTTCTGCGGTAGACTTCAATTTCCGAAAATTTTGGTTCTTCCAGCCGAAAATCTGAAATTTCTAACCTGATTTGATTATTATAATCTTTAAATTGAGCCGGAAAGTAAAAATTAAGCAGTTTAGGGAAAGCTTTTTGTTGAAAATATTCGTAAGATTCCTTTTGTTCTTGGGTAAGATCCTTATAGGGCAAAGACTGAAATAAATTTGAACGATTTAGGTGGTAGTATTCTCTCCGTTGAGTTTTTCCTAAATTAATTGAGCGATATAACATTATTAGAGGCCGAGTGCTATAACTTATTTTTACTTAATTTCAACAAGTTCTACGATAGCTCCTTTTTCTTCTAACTGTTTTTTATATTCTTCAGCTTTTGGCTTTGGGATATTTTCCAAGATTGGTTTTTTTTGGTCGATCATTTGCTTGGCATTAATAATATTTATTTGTCCACCAGTAGCACCATTAACAATATCTTTTACTGCTCCATAAACTTGAATTGCTTGTTTGCCAACTTCTGATACTTTTAAAGAAACATTAGCTGAACTAGTGTCTTTTTGTTGCGTTCCAGCCTGAGTTGTGGGTGCCAAAGTTTCCTGAATATCAAATTTTTCTTTGATTTGGTTAATTAATTCACTTAATTCATTTTGTTTAGCATTTCCTAAATACTGAATAACTTCTTCTCTACTGATCACCATATTAATTAGTTTTTACTTGTTCTGGTTGATTTTTTAATTGTTCTAAGAGGCTAACTATTCGGCGTAAATTATAATTTAAATAATAGCAAACGGTTTGCAATAATTCTGTCTTGCTAGGTAATTTCGCTCATTCAACTAGAGTTTCTCCGGGAACATAATTTCCTTCATACCAGCCCCCCTTAATTTTGTTTTCTTCATAATAATCCTGATCAAAATTATTTAGGACTTTAAGGGGTTGGTATTCTTCTCGTTGACAAAAAATTAAAGCACTAGCTTGCTTGAATTTTAAATCCTTTTTATCCATTAATGCTCTTCTAATTAAATTATTTTTGTAAACTTTTCAGGAACCGCCGACTTTTTTGAGATCTCTCTTTAAAGCGAAAAGTTTTTCATTATCAATATGGTGAAAATTATAAAAGATAATTGCTTTAGAATTTTGAAGATTAGCTTTAATCTCCTGAACCGCCTTCTCCTTTTTAATGACTGATGATCGCATATTAATTAGTTTTTACTTGTTAATTTTGTAAATGAACGCATTAAAACTTACCGCTTTTCTGTTTTAAATTGATCTAGCAACCTCTGCTATTTTAATTTGGGTATATTGCTGTCGATGACCCTGTTTTTTCTTATAACGTTTTTTGGCTTTGTATTTGAAGACAATGATTTTTTTTTTTTTAATATTCTTAACTACTTCTACGATTACTTGCACATTTTTTAAATAAGGTTGCCCAAACTCTCCTTCATGAACTAAAACTTTATCAAAGATAATTTTATCTCCTGGTTTAGTATTTTTTTGGTAATCAATTACTTTATATTGATTAATCTCATTAACTTCAACCTGTCGCGCTCCACCCTTTCTGCTTTTTATTTCGAACAACGTATACATATATTTTAATTTTTAATGTTAACTGTTAAGCATAGTCAAATAATAATCATCTTCATTTAGATATAGTAAACAAATATGATTCATTCTCGAAATTTGCAAAATTTTAACTAAAAATAATTTGTAGTATATAATAATATAAATTAGGAGAAGAGCCGTGACAAATGGAAAAAAAACAAGAAAAATAGTCAGCAAATTGACGAGAACTGTACGGAGAAGTACCTATCATGATCTTAAAAATAAGGCTGAAAGTCTAGCAAATGAAATTGATTTACAACTATCAGGAAAGCCAATACTTACTCTTCAAGAGGAAAAGATTAAGGAAAAAGTAAGGCTGCTGCGAGAATTAATAGAGAAGCAAGGAAAAGTAAAAGAAACCGAGACTGACTCTGGCTTGAATGAAGAATTAGAGCAAATCAAAGATGACCTAGTTACCCTTCGAGACCAACTAAAAAAAGAACAGAATGCTCGCGCCGATGCTTACAGAGAATTAACTGTTGAGAAAGAGAAAGTCGCCCAATTGGAAACAGCATTAGCTACAGCACAAGAAGAGCAGAACACTAGACCATCTGCACAAGAATTCCAAAGAATCAAAGAGGAACAAGCCACAGCACGTGAAGAAAGAGACCAGGCTCAACAAAATTTAGATGAACTTCGAGCCGAATTGGATGAAATGGATGAATTATTGGCTAATAAAAATTCTCAAATAGGTGAACTGGTTAAAGAACGAGACTCCCGACCTACGAACCAGCAGTGAATGCAAAATCAACAGAAATTAATCAAAATAATAGCCGAAGCTAAAAAGTGAAAAACAAAATACACTAATTCTGAGTGAGAAATAAAATATAATGAACTTCTTCAAATATCGTTTGCTTTAACCGAAAATAATGAGAAACTGAAAGAAGAGCACGAGAAAGAGTTAGAAAAATTAAAAAATCAAGAAAATACTCCTCAGAAGAAATTAAACGAAGGGCAAAAAGAAGTTAATTTGCTTCGAGAAACTAGCGAAACATTAAAAAAAGAAAATCAAGTCCTAAAAGAAATTATTGCTTCTTTAAAAAGTGATAATCCGCAAAATTTAATACAAAATCAGCAAACAATCGAAAGATTAGAAGAAAGATTAGTTGATTGTTGTAGCGAATGTCTAGTTGGAAAAGAGGAACAAGAAGAAGGCCTTAGCGAAGCAAAAAAAGAAATTTTTCAATTGTGCGAAAGATTAGATGTCATACTTCCAGAATGGTTAGAAGAAAAAATCAAAAGTGCTGCTACTTACAAGCAATTGGTCAAAAGTTTAAGCGACATTCATGATCGAAGAGCAATTATCGAAATTCAAAAAGCACAAGCTGAAAAATCTGAACAATTTTCTGGAGAATCCTTTACTTCTGCTGAGCCCCGCAAAGAAATTAATCCGGGAGTCAAGCAATTTCTTTGAATAACCGGCATTCTTGCGTTAATTAGTTCTATTTTAGCCATCGTAAAAAAATGAAAATCTGCTAGATCAAGGAAAAAATAGGCGTACTATGCCCTAAACTATTTGACTATTATCTTCTTCAGGATTTTACTAATGTTTAACCTGTTTAAGTTAAATTTAGGAGGAATAAAACCTCCCCAAGATTCAGTAAGCAAAAAATGTTACTGCTGAGGCAAGCAAAGAATAAAGAAGCCACTTTTTTGCTTTTTGATTATCTTGTTTTATTCAGTATTTGAAAAGAAGGTAAATTATTAACGCTCCAAGAGAAACAACAAAAAAAGAAGCCATTCCTAAAAAACGATCTGATGCTTCAAATCCTCATTTTTCAACGACAATATATTCTAACCAAGGTCAAACAACAAAAATTGCCAAAGGAGCAGCAGCACAAGCAAAAAGAAGACCGAAAAGCCTAGTTTTTCATCAATACTTACTTTTTCAAATTCCTAAATAGTCCTCAAAGAGCTTTTTAAAAATTTTTTTCAAGTTTAACTACGGCAAACTGGACAATCTGACCGATATTTTTCTCCTCTTTCTACATGGTTTTGGTGATTTATTCAGTTTATTCCTGAACTTATTATACCCCCACCTGTAGAAAGATTTCCAGCTGCTTCGAAGCCAACATGAGGAGATATTCCCGCACCATATGCTCCGGCTGCTCCTGCTAACTGTGCTGTTTCACTTATAAGCTCATCCTTTAAAGAAGCTAATCCTACCATCGCCTTTACCGCGGAATAGCCAGGAACGAACACTGAAGCAGCAGTATCGGCTGTTGTTTTTAACACTCAGGTTTTTTCGCTTTGTTCTCGTTTATGTAACGCACAATATTCTCCTATTTCCGCTAAACTTTGACAAGCATGTCCAGTGCAAATTCCTTGTTCTCTTTTTCTTTTTATCTCTCGCTCTAGTTCATTTAACTCTTTGTTTACTGATGCGCTAATCATGCCTCGTGTCATTGGTCCATAACTTCTTTGTTCACCAATATCCTTGTGATCTAAATCAGGATATAAATCTTGTTGGTTTAAATTTGATTCTTCTAAAATAAATTGTTCATAAGTTGGGGGTGTATATTTTAAATCTTTGTTATCTGTCATAATGTTTAATATTCCTTTCAATGTTTATTAACTAATTTGACTGCTTACTTAATTACACTTATCAAGGGAGGCTCTTTGGCAACAATCACGACATCTTGGTCAACCTAAATTCTGGTTAAGTATGCTTCATCAAGCTTAGTTAGGCTTGTTTTTAGTTTAAGAATGTTTTATTTTTGTTAGATGCGTCCAAAAGGGCGCCGAATCTTTCTTCCGCTAGTGATAAAAGTTCATTGTCATTTATTCATGTTTTTTACCTTATATATAATATTTTACACTCGCGCAAACTTTTTTTATAATTTTGGGAAATTATAATTTTAAACTTGTTAATATTAAGTTAATGTGTGTGTGTGTGTGTGTGTGTGTGTGTGTGTGTGTGTGTGTGTGTGTGTGTGTGTGTGTTAAGAATTACTGAATATTATTTAACGATTACTTATTAGCAGACTTTTTGCTCTAATGGAAGTTTTGCGAAGACAAAAAATTAAAAAAAATATTTTTGCAAAACTTCAGGCAAAATTAGT
>Ga0163163_10006823_pt1 | contig 10017 bp, 12 predicted proteins | sample S65metaG_FD_119766 | JGI IMG/M metagenome (GOLD analysis project Ga0163163, IMG submission 119766) | Switchgrass rhizosphere microbial communities from Kellogg Biological Station, Michigan, USA - S6-5 metaG | ecosystem: Host-associated > Plants > Roots > Rhizosphere > Soil | place: USA... | reverse complement strand
TCCAGAAGAAGTCGCTCTTGCCGCCGAACAGCACCATGATGATGTTGAAGCAACTAGCGTAGAAGCTTTGATTGTTCGTACTGTAGACGCCATTAGCGCCAGTCGTCCTGGTGCCCGAAATATTTCGGCCGAAAACTTTGGCGAACGCATGCGTGATCTAGAAAACATCGCCCTTGGTTTTAACGGCATCGATAAGGCCTATGCTATTTCCGCTGGCCGCGAAGTTCGTGTCTTTGTCCGCCCGCAAGATATCGATGATCTGAGTGCCATCAAACTGGCCCGCGACATCGCTAACAAAATCGAAAGCACCATGCAATACCCTGGCACCATCAAGGTAAACGTCATCCGCGAAACCCGCGCCATAGAATTCGCTAAGTAGGTCAACCAAAGTGAGTGGCCAAGAAAAACTTATCGCAACAACAGCAATCGTTTGTTCGGTAGTTCTTCAAAAAGATGGCAAAATTCTGCTCGTTCAGGAAAAACAGCCAAAGGCCTACGAAAAATGGAACTTTCCTGGTGGACGTGTTGATGCCGGCGAGACCTTAGAGCTAGCCGCTATGCGTGAAGCCAAAGAAGAATCGGGTTTTGATGTTAGCATAATTAAAGAAATATTGGTTATGCATCCAAGCGTTGAACGTCCAGTTTTTCATATCTACATGGCCGAAATCATTGGCGGTGAATTAAAATTTCCAGAAGATGAAATACTTGATGCCAAGTGGTTCACCAAAGAAGAAATTAAAGCAATGGAATCTGAACTACGCAATCCCGAGCTTCAGCTCAAATCGCTGGAGCTCATATAAATGAAACCAGAAATTGAAGTTAAGTTTCTGAATGTCGATCACGACGAAATTCGCACTAAGCTCAAAGCGTTGGGTGCAAAACTAGAACACCCAATGCGTTTAATGCATAGGCAGATGTTTGATTATGCTGATAATCGCCTCCAAAATAATCACGAACGCTTACGTGTACGCGACGAAGGAGATGGCAAAGTTTGCCTAAATTATAAGTCGCGCGCTAAATCACAATATGCCGACGAGATTGAAGTTGTTGTATCCTCGCTAGAAGAAACTTCGGCCATCCTTAAAGCCATTGGTCTAAAAAACTACAGCAACCAAGAATCAAAACGCGAGACCTGGACGTACAAAAATGTAGAAGTGGTACTTGATGAGTGGCCATGGATAAATCCATTTATTGAAATCGAGGGTCCAACAGAAGAGGTCATTCAGCAAGTCGCTAAAGAGCTGGGCTTTAATTGGCAAGATGGAAAGTTTGGAAGCGCCGACACAATATATATGATTGAGTATCCCAAGATGAAAAAAGACGAATCGATTGGTGATTTGGAGCAAATTAAGTTTGGTATGCCATTGCCGCAGTGGCTAAAGGACAGGCAATGAAAATTTTATACATTGGTGATGTGATGGGCGAAGTAGGCATTGAAACGGTAGAAAAAGTTTTGCCTGATCTCAAAAAAGAAAAGGCTGTTGATGTGGTCATAGCCCAAGCCGAAAATGTTTCAGAAGGCAAGGGACTTACAGTTGAGGATTACGAGCGACTTAAAAGGGCAGGGGTAGATGGTTTTACCGGCGGCAATCACACTATGCGCCGCGAAGAAACCGAGCAGCTACTGGAAGACGAGAACGCTCCAGTAACGCGGCCGGCAAATTATCCAGAAGGCACAGCAGGGAAGCGCTACAAGATTTTACAAGCCGGCGAGGGCAGGGTGCTTCTAATTAGTCTTCTAGGCAGCATAGTGGGCAAGGACTCAGAAAAGCCAACCGCTAACCCATTGACCGCTGTTGACGAAATACTTAACATGTTAAGCAACGAAAAGCTAGATGCTATCGTTGTTAATTTTCATGGAGATTTTAGTAGTGAAAAAGTGGTTATAGGCCATTATCTCGATGGTCGCGTTACGGCCGTTATCGGTGATCATTGGCATATTCCAACCGCCGACGCCCGGGTATTACCAGGTGGGACAGCTCACATTACTGACGTTGGCATGTGCGGCAGCTTAAATAGTTCGTTGGGTGTTAAGTACGATAGCATCATTGCCCGCTGGCGCGACGGAATAATAACTAGAAACGAACTAGAAACCTCCGGTCCACGTCAATTTAATGCCGTGCTTGTAGAAACAGACTCAGAAACTAAGCGCGCTAAATCAATCGAGCAAATCCAAAAAGTTCTAAACTAGTTTTTAATTTTCTTGGTGACCGCGGAAGCCAAAGCCCGCCACAATGACACTTGCGAACATATTTATAACCACTACACGCACCAAAGGCAGACCATTATCAATTGCAAGTAACGCCGCGCTGCCCAACCAGATAATGCCAATTACACCGGCAGTGTAAGGATATTTAATAAATAGTAAAAATTCTTTAATCATGCTGGTTTTTCCCCTTCAGGTTTAAGCAATGGAGTTTCGCCTATATTCATTTTTTCAGATAGCTGTCTAAATAACAAGGGATCGCGTTCGGCAACTCGTTCTAACCAACGGCTAACGGTTTCAATCGCCTGCCCCACGCTTACTGTTTCTTTTGATTCGACCAACAACTCTGGGTGTATTCGTCCAATTTGAGCTACGGCTTGATCCATCATTGGCGCCATAACTTTGCGGTACATCCCAAGACTGCCGAGCATAGACGTATAGGTTTGAATAGCTCGCAACACTTCAGTTGCCTCCAAATTCATAGCTAGTCCAAAACGATTACCTTTATTAACAATCTTGGTCATGGAGCCAAGCACGCCGGCGTCGTTCTTTAAATCTTTTTCAAAGTTGCTAGTACCGTCTTCACCAATCAAAAACTTACCGGCTACTTGCGCAACATCGTCGATATAATTATGATCATTTTTTTGTCCTATGAACTCACCCAATCTCATTAATGCTTTATATAAATCACCCACAAAAAATTTCATGCCCTGCACCAGTAAATTCTTGGCATCTGAACCTTTAAAAATTTGATCAATCGCGCTCATAAGAGCGTATAAATTATTTTTAGATTTAGGCGCCGAAGCGCTAATCCCAAAATCAATCAAGCCAACTTTATTATCGCGCATTAGTCGCACATTGCCTGGATGCGGATCGCCCTGAATTCGTGGCAAGTCAAAAATACCAACGATTGATTCATAGCCGAGTACTTGCAGTTGCGTTGCCAAATCGGAACCTAAAGTCTCGCGCACGTAATCAACCGGCTTCGCTCCTTGTTCCTGCAACCTTATTATCTGAGCAACAGAAATACCGTCAATATAATCTTGAACGATAATATTATCCGTACATAATTCCAAATAAGTTTTAGGAATCACCAAGCTTGAGTGATCTTTGTAATACTCGTAAAGTTCGTGAGCAAACTGGGCTTCGTTACGGTAATCTGTTTCGCGCAGCGTAGCTTCCGTAAAGTCTTTCATAGCGGCCGTAAGTTTTATACCGGCGTTTTTATTTAGTTTAGAAAAAAAGGTTTTTGAGAAGCGGGTCAAAAGCTTAATATCATACTTTAGTAGTTCTCGAACCATAGGACGCAGAACCTTAACCACAATTGCTTGGCCATTCTGTAGCTGCCCATAATAAACCTGGCCAAAACTACCGGCCGCGAAAGGCTGTGGCTGGATCAAAGCAATTTGGCTTAAGCGATTTTTAGGCAACTCAGCTTGTAGTAATGCCGTAATATCAATTGGTTCGGAATCCAAATTTTCAAAAATTTTTAACTTGTCCTTGCCTTGCCATTTGCGCATGATTTTTGAACGCAGCAAAACGCCTTGGAGGAACTTAATATAAACGCCGCCAAGACCTATGAATTCTTCGCAAATTAAAGTGTAGAGTTTTTCGTCTTGTTTGCGCTTGTGTAAGTAGTAAGACTTGGTGGCAAGAGTAGCCAGGCGCTTGGTGCGGGCGCGCTTAATGGCGGCAATAGTTTTTTCGTGGGCTGTTCGGGCCATTATTTCTTTCCGAAGCCAATTAGAAACATCACCACCGTGCTAATCATAACTGCCAAGTAAAGTTCAAAAATTTCGTGGGTATGGTTGCGGCTAAACGCCATGATAATAACGGCTACCCAAATGAAGAGAATGGTGAAGAAAATCGAGACATACTTCATCTCGTTAATTATACAATTTATGGGCCACTTTTGCTACTGGCAGGCTAATCTTTGAATACAACTTTTTGTGGGCGTGGCAAGACTATGAGAGCACTGATTACCGAAGCTATAAAGATCAAATAAATTGGGAAAGCATAGGTCGAAAAATTCCATTGGCCGTTTTGAATTGCCAAAAGCGTAATTGTTGATCCAACCACACTAGTCATGAACGCTAAAGCACTTTCTGATTTGGGATGTGTGTAAGATTTTACTAGAGTTGGAATAGCCGCAAACATATCAGACATGATACTTAGTAAAATAGCTATATTTCCCTTCCCGGTAATGGCCCATAGTACTAGTGCCAAAATCGAGATGCTACCACAAAATAAATCAAATCTGGTAATTTTCCAATGTGCCTTTTTACTATAAAAACTAACGGCTAAGACGAGCAATGGGCCAAAACCAACACTGAAAGTTAACAGGCTTACTTCAAGATTAGCGTGTTGTACCAATTCTGCGGCAAAGGCGATCAGTGGCGATAAAGCCCAAAGTACCCAGGAAACCCGGTTCGGCTGCACTCTGCCTCTGTAGGCAGCAATTGCGTAGCCAATGCTTCCGCCAAGCGGAAACAGTGCGCCCAGGACTGCAAAGTGTTGGTTGATCATTACGCTCTAGTATAACAGCCGTTATTAAGCAGCTGCTAAAACAGGCAATTCAATATTTTCTGGCAGCTCCTGCCCGGGTATTCCAACTCCAAAATAGCCGCCGCTCTGGTGTGCCCAAAGTTCGGCGTAGATGCCCTTTTTATCCTGCAGCAGTTCTTTGTGTGTGCCAATTTGAGCGATTTTACCCTTGTCCATCACAACTATCCGGTCCAAATGCTGGATAGTGCTAAGCCGGTGGGCAATAACTACCGCCGTACGGTTTTCCATTAATTTCCACAAAGCCTTTTGAATATATTTTTCGCTATGACTATCGAGTGAGCTGGTGGCCTCGTCCAATACCAAAACAGGACTATTTTTTAGCAGTGCTCTAGCAATTGCTACGCGTTGTCTTTGCCCTCCAGAAAGTTTTACGCCTCTTTCGCCTACCAGCGTGTCATAACCATTCGGTAGTTCATTGACGAACTCATTCACATAGGCTAACTTGGCGGCGTGCAATATATCTTCTCGTTTAGCTTTTGGATTAGCATAGCCAATATTTTCAGCGATTGAGCGATGAAACAGCAACGGTTCCTGTGGAACATAAGAAATCACGGTTCTTAAATCTTTTTGAGTTATCTCACGAACATCTAAATCATTTAAAGTAATTTGCCCGGCCGTTACGTCCATGAAGCGCAGCATTAATTTAGTAAGGGTTGTTTTACCACTACCCGAATATCCAACCAATCCAATTTTTTCGCCCGGGCGGATTTCAAGCGCGAATTTATTGACGGCCGTTTGAGTTTTGCCAGCGTCTGGATACTGAAACGAAACTTCATTAAATTTAATTGTGTAAGACTGACTGGTTTTGAGTTTTTTTGGATTTTCAGAATCTTTCACCAGATTTTTTAAGAACATCGTCTTAACTGGCTGGTAGGCCGAGCCCATGACTTCCTCGTATCTTTTTACGATTTCGGCGATGTCCAATGTGCTGGCAACCAACTTGATTACATAGAGCTGAATTAAGATAACAATGGTAATCGATATTTTGCCATCACGATAAAGATGGGCGGACAATACTAGCAGTGTTGACGTAGTGGCTGCAGCTAAGAACATGCGGCCGGCGTCGGCAGGGTTAGCGGACACCCAAGCTTTGTATTGGGCTTTGCTCCAGGTTTTCATCGTTGATTGTAGTCGTTTTTTCTCAAAACCCTCCATGGCGAAACTTTTAACGGTCGTACCATGTGTCAGCGCGTCACCGATGTCTGCGGCCACATCGCTGCTGGCTTCACTAACTCTACGTCTAAATCGCAACCTCAAAGAACTTGTTAAAAGTGTAAAACTTAATACAATGCCCATTGCGATTAAAGTGATAAGAGCTAAAAATACCGAATTATAGGCAATTATCGCGATACCAGAGATTGCAATAGTTATCTGCCGCGGAATGGATTGGGTAACAAGTTCGCCATACATATTGTAGGCATCACGAATACGTGCGGCCTGAGCGCCGAGTGAGCCAAAATAAGCGTTGCTAAAAAAGTCATAATCTTTTTCCAAGAAGTTGGAAAATATTTTTTCCTGAACATACTCAGAACCCCTAATAGCATTTTTACTAATAAGAGTACTTCCAGTTGCCCAGAGTATGCTGTAAGTTATCGATAGTAGTAAAACCCAAAGTGCATACTTGTTCACGCTGTTAAAGTCACGAGTCAAAATAGCTTGAATAGCATAGGCGCTCACCAAAGGTATGAAAGCGTTGTAAGCGGCAACTGCTGGTATACGAGTTAGGTAGCAGAAAATTAAAGTTGATTTGCTTTGAAGATTCCCGCGCCAAAACAAACGGTGAATTTCCCGAGTTATTTCCTTTTCGCGCCTCTGGTCCTTTTTCGACATTATAGATCCGAGTATAACATTCTTACCAGATTAGATCAGCCAAATAAAAAGCCCGTCTTTTGACGGACTCTTAATTTGGTCGGGCTCCTAAAGCGTTACTCGAACTACGAGGACCAGATGAGGCGGCTGCAGCGGTTGCTCGACTTGCCGGCCTCGGATGGTTCGGACGTCGACCGGTAAGATATATAAGGTCAAGTATGACAGAGACCGCGGCCAAATCAGTAGCACTGACCAAGGTTCACGCTACAAAGGCTATCTTAACTACCCGATGATCGCCTTCTTGATGAAGATCGGCATGCTTCCGGGCGACGATGTCGTGATCCCATGGTTTGCTCGACAGAACTACGATGCCCTCACCCGACTGTACGACCGCGACTACGAGGTGATTGAGCGCCGGATTCTGACGGCGGCTGGCCACGACGACGAGGTCAGCAAGATGCGGCTTGACAAGTACATTGCCTCGCTTACCTCGGCAATCCAGGAACTTAAACTGGGAAGAATGCCGCACAGCGATGCGGCGTCAGACGAGGACATCTGACTACGATTGAGAATCGTGACCTCCTGAGCTCCGCTCAAGGTTGAACACAAGGATATCCGCCTGAACCGGCATCCAGTAGTCGCCCGCCGCACCGGATCGCCCGATCGGGCTCATCGTGTCAATCGCGGCTTGTAGTTCGACCTCGAGAATCGTTACTCCGGCCGCCGCTAATAAGCGGCCTGCGATGGCTGCGGCAAATTCGGTGCGATCCAGCAGGACGATGGGATCGGGCCGACGATCGGTTTCGAACGCACACGCGATTCTGGTTAAAGCGTCGACAACCTCCGCTCGACTCGTCGAGCCGAAGCGATCGTAGTGAGGCAGACCCTCTATTGAGACATTCGAGTCGTCGGAGTTGTGGAAGAGATCGACGATGTCGCTCTCGGTCTGAACCCACCACCACGGCACGACATCGAGTTGGTGTCGCTCCGAGCTGTGGATCAAGGCCTCCAACTCTTCGTCTACGTCTTCGTGGTTTTGCTGAGCTTCCTCGCCATTCATGGTTGTGTGAAGTAAATATCGATTATATTTACTCACACACATGGCTATGGCGTCAAACGTGACACATTTTGATTCATTTGGACATAGTCTCTGCACAACCCTTTTGGATTCCTCTCCGGAGGCACGCCCCAGTCCTCCAGGGCTGGTACGACAACAGCTATGGTAGACAAGCTTAAGCGTGCTGCTCACGAGTTGGGCACCCGTCAGGTACGGGGTGCCGCAGGCCGGGCGACTACGGGCCGACCGGGAGGATTACGCCGTGCACGACTCCAGCACTGATTCGGAGCATCCACTCGGTCGCAAACACCAGACCTCCGTAAAGGAGGAACAAGACGGACTGCCAGTGGAGTACCAGTCGATGCTCAATTACATCGTCGGTGAGCTGGGTCCTATCCAGATACAGCGCCGCCAGCGGGATCTGCACGCCGTACGAGTAGCCGGCGGTGCCGACCAGCAAGGTGGCGTTGATCTCGCCGCTGGCTACGACGTCATCAGTCACGATTGGGGCTGGCAGCAGGTTCAGCCTCGCTAGGCGTTTTCGTCGACTGGGGGATCAACCGGCTCAGCGACGACTCGGCTGAGTGCCGCACCCTGACGGCGCACACGTTCTTTGGCGGCGTGACGTTGTCGTGCCGTTGGTTCGAATCGTTGCTGAGCGGCCTGGGGCGATGTACCAAGGTGGTCACCGATCTCCTTCCATGTGCCGCCTGCCGCACGGAACTCAGCCGCAGCGACAGCCATGTGCCCCACAATCGACGGCGTCACAGAACGCGCCAGTTGGTCAAGCATTGTGAGCCGCTCTAGCGGCTCTGCAACTACGTTCGCCGCCGCATCAATGCTGGAAAGAATCCTTGTTACATCGTCTTGCAGGGTAATTTCATCTTCGTCGGATTTGAATGCGTGGAGGAATTCTAATGTCGCCTCCGGGTGCCCGCGAACACCCGCTTGCATTTGCACCGCAGTGTAAGGCATTTTCTCAAAACGAGCAAGAGTTTGCTCTACGTGCCAGTCATCTGACTCACCAAAGTCTAAGTGCGAAATTTCAGTCTCCAAGAACTGATCTGCCTCAATCTGATAGCGAACAATTGACGACCGAAGCGAAATGATATGGTACAAAAAGGAAACATCCGTTCGCGATTCAAATTCAGTAAAGAGTAACACCTGTACCGAAGTCACCAAATGTCGTAGCCGAAGTTGCAATGACTCTGGCCACTCAAAAGGGCGATCAGCGCGACCGAGTGCCGCAAGGAAATCTCGATATCGTTGAAGGTCGGAAAGAAACGTCGTGAGACCGGCGCGCTGCTCCTCAATCGTCGCACCATCAGCATCAGGTAGATCGGTGAACACCTGAGAATGGTACGACCGCAGAGCTTGCAACTCCGCTTGACTCAGTTGGTCGGCCGGCGAGACCAGCGACGACCTACTCGACCAATTCGAAGACCGCTTTCAAGGCGGCTGGGAGAGTGTTGAGGCCTACGCCGAAGCCGTGCTGGACGAGATCGATGCCATGAACGTCATCTACCACGCACCAGAGTGGTTGCAGCCCTACCTCAACCTCGACGTTGCAGCGTTTGCTCGTGATCTGGAAATCAGCGGAGACATCGTCACCGAAGCGCAACCGGAGGAAGGGGTCTGGATATGGTCCGGCCACTAGATCGTTCGACCTCGGAGTCGTTGTGGAATGGTCGACACCGCTCCACATATGGAGCAAGCTGTGCTACGATGGAGGCACTAACCGGAGCTGCCTCATGGACGAGCAACAAGCACAAGCGCTGGGCGGAATCTTGCGTTCCCGACGAGAGGAACTTGGCTACTCGCTGCGACGTGTCGCTGAACTCAGTGGTGTACCGAATAACTCGATCCTCCACATCGAGCAAGGCCGAATCGGAGCGCCCGCACCAGACAAGGTCGCACGAGTCGCCGCCGCACTCGAGCTCAGCCTCGCAGACGTCTACGCCATCGCCGGCTGGGCGATCCCAGACGATCTTCCGCACTTCCGGCCGTACTTGCGGACCAAGTACGAGGGCCTGTCAGCCGAGGACATCGACGCCATCGAGCGCTACGCATCTCGACTGGCCCGCAAGCGGGGCGTATCGCTCACTGGCCCGGCACCAGGCGAAGACGAGTAGGGCACAACAGACAATCAATAACCACAGAGGGGAGGCAGCGATGCAAACGTCGAAACAACAGGTCAATCAGAGGGATGAAGCCCTCAGCGACGTCTTGTACGAGCGAGGCCTCCGATCTAGACCGGGCCGCTATGCGGCAGTCCAGGTGACGGACTCCAAGCTCTGGGCGATGCTGCAGGACCGGTACTACATCGGCCTCGTGACCTATAAGGGAGAGGAGTTCGTCGGCCGTCATCCTGCGCTGATTA
>Ga0163163_10006821_pt1 | contig 10017 bp, 8 predicted proteins | sample S65metaG_FD_119766 | JGI IMG/M metagenome (GOLD analysis project Ga0163163, IMG submission 119766) | Switchgrass rhizosphere microbial communities from Kellogg Biological Station, Michigan, USA - S6-5 metaG | ecosystem: Host-associated > Plants > Roots > Rhizosphere > Soil | place: USA: Michigan... | reverse complement strand
GGTGGCGGATTATCGATGTCGGCCGCCTGCGGGTCAAATTTACGGGTCATCTGAACCGCCGACTGGCTGACATCGAGAAGCGTGCGGCGGCCTTCCTCGATCGCGGCTGCGGACTTCTTGTTGAAAGTTTCGGCGAACTGGCGGATCTCTCTCATCTTCTCGAACAGTTCATCGGCCTTTCCCTCCGCAACTCCGGGCAGGACGCTGTCGATCTTAGCCACCGCGTTGCTAAAGCCAGCGAACGCGGCGTCGGCCTTTGCTACCATGTTTTCGATGGCATCGCCCCTGCTCGCAAGCGAGGAGGTATAGGCCTCAAAGCCCAACAACGCATCCTTGATCGTCGCCTGGTTGCCGACCAAAATGCGGTCGACATTGTGCAGCGTATCGCGGATCGATTCGATCTCGCTGAGGTCGGCGGTCAGCACCGGAACGCCGTCGGCGTCAACCGGCACGGGTGGGGCGGCCGGCGCCCCTCCGGTCAACGAAATCGCGGCAACGCCGGTCAGTCCCTGAAACTCGAGACCCACGACCGTGTCCTTGCGGATCGGGGCACTGTTATCGACCCGCACGAGGACGACGACGCTGCGCGGGTTGTCCAGTTTCAGCGATACGATTTCGCCGACTTGAACGCCGTCGAAATTGACGCTGCCGCCCTTGCGCAGGCCGCTCGCAGAGCCCGCGAACACGATCCGCAGTTCTGAGCGTTGCGCAATGCCGTGATACTTTCGCAAACCGAGGAAGCCGAACAACGCGGCCGCGATCACCACGAGCGCCGTGGTTCCGATCATCATGTTGCTGGCGCGAATCCTCATGGACCATGATCCGGTGGCAAAGCGTCGGCCGGTCAAAGGCGCCGGCCCGGTTGCCGATTGTACGGGCAAAGTCACAGGGACGAAAGAGCGGTCCGCCTCGCCATTGCTGCAGGCCGAGCCTTGCTGCGGTCAGCGGCGCCGCAGCCCGCCACGCGTACTGCTGCTGCTTGACAGGCTGCGGGGGCGAGGCCACGCTTTGTTTCACGCGCGTCTTGCGCCTCGAAGAAGTGCATCGGGAGAAATCATGACCAAACTGCTCAGCAAGGAAGAGGTCGCAGACTACCATGAGCGCGGTTTCCATTTCCCGATCGATGCTCTTGATGCGAGCGAGGTTGAAGGCTTCCGCCGCAAGCTCGAAGGCTACGAGGTGATGAGCGGCGGTCCGATCAAGGCCGAAATGCGCCACCGCAGCCACGTGCTCTTCACCTGGATCGACGAGATGATCCGTCACCCGAAAATCCTCGATGCGGTGGAAGATGTGCTCGGGCCGAACATCCTGTGCTGGAACACGAGCTTTTTCATCAAGGAGCCTCGCGATCCCGGATTTGTTTCCTGGCATCAGGACGCTACCTATTGGGGCTTGAGTTCTTCCGACGTGGCGACCGCGTGGATTGCCATGTCGCCCGCCAACAAGGTTTCCGGCTGCATGAAATTCATCGCCGGCACCCATCAAAGCCAGGTCCGGCACGAAGATACTTTCGACAGAAATAACCTTCTCACCCGCGGTCAGGAAATCGCCGTGGAAGTCGATGAGGCAAAGGCCGTGTATGTGGAGTTGAAGCCGGGGCAGGCATCGCTGCATCACGTGTTGCTGTTTCACGGCTCCGAACCGAACCGTTCCGACGACCGGCGCATCGGACTTGCCATCCGCTATATCCCCACGCATCTGAAACAGGCGGTCGGGGCACGCGACTGGGCGACGCTGGTTCGCGGCAGGGACGACTATCACCATTTCCTGCCCGCCCATGTGCCGGCGCGCGATCTCGAGCCCGAAGCGCTAGCCTTCCACAACGAGGTGTCGCAAGAGCAGGTTCGCGTGCTCTATCGCGGTACGGGCAAGACCGCCTACCGCGCGTGAAGCCACGGCTTCCGAAAGGACGAAAAAATTATCGAGCTTGCCTCACACCAGCGTCCATTCCTCGGCGCTGGCGCCTGCAAGCGCACGCACGCGCGCGTCATCGGCGGCAAGCTCTCGTGCAGAACCCGAATAAACCACGATGCCGTCGTCCAGCACATAGGCATCATCGGCGATCTCCAGGCTCATCCGCGCGTTCTGTTCGACCAGCAACACGGAAATGCCCTCGGCCTTCATCTGCTGGACGATGCGGAATACCTCGTTCACGATCAGCGGCGCCAAGCCCTGGGACGGTTCGTCGAGAATGAGCAGCTTGGGATTGAGCAGCAGCGCACGGGCAATCGACAGCATCTCCTGTTCGCCGCCGGAGAGCTGGCGCCCGCGATTGTGCCTGCGCTCCTCAAGGCGCGGAAACAGTTGGTAGATCCGCTCGATGGTCCACGGCCCGTGACGTTCGAGCGGAACCTTGAGGTTTTCCTCCACGCTGAGATTGGCGAAGATGCGCCGGCCTTCCGGCACATAGCCCACTCCCAACCCCGCGATCTGGAAGGTCGGCCAGCGCGTGGTGTCCTGGCCGAATATCGTGATCTTGCCCTGGCGTGCCGGCGTCAGGCCCATCAGGCTCCGCAGCGTCGTGGTCTTGCCCGCACCGTTGCGGCCAAGCAAGGCGGTGATCCTGCCCTCGGCGACGGAAAGGCTGACGCCATGCAGGATGTGGCTTTTCCCGTAAAAGGTGTGAATGCCTTCGGCGATGAGCGCTGCGGTCATGCGGCGTTGCCCAGATAAGCGGCTTGAACGGCTTCGTTGGCGGCGATCTCCTTGGGCGTGCCCTGCGCCAGCATCCGCCCCTGATCCAGCACACAGACGCGGTCGGCAAGATGAAATACCACGCGCATGTCGTGTTCGATCAGGACGATGGTGTAGTTGCTGTCGCGGTGCAAGCGCCGGATCAACTGGGTGATATTGAACGTCTCCTGGTCTCCCATCCCGGCCGTCGGCTCGTCGAGCAGCAACAGATGCGGCTTCAAGGCCAGCGCCATCGCGATCTCCGCGGCGCGCTGATCGCCGTGCGCAAGTTCGCCGACCAGCCTGTGGGCCTTGCCGTCCAGCGAAACCAGTTTCAGTGTACTGGCGACGTCTTCCTCGATCAGCGCGGTAGCCGAATGGCTGATCCAGGGCCGCAGGCGGTAACCGCCGGCGACCTCGGTGGCAATGCGCACGTTTTCGAACACGGTAAGTTCGGGAAAGATCTCGGTGATCTGGAAAGTCCTTGCCATTCCCCGCGTCACGCGTTCATGGGTGGACAGGCGGGTGATGTCCTGCCCGTCGAACACGATGCTGCCGGAGGTTGGCGGAAAAAATCCGCTAATCAGGTTGAAGAACGTCGTCTTGCCCGCGCCGTTCGGCCCGATGATTGCGCACAATTCGCCCTTGGCGACCTTGAGCGAGACGTCGCGCACCGCGACCAGGTTGCCGAAGCGTTTGCTGACACCGCTGATTTCAAGAACGTTCATGCCTTGCTCCGCTGCAGGAAGCCCAGAAGTCCGCGCGGGAAGAAAAGCACCACCAGCACGAAGAGCAGGCCGACGAACGACATCCAGTTGACGGTGATGCTCGAAAGATAATCCTGCAAGGCGACAAAGACCGCAGCGCCAAGCAGCGGACCCCAGAAACTGCGCATACCGCCCATCACGGCCATCATCACGAAATCGCCGGATTGGCTGTAGTGCAGGCCCCTTGGATCGGCGAAGTTGTTGACCAGCGCATACAGCGCGCCGGCAAATCCCATGAAGAAGCAGGAAAGCGTGAATGCGATCCAGATATGGCGTTCGACCGGAATACCGAGGAAACGCGCGCGCCGTTCGTTCTCCCGGATTGCGATCATCGTGCGGCCGAACGGCGAGCGCAGAATGAACCCCATGGCGCCGACAGCGAGCGCAAAGCAGAACAGCACGAAGTAATAGAATTCGATGGTATTCGACAGGATGTCGAGCTTGAACAGGCCCAAATCGATCGGCTGGCGGGAGAAGCCGCGCAACCCGTCGTCTCCGCCGGTCAACGAGCTCCACTGAAAGGCGATGTAATAAAACACCTGGCCGAACGCAATCGTCACCATCGCGAAGTAGACGCCGCGCCGCCGCACGATCAGGGCGCCGAGAACCGCGCCGCAAACACCGCCGAGAAGCATGCCGAGAACGAGCGCAAGCGGCGTGCTTGGCGCCAGCAGTTTGAGCGTCAGCCCCGCGCCATAGGCGCCAAGGCCGAACCAGGCGGCATGCCCGAACGACAGCACGCCGGTAAACCCCAGCAGGAAGTTAAGCGACATCGCCGCGAGCCCGAGCACGAGAATGCGCGTGGCAAGCGCCGTATAGCCGCCGAGCGGCGCCATCCAGTAGGGCGCGAGGATCAACAGCGCCCAGATCGAGGCTAGTGCGATCAGCTTGCGGTTTTGCTCGGCACTCAACTCATCATTCCTTCTTCGCCGAACAATCCGCGCGGGCGCAGCAGCAGCACCACCGCCATCATGATATAGATGACGGCTTCGCTGGCGGCGGGATAGAACACCGCCGTCAGTCCGGAAGCCACCCCGATCAGCAGCCCGCCGGCCAGCGTTCCGGGCAGGCTGCCGATGCCACCGACAATGATGGCAATGAAGCTCGGCATCAAGAGGCCGGTGCCCATGGTGGGTTCAAGGCCCAATTGGCCGGCTGCCAGCACGCCGCTCAGCCCTGCGAGAAAGATGCCGACCGCAAAATTGAGCGAACGCAGCATCTGAACGTTGATGCCCAGCGCGGCAACCGTTTCCAGGTCCAGCGTGCCGGCGCGGATACGAACCCCGAGCCGGGTGTAACGCAGCAGCAGGAACAGTAGCGCCACCGCGATCATGACGACCGCCACCATGAACAGGCGATAACCGGTGATGAAGAAGAAGTCGTTGCTCAGCGGTTGCGCCAGAAACGGCGGGATGGTGACGGGCTTGCCCTGCGGACCCCAGATGAACCGTGTGCCATCTTCGATGATGAATGCCAGGCCGAAGGTCAAAAGCAGGCTGTAGAGCGGATCGCGCCCGTAGAGCGGGCGTATCAGCACGCGTTCGACGATCAGCCCGAGGATCGCCGTCAGTGGCGGCGCCACGAGCAGCGCGCCCCAGAAGCCGATATAGGGCGTGATCGTATAGGCGATATAGCCGCCGATGACGAGAAATCCGCCATGAGCGAAATTGATCACATTGCTCAGATTGAGGATAAGCGAAAGCCCGAGCGCCATCAGAACATAGAAGGCGCCGATGATAAGTCCGTTTGTGACGTTAAAGAGAAGCAGTTGCGTCATGGTTCACCGAGCTGATCCCCGTACATGCGATGATCCGGGAGCGGGGCAAGCGGATCATTGGGAAGTTCTTATGCCGGCCACTGGATGGTACAGCCCGTATCGCCCACCGGTGGAGCGGTCTTGTCGCCGGGCACGATCTCGTCGACACGAAACAGGTCTTCCGGATCGTCCTTGCCCTTGGCCTGCGCCTCGCCAATGAAGGCCGATGTCATTAGCTGATGGTCGCCCTTGCGATAATAGACCTTGTTCGGTTGCAGCTTGACATCGTCGGGCAGTTCGAGATTTTCAAGCGCTGCGGCAAGCTTGACCGCGTCGAGCACTTTCTCCTGGTTTGCCACTTGCGCAAAACTCATCGCCGAGACGTAGCCGAACCAGTGCCGTGCAGTCGGCACGTTGTTGTTGTTGACCTTGCGGATGTCGGCGACGAACTTGTCGACGGCGGGAAGGCCCGGTTGCTTCCAGTACCATTCGAACATCCATACCCCGATGCGCGCTTCCGGTGGAAGACCGGCCAGCGACTCCAGCTCCTGCTGCGTTCCCGCCACGTGGATCTGCTTGTTGAGGCCGAACTGCACAATCTGCTTGAGACAGTTGATCATATCGGAGCCCTGCACCAGCAGGATCAACACGTCCGGGTTGGCGGCGCGCGCCTTGATCAGATAGGCGGAAAAGTCCGTGGTGCCGAGCGGGGTGAGTTCATTGCCGGTGACCGATCCGCCGAGTTTCTTCAGATCCTCGGTGCAAGCGGTGTAAAGCGTGTGGCCGAACGCATAGTCCGGCGTGATGAAGTGCCATTTCTTGCCGTATTTCTTGAACAGCACGTCGGAAACCGAATTGGCCTCCATACGCGTCGTGTTGCAGACGCGGAACACGTTCCATTTGCAGTCCTTTCCGGTGATCGAATCGGTGTGGCCGCCGGAAACGATGTGTAGAACCTTCTTTTCATTGCTGACCTGGGCAATCGCCGCGGCGATGGCGGAATTGACGTCGCCGATCAAAAAGTTGACCTGATCGCGCTCGATCAGCTTGCGGGCCTTCTGGACCCCGGTGCCGACGTCATTGGCGGAGTCCTCGACCAGCAGTTCGACCGGACGCCCCAGGATGCCGCCCTTGGCGTTGATCTTTTCGACCGCAAGCTTGGCGCCCATCACCTCGTTGCCCGCAGGCGCGGCGTATACCCCGGTAAGAGGATCGACCATGCCGATGCGCAGTGGCGTTTCGCCGCGTGCCTGGATGAGAAACGGAGAAGCCACCTGAAGGGCGCCGACCGCTGCAGCGCTCTTCATCAGGCTGCGACGGTCTAACTTCGTGGTGAAAATCTGTGTCATCGGCCTTCCTCCGAACAACCATTTCAATTTTATTGCGTGTCGTGCCGCGCCGCGGTTGCGGCCGCGCCGGCAGCCGCAACCGTCCCGATGCTGCTGCGCCTTATGCCGGCCATTGCATCTTGCAGCCGGTGCCTTCCGCAGGGCCTGCGGCCTTCTCTCCCGGCACGGGATTGCGTACCGTGAACATGTTGTCGGGATCGCCTTTCGGCGGGTGGGCCTCGCCGACGAACACCGTGCTCATCAATTCGTGGTCGCCGGCGCGGAATTCCGGAGCGCCGGGCTGAAGCGCGATTTCCGGCGGCAACTTGAACCCTGAGAGAGCCCGGGCGAGTTTGAGGGAATCCAGCGTCTTCTCCTGGTTGGCAATCGCCGCCAGCGTCTGCACCGAGGCGAAGCCGAACCAGTTGCGCGCGGTGGCCGCCGCACCCGTGATCTTTTTCATCGCGGCGTTGAACTCCGCGACATGAGGCACGCCCGGTTGATCCCACCACCATTCCATGGTCCACCACCCGACGCGCGCGCCATCGGGCACCGCGCGGATACTCTCCAGTTCGAACAGGGTGCCGCCCACGGCCATCTGCTTGTCCAGTCCGAATTGCACGAATTGCTTGAGGCTGGAGACCTGGTCGCCGCCGCCCATGACGTTGATGAGCACCTGCGGGGCAAAGGCTTTGGCCTGGATCAGATAGGCCGAGTAATCCGGGGTCCCGAGCGGGACAAGCGATGCAGCCGAGGTACCGCCCGCCGCCTTCAGGAGCTTCTCAAATCCGGCCTGCACCGAATGCCCATAGGCATAATCCGGCGTCAAAAAGTACCACCGCTTGCCGAATTTCTCGATCAAGGTGGATGCGATCGCGTTGGAATCCATCGCGGTGGAATTGCAGACGCGGAACACGTTCCACGAACAATTCGTGCCGGTGATCGGGTCGGTATGGCCGCCCGATACAATGTGGAGGATCTTCTTTTCGCTGGTGACCTGGGCCATCGCGATGGCAATACCGGAATTGACGTCGCCGATGATGAAGCTCACCTGATCGCGCTCGATCAGCTTGCGGGTCTTTTGCACGCCGGTGCCGACATCGTTGGCAGAATCTTCGACCAGAAGTTCCACCGGCCGGCCGAGAATTCCGCCCTTCTTGTTGATGTCTTCGATTGCGAATTTCGCGCCCACCACTTCGTTTTGGGCGATGGCGGCATAGACGCCGGTCAGGGGATCGACCAGCCCGATCCGTACCGGTGTTTCGCCTCTGGCTTTGATGATGAAAGGGGATGCGAATTGCATTGCAGCAACGGCTGCGCCGGTTCGCATCAAGGTCCTGCGATCGATCGGAAGAGATCGTTGCAAGGTGCTCATGCCATTCTCCCAGGAAAGGTTATGTGCTGAATCCGGCACTCTTCGATGCCGTTTGGGCGGGCGAGGGTAGCCCTTCCGGCTCGCTTTTGCCAATGGCGATCCCGGCAAAGGGTCTTGCGACCTTTGGCCTAGGGCCGAAATGTTGCGGCCTTAAGGCTGGATTGAAGCGACGTAAGCCGCCAGCGAAATCATATCATCATGCGAGAGGTTTTCGACCACCGGCAACATCAGGGCGCCTGCGCTGCCCGCTCTTGCATGTTGCTGGAAGTCATAAAGCTGACGGACCAGGTAGCTCGGCGAACGCCCGGCAATGCCGGGAATGGCCGCAACGCCCTTCAGATCGGGGCCATGGCAGGTGGCGCAGGGCGTGGTGACGGCTGCTCCACCGGTCTTGGCCAGCGCCTCGCCTCTGGCGATGCTTCCCCTCGGGACGTAGGCAATGAACTGTGAACGTGTATCGCGATGCTCGAACTGCTCGGCATCGACAGGCACCTCGACGATGCGCTGGCCGATCGGCTCGCTGCCGCCCTTGTTCGAGACCATGTAGAAAAACCGGGCGATTTCAGTCGCAGGCACCGTGTCGGTCTCCACGACTTTGATATTGGCCTTCGGCTTGAGCGAGGAGAAATAGGCGGCGGCTGCCTTCGCCTCCTCTTCCGTGCAAGCCTTAGCGATTGCCGTCATCAGCAGGCTCGGGCTGCGCTGCGGACCGGCGAAATTCCGCGCGCCGCTTTTGAAGTCCTCGATCTGCTGGACAATGTAGGCCGCCGGCAGTCCCGCCAGGCTGGCATTCTCCGGCCCACCGGTTCCTTCGGCGCGGTGGCACGAGCCGCAGGCGCGAACCTCCGGCTGTCTGCCATGTGCGACAATGTCGGGCATGGCAGGGTGGTCGCCGGGATGCCAGTCCGGCACAAAGAACAGATCGCGCTCCTGGGTAATGGTGAAGGTTGCGCTGCTGTCGGGCACGTGGCGCGGAACGCCGTCGTCGGGCGGCACCTTGAAATCCGGAGCCCACGGATAGGCCCATGCCGGAAACGAATCCGGCGAGGAAGGCGGATTCGGTGCGGAAGACGGCGAAGCCGAAGCAGCGGGAGCCTGCGCCAGGGAGATATTATTGGAGAGGGCCATCGCAATGATGGCCAGACCTAAGCCAACTCGCATCGTCTTACCCCCTTTTTGTTTCAGTGGGCGGCTGGTACCGCCTACATTTGAAGTTCCTGCATCACAAGCGGCGAATCTCGTTTAGGAACTGGCGCGTTGGGCGGCCGCGTTGTTGAGCACGATCAGCGCATCGACCGCAACGCCGGACTTCACATTGATCAGAAACGGATTGATGTCGATCGAGGCGATCCGATCACCGGCGTCGGCCATCAGGTTCGACAGGCCAACGAGGGCCTTGACGACAGAGCCTTCGTGCAGCGCGGGCTTGCCACGATAGCCGCGGAGCTTGACGCCGGCCTTGGTCCGGCCGATCAGCACTTTGGCTTCGGCTGCATCGAGCGGCGCGCCCGCAAGCGCTACGTCCCTCATCAATTCGATGTCGACGCCGCCGGTTCCGAACAGGACCACCGGTCCCATTTCGGCATCGAGCGAGGCGCCGACCACAAGTTCGAGCTCGGAGCGGATCTGCTGGGCAATCAGAATGCCGTCGATCTTCGGCTTGCCCTTCAGCTTGCTCACCCGCGCCGTGATCTGATCGAAGGCCTTTCTGACTTCGCCCGGGCTGTTGATGTTCAACACCACGCCGCCGATGTCGGACTTGTGCAGGATCTCCGCGCTGACCACCTTGGCGACAACGGGAAAGCCGATGCCCTTGGCGATTTTGACGGCATCCGCGGCCGTTCGTGCGATCTCTTCCTTCGATACCGGTATGCCATACGCCTTCAGCAGCTTTTTCGAAGCAATTTCGTCGAGCGCGGCGCCGGTGGCATTCTTCAGCGTTCGCTCCAGCATCGCGCGTGCCGAAGCGCTGGAACAGGACACGACATCCGGCACTTCCTTGGGCAGCGAGGCATAGTCGATCAGCGCCTTCACCGCGCCGACCGCGCGGTCGAGGCCCTGCATCACGGCGATATGCGGCAGCGATTTGCGCAGGGTTTTCATGAACTCGGTGAACCC
>Ga0163163_10006820_pt1 | contig 10018 bp, 8 predicted proteins | sample S65metaG_FD_119766 | JGI IMG/M metagenome (GOLD analysis project Ga0163163, IMG submission 119766) | Switchgrass rhizosphere microbial communities from Kellogg Biological Station, Michigan, USA - S6-5 metaG | ecosystem: Host-associated > Plants > Roots > Rhizosphere > Soil | place: USA: Michigan... | reverse complement strand
GCACACATTCTTGCTATACAGTTTCAACCTCTGAGGGAAAGATCTCAACCGACGTTCTACGCACATGAAATATAGCTCTTTAAACAAGATGCAGAGGAATCTCTCAAATGGCTAGTCATCCTTCACTGAGCATTGGATTCATCACCAGCACAGACCCCCTTGATCGGCGCTCCTGGTCTGGCGTTCACTACTCAATTTTTCGCTCCCTGGAGCGCAATGTGGGGAAGGTTACCGCCTTGGGGCCTGTGTCAATGCGTTGGCCCTTCGCCATCATGGATCGAGTCAACCGCTGGATACTGAAACCAACGACAGGCAAGCGTTACCAATATGGATGGAGTATCGCGGTCTCCCGATGGTATGGGCTTATATTCGGTCGCAAGCTGTCTGCACGGCAGTTCGACTTACTAGTCGCACCCGCCTCGTTTACGGAGATCGCTTACTTGCGGTCCAAGGTGCCGATCGTATACATTGAAGATTCGACGCTGCGTCAGCTGATAGACTTCTACCCTGGGCTGACCGGGCTAGTGGCCTTCAGCAAAGCGGAGCTGGATCATCTGGAGCGGCGCGCCCTTAAACAAGCAAGCTTAGTTTGCTATTCATCAGAATGGGCCGCAGCGTCGGCCCGCACTGATTACGGAACTGCGCCAGACAAGCTTGCGGTGATCCCGTTTGGGTCCAATTATCCGGACCCCCCTTCCCGCGCCGAGACGTTGCGACGCACTGCTGCATCCGACGGTACATGCCGGCTTTTATTTGTTGGCGGAGAATGGGCGCGCAAGGGTGCGGATATCGCATACGCTGCGATGGAGGCGTTACAACTACTCGGAGTGCCTACCAGCCTTACAATCGTCGGATGCAGTCCACCAAATGTGGCTGCTTTCAAAAACCCCGGCCTTTGCATTCTGCCTTATCTAAACATGGGGCAAGAGGCCGACCGGAAATGCCTACACGATTTGTTCAGCACCTCAGACTTCTTCATATTGCCTTCGCGTGCTGAGTGCGCCGCTATCGCGTTCTGTGATGCAAACGCGTTCGGCCTCCCGGTCTTGACTACCGACGTGGGTGGAATCAGCAGCTTTGTACGCCACGGTGCAAATGGGTATACCCTTTCATCTTCGGCATCAGGTGATGATTTCGCAAGGGAAATCAAACGCGTTCTCGATGATCCGGCGTGTTACAAGCGTTTGAGGGAGCGGAGCCGCGCCGAGTACGAGACGCGACTCAACTGGGACACCTGGGCTCAGACGTTGCTCACGACACTCGTCGACAAGAAAATCGTGAAAGTACCGCCGGCGAAGAACGAAACATGCAAATTGCTCCCGCTAGGGGCTTTATCTTAACGGGTGCCGAGGCCGTTACCTTGAAAATTTCGACCAGGTGCTACCCCCAAGGTTAACAACTCGGGGCGATCTACCTCTCCGCGATGTTCTTATCCCTCATCGTCCGCATGGCTGACTCATTCAAAGCGGTGAAAAGAACATGTCGTTGGCCACTGGTCTCCCGGCAAGCATAAAATCATCAACGCCTTACATCTCATGAGATCGAGTGTGCACGGGGCGACGAAGGGTTAAGCGCATATGTGTATTGTCGTACTCTCTGAGACTGTGGGAACCGGAGGAGCCGAAACGTTCGTTTTAAGGCTGGCGACGGCATTGATGGAAAGAGGCGAGCAGGTTTGCATCTTTGTGCTTAGGCACGACCTAATCGATTCAGCCCTGACGGCCACGCTCCCCAAAGAAGTACGAGTAAAATCAGCTAAGATTCTAGGGCTTAAGTTGTTACTAAAACTAGATGGAATGCTGTTTGATCTACGAACTCGGCTTTCGCTGGTGCGGACGCTACAGACTTGGCTCCTTCAAAACTTCTTGAAGAGGGTAGGCGCAGATGTAATTCACTCAAACTTAATAACGAGCGATATTGTGGCTGTGCGAGCTGCGCGACGCGTTGGCGTCCCTGTGGTGACAACCATGCATGGTGATTATAGCGCATTAGAACACCTCGGTTTTAGTCGATCAGCGAGAGTCCAACACTTCAGGGAAGTGCTTACGGAGCTCGACAGATCACTTTACGCGGTAGTTTGCATTACCGAGCCCCAACGGATAAGCTGCGCAAGCTATTTTCCCCGTCTCAGCTCAAGGCGCCGAATAAGAAAGATTTACAACGGTTATGATAAGCCGGACGACTTGCCAGATGCACGAGAAATAATGCACCGGATCCCGCCGGGAGCGTTCGTTGTTGGCATGGTCTCCCGAGGGATTCGCGAAAAAGGCTGGGAAGTTCTCATCGCGGCCTTTCAGTCTTTAGATATCCCGAATAGCTGTCTCGTGCTTGTCGGCGACGGCGACTACATCCGGTACGCCCAGACTGTTGTTCGCGACGAGCGAATACTATTTGCAGGGAATGTAAGCAATCCCCTGAGCTACATCGCGCAGTTCGATGTAGCATGTCTGCCGAGCCAGTTTCCGGCGGAAAGCCTTCCCACCGTGATCATCGAATATATGTGTATGGGCAAGCCGGTCATCGCATCCGATATCGGGGAAATCAGCGCTATGATGGACGCGAATGGGTTTATGCCTGCAGGATTGCTGATTCAGCTTGGTTCTACCGACCGGATGGTTGAAGAGATGAAGGCCGCACTCCTACGAATGTATGACGAAAAGGCTCAACGCCGCACGTGGGCGAGCAATGCCCGACATGCCGCATTGAAATTCAACATGGATGACTGTACCGCGGCATATCTTTCTCTATTCGAGCTCGCGCGATGTGACCGTGATAACGTGGCGCAAGATCGAGGCTTGGACGCCCGGCGCGGCATTTGAGGCTAGTCGCGTAAACCTGTTAAAAAAGCGCCCTCGCGCAAGCCTGAATGCAGGATTTAGCAATTCATGCGGATATTACTTCTAATCACCGAATTCAGCAGAGGAGGTGCCTTACGTGTATTCAGGGATCAGTTCTGTGCATTTTCAAGTAAATATAGCGTAGACCAGGCTGTTTTTTCTACTGCAGATAACGACACAGGGTCTGACTCACGCCTGCCGCATGTGCTTGATCGCGGCACTTATTTTAGCTACCTGGGATCTGTAGGAAGATTATTGAAGAGGTCGATCGCTCTGAACATGTTAGTTCGGGCGCAGAAATATGACGTGGTGATAAGCCACATGGACGGCGCTAATTGGGTGAATGCTCTCTCCTGTTCAGCTGCCAAAAAGGTTTTGGTCGTTCACGGAACAGTCAAACACGATCGAGACACTCGGAGCCTTGTTACCCTTTTGCGCAGGTGGTTCATCTTTCCTTTGCTCTACAACCGCGCAGAAAAAACCATAGCCGTTAGCGATGCAATCGCATGTGAGTTGAGGTCATTCGGCGTCAAACGCGTGTCCTCCATTCCGAATTTCTTCCGTGTGAATCAGATTGAGAAAATGGCGGCCGAGCCGTTAACCGCTAATGACGCATCTATTTTTGAGCATCCGCATGTCATGGTGACATCTGGTCGTCTAGCTGAGCAGAAGCAACAGATGCAGTTGATCGAGCTTCAGGCGAGGCTCAAGGCAAGACATGTAAGTGCTCGCCTTGTCGTTCTTGGAGACGGTCCCTTGCGCGAGCAACTGATCCAACGTGCTCGTTCCTTAAATCTGACCGTGTTTTGCACCCGGGACCATGGAATGTCGCCGGCTGACGCCGCGGATGTTTATTTTTTGGGGTGGGTTAAAAATCCCTACAAATACCTCAGCAAAAGCACTCTCTTTCTTTTTCCTTCCGCATGGGAAGGCTTCCCTCTTGCCTTGTGCGAAGCGCTGATTTGCCGTGTAGCCGCGCTGAGCTCAGATTGCCCAACGGGGCCCCGCGAGATCCTTGCCCCGGGAACCCGCAATTCGCGTTACAATCTTCGCAACATAGAGGTTGCCAAAAATGGCGTGCTTCTTCCGATCATACAGTCAGACCACGATCTTTGTAGATGGGCGGATGCCACAGAGATGCTGTTGAATGACGAATGTTTGAGAGACGAAATCACCAGAAGCGCAGCGAAGCAAGTGAAATCGTTAGAATGGACTTTGGGCGTTGAAAAATGGGTCGAAATGCTCGAGGAGCTGGTCGAACCGAAATAAGTGCGCGGCCGCATCTGCTCTGCCTTACAGTTCGGTACGACTGGCCTTTTCGCAGGTCATGAGCAGCAATATGAGTGTGACTCGGGACAAGGGTGATCATTTCACCTGTGGATTAAGTATTTCGGCGAGGGTCGGGAGGCAGTGACCAAGGTGATCCGCGAATGGGCCTGGACGCGGTCACGCATATGCGACGGGATAGGGCATCCAGTGATCTATGTTGTAGACGCTTCCGTGGATGTGACAGGAGCGTTCGTTTGCGTTCGCAATCTAGCACGATCATTATCGGGATTTACCCGAGTTGTACTGGTCCTGCCCCGTGAGTCTCGAATACCAGTGACTGAGTGCGTTGACTTCGATCGGGTGGTGCGACTTCCAATCGTCTCATTAAGTAAGTCTGCAACTTCCATCCTGAAGTATGGTCCGGCCCTGGTCGTTTCATCCTGGCAATTATTGAAGAACATGCGGGCAAGAGGGGCGAACCGACTGCTAATTAATGATTTTAATCTTATGCATGGCTTGGTACTGCGCATACTGGGCTATCGAGGCATCCTCGTAACGTGGATCCGATTCGACCCGCGTCGATTCGGGCCCGTCCTCGCAACTTTATGGCTTCGCGGTGTTTCTGCTAGTTCGACCGAAGTTGTGGCTGTGTCTCGCTATGTTCAATCAATCATTCCACCTTGGCTGAAGACAAAGCTAATCTATGACGCTGTCCCGTTTGTCAAGCCTCCTGTTAGTGGATTATCAGTCACAAGTTCGCACACTCATTTCGTATTTGTGGGCAATTACATCCAGGGAAAAGGACAGTCTGATGCCTTGGTTGCTTTCTCACGAATAGCCGATCGACATCCCACGCTGGACCTCCACTTCCATGGCAGTGACATGGGATTGAAAAAAAATGAAATCTACCGCCATCAGCTTGAGAATCTTGCGATTCGATTGGGTTTATCTGCGCGCGTAAAATTTTATGGTTTTGTTTCGGATCAATCGCGCGTATTTCAGCAGTCGCTCGCTGCCCTGAACTTTTCAACTTCAGAGACGTTTTCTATGACTTGTCTAGAGGCCTCTGCCTCAGGCGTACCAGTAATAGCTACCCGCAGCGGGGGACCACAGGAAATCATTGTGGATGGCTTCACGGGTTTTCTGGTAGCGGTAGGCGATATTGATGCCATGGCCGTGGCTATGGAGCGTCTTGCTGCAGATCCGCATCTTGCCATGACCATGGGCAATAACGGATTGACTGTTGTTCGAGAACGGTTTTCGAACGAGGCGTACGTCCGCGCGCTCAGACATGTTTTTCGTTTGACGCCGGAGGACTGAAGGGTGGAAAAAGCTTTTTTGAGCGACCGATACCTCAGTAACGGCGCGAAAAGACGCAATTCTTCCACAATCCTGGCGTCAGGGTAGCGGTGATGTCGGTCTATTTTGCAGTTTTGACGATTCCGCTAATGCTTTCATGGGGTCGACCCTCCATAAAGTACGGGATTTCAATTGGTCTTCTCGCGTACTTCCTAGTCCTTCTTGTCTTTGTGGGATTTCGGTACGAGATAGGCCCTGATTGGGGTGGGTACGCAAACATCTTCCTTTCGACTCGATATTTCGAGTTTGCGGACGGGTTGGCCCTGCGGGAGCCCGGATTTTTTGCGCTCAATAGAGTGTCTGATCTCCTGGGTTTTGGTCTGCAAGGCGTAATGTTCGTCTGTGCCCTTGTTTTCTTGATTGGCATATTCGCTTACGCCACCCAAACCGCAAGCGCCTGGATGGCGGTTGCGGTGGTAACACCCTATCTTATTTTCGTAATTGCCATGAGCGGCATCCGGCAGGCTGCAGCAATGGGAATTATTTATTTCCTACTCTCCAGGTGGACCAAATTCGGATTCATCACCAAGTTAATTCTCATTATGGGCGCCGCGACAGTACACAACAGCGCGCTGTGTGCACTGTTGCTCCTTATGTTTGAAGAACGCAAATGGCTTTGGGCGAAAATATTGTTTACTGGGTTGCTCGTATGGTATCTGATGAGTGCTGAGACGGTGACGGCGACGATCAACTATTATCAAACTGACTATGTTGAGAAAAACTTAGCCTCGAACGGCGCGTTCTTCCACGTTCTTCTAAGCGCGTTCCCCGGGGCTCTCTTTTTATACAATCGGAGGCGGATCGCTGCCGCTGGGTGGGCGAACCCACAAGTGGCCGCAGGGTCTTTAGCGGCCATCTTAGCGTTGCCACTGCTAATTGTTTCATCTACAGGTGTGGACCGCTTAGCGCTGTACCTTTCATACGTGCAGATGTGGGCGTACCCGGCCCTGGTTGCTACCTTCGCTGGAACTCATAGGAATTGGACGAAACGCGAGAATTGGCTCGCGATGATTTCTAGCATCATCATGGTCGTATTCTTCGGCTTTTTTATTTTTGGAAACCACTCGGAGGCCTACGTTCCCTACAAAAACGTATTGATGGAAGATTGATGTTGTTAGGGGCTCCGCCAATGTTCAGCCTCTCATTGGACTGCGAAGGTCTTTGGGGCATGGCGGACCAGCCGCACCTTCTAGGAAGTCGCGTCATCTCCCGCGACAGCCTTTCTTCGGCATACGAATTCCTGATTCGGACCCTACAGACCAATGGCGTAAGGGCAACTGCTGCGTTCGTCTCGTGCTTTGCAGTTGGCTTTGATGGCGTCATGGCTCACTCGAGCCTATTGGACGAAATGGGTTGTCGCGCTCCCAGCTGGTTCTCCCCGATTCTGAGGGCTCTTCGCTCCGGTCAATCGGACGGATGGGACGGCTCTGATCTTTATCGACGCATGTCAGCTGCAGGCTTCGAGATCGGGTGGCATGGTGCGACGCATCTTTCTCTCGGCGAGCGTACCTCCGCTCAGTTAATAGCTCTCGAGGCAGAACTCGCATCGCGCCTTTTTCGAGAGTTGAGAACAAAGCCCACCACGATTATTTTCCCTCGAAACGACATTGGGCATTTAGACCAGTTGCTCAAATACGGCTTCGTTACCTATCGTGACGCGCTGAGTCGTAACGTGATGTCGCGCGCTTGGAATATCGCGTGCGAATGGAACGTGCTGCAACGTTGCCCAACTGATAGGATATACCGTCGTGACGGGTGGTACGTCTCTCCGGCGGGATACTTTTTAAATTGGCCGTCAGGATTGAGAGCCTTAATTCCAGTGTCCGTCACGATCATGCGATGGAAGTCAATGCTGCGCAGCGCGATCACGCAAGGTGGTTATCTGCACATGTGGTTTCATCCCCACAATTTAATAACTGCACCGGCGATGCGGATTGCATTTGAGGAGGTGATTGGTTACGCCGGGCAGCTTATCAAGGCGGGCGATCTCATCAATCCCACCATGGCTGAAGCCAATGGGTTGTATGAAGCCGGCTCGGATGCGGCTTGAAACTACGACTTTTGATCCGACTCAGCTGCCACAGATATTGGATTTATTCGCCAATCAATTTGCCCGTTACGATAAGCTGTTGCAGCCAGGATACTTGCGGTGGTTGTATGAACAAAATCCGTTCGGCAAGGCAAAAACCGTGCAGGCCTTTGAAGGTGAGATTTTGATCGGATTTCTCGCGATGATTCCCGTTCAGTTGGTCGCATCAGAAGAGGTTAGAGAAGCCTTTCATGTAGTGAACGTTTTAGTACATCCTCAATACCAAGGTAAGAAGATCTTCGCGCGAATGATTACGTCGGTAAGTGAGTTAGCGGCATCAACTAAAGCATTACTGATCGGCTATCCGAATCCTCAATCTGTTGGCTCCTGGAAACGTGCGGGTATGCAGTTTCACGAACCGCTGATCCCGAAGCTGATTGCCCCGTCACGCAAGCGGGCAGGGTTTCGCTCCGGAGAAGTCAGCGACATGACACAACTTTCCGACGTATTGCACGAACTGGAATCGCAACGAGCAGAAAAGCAGTATTTACGCGTTCGATTGTCGCCAGAGTTCATCGCGTGGAGGTATGTCGGCCACCCGACCAAGAAATACCGGATACAACTGGTTTGGCGGAAAAACAAGGCCGCAGGACTTTTGATCACCGAACGGTTTTATCCAGGAATTAATCTTACTCTCGACCACATTGTGTCAAGTGGACTGGAAGCTGAGTGCCTTTCGTTCTTACCATGGTTAACAGTTGTTTTGGAACCAGCGGTTCGGGAGCCAAAGGCTCCCGTCCGAAACCTTCAGCTTCCAGTTAAGAAGCGAATTCCTCTTTTCTGTACTGACCTCGCGAGAGCACTGCCGATCGGCACCGCGAGGAAGCTGCGTGCATCGGTTAGCGATTTTTAGCTTAATGCTGAAAGTTCTCGGCCTATCTCTTTATGGAGCCCAAGCGGCGAGCGCTCGGTACAGGCTCATGCAGTATGCGCCGGGTCTTAGAGCGGCGGGCATCGCGCTTGAGGTTCACCCTTTGCTGGGTGACGATTATGTGCGCGCCAGTTTCAATAGGACCGGTGTGCCTGCTCGCAACATAATCAAGTATTATCTTAACCGGTTGGCTCTCCTTGGTAAGCAGCGGGACTACGACGTGGCAATAGTCAATGGCGAACTGTTCCCATACCTGCCTGGAATGCTCGAAGCGCGCGCTCTTCGGGTGCCTTATATTTACGATCTCGATGACGCCTTCTTTATCAAATATCGACTTGATCGATTTAAGCGCGTTTCCTTTCTGCTAAAAGACAAGTTTAAACCGGTAATATCGAGGGCCGCAGCTGTTACTGCTGGAAGTCACTATCTAGCGACTCACGCAGGTGTTTGGAATAGCGCAACACACTGGCTTCCAACGGTGGTTGACACTCAACGGTATGTGAGTATCCCGAGACAGAATGACGGGATTTTTACGATTGGATGGATTGGGTCGCCGTCAACCTCGGCCTATCTTCCGTTGCTCTCGGAGCCATTATATAAATTGGGCCGTGAGGGCCCTGTTCGTTTCGTCGTGATAGGGGGACATTGTGCGGCTATCCCGGGGGTCGAAGTCGTAATTCAGAATTGGACCGAAGCGGACGAAGTGAATATGATCAATACATTCGATGTAGGGGTCATGCCGCTGTTCGATGACGAATGGGCACGTGGCAAATGTGCCTTCAAGCTAGTCCAATACATGGCCTGTGGCGTTCCCGTGGTTGCTTCTCCGGTAGGAGCAAATGTAGAGGTCGTCTCAACGAGCTCCGGCTTTTTTGCAAGCAACTCGGAAGAGTGGATCGCCAGTCTGCGGTGTTTGCGAGAGTGTGTAGCGCTACGAAAGCGGATGGGATCGGCTGCGCGCGAGCGAATCGAGATGTGTTATTCACTTCACTCCGCTCTTCCGAGGATGGCAAACGTGATACTGTCGGCGGCTCGATCGCGTAGGCATTGGAATGGATACAAAAGCATCGATGAGGGTGTCTCTTCGATTCAACCTCGGCGTTTTTGAGTGCCTCAAGTCTAGTTGGAATCTTATAGATGTGCGGCTTGGCAGGGATTTTTGCTCCACACGGCGGAATCTGTGGAGATCTTATCGAAATTGTCGGTCGAATGGCCTTGCAATTGTGGCATCGAGGCCCAGACGATGCAGGGGTGTGGGCAGATACACGCGGAGGAATTGCGTTCGGCCATCGTCGCCTCTCAATTCTTGACCTTTCGGCGGCTGGACATCAGCCCATGCAGTCCGGCAACCGTCGTTTCGTTCTGGCCTTCAATGGTGAGATTTATAACCACCTGGAGATTCGCCAGGAACTCGATCAGTCGGGACACGCGATAAAATGGCATGGTCATTCAGATACGGAAACACTGCTCAATGCCTTCGAGCGGTGGGGCGTCGAGGCGACGCTGCAACGTGCGGTGGGCATGTTCGCCCTCGCATTATGGGATTGCAAAGAGGGTAACCTGACGCTCGCCCGTGATCGAATGGGCGAGAAG
>Ga0163163_10006815_pt1 | contig 10018 bp, 9 predicted proteins | sample S65metaG_FD_119766 | JGI IMG/M metagenome (GOLD analysis project Ga0163163, IMG submission 119766) | Switchgrass rhizosphere microbial communities from Kellogg Biological Station, Michigan, USA - S6-5 metaG | ecosystem: Host-associated > Plants > Roots > Rhizosphere > Soil | place: USA: Michigan... | reverse complement strand
TCGCGGACCGGGATGGGTTTTTCCACCGGGAAGTCGTGTTTGTGCGCCATGTACGTGTTCACGACCATTTGCCCGGCGGCCATGATCAGTCCCGGGATGACACCGCCCAGGAAGAGATACCCGACGGACGTGTCGGAGATCAGCGCAAAGACAACCATCGGGATCGAAGGCGGAATAATCGGACCGATCACTGCCGACGCAGCGGTAATCGCGGCGGCGTAGCTCACCGGATAACGGTCGTTCTTCGTCATCATTTCGATCTGGACCTTACCGGTCCCGGCAAGGTCAGCGATCGCCGAGCCCGACATGCCCGAGAAGATGATGCTCTGCACGACGTTGATGTGACCGAGGCCTCCTCTCAATCGGCCGACCAGCATGTTGCAGAAGTCGAGCAAATGATCCGTCATCCTGCTCAGGTTCATCAGCTCGGCCGAGAACAGGAACAAGGGCACCGCGAGCAGCACGTAGCTGTTCAGCATGCCATTCATGATCTGCTCGCCGGCGGTGGACAGATCCAGTCCCATCAACAGGAGGTACAGGATCGTGGCCGCGATCATCGAGTAGCCGATCGGTAGCCCGAACAGTGCCAATGCAACGATGGCGTAGATCGAAAGGGAAAACGGACTGAGGAAATTCACAGCGTCGATCCGCCGCCTATCTGGATGTCGGGAGGTGCACCGCGGAGCGCTTTGTAAACGACCAGCGTGTAGCGCACGATCGCGGCAACGACGAAGATGACGTAGATGGAATACAGATAGTCGAGTCGGATGGGGAGATAGGCTGCTCTTTCGACTTTCAGAAATCTGACATACGAATAGGTGGCCGGCAGCGAAACCGCGAACAGAGCGATGCAGCAAATGCCCGTAATGACGGCCGCTCGCGCGCGCGTTTTTTCGCTCAACGAACTGTAGAAAATGTCAAAGCGGATCTCGTTTCATTCGCGAATGACGAACGCCGCCCCCCACAACGTCCCCCAAACCCAAAAGAAGACGCTCGCTTCATCGGTCCAGCCAAATGGATAGTTGAAAACGTAGCGAGAGATGATCTGCACCATGAAGCACAGAAACATCAGCACCAGCAGCAGCCCGCAGAAGACCTCGGCCGCGTGCCGCAGCAAACGCACAGCTTCGCTCAGGTTCGTTTTTTTTGTCATCGCAGGAATCCGTCGAGCACGTTAACCGCGGCCGGCTGCGTCAGCCGCAACCGGCCACGTATTTGGGAGAAATGCACGCCGTCTTCTGGTTACTGGATGGCGTTGATCTTCTCGATAGCGCCCTTCGGCCAGTCCTTGCCGTATTTGTCGACGTACTTCTTCTGCGCAAAGCTGCGGAACGCAGCGACGTCCGGCAGATAGACCTTCTTGCCTTCCTTCTTGAAGTACTCGAGGGCCTCAACCTCCTGCGCGTCGAACCGCTTGATGTTTTCGTCCGACATTTTGTCGGCAGCGGCCTGGAACTTCGCCTGCTGTTCCGGCTTCATCGCGTCCCATATCTTCGAGCGGATTGACATGACATCGCACGCGATGACGTGCTTGGTGAGCACGAACTGCGTCGTCACCTCGTCGAATTTCATGAGCTTGCTGGCGACGACCGGATTGTCCTGGCCGTCGACCGTGCCGCTCTGCAGCGCGGTGTAGAGTTCGGCATAGGCGACGGGAGTCGGGTTGGCACCCAGCGACTCGCCGAGGAACTGCCAGAACTCGCCGGGCGGCATCCGCAGTTTGATGCCCGCCATGTCGGCCGGTGTCTTGATTTGCTTGTCGGGCTTGAGGTTGATGCTGCGCGACCCGAAATAGACCGGCGTGATGATCTGGATGCCAAGCTGATCCTTGGCCATCTTGATGAACTCTTTGCCGACGTCGCTCTTGAATGTCTTCTTCATGTGATCGGCGTCGCGGAACAGGAATGCCGACGTGAGCAGCGACCAGGCCGGAATCTGCTTGGAGATATCTGCCGGCGCGAGATTGCACAGGTCGAGATTGTCGCGCTGAAGCGCGACCAGCTCGGTGCCTTGCTTGAAGAGCGTATTGCCCCAGTAGGGCTCGAATTCGAAATCGTCCTTGATCGCAGCGGCGAACGACTTGTAGGCCTCGGCGCGCAGGTCGGTCTCGGTAAAGGCGCTGCTGAAGCGGAGCTTTTGCTTGTTCTGTGCGGCGGCGCTCCTGGCGGCGGCGAGCGCAAAAATGCTGGCGCCACCGGCGACCATGGAACGGCGCGTGAGGCTGGTCATGGGGTTCCTCCAGAGTGTTGTCGTTGCCTGGTTTATTGGCCCTTGCCTGACCCCTCTCAATAGTCAAAACTGCGATCATCATATGATTGAAGGATCATCTGAGGGGTAGTGCGTTGGGTGCCGTAAACGTCCAGGTCGAGACGGCGGGCGAAAAGGTCTACCGCCGTTTGCGCAACGACATCATCTTCGGCCGCCTGATCCCCTCGCGGAAGCTCCGGCTCGAAGCGCTCAAGGATGCGTACGGCGTCAGCGTCAGCACGCTGCGAGAGCTGTTGAATCGCCTGACGTCGGAAGGCCTCGTCATTGCCGAGAGCGCGCGCGGGTTCGAAGTCGCGCCGGTATCGGTCGACAACTTTAAGGAGCTCGCGAACCTGCGGCTTCTGCTCGAATGCCACGCCTTGCAGCGCTCATTTGCGCTCGGTGACATGGATTGGGAAGGACGCGTTGTCGCGGCGCACCACAAGCTGTCGACGTTGGAGAAACGGACGTTGGGAGGCGACAAGCGCGGGCTTGAGGTGCTGAAACGGTATGACTCCGAGTTTCATCAGGCGTTATTGTCCGCCTGTGGCTCCCGCATGCTGCTCGATGCGCACGCCGCGGTTTTCGACAAATACGTCCGCTATCTGATGATTGCCGTGATCTTTCGCGATGCGGCGCCACCAGAGCATAACAAGCTGCTGGAATGCGCCTTGCGACGCGACGCGAAAGCCGCGCAGGCCATCCTGACCACGCATATCATGGACTGTGTCGCTTACACGTTGACCAACACGCCGGCGAACTTGCTCGGGCTTCATCGCCCGTCCGGCAAGTCGCAATCCGCCGAACTAACAGCGCCACCGGCCTGACGCGGGAGACAGCTTATGTCCGCTTCTGGCTCGAAGCGGACACAAGTTGGTGCGCGGGGGTGAGCGGAATGTGTGTGCGCGTGGGTGAGATTGACCGCCCAGCCTTATCCGCGCGCGGCCGCCGTGCCGATCGATTCACCGCACCACTTCGATCTCGCTCGGGCGCCAGGTCTTGGCGAAGAATGGCTCGAGCGGGCTGTAGAGCCGCAGGATCGTGAACCAGCCCTTGCCGGGCGTGGTCTGGATCCAGTTGCCGCGCTTGATTCCGGCAGGCTGGGCCGGCGCGAAGTAGATCGTGGTCGAGCCGTCGGCGTTCGCCTCGGCGGCAGGCGACGGATAGCTCTGGCTGCCCGCGCGCGGATAGCGCTGCGGCGTGTCGAGCATCGATCGCGTCATGTTGTCGTACAGCGTGAACGACCAGAAATTTTCTTCCGGAATTCCCTTCGGCAGCGTGACCTTGTAGGTCTTGCCGCCGTCGAAATGGTTCTTCTCCGCATCCGCCAGGCTGAACAGATATTGCGAGCCGATGCCGGGGATACGCATGGCCATGCCGGGCGTGATGCCGGTGACGCCGTAGAAGAAATTGCTGCGCGCATCCATCGTCCGGTAGCCGGTCGGCGGGTAGGGCTTGACGCCCTCGCGCGTGATCATCGGGATCGGCGTCTCGAACTCGTAGCCGGTCTCGAACAGATAGTTGAACCATGACGAATTCGGATAGAAATACCAGCTTGGATCGCGCGGACTCGTGAACAAGGTGCGCGACGTCGCGTTCGCCAGCACGAGCGCGTCTGTCATGATCTTCTTCATGCGGGCATCGGGCGCGAACGGCTTGCCCTTGACGATGCCGATGGCGGCGATCGGTCCCATCAGCTCGGGGTCGAGCGAGGTCGCCGGCTCGCGCTGCACGACGTCGTTGAGCATCTCGAAGAAGCTCCAGTCGTTGGGCGGGATGGTGTTCATCACCTTGCCGCTGCCTTCATGGAAGACGGTCGGCGGCGGCGGAGCGACGCGCCCGAGCTTGGCCTTACCGGCCAGGAAGTCGGCGACCGGCGTGCCGACGCCGCCCGGCTCGTACGGGTAGACCTTGGTGAACTTGCGGATGTCTTCGACCACCGGCTTTGGATCGCTGTGATTTGCCAGGAATGAGCGGCCGAACCACAGGATGGTGTTGGTGCGTGCGCGCCCGACAAAGAAGCCGCCGTCCGGCAGCGTACCGCTGTAGTCCGGCGGCACGATCAGATATTTGCCGCCTTCGCCGCGGTCGGGACCCGGAACACCCAGGTCGATGACCCATCGGAACCAGGCATCCTGTACGGCGCCCAGGAACTTCGGCGGGGTTTCGATGACGACCGGCCCTTTGGCGAGGTCGATCGAGCCCATGACGTAAATCGTGTCGGCGTTGGCGGTCAGGAACAGCGACTTCGCATCCATCAGCTGGGAGAAGACCAGCACCTCATTGTCCTTCACGCCGATGCTCTGCATGCCCTTGTGCAGCGCGTGAATGCTGACGCCGCGCAGGTTGTCCATGAAGGCGCGATAGGCGTAGGTGAAGTCGAGGTTGTCGTAGAGTTTCTCGGCCGTGGCCTTGCCCGGCACGCCGTCCTTGAATTCGAGCGGGCCCAGGCGCGAGTCCACTTTGTCCGGCGTGCTGATTGACGGCGGAATCGCCGGCGGGGTCTGCGCGTTTGCCGTACTGACGGAAACCGGAATTGCACCGGCAAGGGCCGCTGCAAAAATCGCAATAAACTGTTTCATGATCGCCCCTGGTTTTTCATGAGCTGCGGCGATTCTCGCTAGCATGCGGCCGCAAGGGGCCACATTGGCCTTTGGGGAACGCTGCGCGGGCGGGAAATAACGGCTTTTCAAAGTTGCGGCACATCCGCACAATGGCGGTTGGGAGAAGACGATGGACGCCCGCACCAGCCGCTATCACGACGTCTATGCGCACTGGCAGCGCAGCCCGGAGGTGTTCTGGGCCGAGGCCGCCGCCGGCATCGACTGGTACGAGAAGCCCAAGAAGATCTTCGACAAGGATGCCGGCATCTATGGCCGCTGGTTCACCGGCGCCACCTGCAACACCTGCTACAACGCGCTCGACCGCCACGTGCTGGCGGGGCGCAACGACCAGCCGGCGCTGATCTACGATTCCCCCGTCAGCAATACGGTGAAGACTTTCACCTATGGCCGCATGCTCTCGGAGGTGCAGCTGCTCGGCGCCATGCTGCGCGACTTCGGCGTCGAGAAGGGCGACCGCGTCATCATCTATATGCCGGCGGTGCCGGAGGCGGTGTTCGCGATGCTGGCCTGCGCGCGCATCGGCGCCATCCACTCGGTGGTGTTCGGCGGCTTTGCGCCGAAGGAGCTCGCCACCCGCATCAATGACTGCAAGCCCAAGGTCATCCTCTCCGCCAGCTGCGGCATCGAGGGCGCGCGCGTCGTGCCTTACAAGCCGCTGCTGGATGAGGCAATCAGGCTGGCGCAGCACAAGCCGCCGTCCTGCATGATCCTGCAGCGCCCGCAATGCGAGGCCGAGCTGACGCCGGGCCGCGACCATGACTGGCGCAAGGTGTGGGAGAACGCGGTCAATTACGCCAAGACCAGCGCCTGCGTGCCGGTGGTCGCCACCGATCCGCTCTACATTCTTTATACGTCGGGAACGACCGGCATTCCGAAGGGCGTCGTGCGCGACAATGGCGGCCACATGGTCGCGCTCAAATGGTCGATGCAGAATCTCTACGACATCTCCCCGGGCGAGGTGTGGTGGTCGGGCTCCGACATCGGGTGGGTGGTCGGCCATTCGTATATTGTGTACGCGCCGCTGTTTCACGGTTGCACCACCATCCTCTACGAGGGCAAGCCGGTCGGCACGCCCGATGCCGGCGCCTTCTGGCGCCTGATCGCGCAGCACAAAGTGGTGTCGCTGTTCACCGCGCCCACTGCCTTCCGCGCCATCAGGAAGGAAGACCCCAAGGGCGACTTCATCAGGAAGTACGACCTGTCGAAATTCCGCACCTTGTTTCTGGCCGGCGAGCGCGCCGACCCGCCGACCATCCAGTGGGCGGAAGAAGTGCTCAACGTGCCGGTGATCGATCACTGGTGGCAGACCGAGACCGGCTGGTGCATCGCCGGCAATCCGGTCGGGCTCGGCGCGCTGCCGGTGCGCTACGGCTCGGCCTGCGTGCCGATGCCGGGCTACGCCATCGACATCGTCGACGAGGCCAACAAGGTGCAGCCCGCCAACAAGATCGGCTCGATCGTGGTCAAGCTGCCGCTGCCGCCGGCCTGCTTCCCGACTCTGTGGCAGCAGGACGAGCGCTTCAAGGAGAGCTACCTCGCGGAATTTCCCGGCTATTACAAAACGGCCGACGCCGGCTACAAGGACGACGACGGCTATGTCTATGTGATGAGCCGCACCGACGACATCATCAACGTCGCCGGCCACCGGCTCTCCACCGGCGGCATGGAGGAGGTGCTGGCCTCGCACCAGGATGTCGCCGAGTGCGCCGTGCTCGGCATCAAGGACGATCTCAAGGGCGAGGTGCCCTGCGGCTTCATCGTGCTCAAGGCCGGCGTCAACCGCCCGCCGGCGGAGATCGAGAAGGAGATCGTCGCACTGGTGCGCGAGAAGATCGGCCCGGTGGCGGCGTTCAAGCTGGCGATCACGGTGGCGCGGCTGCCGAAGACGCGCTCGGGCAAGATCCTGCGCGGCACCATCAAGAAGATGGCCGACGGCGACCCCTGGACCATGCCGGCGACGATCGACGACCCGGCGATCCTGGACGAGATCGGCAGTGCAATGAAGGGGAAAGGTGTGGGGAGTTAAAGACGGGCGTGCGTATCGCTGATATGGTCCTCCGAGTACTTGTTGGCGCCAGAGTGTTCTGAAATTCAGACGGCAAACAGGGAAGGAAATTCACATGGCACGCAAAGTATTTCATTCCGTACCGACCAAATCCGGATGGAAAGTCGAAATCAAAGGTCGCACGATCTCAACGCACCGGACGCAGATTGCCGCTGAAAAGGCGGCCATAAAGGCGGGCCACAAGGCGCGCAACAGAGGCGGGCTTGGCCAGGCCGTGCTTCATAAAGCCAACGGCAGGATTCGTGAGGAGCGCACTTACGGCGGCGATCCCCGGCGCAGCAAGGGGTAGAACGCGCTCGTCGCGACCGGAGTCGCGCTTACAACTCGGGCTCCATCGCCTTCAGCAACCGGAAGCGCAGCTCCCCATCGTTGCCGGTCAATGAGATCGCGAAGCGCACCCGCCCGTTTTTGGACGTGTTGGCGTAGCCTGCGAGCGTGCGGACGCCATCGAGCGTGCCGGTCTTGTACGAGGCGTTTTTATCCTTCTTGAGCAGGCCGGCGTAAGGCGCGAAGAGATCGAGCACCTTGGCGAGGCCGCGCGCCGTGAAGCGGTTGCCGCGGCTGATGCCCGAGCCTTCCTCGAGGGTGATCGCCCCGGTGAGGCCCTGCGCAGCGAGCATCTCGTTTGCGACCTTGAGCGACTTCACGAGACTGACGGGGCCGCCGAGACGGTGCCCGCCCATCTCCAGGAAGAGCTGATTGGCAATGTAGTTGTTCGAGCCGACGAGCAGCTCGTGAAGAATCTGCTGGAGGGTGCGCGACTGGCGATGAACGTAAATCGGCGTCAGGCCCGCGGGCACGGTTCCGGTCACGATCTTGCCTTTGACGCTGCCGCCTTCGCGCGCGATGAACGCGGCGATCAGCTCGCCGGCATATTGCAGGCTCAGCGCGGGGTCCTGCGCCAGGCTGATGCGGCCGGAGCCTTTCGGCCCGCGTGCGCGGAACTGGCTGATCGCCAGCGGCGTGATCGGGGTCTGCGGCTCACCGGAGAGCACGTTGTTGCCCTTGCGAATAGCGGCGATGGTGTTGAAGTTCACCGCCAGCGCGGAGTTCAGCGCGTCGTAAGACCTGCGGCTGTCCTCGATGCCGGGGATGCGGAGATCGGAAGGATAGTAACTCGCGTCGAGCACCATGCCGGTGAATGGCTGCTTGCCGGCCGCGGCGACCAGGCCCTGCGCCAGCGGGGCGAGCTCTTCCGAGACCAGGAACGGATCGCCGCCCCCGCGCACATAAAGGACCCGGCGGTTGTCGATGTAGAATTTTGTCTCGAAGCGGTAGTCCTCGCTTAAAACTTTCAGCGCCAGCCAGGCGGTCACGATCTTTGTGACGGAGGCCGGAACGAAGGGCTTGTCCGCGTTCTGCGCCACCAGCTCCTTGCCGTCGGCGTCGACCACGAACACCATCCCCGACGGGGCCAGCGCCGCGGCCTTCTCCTTGGCGCCGGCCAGCGCGGGCGCAGGCAGCAGGAGCAGCGCAAGAAGAAGCAGACAAGACCGCATGGCAAGTGCTCGCGCGGATACCGGCACATTACACAAGGGCTGGGCCGATACCGCCACCCTGATCCGAGTCCGGGTCATGTTCGCTTCTACATCGCAATGCGCTGTTGCGACAGTGTTGAGTTGGAATGCAGGCTAGGCGAGTAGGCGCAAATTTGCGCGAAACGGTGCAAGGACCGCTTATTCTTGACCAGGAGTTGTGCAATCGGTCTTATCGCGGACAGCGCGATCCCGGACGAAAGACATCGGCCATGAACCGTCGCACCATCCTGTCTTCCGCCGCTGCCTTCGCCGTCGTCGCGGCACTGCCGCGCAGCGCGCGCACCCAGACAGCGGCCAGCAATGCATTGATCACCGCAAAGATTCCCGGTGCCGACCGTGAACTGCCCGTCATCGGGATCGGCACCGCCAGGCGTTATGCCGATCCGGACGGTGAGGCCGAGCTCGCCGCGCTGAAGGCGACCATTGCGCGCTTCGTGGAACTCGGTGGCCAGGTGATCGACACCGCCCCGTCCTATGGCAAGGCGGAGGAAGTGATCGGACTACTGGTCGAGCAACTTGGCGTTCGCGACCGCCTGTTTCTTGCAACTAAAGTGGGCGTCAACAGCCGCGAAGAGGGTGTGAGGGAAATCGAGCAGAGTTTCGCCCGGTTGCGCACCAAGCGGATCGACCTCATCGCGGTCCATAACCTGCGCGACATCGACAATCAGCTGGCCATTTTGCGCGACCTGAAGGCCGCCGGCCGCATCCGCGCGGTTGGCGCGACCACGTCGTTTGACCGGCAACATCCTGCCTTCGAGGCGATGATGCGCCGCCAGGCGCTCGACGTGATCCAGGTCGATTATGCGATGGACAATCGCAACGCCGCCGAGCGGATCCTGCCGCTGGCGCAGGAGCGGGGCGTTGCGGTGATGATCAACCTGCCGTTCGGGCGCGGGCGGTTGTTCGAAGCCACGCGCGGCCGTCCGCTGCCCGACTGGACGCGCGAGATCAACGCCAGCAGCTGGGCGCAGGTGTTCCTGAAATACATCGTGTCGCATCCGTCGCGGCCGATCGCCGTGCCCGGCATGGCGCAGGCGCGTTACGTCGACGACAATATTGCCGCGGCGCGGCCGCCGCTTCCCGATGCGGCGATGCGCCGCCGCATGGAGCAATATATCGACGCGCTCTGATTTTATTGCGCTTCCCAAGGACCGGACGCCGCGCAACAATGACGGCATTGTTTTTTTAAAGAAGCGACCGCTGGTCGCGGCGCGCTGGTACGGACCGTCGCAATGAAACCTGACAGACTCCTGGTTGTGTTTGTCGCGCTATATCTGGTGGTCATTGCGATCCTGCTCATCAAGGACGCACCCCGGCCGGGCACACCCGAAGACAAGACGCCCGTCGCCAGGGTCGAGCCGGCGCCGATTGCCCCGCAAGAGAAGAAGCCGGACGCCGCTCCCGCGCAGGCCGCTGACAGCGGCAAGCCCGGCGCAAAGCCAGACTGTGAGAAGGAATTGCGCCGCACCACGGATTTATTACGGTTCTTCGCCAACAGAATTCAGGCCGGCGAGGACACCCAAACGGTCGTCGCCGACATGCGC
>Ga0163163_10006812_pt1 | contig 10020 bp, 6 predicted proteins | sample S65metaG_FD_119766 | JGI IMG/M metagenome (GOLD analysis project Ga0163163, IMG submission 119766) | Switchgrass rhizosphere microbial communities from Kellogg Biological Station, Michigan, USA - S6-5 metaG | ecosystem: Host-associated > Plants > Roots > Rhizosphere > Soil | place: USA: Michigan... | reverse complement strand
GTCGACGACCGGCAGCTCGGCGGGCAGCTGCGCGACGAGCGCGGCGGACTGCCCGTGCGGCAGGGCCAGGAACACCAGGTCGGCGTCGGCCAGCACGGCCGGCTCGGTCGGGGCGAAGGTGGTGCCGGCGAGCTGCGGCAGCTGGGGGTGCAGCTCGGTCACCGGCCGCCCGGCCGCCGTCCCCGCCGCCACCGGGCCGACCGACAGCTCGGGATGGGCCAGCAGCAGTCGCAGCAGCTCGCCGCCCGCGTAGCCGCTGGCTCCCGCCACCGCCGCTGTCCGTCCCACCTGCATGAGTATGCGGACTTCTGCATCCTCATGCAAACGCGTTTCTCAGCCGGTGGCCGCCGTCGCCACCACGGCGTACCGCTCGTCGTCGACGTCCCGGCCCCAGAGGACCGACTCCGCGCTGAGGCAGACCACCTCGAGCCGCTCCACCAGCGGGTCCAGCGCGGATACCAGGTCCTCGGCCCGGACGCCGCCCTGCCAGGGCATGGTCTCGGTCCCCTGCGCGTACGGCTCGACCGCTCCGGCCGGCCACCAGCGGCCCTCGACCAGCACGAGTCGGCCGCCCGGCCGGAGGAGGCCGAGCCAGCGCCGGAGCGCGGCGTGCGGGTCGGGCAGCGTCCAGAGCAGGTGCCGGGCGAGGACCGCGTCCACCGGCCCCGCCACCGACGGGTCGGCGGCGTCGCCGACGGTGAAGGTGGCGTCGAGCCCGGCGCACTTGGCGGTCGCCTGGGCCACCATCGCCGGGGACAGGTCCACCCCGCGCACCCGGTGGCCGGCCTCCAGCGCCAGCAGGGACAGCGAGCCGGTGCCGCAGCCGAGGTCGAGCACGGTGCCGGGTGGCTCGGGCAGCCACTCGGTCAGGTGTGCCCGCCAGGCCTGCCGGGCGGCGGCGTCGCGCAGCCCGTGGTCGGGATCCTCGTCGTACCGGGACGACTGGGCGTCCCAGAAGTCGCGGACGGTAGGCAGGTCGGGCTCGGCGGGCGGGGACGTGTCGGGCATGGGCCGACATGATGCCATCGCGGTCGGACAGGGCCGCCTGCCTCAGCCGAGCGGGTCGTCCTCGGCGTACGGCCGCAGCCGCAGCGTGCGCGCGTCCCGGTCAGCGATCTGGCCCGCGGCCGCGAGCAGCGCGTCCAGGTCGTCCCGGGCGGCGTGCACGAACCGGCCACGCAGCGGGTCCAGCTCGCCGCGGGCGAACCGCAGCACCGCCGTCGTGATCGCCTGCACCGGGGTCCACACCTGCTCGTCCGGCGGGCCCCACATGGTCTCGGTCATGTCGGTGCGGACCAGCCCCGGGCTCATCTCGAGCACCACGACGCCAGAGCCCTCGAGGGCTGCTGCGAGGGTGTCGGTGAAGCGGCCGAGGCCGGCCTTCGACGTGCCGTAGGCCGACCACTCCGGCCGCGGCGTGTGCGCCATCCCGCTGCCGAGGTGCAGCACCCGCCCGGAGCCGCGGGCCACCATCGCCGGCAGCACCGCGTGGGCGAGCAGGAACGGCCCGCGCAGGTTGGTCTCGACCACCCGCCACCAGTCGTCCGGGTCGGCCTGCCACGGCAGCGCGGGCGCCCGCTCCCGCAGGCCGGCGTTGCTCACCAGCAGGTCGACCGGGCCGAGGTCACGGGACACCGTGTCCACCGCGGCCCGGACCTGGTCGCGGCGGGTCACGTCGGCGGGCACGGCTACCGCGCGGCCGCCTGCTGCCGCCACCTCCCGCAGCACCGCGTCCAGCGGGCCGCGACTGCGACCCAGCAGACCCACGGCCGCACCCTCGCCGGCCAATGCGAGGGCCAGCTCGCGACCGATGCCGCGCCCGGCACCGGTGACCAGCGCAACCTGTCCGACAAGGCTCACCCGGGGCAGTCTTCCGTACGTCCGCCAGCACTGCAGAGATCGTTTGCGACGCGGGGCGGCGCGACACGCCGGTGGTACCGGCGGGTCGCGCGCCCGGACGTCGCAAACGATCTTGGGGTGGTGGCTCGCGGCCGGGCGGACGGGGCCCGGTGAGGGGTCAGGTGCGCTGGACCGCGCCGGTACGCCGGGCAGCCTCGGCCACGGCGGCGTCCCGGGCGGCGCTCGTCTCCTCCACGGTGAGCGTGCGGTCGGGTGCCCGGAACCGCAGCGCCCAGGCCAGCGACGCCTTGCCCTCGCCCACCTGCGGACCGCGGTAGACGTCGAACAGCCGGACCGACTCGAGCAGCTCGCCCGCGCCGTCCCGCAGGGCTGCTCCCACGTCGGCCGCCGGCACCGCCGCGTCGACCACCAGCGCGACGTCCTGGGTGGCCGGCGGGTAGGTGGACAGTCTCGGTGCGGGGACCGGGTCGGTGTCGGCCCCGAGCAGGTCCAGGTCGAGCTCCATCGCGCAGGTGCGGTCAGGCAGACCCAGGGCGGCGACCACCCGGGGGTGCAGCTCCCCGGCATGGCCGACGACGGCTCCGTCGCGACGCAGGACGGCACACCGGCCCGGGTGCCACGGGGCGTGCTCGTCCTTGCTCACCTCGACCGTCACCCGGGCCTCCCGAGCGACCAGGCGGGCGGCCTCGACCGCGTCCGACCAGGAAGCGGCCCGGCCGGGGCCCCACCAGCCGGCCCGCTCCCGCTCCCCCGCGAGCACGACGGCGACCCGGCGCGGCTGGGCCGGCAGCGCGGCGTCCAGCGCGGCGATCTCGTCCTCGGTCGGCCGCCGGTCCACCGACGGCCGTGGCGCGACGGGCAGCGTGCCCGGTCCGGGGCGGACGACCGGCCCGACCTCGAACAGCGCGACATCCGCCGTGCCCCGGCCGACGTTGCGGCGCAGGGCCGCGAGCAGTCCGGGCAGCAGGGTGGTGCGCAGCAACGGCTCGCTGTCGCTGAGCGGGTTGGCCAGCCGGACCGCGTTGCGCCGGTCGTCGTCCGGTGCCAGGCCGAGCCCGTCCAGGTCGGCCGGGCCGATGAAGGGATAGCACGGCGTCTCGACGTAGCCGGCGTGCGCGAGGGCGAGGCCGATCCGCCGGCGCAGCCGCTGGCTCTCGTCCCAGCCGGGGCCTGGCGGGGCCTGCGGCAGCACCGAGGGGATCGTCTCGTAGCCGACCAGCCGGATGACCTCCTCGTCGAGGTCGGCCGGGTGCGCGAGGTCGGGCCGCCAGGTGGGCGGGGTGACCGTCCAGACCGCCGCGGCGGTGTCGACCGTGCAGCCCACCTGGGTCAGCCGGCGCTCCACCTCCGGCGCCGCGATCGGCAGCCCAGCGGTGCGGCCGGGGCGGGCCGGGTCGAGCTCGATGTGCCGCACCGCGCGGGGGTGGTCGACCTCGGTGGAGCCGACGTGCGCCGCTCCCCCGAGCTCCCCGAGCAGCTGCACGGCCCGGGTCGAGGCGACCGGCGGCAGCTCGGGGTCGACGCCGCGCTCGAACCGCTTCGCGGCCTCGCTGGACACCTTGTGGCGACGCGCCATCCGGGCCACGGCGACCGGGGCGAAGTGCGCCGCCTCGACCACCAGCTCGGTGGACGCAGCGTCGATCTCGGTGGTGAGCCCGCCCATGGTCCCGGCCAGGCCCACTGCGCCCGAGTCGTCGGCGATGACGACGTCGCCGGGGTCCAGGGTCCGGGTCACGTGGTCCAGCGTCTCGAGCACCTCGCCCGGCTCGGCCCGGCGCACGGTCACGGCCCCACGGAGGCGGGTGCGGTCGAAGGCGTGCAGCGGCTGCCCCAGCTCGAGCATCACGTAGTTGGTGACGTCGACGGCCAGCGACACCGGCCGCATGCCGCAGAGGACCAGCCGTCGGGCCATCCAGAGCGGGGTCGCAGCCGCCGGGTCGAGCCCGGTGACCGTGCGGAGCACCAGCCGGTCGGCGGCGGTCGGGTCGACGACGACGCCGGGGTGCCCGCTGCCGTCGACGGGCAGCGGGTCGAGCGTCGCCGGGTCGTGGAACGCGACGTCGTACGCGGTCGCGGCCTCGCGGGCGAGCCCGCGCATGGACAGCGCGTACGACCGGTCGGGGGTGATCGCGATGTCGAGCACCTCGTCGCGCAGGTCGAGCAGGTCGACCGCGTCGGCGCCGAGCTTGGCGTCACCCACCAGGTCGGCCGGCAGCACCAGGATGCCTTCGTGGTCGTCACCGGTGCCGAGCTCGCGGGCCGAGCAGATCATGCCGTCGCTGAGGTGTCCGTAGGTCTTGCGGGCAGCGATCGCGAAGCCGCCCGGCAAGGTGGCGCCGGGCAGCGCGACCACCACGTGGTCGCCGACGGCGAAGTTGAGCGCACCGCAGACGATGCCTCGCGGCTCGGCCTCGCCGACGTCCACCGAGCACCAGCGCACGGTCTTGCCGTTGGAGGCGGTCTCGTCCTCGAACGACAGCACCCGGCCCAGCACGACCGGCCCGTCGATGTCGTGGCCCGGCCGGTCGACGGTCTCCACCTCGAGGCCGGCCGCGACCAGCCGGGTCGCCAGGTCGCGCCCGGTGACGTCGGCCGGCAGGTCGGCGTACTCCCGCAACCAGGAGAGTGGCGCCCGCATCAGAGCTCAGTTCCAAAAGGGCGGGCGAACCGGACGTCGCCCTCCACCATGTCGCGCATGTCCTCGGCGCCGTGCCGCGACATCAGGGTGCGCTCGATCCCCATGCCGAACGCGAAGCCGGTGTAACGGTCCGGGTCGATGCCGCAGGCGACCAGCACCCGCGGGTTGACCATGCCGCAGCCACCCCACTCGATCCAGCCCTCGGACGAGCAGGTGCGGCACGGCCGGTCCGGGTTGCCGACCGAGTCGCCGTGGCAGACCCAGCAGCGCAGGTCCATCTCGGCGCTCGGCTCGGTGAACGGGAAGTACGCCGGGCGCAGGCGGGTCACGGTGCCCGGCCCGAACATGGCCGCGGCGAAGTGGTCCAGGGTGCCCCGCAGGTGGGCCATCGTGATGCCCTCGTCGACGACCAGGCCCTCGACCTGGGTGAAGACCGGTGTGTGCGTCGCGTCCAGCTCGTCGGAGCGGTAGACCCGGCCCGGCGAGATGGCGTAGATCGGCGGGTCCTTGCGCAGCATGGTGCGGATCTGCACCGGGGAGGTCTGGGTGCGCAGCACCACCCCGGAGTCCGGGCTGCCGACCCACAGGGTGTCCTGGGTGGACCGGGCCGGGTGGTCCGGCGGCATGTTCAGGGCGTCGAAGTTGAACCACTCGGCCTCGACCTCGGGACCTTCGGACCACTCGTAGCCCATGGCGAGGAACAGGTCCGCCACCCGCTCGGACAGGGTGGTCAGCGGGTGCCGGGCGCCCGGGGCGACCCGGTCCCACGGCAGCGAGACGTCGACCGCCTCGTCGACGAGGACCCGCGCGTCGCGCTCCGCCTCGAGCTCGGTCTGCCGGGCGGCCAGCGCCTCGGTGACCGCACGCCGGGCCGATCCGACCCGCTTGCCCGCCTCCGCCTTGGCGGCCGGCGGCAGCGCCCCGATCTCGCGGTTGGCCAGCGCGAGGGTGGACCGGTCGCCGGCATGCTCGAGCCGGACCGACTTGAGCGCGTCCAGGTCGGTGGCGGCGGCGATGGCGGCGAGCGCGGCGTCGCGCGCGGCGTCGACCTCGTCGGGGTTCAAGGGAGTCACCTGCACTGGGTCGAAGGTCTTGTTCGGTGCGGACATGGGCGAGACGGCTCCCGGGGGTGGCGGCGTTGCCGACCGCAGTCTACGAAGACCGCCCGCGGAGCAGCAGCCGCGTATCAGGCCGGCGCCCCCGGCGCTCTGTCCGTCGCGTCCGGAACGGCCGGAGCAGCAGATGCAGGAGACCGCCCATGTGCACGCACCAGCCACCGTGCGCGACCGCGCAGGCGCCGGACCGCGGCGCCGCCCGGGTCGTCGCCGCCCACCCGGACCAGGGCTGGAGCCTGCTGTGCAACCGGGTCGTGCTGTTCGACGACGGCGGCATGCTGCTCCCCGACGGCGGGCGGGTCGAGCCGTTCCAGCCGGTGCTTCCGGTCGCGAGGGTCGCAGCCGCCTGACCGACCGGCGTACCCGGTCAGACCCCGGTGCCGGGCAGGATCTCGATCGCCTGGCCGTATCCGAGCAGCGGGCGGCCGGACGCCAGCAGGTCGCGCAGCGCCTGGGACACCGACGGGCTGCCCTCCTGACGCAGCCGCGCCACCGCACCGGCCACCTGGGGTGCCGCGAACGACGTACCGGACCAGAAGGCCCAGGGATCCGGACCGTAGGTGTCGGGCTGGAGGTCCAGCTCCGGGGACTCCTTGCCCTCGACGTACGTGGACACCACGCCCTCACCCACCGCCGAGCAGTCGACCCAGAAGCCGTGGGTGGACCAGGCGGCCGGACGCCGGGCCGCAGTCAGCCCGGCGACCGAGACGACCCGGCGGAACGCGGCCGGCCACACCGGGGTCGTGTCGCCGTTGTTGCCCGCTGCCGCCACCAGCAGGGCCCGGTGCTCGCCGCGCTCCTGCTGCACCTCGTACTCCGCGATGATCTCCAGAGCCACCGCCATCGCCACCGGCGGGAGGTTGTCGACCGTGCTGCTGCCCAGCGAGAGGTTGACGATGTCCGCCCCCTCCTCCACGGCCTTCACCATCGCGCAGGCCACCTGCACCTCGCTGGCGATCCCGTCCGTGTCCAGCGTCTGGTAGACCCGGATCTCGGCCTCCGGCGCGACCTGCTCGACGATGCCCGACGCGAACGTGCCGTGCCCTGCCCCGTAGTCGAGGAAGCCGTCCCCCGGCTTCGGGATCACGTCCAGCCGGTCGATGTTGTCCGCGCTGCGAGCGATCGAGCTGAGCCACCCGTCGGACCGCTTCTGGTCGGTGATGCCAGTGTCGATGACCGCGACGGTGACCTTGTCGCCACCGGCCTCACGCGCCGTCCAGATGTGCTCGGGGCGCACCCGGGTGGGCTCCGGCCCACCCAGACCCTTGCCGATCGGCGCCAGTGGGGCCACGTGGTTGACCGAGGCCGCGATCCCGGTGCTGCGGAGCTGGCGGGCGAGCCGGTCCAGCTGTCCCGGCCGCAGCTCGCGGTTCACGCACCGCACCACCCGGCCCTGCAGGCAGTCGACCGGGTGCACGTCCAGGCCGAACCGCTTGATCAGGGCCTCGACCCTCCGCCGGTCGGCGTCCTCGGCCCGGAGCAGCAGCTCGCCCCAGGTGATGACGACCGCGCGGCCACCGCCGGTCGGCAGCAGCCCGACCCGGGGCAGCTCGGGGTCGGTGGCCCGCCGCCGCGCCAGCAGGTCGAACAGGTGCCGGCGCAGCTTCCTGTCCCCGCCGCTGCTGAGCTGGGCGAGCTGCCGTGACAGCGGCCCGCAGTCCTTCGCCATCCGCTCGTCGGGACGCGGATCGGGCAGCGGCGTTCGGAACATGGCAGGGGCTCCTCGTCAGTTCGGACGAATGGTCTGTTCTGTCTTACGCGTCCTGTAACCACGTGTCTACGGTGAGTACGTGACCACGGACGCGGTGGACGGACTGCTCGAGCAGGCCTGGGCCGTGTACCGCGGCGTCGTCACCGACCCCGGGACGTACGCCGGTCAGGCCGGGCCGCTTGCCGACGCGGCCCGCCGGTCGCGGGACCACGAGGCGCACGTGGTGGCCCTTCGGGCGCAGGCGTGGGCCGAGCGCTCCCGGCTGGCGGACGGCCGGGCCAAGGCGCTGCTGGACGAAGCCGCCCGGGTGGCCCGCCGGCACGGCCTGTCCGCCCGCCTGGTCGAGATCCTCACCTCGCGCAGCGCGGTCAACCTCGAGCTCGGCCGGATCCCGGCTGCCCGGCGGGACCTCGACCTGGCCGAGGCGATGTCCGGCCGGCACGGGACCGCGGCGCTCGCGCTGCAGCACGCGGTGCTGCTGCACAACCTCGGGCGGCTCACCGAGGCGGCGACCTACTACCGCCGGGCCCTGGCCGACAGCAGGGCCGCCCCGGAGACCAGGGCGACGGTGGCCAACAACCTGGCCCTGGTCGAGATGGTGCACGGCCGGGTGCCCGAGGCCTTCGCCGCGCTGGACGAGGCCCAGCGGGCCGCGAGCAGCGCGGGGCCGGCGCTGGTCGCCCTGGTCACCCAGACGTCCGGCTGGGTCTCGGTGCAGGCGGGCCGGATCAGCGAGGGCCTGGCCCGGTTCGACCGTGCAGCCCGGCTCTACGCCGCGGCGGGGCTGCCGCTCGCCGAGCACTACCTGGAGTACGTCGATGCGCTGGTCGACCTCCGGCTGCTCCCGGAGGCGCTGGCGACCAGCCGGGCAGCGGTCGAGGAGCTCGACGGCTCGGACGTCGTCCTGATGGCCGCGGAGGCCCGGTTGCGGCTGGCCCGGCTGGCGCTGCTCTCGGGTGACCCGGACCGCGCCGCCGACGTGGCCGGCGGGGCCGCCCGGATGTTCCGGTCCCAGCACCGGTCGGCCTGGGCGGCCCAGGCGGACGTGCTCGCCGCCCAGTCGCGCGGCGCGCTGGCACCGGTCACCACGGCGGACCTGACCCTGCTGCGGCGGGCGGCCGGCGTCCTGGAGTCGCGCCAGATCGCGTCGGCCGCGATCGAGGCGCACCTGGCGGCGGGCCGCGCGGCGATCCAGCTCGGCCGGACGCCTGCGGCGCTGGTGCACCTCGACACGGCCTGGTCGATGGCCCGGGCCGCGCCGGTGCTGCCCCGGCTCAACGGCCGGGTCGCGGCGGCACTGGCCTCGGGCGTCCGCGGGGACGACGCCGCGGTCCTCCGGCACTGCCGGGCCGGGCTCGCCGACCTGGCCGGGCACCGATCGTCGTTCGAGTCGGCCGAGCTGCGAGCCCTCGCCTCCGGGCACGGCGCCGAGCTCGGCCGGATCGCGCTGTCCCTGGCCCTGAGCACCGGGTCGGCCACCCGGGTGCTCCAGTGGATGGAGCTCACCCGCGCCGCTGCCCTGGTCGCGGTCGACCCGGAGCCGGTGGACGACCAGGACGACCACCTGGCCGCGCTCCGGGCCGCGCACGCCGAGCTCGACCGCAGCCGGGAGGCCGGCGACAGCGAGCCGCCTGCCCTGCTGGCCCGGGTCCGTGACCTGGAGCACCGGGCCCGCCGGGCCACCTGGTCGCAGCACAGCACCGCACCGGCACCGGCCGGCGCGGTGCCCCGGCCGGTGCTGCGGTCGGCGCTGGGCCCACGGGTCCTGGTCGAGTACGGCCGGCTGGACGGGCTGCTGTTCGCCACCGTCCTGAGCGCTCGCCGGGCCCGCCTGGTCGAGCTCGGCCCGGTGGCCGCCGTCGAGCGGGAGGCCTCGGCGCTGCTGTTCGCGCTGCGCCGGATGGCTGCGCCCGCCTCGCCGCGGGCCGGTGCGCTGGCCCGCTCCGGCGCCGACCTGGCGCTCGGCCGGCTGCGCGCGCTGCTCGTCGAGCCGCTGCGGCTGCCCGATGCGCCCGAGCACGTGGTCGTCCCGTCCAGCTCGCTGTGGCGGGTCCCGTGGTCCGCCCTGGTCGACGGCCCGGTGTCGCTGTCGCCGTCCGCGGCGCAGTGGGTCCGCACCCAGCAGTCGGCCGCGACACCCCACGAGGGCACCACGGTGCTGGTCGCCGGCCCCGGGCTCCCCGGCGCCGTCCGGGAGGTCGAGGCGTTGCGGGCCCTGCACCCCGATGCCCTGGTGCTGAATCCGCCGGACAGCAGCGTCGACCGGGTCACGGCGGCGCTGGCCGGCGCCGACCTCGTGCACCTCGCCTGCCACTGCGTCCTGCGGGCCGACAACCCCGCGTTCTCCGCGCTGCGGCTCGGCGACGGCCCGCTGTCCGTGCACGAGATCGACCTGCGCGGCCTCGCGCCCCGACGGGTGGTGCTGGCCGCCTGCGACTCGGCCGCCGACGTCGCCTACGAGGGCGACGAGATGCTCGGGTTCGTCAGCGCGCTGCTGGCCCGGGGCACCACCGCCCTGGTGGCGAGCGTCGTGCCGGTGCCGGACCTGGACGCGGTGCCGCTGATGGTGGCCCTGCACGAGCAGCTCGGCCGCGGCGTCGCGGTGGGACCGGCCCTGCATGCAGCTCGGGCCACCATCGACCAGGACGAGCCGCGGGCCTTCGTCAGCTGCTGCGCCTTCACCGCGGTCGGCGCCG
>Ga0163163_10006811_pt1 | contig 10022 bp, 6 predicted proteins | sample S65metaG_FD_119766 | JGI IMG/M metagenome (GOLD analysis project Ga0163163, IMG submission 119766) | Switchgrass rhizosphere microbial communities from Kellogg Biological Station, Michigan, USA - S6-5 metaG | ecosystem: Host-associated > Plants > Roots > Rhizosphere > Soil | place: USA: Michigan... | reverse complement strand
GTCGGTGCAGAAAGCCAGGACAGCTGTTTTCTTTTCATCATCCAACCGGGCGTTTTCCTCGCGCACAGTCGGTTTCCTGGCTCAAAGCACTTACCCTCCGGGGATTGACCACACCGCCCCCGGCCTTTTTTTTACCATGCAGGAGAGGTTCTCGATCATAACGCCGACCTCTATCCTCGCGACCAATCCAGTGAATGGAGCGGTGTTCATGACTTCGGCCGGCCCCAATCCCAATTTACCCAACGGCATGACCATCTTTCCTGGCGGATTCCCGCTGTACCGCGATGGCATATTAATCGGGGCGATTGGGGTGAGCGGGGACGGTGTGGATCAGGACGATCTTATAGCCGCGAGCGGCGCCTCTCTTTTTCCGGCGCCCGAAGCAATTCGCGCCGACCAACAGGAATATCAGGATGCCAGGCTTCCGTACGCGAAGTTCCCACGGAATCCGGACTTGTAATTTGGGATTCAGGAGACTCCCTACTTCGATTCCATTTTCCAAATGCCTTTCCAATCCTGCGGTGGGTCGGCAATCAACAGCCCGCATCGCTCCGCCAGCGTCCGGCTTGGGTCATCGCCGTATTTCTCAGCGAGCGCTTCGAATTCTTTTGCTGCCTCGTCAAATTGGCCAAAAAAATATTTGTCGTAGGCTGATTTATATTCCCGGCATAAAACCTCGTAATTGGCTGGCGTGCATGGATTCTGGCACTCGAATAATTCAACCTGTTCCGACCTGCCTTTGACGATGACCCGATCAACTAACCGGCGCGTGCCCTGGAGGCTGAACTGAGCGAAAGCCGCGCGGGAAACCAGGAGTTTTACGCCGTAATATTTGGTCAAGGCTTCGATGCGGGCTGCTTCATTGACCGCCTCACCGACCAATCCGTAATCCAGGCGAAGCGCGGAGCCTTTGTTTCCTACGAGGACAGAGCCGCTGTGCAAAGCCACTCCGTAGCCAAAAAGGCGCTGCACCTCCGGCGGGAGGCTTGTCTGCAGCTTCTCCATGGCCTCGATTAATTTAACCGCGGCCCGTTCGGCCTGGTCGGCTGCATGGGGTTGAGGCTGGGGTGCGCCCCAATAGCTGAGGAACTGATCCCCCAGGAAGTGTTCGAGGTTGCCTTCCTCACTCATGATGGCGATTGTTTGAGCCGCAAAGACCCGGTTCAACAGCTCGAACATGCCGCGCGGCCCGAGGATTTCCGCCAGGGGCGTGGAATTGCGGAGATCGGTCAGCAACAGCACTACCGCCACGCGCCGCGGCTCCATCGAGCCCGGATCGGCCAGCACCGCGTCCAGCACGCGGGGAGAAAAGTAAAGGCCCATCGTGTGCTTCAACTTGATCTTTTCCAGGCGTTCCAAAACGAAATCATAGCCGAGCGAGGCCAGCCCGCTGACCAGCAGAATGGACAGTGGGGCGACTGAGGGAACCACCCGATCCAGGTGGTTGAAGCAAACCCAGGCGGCCGCGAGGCCCATGGCGCAGAGAAAGATGATCGCAATCAACCGCTTCAGCGGTTGGGTCACGAATTGGCAAAGTAGTGCCGCGATCAAACCCGCGAGCGTCACCGTCAGGGCAGCCTCTCCATGCGAGGTCTCTTTTAGGAATCTTCCCCTCAGACCGGCGTTGATAATGTTCAAATGAATCTCGGGTCCCGCCATCTCGCTCTGAAAGGGAGTTCGACGGTAATCCTGAAACAATTTTTCCGTCGGACCTATCAGAATAATTTTGCCTTTGAAAAATTCGCCCTTGCCGTAGGTGGCTTCCCAAAGGTGGGGGGTGAGAACATCGCCAATCGGATGGATCGGGAAGGCGGCGCCGGGAGGTCCCGCGAACCGAAATCGGCCGAGCGCGGGCAGGGAACGACTAACGTTCAATCCTGCCACTTTTGCGATCACGCGGGCATCCAACGACTCAACAACGAGGTTGGTCGGCCCATTCACTACGTCGCCCAATTCATGATTCGTGAAGCGGAAATGCACGCGGCGATAGATGCCGTCGTCATCCGGCCAGATATTCACGAAGCCCACACGGTGATCCATCGCAGTGGTTTCGTAGTTCGTTGCGGGCAGGAGCGAAGTGCTGGGAGCCAGTAATTGGGTCAGTGTCCCACGGGGTGTTTCCACAGGACTCAAGTTGCTGCCGATAACCACCCTGTCGCCAAACTTTTCCAGCGCTACGCGAAGTTCCCCGTCGCCCTCGTTTTCAGCGCCAAACACAATATCAAGCACGATTGCCTGCGCCCCGGCATTCCCGAGCCGCTCGATCAACGCAGCCCAGACTCTGCGCGACCATGGATATCTTTCGCGCAAAGCTTGCAGCACCGAGTCTGTTTTCGCCTCCTCCGCCAAGATCACATCCGCGTAGGAAGGTCGATCGATTCCCACCAGGACTAATCGCGGATCGACTGGCGCGGAGGCGCCGGTCCGGAGGAACCAATCCTGCAGGTAGTGTTCCGCGTCGCGCAGCGGTTTGTTTATTGTTGCTGGATCGGAAAGCTGGAGCAAACCAAACAGGAGGGTGACCGCCACGCAGAGTCCAAAGAGCTGAAGCATTCTCGCTCGGCGACCTTCATTCGGGCGTCTTTCCAGCATGCTTTTTGTTCCGATGAGCCGAAGCATGTTTGACAATGCCTTCGACGTCGCGTAAACAGGGCAAACGTTAGGCAGCCAGCATTATGAAGACAACAATTCTTATCTGCGCCATCGCGGCGGTTCAACTACCGGCGTTGCCGGCGGCTCCTTTGGCCCAAGGCACCTTCACGGAAATCATTCGCAACGTGAACAAACTGGCGCCGGATGGATCCGCAGTCCCCGCCACATTGAACGACACGGTGAAAGCGCCCGAGCGAGTTCGTACCGGCGCGGATTCACGCGCGGAATTGACCACGCCGGACAAAACCATCACCCGGATCGGTGCCAACACCGTCTTCGCCTTCGACACGAGCCAGCGCGTGCTGCACCTCGACCAGGGGTCCGTGCTGTTTCACGCGCCCAAGGGTGCAGGTGGTGGCACGATCAAATCCGGTGGGGCATCTGCGGCCATCCTGGGCACCACGATCATTGTCTCAGCAACCCCCGGCGGCGGATTCAAACTGATCGCTCTTGAAGGAACAGCAAAAGCGACCCTCGAAAATGGAAAAAAAGCCTCAGTCAAAGCCGGCCAGCTCGTCTATGTGTTGCCGGGAGGCAAGGGGTTCAGCGATATCTTGACAGTCAACCTTGGAAAACTCGCGGCGAATTCCCAATTGGTATCCGGTTTTTCCCAACCTTTGCCGTCTGTTGATCTCATAAACGCCGCCATCCACAAGCAGCATCTGTTGCTTTCCTCAGGCCGCGCACAGGACACCGGCATACCGGCGGACAGCTTTTTTGCCGGACCGGGCAATGGTCGAAGTGGCATCGATCCGGCAACACATCAGGTCGCTCTCCATCCAAACCTGACTGTAGGCGAGATATTCACGATCTTCGATCCGGCAAAAGGGGGCGGCGGCCCGGGTGGCAGCGGGCTGGTCCCGATTGCAGGAAGGAGCCCAAACGGTCAATAGAACAAATTCTATTCATGCGCGTTATACCCTTAATTCTCCTCACTAGCATCACCGCGTTTGGCGTTCGGAACGCCTCGGCACAACTCCCCGGTGGCGCCCAGTCCCGACAGCTCGAGTCGGTTGAGCAGCGCCTGGCCATGGACGAACTTGCCGCAAAGTTTACCTTGAGCAATGCTCCGTCGCTTTTTCCCGAGGAGGACACCGATATCGGCCCTCAATCGGTTCTTAAAATCAGGCCGAGGCAACCGAGGGTAGAACTTTTTGCCGACGCGCAATACTTTTACACGGACAACATGTTTCTTTCCGACCGGAACGAGCAAAGCTCCGACGTGTTGGTGAGCACCGCGCAGGGAGTATTCAACGCGGTACGGTTCCCGATTTCCGGCGGCGATTTTGTGGCGCGCGTCGGGTATCGGCACCAATGGTTCGATTACGGGCTGGCCGACCATAGCACGATCAATGTCTTCGATTTCAACACCGGCACCTTCCGGCAGGCCAAGCTCAACGAATTTGATTTCAACGCCGGAACCGCATTCGCCGAGAGTATCTGGAAACGCGACAATTGGGTCGCCGGTCTCGCCTTTGATTATCAACGCCTGATGGACACCGATAGTTACCACGAGTTTTATCGCGAATTGACTCCGCGCTGGGGCCTGAGCCGCATCCTGCCGCTGTGCTCCCGCAGTGTCCTCAGGGTAGGTTATGAAGGCGATTATCGCGTCACTGACACCGATGATCCGCCCATCAACTTCAATTCGAATTTCAACGATCGCACCGATCATAGCCTGGTGATTGATGCCACGTACATTTTGTGCAAATACGCCATCGCCCAGGCTTATTACCGATTTCAATTCACACACTTCACCGGCAGCGAGCGAAGGGAGGATTATCTGAACGCCTTTGGGCTGGCACTCTATTGCCCATTCACGCAGAAAATCGGCCTGCGCTTTTTTGTCAACTACGATATCCTGGAAACGAACGGCCAACTGGTCACGGACTACAATCGTCTCGACACGGGCGCGGGGCTGAATCTTACGGTGAGGTTCTAAGCGCGGGCTGGGAATCGCGCACACCGGGCGGCTTGTGGTACGTGTGACAGGTCACGCACGAGTCAGGCGCTCCTCCCCGCGGACTGTGACAGGCAACGCAATTCGCTTTGGCAGGTAGCAGCACATCCGCGGTGTCTTGGCTCTGTTGGGCGGGGTGACATTGGACACAGGAGATAGAGGAGTGTTTTACATGCTCAAACCTGCCGTGGGTCAACCAGCGTTCCACTTGCACCGGTTTTGTTATTTCCGCCACGCGGGAATTGCTCGGTTTGACTTCATGACAGTAAGCGCAGCCAGAATATACCGCGCGTGTCGCCCCCTCCACGGCGCCGGATTTCGCGGCCGGTCCCGCCAGCGCGTTGCTGAAAAAAACGCGGCGTTCGAAATCCTCCCCGGGTTGCAGATGCGCCCTCAAGACAGCCAGTTTTCCCGCAGCGAACTGCTTGCGCTGCTCCGCATCCGTAATGCCCTTGCTGCGTGCCAGGTCGGAATATTGTTGCGGCAGACTGTGGAGAAACGCTGAAACAAATTGGACATTGCCGTGGGGAAGCCTCAGTTCGGGTGTGTCCGGATCGAACTGAAGCGAGTGACAGACCTGGCAGTGATTTTCAAACCGAATCGGCCGCATCAACGTACCCAAGGCATCCGGCTGGTGACAAAACGCGCAATCCAGCTTCTGGCCATTTGCCAATGCTGGTATCGTGGTTCCAAGGTGGAGTCGATGGTTGAACTTCAAAGTATCCTGGTGGCGGAGATTCGAACTGACGGCACGAAATTCCGGGTGGTCGAGGGCGAAGCTGTGAATCACTTCCGTAAACCGGCCGGCTGGATGCGCTTCCGGGAGAGCTCTTGCAGCGATCCGGGGTCCCTTCGCGGCAGCGGCCGCCATCAAGGTGGCATTCGCGTGACATAATCGGCAGTGGCCATCGGTGGTTGCTGGGAGGCGGCCGGACCCCTGGTGTTCTCGATGGCAGAAGGAACATCCCACCTCCCGGGGAGCGCTGGGCTGGTGAAACGCATGCCCGGCATGGCATTTCTGACATGCATCATCCATTCGGCTGGGATCGCCCGCTTTTGTCTCAAGCAGTTTGGTGATTTGCCAGGGAGGCGGATGCGCCTGCAAAGCCGCCGTTAGGATTCCATTCGGACCTGCGTTGCCTGCGAAATGACAGGGGCTGCACGATTGCTGGTTCGTCCCGCCATCACCCAAACCCAATTCGTTGAAAGAATGGGACGTCGAAAGCGGCCCTGAATTGATGAAAATCTGCCGCGCGTGTGGAATCCCCAGCAAGATCAGCAATGCGGCGCAAGTGAATGCGATGGTGAACCGATTAACTTGGCCGCGGAGTGTGCGTAGTGTCGGCGCCGGCGCGCATTTGGGAGTGCGCCTGCTGCAACTGCCGTCCGGGAGCGGCCCACTCTCGCATTTTTCGCCCGAACGGTTGCAACGCCAGCGGCCTTTGCTTTCGCCGGGCAAAGTTTCCAGCGACGGAGCGCACTCCGCGGTGGCCTGGCAGCGGCCGCGCCGGTCCGGTCCCAAGGGGCAGGGTCGGCCCTCAGCGGCGTGACCGCAAATCCACCCTTGGTTGGGGCGGGCGTAATTTTGAGAGTCGAACTTCGGCGGTGCCTGTTCGCTCATTTAGCCCCCCCTGCGAAGGCGTAGACCAGGGCGATGTGAACGAAAGAAAAAATCAGCAGGCTCCAGGTTAGAGGCAGGTGAATGAAGAGCCATAACCTGAGGGTGGACTGCAGAGCCCGGTGATAATCCAACGTATCCTTTTGGCGCACCAGCGCCAGGAGTTGCTCAAGGGCGGCTTGCTCCTTGTCGGCTTGGTAACGGCGCAAATCCTCCAACTCCGCCACTAGCGAGTTCAGCGGACGGCGGGACTCGGCCAAGTGGTGGACAAAATTTCTAGGTTCCGCGAAAAACGCGTCCAACCGGCGCGCGTAAAACTCCGCGAGTGTCGAGGAGGGGCGATCCCCGCCGAGCGCGATCGCTTCAGCCTGTTGGCGCAAACTGTGCCGCAATCCGGGAATCTTTTCGTAAATGACCTCGCCACCTCGCGCCGTCAGCCGCCGTGGAAAATAACGAGTCACCGCCAAACCGAATATCCCGCTCACCATTACGAGCGCGTACAGCCACGCCAGGGTTCCTTCGAACCAGCCGGTGGGAGGGTGAAACCGGATGTGTAAGAGGAAAATGGCTGCAGTCGACAGGCCCAGGTAAATGTGAAGCTGAAACCACGCTTCGGAACTGCCCAGCGGCAGGAACGGTAGTTTCTTGCGCGCATTATAGGCGGATAAAAAAAGGATGACTGCGAACAGTCCCCACCCGGTCAGGTACGGATAAGCCGGGCTTCCCGCGCTGTAACGACCATGAACAAACAGCAGCGCTGCGCAGGCCAACAACAGGAAAGCGCCTCCCAGGATGGATTGGCGGCTAAAGCGACTCATCGTTTGAGCCAGGCGGCCATAGCGACCAAATCATTCAAATTCATCCGCTCGAGCGCGCCGTGGGGACAGGCTCGTTCGCAAGCCGGTCCGCCGTAATTTTCCACGCACAAATCGCATTTCGTGGCCTTGCTGATGGGCTTGAGGTCTTCGCCCAGCATGAACTCTCCTTTTTCATCGCGGACATCCACCATCCGGATAGCGTCATAGGGGCAGTTCAGATAACAGGCTTTGCAACCGATGCAAGTCACAGGGTTGATCACGACCTGGCCTTCGAAGCTCTCGCGGTGAATCGCCCCAGTAGGACAACCGATCATGCAAACCGGGTCGGCGCAATGCATGCAGGCATTCGCGATCATCAACCGGCCGTGCGTCGGGCCGTGGCGTAAGAAGCGTGGATTATTGTCATGGGTGGACGCGCAGGCCCGGACGCAATCATCGCACCGGGTGCATCGATCCAGATCGATCACCATTGTGGCAGTTCCGTTAAAGAATCTGTTTTCGGTCAGGAATTCTAGAATGTCCCCACGCACCGGCGCGCCGGGTGACGGGGCGGACCCGATTTTCAAATCTCCTTCGAGTTCTTTCGGCAGGAAAAGTTCGGGCAGCTCTGTCTCGGGCACACTGGGGAGGACGATTTGTTCCATCACGCGCGTGGGCAACACCAATAAGTGAGTATATCCGATCGCTCGGAGGCTGTGCTGCAGGTTGACTGGCTGTTGCGGCTTGCGCCAATTGTGCGCGATTTCCCTTAGACCCAGCACTTGCCCAGCGCCGGCGTAGTTAAGCGTGCGCTCGCCGGTCCCGAATTCTTGGGTGACGCGCCCAAACCCGGCGCGCAGAAGGACGACGCCGTTCGGGTAGTCGCCTTCCTGCATTATGGACGGTTCCTTTTCCGGCCGCAAAGTCCCCGCTTTCGCCAACCGCTTGTAATCCCCCGACCAATCATAATCGCCGAAAGTCGCGAACTCCACCTGGGCAGCTACTTGCTCCAGCTGCTCCTTGGTCAGGCGCCGAAAGAGCGGCGTTGCCCGCAGGTAAGAAGCCAGGGCGCGCTCCCGATAAATGCGGTTGATGTGCAGCCGCAGTTGATCATCGTACCGCATCAAATCCCGCAACGCTTGCCAGCGAATTTCCAGCAGTTCTGCTTCCTCGCTTTCCGCAAAAATGGTTGAGGTGCGCGGCATCCGGCTCAGGGCCGCGATCTCTCCAAAAAAATCTCCCGCGGTCATCGCCTCGGTCCGATGCTCGTTAAGCACCCGCGGCAAATCCTGGAGAAACACGTGTACCTCCTCGTCGTCGGTGGTGCGTTCGCCCACCGGGGCATCGGGCTTGAGCTGCGACCGCTTAAAACTCTCCGGAGGCCGCAACGTGGACCAAAGTTGGGCCAGAGTTCGCCCGACCCCCTTTTTCTCCCGCGCCTTTCGCCCGAGCAACGAGGGCGCCAAATCCGGTTTCAACACCACGCGGGTTGCGCCCGACAAAATCAGAAAGCCTGACGTCCCATAGTCACCCTGGCGCACGATGATCTCGCCCTTGCGATACCGGCGAATGCTCGTGTCGTGCTTGAGGATCTCGCGCAGCGGCGTGCGCTTCGGAAATTTCTCCGGGTTCATTTCGCGGAACGGGGAAACCGCCAGCAGCCGGTCGACCGCTGCGTCGGTCATCTCCGGGTCAAAGGCGGCGTCCCAGCGTTCAGGGCGCTCGATGGTGGTGGGCGTAGGCGGCATTGGTTCAGGCGTCCAACACCACGTCGCCTTTCGGCCGGCAAATGCAGGTCAGGCAAGCGCCCGCCTCCGGTTCAGCGTCCGGAGGTTTCAAGTATTCCACGGCCCCTGAGCGAATCGCGACCAGACACGAGCCGCAGCTTCCTGCGCAACATCCGGAATCGATGCGTACTCCTTGTTCTCGCGCGAAGTCGAGCAGGTTGCCGAGGCCCGGCTCCCAGCGGACCGTCTTGCCGGAGCGGTCGAAGGTCACCTGCATCTTGGCCATGTGCACGGTCTCGCTCGGGGTCGGTTGCGCGACTTTTTTCTTCACCGTCGCCGGTCCGAAAGCTTCGAAATGAATGTCCTTTTCCGGCACGCCCCAGGCCTCCAGGCCGTCGGTGATGCTTTTCATGAAGGCGCCGTTGCCGCATAGGTAATATTCAAAATTATTCGAAGGCAAAAGTTCCTTCAGTAATTCGATGCTCACACGCCCCTCGTGATGATAATCACGCCCCTTCACCTCATCCGGCGCAGGCCGGCTATAGCAGACGTGCAAGCGAATATTCTCGTTCTCGGCGGCGAGCGCTTCCAGTTCCTGCTGGTGAATATGCTCGTGGCGATTGCGGACACCGTAAAAAAACCAGGCCTCGCGTTTGGAGTTGCTGGCGACGATCGCTTTGGCCATCGACAGCATCGGCGTGACGCCCACTCCTCCGGCGATCAGCGCCACCGGGTGGCTCTTGGCCATGTCCAAAAAGAAATGACCGGTCGGCGCTTTGACATTCAGGATGTCGCCTTCCCTCACCGCATCGCAAAAGAAGCTCGAAGCCGCTCCAGGAGGCAACTCCGGTTTGTCGGGCGGAGCTTTTTCCTTCTTGATGGTCACGCGGTAGTGCTGGCAATCGAGCGGGCTGTCCGAAAGCGAATAGCAGCGCACCAACGGCTTGTCCCGTCCGGGGATGTCTAGCTGGAAGGTCAGATATTGGCCTGGCTTATACGCGGGTAGCGGTTTTCCGTCGTGCGGTTTCAGGTAAAACGCGCAAACCTCGTTGCACTCAGAAACCTTCCTGACGACGGAAAATTTGCGATATCCATTCCAGACCAGGCGGTCCTGCTCGGCCAGGTGCGAGCGGGCGTGGATGGTTTGTAGTTGGGCCCGCAAGCGGTCCACGATGACTCGCTGTTGCTGGCGTTCGAGGTTCATCCTCCACAACAGGCGGACGATTTCCAGCAGCACCCAAAGCAAGAGCCCACTCATCAACAACGCC
>Ga0163163_10006810_pt1 | contig 10022 bp, 9 predicted proteins | sample S65metaG_FD_119766 | JGI IMG/M metagenome (GOLD analysis project Ga0163163, IMG submission 119766) | Switchgrass rhizosphere microbial communities from Kellogg Biological Station, Michigan, USA - S6-5 metaG | ecosystem: Host-associated > Plants > Roots > Rhizosphere > Soil | place: USA: Michigan... | reverse complement strand
GACATCATGCGCACGGCGCCGGACACGATCCGGGTGTTTCTCGCGTTCAGGATGGCCTGCGTGGGCTGTCCGATCGCAACCTTCCACACGGTGGACGACGCCTGCCGCGAGCATGGCATCGACCGCGACAAATTCCTCGCCGCGCTCGGCGATTGCGTGCCGGCGTGAGATTCACAAGTCACGCGCCGTAGCTGGTCTCACGCCGGGCCGCTGTCCGCCGTCCGCTCGGCCAAAAGGACGATCCGGTGCGGATCGCGCAGGATGATGCGCTGGCGGCCGCTTTCGACCAGTCCTTGGCTCTCCCAGCCGCTCAGGATGCGGCTCACGGTATGCAGCGTGGTGCCGGTCATCTGCGCGATGTCCTGGCGGCTGATCGGGAAGTCGATCTCGATGCCGTGGTCGAGCTTCTTGCCGGACTGCTTGGCGAGGCGCAGCAGCGCATGCGCGACGCGCTGCTCGACCTGCTGGGTCGACATTTCCAGGATGCGGGTGTGGCTCTCCTGGAGCCGCGTGCCGACGGTCTGGAGCGTGTTGGCGGCCAGCGCCGGAAACCGCTCGACCAGCCGCGGCCAGGCCGAATTCGGCCAGATCAGCACCACGCTGTCATCGACGGCCATCGCAGTCGCCGGGTAGCGCGCGGCTCCGATCGCCATCGCGAGCCCGAACGTCTCGCCGGGCGCGACGTAGCGCACCACGATCTGCTCGCCGGTCGGCGTGGTCTTGGCCGCGCGGACATGTCCGTGCAGCAGCAGGAAGAAGGACTGCGCGTCCGCGCCCTGCTCGAAGATGGCGCTGTTCTTGGGATAGCGCGCCGAGCGGGCCTCGCGCAGGATCTCATCCATGGCTTCCGGCGTGACGCCGGCAAACAGCGGCAAATGCGCAACCAGCGATGTGTCGACCTTGGCCATTCTGCCTCCTTGGCGCTCGGGAGTGTGATGGCACCTGCAATCGTCCTGGTGTTTGCGATAGCGCAAAACCGGCCGGTCGGGACGGCAGTATTTTTCCAGGCAGCGATCTGAATATACAGGAGTTGCCCCATGGCTGGCGCCCGATCCCGCAATTTTGCGGGCTGGCCGCTGTTCGCGAACAGCTTTCGGCCCTTTTTCCTGCTCGCGGCCGTCCAGGCAGGGCTGTCGATTCTGGCCTGGCTGCCGATGTTCTACGGCGAATTGTCGGTGACATCGGCCTTCGCGCCGCGCGACTGGCACGTCCACGAGATGCTCTATGGCTTCCTGCCGGCCGTCATCACCGGCTTCCTGTTCACGGCGATCCCGAACTGGACCGGGCGCCTGCCGATCCAGGGCACCTCACTGAGCGCGTTGCTGGTGGTGTGGCTTGCCGGCCGCGTGGCGGTGACGCTGTCCGCCGAGGTCGGCTGGGCGTTCGCGCTTGTCGTCGATGCGGCGTTCCTGGCGCTGGTCGTCGCCGCCGCGACGCGCGAGATCATCGCGGGCGGCAATTGGCGCAACCTGCCCGTGGTGGTCCTGGTGCTCGTGCTGCTCGCCGGCAATGTCGGCTTTCATCTCGAGGCGCATCACGCGGGCGCGGCCGACGTCAGCATCCGCCTCGGCATCGGCGTGGTCGTGCTTCTGATTTCGCTGATCGGCGGCCGCATCATCCCGAGCTTCACCCGCAACTGGCTGGTCAAGTTCAATCCAGGTCGCCTGCCGGTGCCGTTCGGCCGCTTCGATGGAGTGGTGATCGGATTGAGCGCGTTGGCGCTGATCTCGTGGATCGTGGCGCCGTTGAACGTGATCACCGGTGCCGTGATGGCGCTCGTTGGCCTGCTGCATCTGGTGCGGCTTGCGCGCTGGGCCGGCGACCGCACCTCGCGCGAACGGCTGCTCCTGATCCTGCATGTCGGTTATGTCTTCGTGCCGCTCGGCTTCCTCCTGCATGCCCTGGCCGTGTTCGGCGCGTTGCCGCCGAGTGCGGGGATTCATGCCTGGATGGCAGGCGCGGCCGGAACCATGACACTCGCGGTGATGACCCGCGCGAGCCTCGGCCACACCGGACAGGCGCTGACGGCCTCGCCGGCGACGCAAGGTATCTATGTCGCGATCGTCGCCGCGGCGCTGGCGCGGGTTGCTGCCGTGGCGTGGCCTGCGCATGGCGATGCGCTGCTGCACATTGCCGCCTGCGGCTGGGTCGTCGCCTTCCTCGGCTTTGCGATTGCGTTCGGCCCGCTGCTCGCCGGCAGCAATCGGCGCGCACTTGCCATCATGGGCGTGCCCGCTCCGGCACGATAGAGTCAGGCCGCCGATGCCGAAGGCGCGTCGGCGGGCTTGGCCAACGGCCGCACGCCCTTGCGCCATGCGGTGATGGTGCAGCCGAAGCGGCCGCGGAACCAGCGGGCCATGGCGCTTTGCGCGGAGAAGCCGAGCTGTGCCGCGATATCGGCCAGCGGCCGGCCGGGGTCGTCGATCAATTCGACGACGAGATCGGCGCGCTGCGCGTCGAGGATGGCCGAGAAGCTGGTGCCTGACGCGGCGAGGTGACGGTGGACGGTGCGGCGGGTGCAGGCGAGATGCTCGGCCACGCGCTCGACCGTGCAGTCGCCGCTGGCGAGCAGGAGGCGCACGACCTCGTCGACCTTCTCCTCCCAGCTTGCCGGCCGGGTCCCGATCGCCTCGATCCGCTTGCGCAGATAGCTCGCGATCAGCGGATGCGCGCTCGGGATCCGGCGCTCCATGTCGTGCACCGACAGCAGGATTGCGTCGTCCTCGGCGTTGAACGTCACGTGGCAGCCGAAGAAGTCGCGGTAGCGCCTGCGGTCGCGCGGCGGCGGATAATGCAGATGCACTTCCTGCGGCCGCCAATCGCTGCCGAACAGCGACTGGATGATGCGGTGGACGCTGCCGAGCGCCATGTCGATCGACTGCCGCGGCGCGCTCGGCTGCCGGCCGCGCAGATGCAGCGCGACGGTTACGGTCTGCTTGTTGCGCGCAACGTCGAGCCGCATGCCGTCATGATGGACATGAATGAAACGCGAAAACGCTTCGATCGCTTCGCCGACGGTCGCCTGTTCGCGCACGATCAGGCCGACCGCGCCGAAATTGGTCAGGCCGCCGCGTTCGGCGAGGCGCAAGCCGAAATCTTCGGCGCCGGACATTTTCGCCGATAGTTCGAGCAGGCGGCGCAGGCCTGTCACGGCAATGGGGGTATCCGGCTTGTCGAGGCAGGCCAGCGGCAGCCTGACCTTGCGCATCATCTGTTTGGGGTCGAGCCCGACCGACCGGGCGACCTCCGGGTAATAGCTCAAGCCTGCGCTGCGAATGAGGTCGGTCATGCAAACCGTTCGTGCCAGCCATTCCCGCAGATGTCCCGAAATGTAAAGTTTCTGTCCCGATCCGTCAAATCCGGGAACGGGATGGAACATACATAAGGAAAACCGAAGCACGGGCGTGAATGCCGTGCTCATGACGCCGGGCGCGACGAGGCCCCGCCGTTTCGGATCATTTGACCAAGACATTGCTGGATCGGGATTATGCCGGGGAACATGCTTTCCAAGCGTGAGGTATTCGTCATCGACACCGATGCCGCCTCCCGCGAACAACTTTCCACCGCGCTCCAACAGAGCGCCTATGACGTGATCTGCTTCGCCGACGGTGCGTCTCTGCTCTCGGAAGCGAGGGCGCGGATGCCGGCCTGCGTGCTGCTGGAGATGCCGCCGGATCGCTCCGCCCTCGACGTGCTCAAGCGGCTGCGCGAGGAGAATTGCATGGCGCCGGTCCTGGTGACCTCCGCGAACGGCAGCATTGCCATGGCGGTCGACGCGATCAAGAGCGGCGCGGCCGACTTCATCGAAAAGCCGTTCCGGACCCATGACATCGTGGACCGGATCGATGCCGCCATCGACGAGTTCGGGCAACCCAACTCGAACCGCCAGCGCTGGTTGCCCGGCTGCGAGCCCCTGACGGCGCGCGAAGGCGACGTGCTCGAGCATCTCGCCGCCGGCCTGACCAACAAGGAGATCGCCCGGCGCATGCATCTGAGCGCTCGGACGGTCGAGGGCTACCGTGCCGGCATTCTGAAGAAGGCCGGCGCCAAGAACGTGACCGATCTGCTCCGCCGCATCTTTGGTCAGGGTTCGCCCACCCAAGTCTGAGGACTTGTCTAAGGACTTGGGTTAACGGCTCCGCCGCGGCGTGCGACGCGTTCCGCGGCCTTGGTGCCGCCGCAGCGGCGCCCCACGGAAACCCCAATCGAACCAGTTCCTTCCCTGCCGCGTCCAACCATGTTGGCGAGGCATTTGATCGCGCGTCCGGCTGGCGGCGCGGCGATATCGGCAGGAGGGACTTCATGCGCATCACCGCAAAATGTTTGGCAACGACGAGCCTGGTTCTGGTGACCACGGCATTCGCGCTGCCGTCGTGGGCCGGCGATGTGGACGCCACATCGGCCATCGACACCGTCACGGTTTACCCGGATGGTGCCACCGTCACTCGCGTCATCACGGTCGACCTGCCGTCCGGTGACTCGACGCTGGTTGCCAAGGACTTCCCGCTTGGTCTCGATACCTCCTCCATCCGGGTGGAGGGTGAGGGTGGTGCAAAGCTCACCATCGGCACGATCGATGCGCGAACGCCGCGTGCGGCGCCGGTCAACCTGCCCGAGCTGGACAAGCGCATCGAGGCCCTGAACGACCAGCGCGCCGACCTGCAAGGCGCGATCGACTCGGCCAATGCCCGGCGCAAATTTGCGGAGCACTTTGCGGAAGCGTCCCCCGCGGGCATCGGCGACAAGGGCGAGGCGCGGCCGATCGCCGAATGGCGCACGGCCTTTGCTGCGGTCGGCGAGGAAATTGCGAGCGCCGATACCGCCGTTCGCGACGCCACGCGCAAGATGCGCGAGATCGACCGGCAGGTCGCCCAGCTCGAAGTCGAGCGCAAGGCCAAGCCGCCGAGCAAGCTCGAAGTCCGCATGGACATCGCCGCGCCGGCCGCGACCAAGGCGACGTTGCGGGTCACTTACAATGTGCGGAACGCGCGCTGGCTGCCGCTCTATGACGCCCGGCTCGACACCGGCGCCAAGGACCGCAAGCCGCAGCTGGAGCTGGTCCGCCGTGCCGAAATCACGCAGTCGACCGGCGAGGACTGGTCGAACGTCACGCTTGGCGTCTCCACGGTCCGCGTCAGCCGCGGCGGCAGTGCGCCAGAGCTGGGCTCGCTGGTCGCGCAATATCCACAACCGCCGAAACCAATGGCGCTCGGTGCGGCCTCCGATCTGGCGCGGCCTGCTCCGGTCGCACGTCAGATGCAACCCCATCTTTCGAAAATGGCCGAAGCGCCTGAACCGCGCGAGCGCGCCGACGAGCAGCAGGCAGTTGCCGAGATCGGCGACTTCCAGGCCACCTTCAGGATTCCCGGCCGCGTCAGCCTCGGCGCTGCCGAGGGCGCCAAGGCGTTGCGCATCGCCTCGATGACCGTGCCGGCCGATCTCGCCGTCCGTGCCGCGCCGGTAATGGACCCAACCGCCTTCCTCGAAGCGAGCTTCAAGCAAACCGACGATACGACATTGTTGCCGGGCAAGGTCGCGATCTATCGCGACGGCGTCTTCGTCGGCCGCGGCAAGCTCTCGGCCTCGGCCAAGGACGACATTGTGCGGCTCGGCTTCGGCGCCGACGACAAGGTCAAGATCGAGCGTGCCGTGCTCAAGCGCAACGAGGGTTCGGCCGGCTTGCTCGTCACGACGTCGAAGACCGACGAGCGTTCGTTCAAGACCACCGTCCGCAACGGTCACGACTTCCCGATCAAGGTCGCGATCGAGGACCAGCTGCCGGTCAGCGAGAACGAGGACATCGTCGTCGAGATGCTGCCGTCGACCACGCCGCCGACCGCGAGCAACATCCGCGATAAGCGCGGCGTGCTGGAATGGTCGTTCGACGCCAAGCCTGGCGAGGCCCGGGACTTCAACTTCGCCTGGCGCATCCGCTGGCCGAAGGACAGGAGCATGGTGATCGTGCCGGCGGGCTAGGAGCCTGAGGCGCGATGCCCTCTTACCTCTCCCCGCAAGCGGGGCAAGGGAGCGCATCTTCAACGCGGCGGCAGCTCAGCTTGCATTGCTGCGCGCCGCCGCCCGCATCGATTGCGGCAGCACGTAAGGCACGCCGTCGGCCTGGTGGACGACGGCGTCGATCTCGAAGATGTCGCGGATGGTCTCGTGCGTGACGACCTCGGTGTGCGGGCCGTCGGCGGCGAGCTTGCCGCCGTTCAGCACGACCAGCCGGTCGGCGAAGCGGATTGCCAGGTTGAGGTCGTGCAGGATCGCGATCACGGCCGTGCCGCCGGCCGCGCGGCGGCGGGCAGCCTCGACCAGGTCGATCTGGTGGCGCAGATCCAGGCTCGAGGTCGGCTCGTCCAGCAGCAGAAGTCCAGGTCCATGCTCGGCCTCGCCGCAGGCGAGCTGCACCAGCACGCGGGCGAAATGCGCGCGCTGCTGCTCGCCGCCGGACAGCGTCGGTAGCTGCCGCTCGCGAAAATGGGCAAGGCCGACCTCGTCGAGCGCTGCATCGACGAGCGCGCCGGCGTCGCGCGGGCTGCGGTCGCCTGCGCCCATCAGCACGATCTCTTCGACGGTGAAGGGGAAGGTGACGTTGATGTGCTGGGACAGCATCGCGCGTCGCGCGGCGAGCTCACGCGGCGTGAAGCTGTTGATGTCACGCTGCTTGAGGCGTACCTCGCCCTCGCTCGGACGGAGATCGCCGGACAGGAGCCGCAGCAGCGTCGACTTGCCGGCGCCGTTCGGGCCGATGATGGCGACCATCTCGCCGGCCGCAACCGTGAGCCCAACGCCATCCAGCAGCCTCGCGCGGCCGGCGCGCTTGCTTAAGTGTCGCGCCTCGATCACCGCGCTCATAGCGAGGCGAGCCCGCGCTGCCGCAGCAGGATCCCCAGGAAGACCGGGGCCCCGACCGCCGCGGTCAGAATGCCGATCGGCATCTCCGCCGGCGCCACGATGGTGCGCGCCAGGGTGTCGGCGCCGACCATCAGGATGGCGCCGAGCAGCACCGAGGCCGGCAGCAGCAGGCGATGCGCCGGTCCAATGACGAGGCGGAGCAGATGCGGCACGACGATGCCGACGAAGCCGATGACGCCGCTGATCGACACCGCAACCCCGGTCATCGCGGAAACCACGACGATCGAGATTCGCTTGAGGCGCTCGACGTCGACACCGCCGTGAAAGGCGTCGGCCTCGCCAAGCACCAGCAGATCGAGGCCGCGTGCGATGAAGGCGCAGGCGGCAAGCCCGATGACGAGGATCGGCGCGAGCACCGCGGCCTTGGTCCAGGTCGCGCCGCTCATCGAGCCGAGCAGCCAAAATGTAATGTCGCGAAGCTGGCGGTCGTCGGCGATGAACACCAGCAGCCCGATACCGGCATTGGTGATGGCGGTGATGGCGACGCCGGCGAGCAGGAAGATCGCGATCGAGGTCCGCCCCGAGCGGCTGGAGATGCCGTAGAGGATCGCGGTCGTTGCCAGCGAGCCTGCGAAGGCGGCGAGCGGCAACAGCTCCGTCTGGAGGAAGCGCAACGTCTCGCCGAAACGCGAGTCCGTGAAGACGATCGCGCTCGCAGCGGCCAGCGCGCCGCCGCTGGAGACGCCGACCAGGGCGGGATCGGCGAGAGGATTGCGGAACAGTCCCTGCATGATCGCGCCGGCCGCGGCGAGCAGGCCGCCGACCATCGCGGTTGCCGCAATCCGGGGAATGCGGATCGACCACAGCACGAGCTGGTCGCGCGCCGTCGTCGCATCGGCTGTCGTGGTGCCGGCAAAGCCGAGGGCAGCGGGCAGCCGGGAGAGCGGAATGCCGGCTGCGCCCACGGTCAGCGCGACGACCGCGGTGGCCGCGAGCACCGCGAGCAGAAGAGGAATCGCGAACGATGCGGATCGCCGTCTCGCACCAGCGTGTCGCTGCGGGCGTCGTGCCTCGGTCTCGATCGCCACGCTCATTGCCGGCAATTCGCCGCCGACAGAGCCGACGTGAATGCGCCGCCCTGGTCGCCCAATGCCGGATAGAGTTTTACGGAGAGGTCGCGCGCCGCCGCCGCCGTGCGCGGCCCGAAGCCGAGCAGATAGAGGCCGTCCATGGTGATGAAGCTCTTGTTGGCCGCGACCGGCGTCAGCGCAAAGCCGGGATGGGCATAGACCGCGTCGGCCTGGAGCGACTCCTTGCCGCGTTCGATCGACAGCACCACGTCGGGTTTTGCGGCCACGATCGCCTCGTCGCCGATGATCTTGTAGCCGTCGTAATCGTCGACGGCGTTCGCGGCGCCGGCGAGCTGGATGATCTCGTCGGCTGCGGTCTTGTGGCCCGCGACCATGGCACGCCCGTTCTGCAGCGACATCACGAACATCACGCGCACCGGCTTTTTCACCTTGGCGCGCAGCGCGCGGAGTTGGGCGAGATCGGCGCCGACTGCGGCGCTGAGGCATTCGGCGCGTGCATCGACGCCCATGGCGTGGCCGACCAGCCTGATCTTCTCGATCAGGCCATCCTCGGAAAAGGTCTCGGGCACCAGCACCAGCGGCACCTTCGCCGTCTCGAGCATGTCCATGGTCTCGCGCGGGCCCGACCCCTGGATCGCGAGGATCAGCGTCGGATTGAGGCCGAGCACGCCCTCGGCCGAGATCTGGCGCATGTAGCCGACATTGGGTTTGTCGTGCAGCGCCGCCGCCGGATAGAGGCTAGTGGTGTCCACGCCGACCAGCCGGCTCTCGAGCCCGAGCGCATAAAGGATCTCGGTGATGGCGCCGCCGATCGAGACCGTGCGTGCGACGTCGGCAACGGTGACATCGCGATTGCGGGCGTCATGCACGGTGATGCCGGCGGCGTGCGCGGTGGACGCGAGCGCGATCGTGCCGGTGAACAGGAACGTTGTGAGGGTGCGGCAAAATGTCATTGCATGTTACTTCGTCAGGATCAGCTTGTTCTGCGAGGTCAAACGCAGGCGATAGGCGTCCTCGCCATGCGCGATGATGATCTCGCGCTCGTGCGCGAAGAGCTCGCGGCTGTCGATCCGGCTCCCTCGCATGGTGAGGGTTCTCGTTGTTGCGGAAGGGCTTTCCGACGGCCCTGCCGCGCCGTTGCCGCTGTCTCCGGACATTGCTGACATTTTTGGTGTGATGCGCCTTCGAAATTTCAGATGCTGCCTGTTTGTATAGGCGGCAACTGGCGCATTCCAACGGCGGCAATTTTACAATCGATATAAACTGCAACCTGATGTCATTGACCGTCAGAGTGTTGCCACGTTACCAATCATGGCAGCAGGCAACATGCCTGCGTCTTGAAAGATCAGCCAGCCAGTCGCCGCGTCGAGCGGCGCACGCCAGCCAAAAGACACCAAAAACTAAAGTGAAGTGCGGGCTGGGGCTGATATGGCTGACGGGGCTAGGTATTCGCGCGCCCTGATTTTGGGCGCGTCGGTGGTTTCAATCGCGGCATTGGTGACGGAGAGCGGTCTCGCGCAGACCGCATCGCCGCAGGCCGAACATGCGTCGTCGCCGGAACGGCCGAAACAGGCCAAGCGCAAGCCGGCCAAGCCGCTGGCCGCGCAGCAGGCAGCGCCCGACGTCTTGAACGCCCGTGCGCAGGCGGGTGGCGCCGCGCCGGTGCAGGTGCTCGACACCATCACGGTCGCGGCGACGAAGACCAAGGAGCGCGCGATCGATGCGCTCGCGCCCGTCAGCTCGATTTCGCTCGACCAGATCCAGGGTCTTCAGCCGAACCGGCTGTCGGATGTCTTCTATGCCGTGCCCGGCGTGTCGTTCCAGGAGCGCGGCGACGATCCCGCGACCGTCGTCAACATCCGCGGCTTGCAGGACTTCGGCCGCGTGGCGGTCGTCGTCGACGGCGCGCGGCAGAACTATCAGCGCACCGGCCACAATGCCAACGGCTCCTTCTTCCTCGATCCCGAATTGATCGGCGGCATCGACGTCGTGCGGGGACCGACCGCCAACATCTACGGCTCCGGCGCGATCGGCGGCCTGGTCTCGTTCCGCACCAAAGACATCGACGATGTG
>Ga0163163_10006808_pt1 | contig 10024 bp, 10 predicted proteins | sample S65metaG_FD_119766 | JGI IMG/M metagenome (GOLD analysis project Ga0163163, IMG submission 119766) | Switchgrass rhizosphere microbial communities from Kellogg Biological Station, Michigan, USA - S6-5 metaG | ecosystem: Host-associated > Plants > Roots > Rhizosphere > Soil | place: USA... | reverse complement strand
CGACGTCCGCCAGACCGACTGGGATCCGCTGATCCGTCCAGGGCGCGGCGGCGATGGCCGCTGGACCGTCGACTCCTGGGCCCCGTTGGATGGACGCAACGTCAACGGCGGCGTGCGGATCGCGTTTTGATGGACGCGGCGGGTCCAAAAGAATCCGCCCTATGGAACTCGCAATTTTATGTAGGGCGGGTCCTTTCGGACTCGCCTGGCATCCGCCGCGCGCGCTCCTCCGTAGACATAGTGAAGGACGACACGGTCATCCGCATATCACGGAGGATCTGCACATGAGGAAGCAGTTGTTCGGAATCTGTCTGATCGCGGGTCTGCTGGCGTCGGTCTCGTCGGCACCGCTGCTCGGCCAGATGAAAGAGAAGTCGCTCTACGATCGGCTCGGCAAGAAGAAGGCGATCGCGGCGGTGGTCGACGAGTTCGTCGCGCGCGCCGCCGCCGACACCCGGATCAACAAATTCTTCGCGGCCACGGCCGCCGATCCGGCACGGCTCAAGAAGTTCAAGGGCAACCTCGTCGATCAGATCTGCGAGGCGAGCGGCGGCCCCTGCAAGTACAAGGGCAAGGACATGAAGGCGGCGCACATGGGCATGGGCGTCAGCGGCGCCGACTTCACCGCGCTCGTCGAGGATCTCGGCGGCGCGCTCGACAAGTTCATGGTCGGTGCGCACGAGAAGGACCAGCTGCTCGGCGCGCTGGCGCCGATGAAGACGCAGATCGTGGAAAAACCCTAAGCGGGCAGAACGGGCGGGTGGGGCAGGTCGGTAGCTGAGTCACCCTGGGTTGGCGGGTCCGACCCACCTGCCTTACCTGCCTACCAGACCTACCGGCCCTATTGAATGGTGATCGTGGCCTTGAGCGTCGCGATGTCGGGTGCGCCGTGATCGTGGAGGCCGCACTTGCGTGCGATGTTCAGATTGCCGCTCTGACGGCTTTGCCCGGTGTTGAGAAACCCGATTGAGTTCAACTCCGGGCAATCCGTATGCTCGGGATGCGGATCCGAATCCATCTCGTGCGTGCGCGAGTCCGAGTTGAGGACGGTGACCTGCGTGCCGCGCGAGACGGTCAGCGCCGACGGACAAATCGTGTTGTTCTGAATGACGAAGGTCGCCGGGTTCGCGCTCGGCGTGCACGCGCCGCTCGGGCCGGTGGTGCCCGGAGACGAACTGCCGCCGCACGAGAAGAGCGCTGCCATCCCGCCCGTCAGTGCGACGCCGCTTGCCAGTCTTACGATCCCGCGCATCCTCATTCCCCCGCTCGCCTGTGAAGCATTAGACCGCCGGCGCCGCCGTTGGTGACATCCGCTACGACTCGAGCCGGTACTTCGCGAGGTAGTACGACAGCGCGCGCTGGCTGATTCCCATCAGCTCCGCCGCGTCCTTCTTCACCCCTCCGGCGTTCTCCAACGCCCGCCGAATCGTTTCGCGCTCGACCCACTCGATGTTCTGGCGGAGCTTCAGCGACGGCAGACCCGCCGGCTGCTGCGCCGGGCCGCCGAGGACCGACACGGCCCGAGAGGTGATCACCGGTCCCGGCGACAGCACCACCGCGCGCTCGATCGTGTTCTCGAGCTCGCGCACGTTGCCAGGCCAGTCGTACTGCTGCAGGCCGGAGAGCACGGCCTCGTCCAGCTTCTCGAAACGGCGGCCGGTGCGCTGGGCGTGTTTGGCCACGAAGTGCTCGACCAGTGCCGGGATGTCGTCGCGGCGCTCGCGCAGCGGCGGGATCTCGATCGGGATGACGTTCAACCGGTAAAAAAGATCCTCCTGGAACTTCCCGTCGGCGACCATCTGCCGCAGATCGCGGTTCGTCGCGGCAATCACCCGGACGTCGATCTTTTCCGTGCGCTCGGATCCGAGCGGCTCCACCTCGCGCTCCTGCAGCACCCGCAGCAGCTTCGACTGCAGCGTCTGGCTCATCGTCCCGATCTCGTCGAGGAAGATCGTGCCGCCGTCGGCCAGCGCGAACTTGCCCTTCTTCGTGGCCGTCGCGCCGGTGAACGCACCGCGGACGTGGCCGAACAGCTCGGACTCCAGCAGTGTTTCGGGAATCGCCGCGCAGTTCACCTTGATGAGGGGCATGGCGCGCTGCGCGCTGCGGTCGTGGATGGCGCGCGCGACGAGCTCCTTGCCGGTGCCCGTTTCGCCCGTGATCAGCACCGTGCTCTTGGTTTCGGCCACGAGCTCGGCCCTTTTGATCACTTCCTCCATCGCGCGGCTGCGCCCGACGATGCCGTAGTGGTCGAACTGCTCGTCGCGCTCGTTGACGAGGTAGCGGTACTCCGTGCGGAGGCGCTGATGCTCCAGCGCGCGCCGGACAACGACCAACAGCTCGTCGATTTCGAACGGCTTCTGCAGATAGTCGAGCGCGCCGAGCTTCATGGCTTCGATGGCGCTCTCCACCGTCGCGTGCGCCGTCATCATCAGGATCTGCGGACGTTCGCCCTCGGGTGTCGACGCCACGAACTCGCGAATCAGATCGAGCCCGCTCAGCTCCGGCATCATGTTGTCGACGATCACGACGTCGAACGTCCGCTCGGCGAGCAGCCGCTGCGCCTGCCGCGGGCTCGCCGTCTCCACGACGGCGTGACCGGCGTCGCGCAGCGCGCGGCCCAGGGCTTTCAAGATCTTCTCCTCGTCGTCGACCAGGAGGATGGCGCCGCGGTGGGTCATGTGTGGGGTGTGTCCTGAGCCGTGTCGAGAGGCAATTCAATCACGAAGCGGGTTCCGGCGCCCGGCGTGCTCGAGACTGCGATCGAGCCGCCGAGTCCCTCGACGATGTTCTTGGCGATCGGCAGGCCGAGGCCGGTGCCGCCGCGCTTGGTGGTGAAGTAGGGATCGAAGATCTGCGCGAGCTCCGCCGCGGCGATGCCGGCGCCGCGATCGGCGACCGTAATACGGACGCGATCGCCAGCCGCCGCGGTCATCAGCATCACAGGTCCCGAACCTGCCGGCGGGTCCGTAAGGACCCGCCCTACATCGGACTGGTGTGGGCTGCGGCCATCGGACGCACGTAGGCCGGGTCCTTTGGACCCGGCGTTGCTGCCGCTGCCGTTGACGGCATGCCGCGCGTTGACGAGCAGGTTCACCAGGGCGATGCGCAGGCGCTCGGGATCGGTCGTCAGCGTGCCGATCGCCGGATCAAGATCGCACGCGATCGCCGGACCGGTGCCGGAGGCGAGCGCCGCCGTCGCCGACTCGCCGCAGAGCGCGTTGAGACTGACCGCCGAGAGCTCGAAATGGATCGGCCGGGCGAAGTCGAGCACTTCGTTGACCAGGCGGTTGAGCCGCACCACCTCGCCGTCGATGTCCGCCGCCGCTTCGCGGACCGTCGTCGCGTCGGCGCCGCCCTGCCGCAGCGAATGCAGCGCCGCCTTGATGATCATCAGCGGGTTGCGGATCTCGTGCGCGATCACGGTCGAGAGGCGCCCGAGCGACGTGAGCCGCTGTTTCTGCGACATCTCGCGCTGGAACCGCGCGATGGAATCGGTCAGGGTGTTGAAGGTGGTCGCCAGCAGTCGCGCGTCGTCGTCGTCCCAGCGGTTGCCGTGGCGCAGCGCGATCTTGCGCGTCAGGTCACCGGTCGCGGCGACCTCACGCATCACGTCGGTGATGGCGGCGAGGGGCTGCGCGATGGTCCGCGCCACGGCGAAGCTCAGAAGCGTGGCGAGCGCGACCGCCAGGACCGCGGTGATCTCGAGGCCGGTATGGATGGCGTCGAGTGAGTGCAGCTGCTCGGTGCGCGAGCGGAGAATCAGCGCGACCGGGCCCGAGGCCGCGCCGCCGCCACCGCCGCCGGAGAGGAGCGGGCGGGAGAGCGCCTCATACTCCTCGCCGTCGATGAGCAATCGCGAGATACCCGTCGTCCGGAGATGCGGCGCGAGCTCCGCGTGCGCCTCGCGCCGCAGCGTCGAGGCGAGGATCTGGCCGTCCATGCCGAACGCGACGTCGCTGCCGGTGATCTTCTTCAGCTGCGCGGCGAGCGCCGCGTCGAGCATGAAGCCGGTGCTGAAGGTGCCGAGGATTTCTCGCTGGGGCCGCTCGAACGTGACGGGAATGGTGACGACCTGGAGGATCCCGTTCGGCTGCGGCAGCAGGCTCAGGCTGTCGCGGCCGGCGAGCGCATCGCGGACCGCCGGCTGGTTCGACGCGATCGCGGCGGCGCGCGGCGATCCTCCCGCCGCATAGAGCACCTGACCGGCGGCGTTGGTCACCATCAGCAGGCTGGCCTGCATCTGCGACTGGTAGCCGCCGGCGATGTCCTGGACGGTCGGCGGATCGTTGGTGTACATCGCCGCCTTCAGTTTCGGCAGGTCGGCGATGAGGCGCGCCATCATCGTGAACGTCTGGGTGCGCTCAGCGCGCAGCTGATCGACCTGCTCACCGGTGGCGACGATCTCGCGCTCGAGCGTGCGCTCGGCTTCCTTGGTCACCGTGACGTTGACGAGCGAGATCGCCACCCCGATGCACAGCACCGCCAGCAGCGCGCTGGCCAGAAAGATTCTGCTCCGCAGCGACGAGAGAATCTTCATCGCAGCGTGAAGTCCAGCTCGGCGACGCCGCCGTCGGCGACGGTGATCGGCCGCGCCTCGGACGAGGTGCCTTCGTTCCAGGCGATGACGCCGTAGCTCCCCGGCGGCACGTTCTCGATCCGGTAGCGTCCCTCGGCGTCGGTCATCGCGAAGAACGGATGGTTGAAGACGAGGATGTACGCGTTCATGTGCGAATGGATATCGCAGAAGACGCGGACGATCCCCGCGCGGTCGAAGCGGACCGGACGGGAGGCGCCGGTCGCGTACCGTCCGAGATCGAAGGGACGCGTCTTCGAGAGCGAAAAGACGTTGTGGTAGAACTTGTCGGAGTTGGGGAAGTCGACCGTGGTGCCGGTCGTAATGGCGAGCACGTGCGGGACGAACGTCTCGTTGCGCTGGTCCATCACCGCGTGCCCCCCCTCGCTGGTCTCGAAGGCGCCGCGCGGCGCCGATTCCAGGTAGACGACCGAGCGCAGCAGATTCGGGACGTCACGCCCCGCCGGCGTGCCCAGATCCGCGACCCCCGGGCGCCGTTCCACCGCTGCCGCCGGGCGGCGGACTTCGACGCGGCCCCGGATCGAGCCCGGGCGGGCCGCGATCACGATGCCCGCCTTCGGCGCCACGGACACCAAGGGCACAAAGGAAAGAACAAAGGACACAAAGATCACGGACGACCGTGCCACCCTTTGTGACCGATGTTCCTTCCTCTGTGCCCTTGTCATGAGTGCAGCACCTAGAACCAGAAGACCAGTTGCGCCGCGAACATGTGCGCGACCTGCTGCAGGACGCCGCCGTCGCGGTCGTTGTGCTGAACGGCGATTTTCAGCAGGAGATTGCGCTGGATCGAATAGCCGGCGGCGATTTCGACGCGCGTGACGGGCGCATCCCAGGGCAGCGTTCCCGCAGCGCCCGTTTCGTCGCTGAACCCCAGGTGATCGTACCGCGCCGCGACATACAGGTCGGGCCGCAGCTTGTAGCGCCCTTCGAGGGAGGTCGAGAAGGCGCCGAGCGGCGTCTGCAGCGCGATCTGCGAGGGCGGCGCGGCCGCGATCGGCACCTGCCAGCGGCTGACGATCGTCTCGAGGCGCAGCAGGTAGTGATCGCGCGAGTACTCGGCGTCGCCCCCCCATGCGGTCTGCATGAACTCCGCGTCCTGCGCGTCGCCCAACGCCGCGCGTGCGGCCGCCTGGCTGATGAACGGGCCGCGCGCCAGCGACGTGCCGAGGACCATCCCCGCGACGGGTCGCAACTCGACCCGCCCCGCCAGCTGACGTCCGTGGTTGTCGTCCGAGAACAGCGGGTTCGACACGGTACCGGTCGTGACCGCCGCCGTCGCGCTCAATATGCCGACTGTCGTATGCGCCTGCACCCCGGTGTCCCAGCGAAAGGCGCTGACCAGCGGCACGCCGTGATCGAGGGCCGGGTCACCCAGCGAATAACGCACGAGCCAGCCGATGCTTCGCTTGCGCAGAAGCTCGTCGGCGCTCGCCGGCAGCGCGTCCGGCCGCAGCGTCGTCAGATACTGATACGCCAGCGGGTAGCCGATGAGCGGGTTGTCGTTCGCGTAAGTCCGCCGCGCAAAGGCACCGAAGGTCGGTGGCACGCGCCCCACCTGAATGTCGAAGTCGCGCGTCGTCCACGGCCGGATGCGCAGGTAGAGCGCGTAGGGGCGGACTTTACCGAGGTTCTCGGTGCGGATCTCGCCGAGCAGCGTGAAGTGGGGCCCCGCTTTCACGGCCGCCGTCAGATCCACGCGGAACAGCCGGAGCGTGGAGTGCTCGTAGTCGGTGAAGTTGAAGAAGCCGGGATCCGCGGAGCCGTATGCCGCCGACAGGTCGCCGCTGACGATGACGCGGCCGTTCGCAAGCGCGATCGGCTCCGATGGCAGCACCTGGGCATCGGCCAGACGCACGGCGCAGACGACCAGAAGCAACGCCAGCCGCGCAATCCTGCTCAACCCTGTCATGTGTTGTCTCGAAATTATAGTCCGCCGCCGACGAGCGATCTGGAACGCAAGGCCCGCAAAATCCGTGAGCAAAGGGCTTTTGCCCGCAAGCGTGGGGGCCTTGGGTTACCGGTCGAGTGTCCAGCGGATTTCCAGCGTCCCGGGCATCAGACGCGTCAGCGTGGCGTCGGGGTACGGCGACAGCCGCGTGATCGACTCGAATCGGCCGCCGGTCCGGGTCCAGCCGCGGGCCACCTGCACGCGCGTTCCCCCGTACAGGCGCGAGAGCTTCGACCGATCGTAAGTCCCTGCCGCGCCGAAGGCGTCGAGCGCTTCGAGCGCCTCGACCGGCCCGCCATTGACCGGCCGCACCGGCTCGTCGGAGACGCACACCTCGTAGCGGCCGAGGCGCGGATGCGGCGGCGTGAAGAGCGGGACGAGCGCCGGATCGCACGACACTAGTATCATTAGTCCAATGGCGTATATCATTTGCGAGCCATGCATCGGGACCAAGGATACCGCGTGCGTGGACGTCTGTCCGGTCGACTGCATCCATCCCCGGAAGGACGAAGCGGCGTTTGAAACAGCCGAGATGCTTTATATTCATCCGGACGAGTGCATCGACTGCGGCGCCTGCGTGCCGGCCTGCCCGGTCGAAGCCATCTTCTCGCTGGACGAAACACCACAGAAATGGGACGCGTTCATCAATCGGAACGCGGAGTACTATTCACGGTAGGGCTCGGCGCTAGGTGCGAGGTGCTAGGAATCGAGCGCTCGGACCAATTTGCTAGCCGCCAGCTCCCAGCTCCTAGTTCCGGTTAAGGATTTTACTAATGGGATTGATTGATCACCAGTTCGAGGACAACTTCATCACCACGAGCATCGATCGCGTGCTGAACTGGGCGCGCGAGTCGTCGATCTGGCCGATGGGATTCGGCCTCGCGTGCTGCGCGATCGAGATGATGGCGGCATCCGCCTCGCGCTACGACATCGCCCGCTTCGGCGCCGAGGTGTTCCGTGCGTCGCCGCGCCAGTCGGATCTGATGATCGTTGCCGGCACCGTGACCAAGAAGATGGCGCCGGTGCTCCGCCGCCTCTACGATCAGATGCCGGAGCCCAAGTGGGTCATTTCGATGGGCAGCTGCTCCAACGCCGGCGGTCCGTTCCCGACCTACAGCGTGCTGCAGGGCGTCGACAAGGTCGTGCCGGTCGACGTCTACGTGTCGGGCTGCCCGCCGCGCCCCGAGGCGCTCCTCTACGGCCTGATGCGGCTCCAGGACAAGATCCGCAAGGAAGGCACCGTGCTCCGTAAGGAGCGCACCATCATGTCCGGCGACACCGAACCAACGCTGAACAGCAAACGGTTCGACGCCGACGGCGAGCGGCTGTAGCGCAGTCCGGTAGTGTCCGGCTTCAGCCGGACCGTGACGCGGTTCGAGTTACTGAAACCATGCAAACCATCATCAAGTTCCTGAAGACCATCCTCCTCATCGATCTCGTGAAGGGGATGTGGCTGACGATGAAATACACGCCGCAGCCGGCGTTTACGTTCCAGTATCCGGCCGAGCGGCGCCCGACGGCGCCGCGATTCCGCGGAGTTCTGCGTCTCCAGACCGAGCCCGCCACCGGCGCGCAGACCTGCATCGTCTGCGACCAGTGCGCCAAGGCCTGCCCGGACGACCTGATCGCGCTCGGGGGCCACCGCGAGCCGGGGCAGAAGATCAAGATCCTCGATTACTTCGATTTCAACTTGTCGCGCTGCAGTTTCTGCGGATTGTGCGCGGAAGTCTGCCCGACCAAGCCGATCAAGGCCCTGATCATGAGCGAGGATTACGAATTGGGTAGTTACAGCCGCGATACCCAGATCCTTCGGGTCGACCAGATGTACGACGGAGTCGAGATCGAGCAGTACACGCGCTGAAACATTTTTCGCTTCTCGAAAGCACCCGTCGGGTGCATCATCCACTCACGCCTAAGCGCATCGCGGCCCGATTCTTGTAACGGCTGGGCCGGTTGCCGAGAGATTGGGTTCCTGGAGGGGTCATGCGTAGCGCCCGTGTACTCGCGGTGTCAGCTATCGTTGCGGCGGCGTCTCTCGTGATTCGGGCCGATGTGACTCCCCCCTCCCAGGCCAGCGAAGTGCAGCTCCAGCTTGCGGACATCCTCTTTTCCGAAGGCCGATTCCTCGATTCCCTGAACGCCTATCGCAATTCCCTGAAGACCGCGCCACCGGATAGCGTCCGCCGGCCGCGCATGGGGGTCATCGCCTCGGCGCTCCGGGTGGCGGAGTTCGACCTGGCGCGCGCGGAGGCCGAGAAGCTGTTCACGTCCGACCCCAAGGGCCCTGAGGCGATGACGCTCTACGGCGACGCGCTCTGGTCAATGGGGCTGTTCCAGGAGGCGGAGAGCAAATACAAGGACGCCTTGTCGGCGGCACCCGAACTGGCGCGCGGGCATCACGGGATGGCGAAGGCGCTCGCCGCGCGCAGCCACCTCGACGACGCCATGAACGAGGCGCAGGCGGCGTTGCGCATGTCGCCGCGCGATCTGGAGATCCACCACACGGTCGGCACCATTTACGAGCGGCTCCACAAGTACGAGGAGGCCGCCGGCGCCTACTCGAACTACGTCAACCTCCTGCCGAACAAGGACCACAGCGAGAAGGCCGACTGGTCGCGCGCGGAAATCCGCTTCCTGCGCTCGTTCGGCCAGCGCGTGCCGTTCGAATCGGATCCCGGCAGCGATGACCGGCTCTACACCGTCGATTTCCGGCTGGTGAACGAGAAGATCGTCGTGCGGGCCAAGGTAAACGACGCGTCGGCGCAGGACTTCGTCGTCGATACCGGGTCGGAGAACACCGTGATCACGCGGCCGACGGCGCAGCGGCTCGGCATCACGCCGGTCACCTATACGCTCAGCGCCGGCGTCGGGCGCGTCGGCCTGCGCGGTCTGCAACTGGCGCGCATCGACTCGCTGGAGCTGGGATCGCTGAAGCTGCGCAACGTGCCGTGCCTCATCAAGAACCCGCCGCTGCGCGACATTCCCGTGAAGGAGACCGAGGGGCTGTCGCCGATCGCGCTCGGCTACTCGATGGTCGTCGACTACAAGACGCACAAGCTGACGTTCGGCAAGCACCTGCCCGAGGAGCCGAAAGATTTCGAGCTGCCGCTGCGCCTGCACCGGCTCGCCACCGTGCGCGGCACGGTCGACGGCAGCCATCAGGCGAACTTCGTCGTCGACACCGGCGGGGAAGTCATCTCAATCAGCTCGGCGACCGCGACATCGCTGCAGCACGTGGAGACCGGCCGGCGGATCGCGCTGAAGGTCTATGGCACGTCGGGCTGGGATCCGGACGCGTTCCTGATGCCGGGCGTCGATCTGATGTTCGACACGATCAGCTACAAGAACTTCCCGGTGGTCGTGCTCAACCTGAACGCGCCGAGTGCGCTGCTCGGGTTTCAGCTGGGCGGGATCGTCGGGCACAAGTTCCTGAGCAAGTACCGGGTCGGCATTGATCTGGAACGTTCGGTGCTCAGACT